>Ga0181526_10001657_pt1 | contig 20824 bp, 23 predicted proteins | sample PEATcosm2014_Bin_35_FD_119750 | JGI IMG/M metagenome (GOLD analysis project Ga0181526, IMG submission 119750) | Peatland microbial communities from MTU Mesocosm Facility, Houghton, MI, USA - PEATcosm2014_Bin06_30_metaG | ecosystem: Environmental > Terrestrial > Soil > Wetlands > Peat | place...
CGCTTCCATCCGACCGAATGGTACGCATCGACACGATGGTGTCCGTCCACGACATAGAGGTGCTTGCCGATTGGCATCACTAGGATTGGTTCAAAAGGCTTCTCGCTGCTCTCAAGTATCTTCGCGAGGCCGTAGACGTGATCTTCACTGGTAATCAGATTGTTATCGCTCATCCTCCACTGGAACACCTTGTCGGCAATCCGCAGGTGCTCAAGTGAGGCGAAGTGAATGTTTCCGACCTTCTTTGTTTTTCGCAGCTTGGCTTCTAGGTCAGCTTCCGTTTCTTCTGTCTCGATCCGAACAAGGCTCCATCGCGTCAGCTTCTTTGCTTTCGCCTTGTCTGTGCGCTTCTTCGCGGCAGTCACTCGTGCTCTCCCTACTTATGTTCCGGTCCTGCAGCCGTAGCGGTCATTCCCATCGCTTATGTCGCGAGTAGAACGGTATGGCGTCTATTTGTTCCGAATGGTGCCAGTGGACGTCCAGCGTAGCTGTTTTTGGGTCAATGACAATTCGTCTAATCGCCTGACGTAGTGCGTGGTTCGCGTCAGCCACGCGGTACGGTTCACGTGTCAACGTCTCTTCTAGCGCAAGCAGCCGCGCACGAACGCTCGCCGGGGTCATCGTGTCTTTTTGTGCCCGCATCTCCCTTAGTTCGGCGCGGCGTTGTTCGAGTTCCCGTTCCTTGTCGCGGAGGCGCTTGAGGACTACCGGGCTCTTGTTGCGCGCTGCAAGGTCGGTCAGCGACACCGCGTCAGCATCGAGGGCGTCTACGTAGCCCTGCAGGTTCTCAATGTCCTTTTGGAGACGGGCGGTGTTCTTGCCGCGCGGCGCGTCACGCACCAATGCCACTGCATTGTCTCTCAGTGCTTCTTCGACCTCATCGTATCGAACCGGCAGGTACTCGCAGCCCTTCGCCTTCGCATGGGCCTTGGAGCATAAGAGGTAGACGTAGTGCTTTCCTCGGCTCGCGCCTTTGGAAACACGAACGATGCTGCTGCCACAGGTACACTTCGCAACACCTGCTACCAGCGACGCCGGTTCGCGTGCCGCATTCTTTCCGCGCGCGGCGGTGGTTTGAAATCGGCGGACGACACGCCAATACAGGTCTTCATCGACGGCGGCGGGCCAAAGAGGTACAGGATCGAGCGGAACATCACGGCGGGCTCCGGTCACCTCGTTGCGTGTTGTTTTGCTTGGCGTGAATAGTCCGATTGGCGCTTTGCTGCCTACGATCTTGCGCAAGTACGAGCCATGCCAATGTGATGCCTTGCGTCGACCTTCTCCCCACGTCTTAACCTCTCGCGCGTTCAACTGTCGCGCAATGCGATCTAATCCCCAGCCCTTGCCCGCGAGTTCAAAGATTTCGCGAAGCACTGTTACGCGCTCCGGCACCAAGTGATAGCTCGAGGTTTCGTCGTCCCATTTGATCCACCCAGGCGTCGTTCGTGTGTAAGCCTTGCCCCGCAGGTCAGCAGCAAGCAGCCGGGTTCGCTTCCGTTCCTTTGCGTCTCCGACAAGCTGTCCCTTGCGAAAGCTCTCCTGATTGGCGCGGATCAGTTCGGAAATGATGAAGTAGATCGCGTGCGGCTCTTGCGTCAGCCGCTCCCTTGAATAGCGTTCCCGATTGGTGAGGGTCACCACCACGATACCCGCGTTGATGATCTGTAGGAACAACATCGTGGCGTCGGGAATGTCGTCTCGGGTCAAACGGTCGATGTTTTCGACCAGCAGGTAACTGCCTCGCGGTACGGTGCCGTCCTCGACGGCCTTCAGGAACACACTTAGGCTCCCCGTCTTGGCGTTCTTTCCGCGATACGCAGATACCCCAAGGTCGGTGAGGTTGAGGCCCGGATCGAGCACCAGACTGTGTTCCGCTGCGTACCGAGCGGCTTTGTCCGTCTGGCGTAGGTGGCTGTCCCCCTTGGCCTGCTGGGGCGTAGAGAAACGAATGTACGAGTACGCCTTCGGCTCTGGCGGGCGTTCTGTGGTCATCCTGGTGCTCCGGGTGGTGAATTATCATTTGGCATTCACACTCTGCAATGACGATTGTCGGCCTGCCCGATAAGGCCGTTTCGGAGGCGCGCGAGCGGGTGCGATCGGCGATGATCGCCTCGGGGCTCGCGTTGCCGGCGCGGCGCATCACCATCAATCTGGCGCCCGCCGACCTGCCGAAGGAAGGCAGCCATTACGACTTGCCGATCGCGCTCGGGCTGATGGCGGCGATCGGCGCCATTCCGCACGATGCGCTGGCGGGCTTCACGGTGCTGGGCGAACTCGGCCTCGATGGCTCAATCGCGCCCGTCGCCGGCGTGTTGCCCGCCGCCATCGGCGCCAATGTGCAGCGCCAAACGCGCGCTCGAAGTGGCTGCGGCGGGTGGTCACAATCTGGTGATGGTCGGGCCGCCCGGCGCCGGCAAATCCATGCTGGCCGCGCGCCTGCCGTCTATTCTGCCGCCATTGGCGCCGGCCGAACTCCTGGAAGTTTCCATGGTGGCCTCCATCGCCGGCGAGATCAAAGGCGGCGCGCTCACCAACCGGCGGCCATTTCGCGCGCCGCATCACTCCGCCAGCATGCCGGCCTTGGTGGGTGGCGGGCTGCACGCGCGGCCGGGCGAAATTTCGCTCGCGCATCACGGCGTGCTGTTCCTCGACGAATTACCGGAGTTCCAGCCGCAGGCGCTCGACTCGTTGCGCCAGCCGCTCGAAACCGGCGAGGTTTCGATCGCGCGCGCCAATCACCGCGTCACCTATCCGGCGCGCTTCATGCTGGTCGCGGCGATGAATCCCTGCCGTTGCGGCAGAGCCGACGAACCCGGCTTCGCCTGCCGGCGCGGGCCCAATACGCGCTGCACCGCCGATTATCAGGCGCGGATTTCCGGGCCGCTGCTCGATCGCATCGATCTGCATATCGAGGTACCGGCGGTGACCGCCGCCGACCTGATCCTGCCGCCGCCCGCCGAAGGCAGTCGCGAAGTCGCCGAACGCGTGGCGCTGGCCCGCGAGCGCCAGGTGACGCGTTACGCCGCAATCGGCTTGCCGCATATCCGCAGCAATGCCGCGGTGTCCGGTACGGTGCTTGAAGATGTGGCGCGGCCGGATGCGAGTGGCATGTCGCTGTTACGCGAAGCCGCCGATGCGATGCGGCTCACCGCCCGCGGCTATCATCGCGTGCTGCGCGTGGCGCGCACGCTCGCCGATCTCGACGGTGTCGACAAAGTGGGCCGTGTACACTTGGCCGAGGCATTATCCTACCGGGCACTCGCGGACGAGATCAGGCGCGCGGCATAGCGCCTCCGCGGTGACGCCGGTGTGAGCACTATTCGGGCCCTTCCGCCGTCGTCATTGACTGCGATTTGGCAGCAGACGAGCATCGCCTCGGGCTGATTCGCGACCCTTAGTTTGCGCGTGTGGTGTCGCCGCAGAGCCGATTATGCCGAACCCGCCGCGCAAGCTTGCCTTCATCACCGCCGCGACCGACCACGGCACGATGATCGTCAATCGCTTCGATCAAGTGGTGGCGGAGCCCAATGTCGCTTTCGGGGTCGGCCTGCAGCTGCTTGAAAACGGCTGCTACGATCCCGGCGAAGTCAGCCTGTTGCTGGAAGTGCTCGATCTGCGCCGTCGCTGCTACGGCAATGGCGTGGTCGCGATCGATTGCGGCGCCAATATCGGCGTCCACACCATCGAATGGCCGAAGCACATGACCGGCTGGGGCGAAGTGGTGGCCATCGAAGCCCAGGAGCGCATCTACTATGCGCTCGCCGGCAATATCGCGATCAATAATTGCTTCAACGCCCGCGCCATCAATGCCGCGGTCTCGGCACAAACGGGCACGATGAAAGTCCCGGTGCCCAATTATTTCGCGCATGGCAGCTTCGGCAGTCTGGAGCTGAAGTACCGCGAGCAAACGGAATTTATCGGCCAGCCGATCAATTATTCGGACAGCAAAATGGTCGGGATTCCGATGCTCAGCATCGATTCGCTCAAGCTTGCCCGCGCCGATCTCATCAAGATCGACGTCGAAGGCATGGAGATGGAAGCGCTCGCCGGCGGCGCCAACACCATCGAAACCCTGCGTCCGATGCTGTTGATCGAGATCATCAAGAGCGACAAGGACGCGATGCGCGCCTGGCTTGAACAGCGCGGCTATATAGCGATTCCCGCCGGCATGAATTTTCTTGCGGTCCACAACGCCGACAAAGGGCTGGCGCTGATAAAGCTCAACAAGACGGCCGCGTAGCGTTCCGTTGGGAGCTAACCGCCGCCATTGCCGCCGTGGATGCCGCCGCGCATGCCGATGGCGGCCAAGAATTCCTGCCGCGTTTCGGCATGATCGCGAAACACCCCAAGCATCCGGCTGGTCACCATGGTGACGCCGGGTTTGTGCACGCCGCGCGTGGTCATGCATTGATGGGTCGCTTCGGTGACTACCGCCACTCCATGCGGTTTGAGCACGGCGTCGAGACAGGATGCGATCTCGGCAGTCATCTTCTCCTGAATTTGCAGCCGGCGCGCATAGACCTCGACCAGGCGCGCCAGTTTGGAAATGCCGACGACGCGATTGCGCGGCAGATAGCCGATATGGACCCGGCCGATGATCGGCGCGAGATGGTGTTCGCAATGGGATTCGAAGCGGATGTCGCGCAGCACCACGACTTCGTCGTAACCGCCGGTCTCTTCGAAAGTGCGCTTGAGATAATCGCGCGGCTCGTCCTTGTAGCCGGAAAACCATTCCTCGTAGGCCCGCACCACCCGCGCCGGTGTGGCGCGAAGCCCTTCGCGATCCGGATCGTCGCCGGCCCATCGGAGCAGCGTGCGCACCGCCGCTTCGGCCTCACTGCGCGACGGGCGCGCAGGTCCGCTCGGTCCCGCCGGTTTCGCGCGCGAGCGCTTACTACTCACAACTTTATCCATCCGATTTCTCCGGCAGTGCTGTCGATCGAAGCGTTTAGATCTTTCATTTGAGCGTGATTTTATCCGAAAACCGGTCTCCACTTTTCGGAATCACGCTCTGGGCCCTGAAACGTCGCGCCTGAGCCATGTTAACAAAGCATCAACCCTTCCTCCAATCGCATCGCCGACCGATCGATTTAGCCAGGGCAATCGCAACAGATGGGCAAGGTTCATAGGCCAAAGTTCGAGCTACCGCATCGCTAAACCGGGCCGGGAACGCGGTTGCCGACCAATACCCCGCGCCAAGTGGGGACAGGACCATGCGGCCGCGCACCACCCTGGGAAAGCCAGCCATTCTCACCCGCCGGCTATTCTCGCTGCTTGTCCGCGCCGCGGCCATCACCTCAATGTCGTTTGCGGTCGCTTTCGGCTTCCTGTCCGGCACGACCAATCCGGCGGCGCATTACGACCCCAATGCCTTCGCCATCGGCGTTGCCGCCCTGTTTGGCGCGGCGTGCGGGGCCATGGGCATATTCATATCCCGCATTCGCCAGATGAAGGCGGAACTGCGCAGCCTCGAAGCGCGGCTCGACGCGGCCGAAGATCGCAATTGGGAGATCAAGGAGGCGCAGGAGCGGGTGCAGAGTTTCTTCGAAGCCCAAGGCGATGTTATCGTGCGCCGCGGCGACGACGGCGCCATCACCTATGCCAATGACGCGTTCTGCGCGCTGGCCGGAAGGCCGCGCCAAGACCTGCTAGGCACGACTTTCATACTGCCAGTGGAGGAGCAAGGCGCGACGACGTGCCTACCCGACGGCACCCGGGTGCACGACCAGAAAATCGCTGCGCCCGAGGGCGCACGCTGGATCGCCTGGCGCGAAGTCACCATGCGGGCCGACCGCGGCAGCGAAATGCAGAGCGTCGGCCGCGATGTGACCGACCGCGTGCAGGCCGAGCGGGCGCTCGCCGAGGCCCGGGATCAGGCGGAAGCCGCTAACCGCGCCAAGACGCGTTTCTTGGCCATGGCCTCGCATGAGATCCGCACCCCGCTCAACGGGATCTTGGGCATGGCGGATCTGTTGGCCGACACGCCACTGTCCCCCGAACAGGAGACTTATCTCACCGCGATGAAGACCTCCGGCGGCACTTTGGTGTCGTTCATCGAGGAATTGCTCGATCTCGCCAAGATCGAAGCCGGGCGGATCGATCTCTCACCACGGCCCTTCGCGCTGGCCGGATTTATCGAAGAGGCGGTCGAGCTGCTGGGACCGCGCGCGCAAGCCAAGGGCCTAGAAATCTGCGGTTATGTCGACGAGCGCCTACCGGCGCAAATCGTGGGCGACGCGGCGCGGCTGCGCCAAGTGCTGTTCAATCTCGTCGGCAACGCCATTAAATTCACTGAAAGTGGCGGGGTGTCGATCATCGTCGAACCGGGACCCGAACCGGACCAGATCGCGTTGTCGGTCCACGATACCGGTATCGGCATCGCGGCCGAGGATCAGGCCCGCGTCTTTCTCGAATTCGAGCAGGCCGATATCGGGTCGACGCGCAAATTCGGCGGCATCGGTCTGGGGCTGACGATTTCAAAACGCATCGTCGAGCGGATGTCAGGCACTATCGCGATCGAGAGCAAATCCGGCCAAGGGTCGAGCTTTCGGATCAGCATTCCGCTGCAACGCGCCGACCAAGACGAGGGCGCGATGCTCCCGGTGCCCGATCTCAGCCAAAACGATATTCTGATCGTCGCGCCGGCCGCTATCGAGGCGTCACTCTTGGCGCGGCGGCTGCAGCGCTGGGGCGCGCGAACATCCATCGTTCCCGACGAACAGGTGGCGGCCGCGCTGCTGCCGGAACAACCGTGGAACGCCATCCTGGTCGATCACGCGCTCGGCACGGCGCAAAGCATCGAGCTCGCAAGTCTCGCGGCGGCGATCCCGCGACGGATCGTCTTGGTGACGCCGGCGCTGCGCCACGAACTCAGCGATCTCAAAGACGGTGGTTTCACCGGCTATCTGATCAAGCCGGTGCGCGCCGCCTCGCTCGCCGCGCGGCTTTCGAGCGATGAGGGTTTTGAGATCGGCGCCGCGATCGATCCGGCGGAAGCGCCGGCCGAACGATCGGCCGGCACGGGCCTCTCGATCCTGGTCGCCGAGGACAATGAGATTAACGCGCTTTTGACTCGCACGCTGCTGGTCAAGATGGGCCATCGCCCCACCATGGCGGGAACCGGCAGCGCGGCGATCGCCTGCTGGATCGCCGCGCGCGCGGCCGGCACGCCGTTCGATCGCGTGCTGATGGACCTGCATATGCCCGGAATGGATGGCCTGCAGGCGACGCGCCGGATTCGCGAACTCGAAGCCGAGCGGCACATCGCGCCGACGCCGATCGTCGCATTGACCGCGAATGCCGCGCCGGAGGATCGCGACGCCTGCCGCGCAGCCGGAATGGACGGCTTTCTGGTCAAGCCGCTCGACCGCGACCGGCTCGCCTCGGCGCTCGCTCGATCCGACGCTGTTTCGGCCGCGGCGTGATTATCACAGCCGCCGCAGCGCAACTTCCTCGACGCGGTGACTTTCGCTTTTATTTAAAATGAGGTCGGCGCGCTGCCGGGTCGGCAGAATATTATCGCGCAAATTCACGAGATTGATGCGGTTCCAGATCGACGTCGCGGTTGCTTCGGCTTCGGCATCGGTCAGCCGGGCGTAGCGGTGGAAATAGGATTTCGGATCCGCGAAGGCGGTGCCGCGCAGCGTCAGGAAGCGGCGGACATACCATGACAGCAGCACATCCTCTTCGGCGTCGAGATAGATCGAGAAATCGAAAAAGTCCGAAACGAACGGAACCGCCTTGCCGTCTCTCGGCAGATGTCCGGCCTGCAACACATTCAGCCCCTCGACGATCAGGATCTCCGGCCGATCGATCTCGATCCACTGATTGGGAATGACATCGTAGATCAGGTGCGAATAGACCGGCGCGCGCACCGGACGCCGACCGGCTTTGATATCGGACAGAAAACGCAGCAGCGCCGGCAGATCGTAGCTCTCCGGAAAGCCCTTTTTCTCCATCAAGCCTTCGCGGTCGAGCACCGCATTGGGATAGAGAAAGCCGTCGGTGGTGATGAGATCGACCTTGGGGACGTTCGGCCAGCGCGCCAATAGCGCCTGCAGGACGCGCGCCGTGGTCGATTTGCCGACCGCAACCGAGCCGCCGACGCCGATAATATACGGCATCTTGGCGTCTTCGGTGCCGAGAAAGCCCTGCTGCGCGCGGAACAAATTTTGGGTCGCCGCCACATAAAGCGACAGCAGCCGCGACAGTGGCAGATAAATATCGACCACCTCCGACATATCGAGCCGGTCATGCATCGAGCGCAACCGGGTGACCTCGACCGGCTCGAGCGTCATCGGCGTATCTTTGCGCAGCGTCGCCCAGTCGCTGCGGGAGAATACGCGGTAGGGCGAAACGTCCTCTTCGGTGCGCTGCTCCATGCGAACCTTCAGCCGCTCTTGCGAGCGGCCTTTTCGTCCAGGCCGGACTGGCGGGTGCGGGCGCCAAGCTCGGCTTCGACTTCGCCGAGCGTGATGCCGCGGGCGTGGAGCACGACCAGGAGGTGGTAAAGCACATCGGCGGCTTCGCCGGTCATGCGGGTTTTATCCTCACCAACCGCCGCAATGGCCGCTTCGACAGCCTCCTCGCCGAGCTTTTTGGCGCAATGCAGGATGCCGCGGTCGAGGAGTTTCCGGGTGTAGGAAACCTCGGCGCTCTCCTGGGCGCGGGTCTGGATGCGCTTTTCAAGGTCGTTGAGAGTGAAGCCGGTCATCGGCCCTCCTTAGCATCTCTGTTGCAAACCTGGGAGAGTGCATCGCCCCAGCGCCAGTCCCAGCACGCAGTTTTCATATTAGTATCGGGGTATGACCCGGCCCGTCCTCAATTTCTGGTTCGATTTCGCCTCGACCTATTCGTATCCGGCGGCGCTGCGGCTGCGAGCACTGGCGGGCGAGGCGGGCGTTGCGGTTCGATTCCGGCCGTTCCTGCTCGGGCCAATCTTCAAGGCGCAGGGCTGGGACACGTCGCCTTTCAATCTCTATCCGGCCAAGGGCAGCTATATGTGGCGCGACCTGGAGCGGGTCTGCGCGACGCTCGGTCTTGCCTTCCGGCGGCCCGAGCCATTTCCCCAGAACGGCCTTCTCGCCTCCCGGGTCGCGCTGGTCGGATTGCGCGAGGGATGGGGCGAAGAGTTTTGCGTCGGCGTCTTCCGTGCGCAATTCGGCGAAGGCCGGCAAATCGGCGATCCGGAAACTCTTGCGGCGATCTTGGCGAACCTCAATGTGCCGTCCGGCGCGGCGCTTTCCGCCGCCCAATCCGACGACAATAAAGCACTCCTGCGGGCGGACACCGAGGAAGCCGCGCGTCGCGGTATTTTTGGCGCCCCGACGTTCACGACGCCGGATGGCGAATTGTTCTGGGGCAACGATCGGCTCGAGCAGGCGCTGCGATGGACGAACCAGCGGTGCTAAGGATCGAGCCGCACCGGCAAGCCGGCCTGGGCCATATAGTTCTTAGCTTGGCGCACCGAATATTCGCCGAAATGAAAGATCGAGGCGGCGAGCACGGCGCTGGCGTGGCCGTCGCGGATGCCCTCGACCAGATGATCGAGATTGCCGACGCCGCCCGACGCGATAACCGGCACAGAAACCGCATCGGCGACAGCGCGCGTCAACGCGATGTCAAAGCCCCGGCGGGTGCCGTCACGGTCCATGGAGGTCAGCAGAATTTCCCCGGCGCCGAGCGCGACCACCTCCCGCGCATAAGCGATGGCATCGATGCCGGTCGGGTTGCGGCCGCCATGGGTGAAGATTTCCCAGCGCGGCGCTTCACCGGGCCGAGCGACGCTTTTGGCATCGATCGCGACCACGATGCATTGATCGCCGAACTTTTCCGCCGCTTCTTTCACAAATTCGCGGCGCGCTACCGCCGCTGTATTGATCGAAACCTTATCGGCGCCAGACGTAAGCAGCGCCCGGATGTCCTCGATGGTCCGCACGCCGCCGCCGACGGTCAGCGGCATGAAACAGGCTTCGGCGGTGCGCCGCACCACGTCGAGCATGATGCCGCGGTCCTCGTGGCTCGCGGTAATGTCGAGGAAAGTGAGTTCGTCGGCGCCGGCCTCGTCATAGGCAATCGAGGCCGCGACCGGATCGCCGGCATCGCGCAGATTGACGAAATTAACGCCTTTGACGACGCGGCCGTCCTTCACGTCGAGGCAGGGAATGACGCGGACTTTGAACATGTCAGGCCGTCGCCCGGGCATGCCGCAGCAGCGCCAGTGCCGCCGCGGCATCGAGCCTGCCGTCATAGAGTGCGCGTCCGGCGATGGCGCCTTCAAGCTTTTGCGCGCGCGGCGCCATGAGGGCGCGCAGATCGTCGATCGAAGCGAGCCCGCCCGAGGCAATCACCGGGATTGAAATCTGGTCGGCCAGCGCAATGGTGGCGTCGAGATTGAGGCCCTTGAGCATGCCGTCCCGCGCCACGTCGGTGTAGATAATGGCCGCGACGCCGGCGTCCTCGAAACGGCGCGCGATGTCGAGTGCGGTGAGTTCGGAGGTCTGCGCCCAGCCTTCGACAGCGACTTTGCCGTCGCGTGCATCGAGACCGACGGCGACGCGGCCGGGGTGAGCCCGTGCCGCGTCTTTGACCAAGGCCGGATCGCGCACCGCCGCCGTACCGATAATCACGCGGGCGACACCCTTGCGGAGCCACGCGTCGACGGTCGCACGGTCGCGAATGCCGCCGCCGAGCTGCACCGGTATCTTCACCGCCGCGAGGATACGCTCCACGGCGCCGGCATTCACCGGTTTGCCGGCAAAAGCGCCGTCAAGATCGACGAGGTGTAGATATTCGAAGCCCTGCTGCTCGAATGCGTGCGCTTGCGCCGCCGGATCGCGATTGAACACGGTCGCTCGCGCCATGTCGCCTTGCTGCAGGCGCACGGCTTCGCCGTTTTTGAGATCGATGGCGGGAAATAGAATCACGGCTTCCACTTCAAAAAATTCGCGATCAGCGCCAGGCCGAGCTTTTGGCTCTTCTCCGGGTGAAACTGAGTGCCGACGATATTGTCGCGGCCGACGATTGCGGTGACGGCACCGCCGTAATCGGCATCCGCGACGAGATCGGAGCGCTCGGCCGGATTAAGCTGGTAGGAATGCACAAAATAGGCGTGCAGGCCTTCCGGACCAAAAGTGAGCCCGTCGAGCAAATGGTGCGGCCGCGCGACGTTCAATGTGTTCCAGCCCATGTGGGGAATTTTCAGGTTCGGATCGCTGGGCGTAATCCGGTCAACTTCGCCGGAAATCCAGCCGAGCCCCTCGGTCACTTCGTATTCGCGCCCACGCTCGGCGAGAAGCTGCATGCCGACGCAGATGCCGAAGAACGGCCGGCCGTTGCGGCGAACCGCCTGTTCGAGCGCATCGACCATGCCGGGGACGGCGTCGAGCCCGCGCCGGCAATCGGCAAAGGCACCGACGCCGGGCAGCACGACGCGATCGGCCTTCGCGACAACGTCCGGATCCTGCGTCACGACGATCGGCTGTTGCAAACCGGCATCGTGCGCGGCGCGCTCGAACGCTTTCGCGGCCGAATGCAGATTGCCGGAGCCGTAATCGACAATGGCGACGCTCACCGCTGTGCCCCCGGCTCGGGGAAGAGGCCGATCACGCTGGACGGCTCTGGCGGCGGAGGCGGTGCAGCGGAGACGGGCGCAGCCGCGGGCTTTGCGGAGGAGGCAGCGCTCCGCGCCGGCGCATTCCGCACCCAGGCGTCGAAGAAACGCAGTTCGGCATCTTCGAGCTTGTCGCCGCTGACGACACCGATATTACGCCAGCCGCCGCGGGCAAGCGTAAAGCGCCGCAGCGTTCGGGCTTCAAGCCCGGCCAGGAGCGAGATCAGAACCCCGACCAGCGCAATCAAAAGTGTCGACGCGCCGAGCATGCGCAGCGCCGTTTCGATCCCGACCGAAGCCGCCAAATAGAGCACGAGAACGAGCCACAGCCGATGCCGGATCATCCAAAGCGGCGTCAGCAGAAAGGCCCAGACATAAAATCCGTCGCGCACGAACACGAAGCGTTGCGGATCGGCCGACGCATCAGCGGCCCGCAGCGGCGGTTCGTAGACAGTATAAATAGACATCGCGCTTTTCTTTCGGCGTTTGTCTTTCGAAACTCTGTCGCCGCGCGCCCAAGCTGCTATCGGCGCGCAATCTTTCCGGATCAGGCCGTCAGCGTGCCCTTGGTCGACGGCACTTCGTTCACGGCCCGCGGATCGATAGCGACCGCCGCGCGCAGCGCCCGCGCCAGGCCCTTGAAGCAGGATTCGGCGATATGGTGGTCATTGCTGCCATAAAGCGTCGTCACATGCAGTGTCAGCGCGGCATTCACCGCAAAAGCCTGAAACCACTCCTGCACCAGGGCGGTGTCGAAGTCGCCGATCTTGGCCCGGCCGAACTCGACCTTGAACACCAGAAACGGCCGGCCCGAAATATCGAGCGCGACGCGGGTCAGCGCCTCGTCCATCGGCAGATGAACGTCGGCGTAACGGGTAATGCCCTTCATATCGCCGAGCGCCTGCCGGAGCGCCTGGCCGAGCGCGATGCCGACATCCTCGGTGGTGTGATGCTGGTCGATATGCAGGTCGCCTTTGGCCTTGACGCTGATATCGACGCGCGAATGCCGCGCCAACAGATCGAGCATGTGATCGAGAAAGCCGATGCCGGTCGAAATCGATGCGCGGCCTTCGCCGTCGAGATCGATCGCGACCTCGACGTCGGTTTCCTTGGTGGTTCGCTTCACCGACCCCTTACGCATCTTGCCCTTTACGCATCCTTCGCCTTGCACCTGCGGTTCTCGGGAGATCGCCGCGGGCCTTTTAACAGGGCTTTGGGGCCCCCGCCACTGCCGCCGCGCGCATTTGCAATGCCGGCGGCCAACTCCTAAATCATTCCTCGAACGATGGATTTCCAGCCCAGGTGGCTCCCCGATATGTCGTCCCCCGATCCCGGCCTCTGGCATGGCACCACTATTTTGACCGTCCGCAAGGGCGGCGTGGTCGCGGTCGGCGGCGACGGCCAGGTCTCGATCGGCCAGACCATCGTCAAAGCCAATGCCAAGAAAGTGCGAAGGCTCGGCGGCGGCGCGGTAATCGGCGGCTTTGCGGGCGCCACGGCGGACGCTTTTACGCTGTTCGAGCGGCTGGAATCGAAGCTCGAGCAATATCCCGGCCAGCTCACCCGCGCCGCGGTGGAGCTCGCCAAGGATTGGCGCACCGATCGCTTTTTACGCCGCCTCGAGGCCATGATGATCGTCGCCGACAAGGACGTGTCGCTGGTGCTGACCGGCACCGGCGACGTGCTCGAGCCTGAGGCCGGCATTGTGGGCATCGGCTCCGGCGGCAATTACGCGCTCGCCGCCGCCCGCGCGCTCGCCGATGGGCCGCTCGACGCCGAAGCGATCGTGCGGCGTTCGCTCGATATCGCCGCCGATATCTGCGTCTACACCAACCGCAATGTGACCGTGGAAACCCTGACAGCGTGACCGACTTTTCCCCCCGCGAGATCGTTTCCGAGCTCGACCGCTTCATCGTCGGCCAGGGCGACGCCAAGCGCGCGGTCGCAATTGCGCTGCGCAATCGCTGGCGCCGGCTGCAGCTCGACGACCGATTGCGCGAGGAAGTGCTGCCAAAGAATATCTTGATGATCGGCCCGACCGGCGTCGGCAAGACCGAAATCTCCCGCCGTCTGGCAAAACTCGCCGGCGCGCCGTTTCTCAAGGTCGAGGCGACCAAATTCACCGAGGTCGGTTATGTGGGCCGCGATGTCGAGCAGATCGTCCGCGATCTTGTCGAAGTCGCCATCACGCAGACGCGCGAGAGAAAGCGCAAGGATGTCGAGGCCCGCGCGCAGAAATCCGCCGAAGACCGCGTGGTCGACGCGCTGGTCGGCGCCAATGCCAGCGCCGCGACCAAGGAGGCCTTCCGGAAAAGGCTGCGCGCCGGCGAGCTCAACGACAAAGAGATCGAGATCGAAGTGCAGGCCGGCGGTGGCGGCATGCCGTTGTTCGAAATTCCGGGCATGCCGGGCGCCCAGATGGGAGCGATCTCGATCGGCGATATTTTCGGCAAGCTCGGCGGTGGCCGCACCAAGACGCGCCGCGTCACCGTGCAGGACTCCTACGCCATCCTGATCAACGAGGAATCCGACAAATTGCTCGACACCGAGCAGCTGACGCAGGAAGCCATCAGGGTGGTCGAAAATAACGGCATCGTATTCCTCGACGAGATCGACAAGATTTGCGTGCGCGAGGGCCGCGCCGGCGCCGATGTGTCGCGCGAGGGCGTGCAGCGCGATCTGTTGCCGCTGATCGAGGGCACCACGGTTGCTACCAAGCACGGCTCGGTAAAGACCGATCACATCCTCTTCATCGCCTCGGGCGCGTTCCACATTTCAAAACCGTCGGACCTGTTGCCCGAATTGCAGGGCCGGCTGCCGATCCGCGTCGAATTAAAACCCCTGACGCGCGACGATATGCGCCGCATCCTCACCGAGCCGGAAGCGTCGCTAATCAAACAATATATCGCGCTGATGGCGACCGAAGGCCTGACGCTCGAGTTTTCCGAGGATGCCATCGATGCCGTGGCCGACGTCGCGGTCGCGGTGAATTCCAGCGTCGAAAATATCGGTGCGCGCCGGCTACAGACCGTGATGGAGCGCGTACTCGACGATGTCTCCTTCAGCGCGCCGGATCGTTCCGGGGAATCGGTGCAGGTCGACGCCGCCTACGTGCATAAGCACGTCGGCGATCTCGCCAAGAACGCGGATCTGAGCCGGTTTATTCTTTAGCGGAAGCCGCCGGCCGCAGGCGGACGCGGAAGGGCGCTTCGTTCTGTGGCTCGCTGTTGAGCTCGCGGATCGCCGCCATCCACTTCTCGACCTGGACCAGCATTTGCAGGTCGGATGCGCCCGGGCGCGAGGTCTTCATCGATTGAGCGGGAGACTCGGACATGACGCGTACTACTCCGAACAAGAACGGGGCGATCAGCCCGCGCTTTTTCGCAGACGAAATTGACCGATTTTTGCGCCCCGTGCGGCATTCTCATTGTTAACGTTAACGGCCGATGTTCGCAGCGCGCGAACCTTCGCTAGCGCGGTCGGCGCAGGCGCACGTAGAGCGCCCCCTGGCCACCATGGCTGACATGGGCCTCGTCAAAGCCGACGATAAGAGTGCGCAATTCCGGCAGCGCGAGCCAGAGCGGGACCTGTCGCCGCAGCACGCCGCGCGCGACGAATTCGTCGCGCCCATTCTTGCCCGCCCCTTTTCCGGTGACGACCAGCACGGTCCTGGCACCGTCCGACTGTGCTCGCCGCAAGAAAGACGCAAGCGCCTGATGCGCTTCGGTCTGCGTCATGCCATGCAGATCGATACGGGCGTCGATGGCGTCGCGGCCGCGCGCCAAACGCTGCCTGGATCGCCGGTCGAACGGTGCTAATGCGGGTGATTTTATCGGCGGCACTGGCGAGTGCCGTATGGGGGCGCTGGCAGTTGCCTTTACGTTACGCTCGGCCAGCGCTGCGGGTTCAGGCTTGGAGTCGGATTTCGCTTTGCCTTTCGATTTCGCCCACGGCAGCGGCGTGATCGAGCGCGCGTAGCCGGACCACAGCGCTTCTTCTTCATCGCTCAAGGACCGGCGGCGGCTCATTTTTTCGGCCGGAGTTTTGCTTTCGCTTTCGGCGTCGTTGCGGGCTTGGGCCCGGGCGCCGGTACTTCGGTGGCATCGTCGCCCGCCGGATCGACCGCGGTGGGATCTTCCATGGTACCGACATTGAAGGTGAACGAACTCGGCCGTTCCGGCGGCAGCGGCGTGTCGCGCCCGGCCTCGACCGGGTCGAGCGCGCGCGGCAACAGCATGACGAAATCGCCGGGATTCTTGATACGGCCGGCGATGCGCGCGGCCTCGTCGCCAGCGCCGAAATAAATATCAGCGCGCGCCGGCCCGACGATGGCGGAGCCGGTGTCTTGCGCGACGAGCAGACGGTCGAATTTGGTCACCGGCTTTTCATTGGCAATCGGCAGATTGGCGGTGATGAAGAACGGCGTGCCATAGGCGTGCAGCGCCCGATCGATCGCGATCGAGCGTCCGGGCACGAGTTGAACGCCCTCGCCGCCGACCGCCTCGTCCTCGGTGGAAAGATCGGTGATGCGGAAGAAGACGTAGGACTTGTTCATCCGGCTGATGTCCTTTGCCTGATCCGGATTGGCTTCCATCCAATCGCGGATGCTCTGCATCGATACCTGGTCTTTGGTCATGAGCTTGGCATCGACCAGGGCGCGACCGACCGGCAGGTAGGGCCAGCCGTTATGGGAGTCGTAATTGACGCGCAGGATGCTGCCGTCTTCGAGCCTGATGCGGGCCGAACCCTGGATCTGGGCAAACAGCACATCGACCTGGTCGTGCAGATAGCAGATTTCCAGATGCCAGCCGTCGAGCGCGCCATCCTCGATCTCGCCGCGCGTATAATAGGGCACGATCTTGCGGCGGCCGACGCGGCGCCCCACAAACGCGCCCTTGCTCGGAAACGCGTCGCCGAGCTTGCGGCGGCCGGCGGCCACCAGATTCGGCGGCCGGCGGTATAACGGCGCGGTAAATTCGCCGGTCGGCACCCGCGAGCCGGCGATGATCGGCTCGTAATAGCCGGTGAGGAATCCGTCGGTGTCACCGAGCTTGTTGATGCGAACCGGGCGGAAATTATCCTCGAAGAATTGTTTCGCCCCGTCTTCGTCAAGTGGTATTGCCGCCCGCGCGCGTTCGCAAATTTCCTTGAGCGCCGCCGGAATGGCCGGCAGTTCGCGGGCGCGCCGCTGTTTTACGTCTAGCGTCCGGCAACTCCCGAGAAAGGTCGCAAAGGCCGCGGCGTGATCGTCACTGTCCCAGCCGTCAAGATCGGTCCAGTCGACCGGCTCGTATTGCGTATCGGGAAATTTGATCGGCTCGCGTTCCTGGCAGCGCGCGCCCAGGGAAGCGCCACAAAGCCCGGCGAGTAGGACGATGAGCGCCAAACTCCGGCATGCCCCGGTCTTGCGCCTCGCCCGAGGGCTCATTGCCCGGCTTCGGTCGCGACGACTTTCCAGTTCGGATCGCGCGAGGAAATGTCGCGCGCGAAGGTCCAAACTTCGGTGACGTCGGTGACCTTGTCGGCACTGCCCTCGATTACCGTACCGGCACGGTCGCGCGTCGCGGAAATCAACTTGGAGACGAAGCGTACGGTGATCTGCGCGGTCGCACGATTGCGCAGCTCGGCGGCGATAATCGTCGAGGCGTCGATCGAAACGAAGCGCGTCTCCGCGGTTTCGCTTTGCCGCTCACGCTCGGTGATCGCGGCGTCGAAGCCGTCGAAGACTTCGCGTGACAACAGCCCGCGCAGCTGGCGCCGGTCGCCGGCGGCAAACGCAGTCACGATCATCTCATAGGCGGCGCGGGCGCCAGCAATGAAATGCTTGGCGTCGAAGCTCGGATCGGGGGCCGCAATGGCGTCGAGCCCGGCAGCGGCGGCCGAGCCTGCCTCGACGATGTCCTTCCAGCGTTCGACCGGCTCCGGCGCGACCTCGGGAGAGCGCGGCGTTGCTTCGGCCGGACGCGGCGGCAAGGTGACCACCTTATCGGCCGCTGGACTGCGTACGACGTCGCGTGCCGAATACGGATCGTAAGGCGGCCGCTCGCGGCCGGTGCGCTGGCCTAAGACGCTGCGCAGCCGCAAGAAAATGAAGACGGCCAGCGCCAGAAAGATGATGGTATATATGTCGAACACGTCGGGCATTCTCTTGGCATCGCGCGCAGCGGGACATTGTATTCGAAAATCGGTTCGAACCGGCCGAACCGTCGGGGGACGCCCGGTTCCCCCGCTTTATGTAAGCACGCCTGGCGGGCCATCTAGTGGCCGCCGAACATGGCCGCAGCGTGCCGAAGCGAAAGTTTAGACGATCAATGCGGCCACGCCAACATTTGAAGCACGCCGTAGTGTCGTCCTTTTAGGCAATTTCGCGGGAATTGGTACCGTGTGGGCCTGATTGTGGGGACCGGGCCGGCCATTGTTCGCCCTTCTCCCCTGTGTTAGCCAACCCGCAAATTCATTGCACAAGCCGGAGTCAGGAATGTCGACGACAAATGGCGGGCCCCAGCCGCAAATCGATCTGTCGCAGATGCCGGTGCCGCGAATCGGCGTGCTCACCCAATATGTGAAGGACTTTTCGTTTGAAAATCCGAATGCGCCCCGTTCGATGGCGAATGCGCAGCAACCGGCGATCAACGTCAATATCGGCGTCGAAGCTTCGCCGCTGAGCGAGACCGACATCGAGGTGACGCTGCGGCTCGAGGGCAAGGCCGAAGCGCAGGGCATGCTGCTGTTCGGTTTCGAGCTGCTTTATGCCGGCTTATTCCGCATACAGAACGTGCCGGCCGACAGCATGCAGCCGACCATCATGATCGAGTGTCCGCGCATGTTGTTCCCATTCGCACGCGAGATTATCGCCACCGCGACCCGCAACGGCGGCTTTCCGCCGCTGTTGCTCGAGCCGATCGATTTCGTCGGCCTGTACCGTCAACGGCTGGAATCGGCGCAGGCGGAGTCGGGAATTCCGCCGCTTAATCCGAGCTGATATAATCGCGCCAGATCGCATTCTCGCCGAGACTTGCGACGAAGCGGCGATGCGCCGCCCGAGCCTCGTCTGAGAGACGCTCGGCAAGGGGCGCTGGACGTTCGCGCAATACAATCGGCTCGCCGGCGATGCGTTCCGGCGACGCCGATTGCGCCAAAACGAGTTGCGCCTGCCGGGCGCCGATCAGCTCGACATAAACTTCGGCGAGCAGCTCGGCGTCGAGCAGCGCGCCGTGCTTGGTGCGCCGCGAATTGTCGATGGCATAGCGCGCGCACAGATCGTCGAGCCGATTGGAGCCGCCGGGATGCTTACGGCGCGCAATCAATAAAGTATCGACCATGCGTTCGCGGCTGACGCTCGCGCGGCCGGCGCGCTCCAATTCGGCGTTGAGGAAGCCGAGATCGAACATCGCGTTGTGGGCGACCAGAGGATCGTCGGCGATGAACGCCATCAGCTCGTCAACCTTCTCGGCGAACAGCGGCTTATCCTTGAGAAATTCGATGGTCAGACCGTGAATCTTCTGCGCGGTTTCAGGCATGTCCCGTTGCGGGTTGAAATAGCAATGAAAGGTCTTGCCGCTCGGGAAGCGGTTGACGAGTTCGATGCAGCCGACCTCGACCAGACGATCGCCCTGGAAGGGGTCAAGTCCAGTGGTCTCGGTGTCGAAAACGATCTCGCGCATTGAAGCTGACCTGCCGATACGAATCACTGTTGCCGGCGCGGCATTTTAGCGACCGCTTGTAAAATGTCGCGAATTTGGGTGCGCGCATGATCGAAACCCTGTGAACTATCGACCACAAAGTCGGCGCGCCGGCGTTTTTCCTCATCGGGAATCTGTTTAGCGAAAAGGGCAAAGAATTTTTCGTCGGTCATGCCAGGCCGCTCGAAAGCGCGCCGCCGCTGCACATCGGCGGGCGCCGAGACCACCACGACGGCATCACAGCCGCATTCCCCGCCGGTTTCGAACAATAGCGGGATATCGAGGACCACAATCGGGTCGCCGCGGGCCTGCGCCGCGGCGAGGAATTTTTCCCGTGCCGCGGCCACCAGGGGGTGGACGATGGCTTCGAGCCGCGCGAGGGCGGCGAGGTTATTGACGACCATGGGGGCGAGCTTGGTCCGGTCGATCTTGCCGGCGCTGGCCGAACCCGGAAACGCCGCTTCGACCAAGGGCACGGCGTCGCCTTCATACAGCGCATGCACGACGGCATCAGAATCGTGCACCGCGACGCCCGCTTCGGCAAAAAACTTGGCCGCGGTCGATTTTCCCATGCCGAGCGAGCCGGTCAGACAAAGCACGAAGGGGCGTTGACCGCTCATGACGCGAGGCAACCCTGCCGCCGCAGGAACCCGAGGGCGGCCAAGAGCGGCAAACCCAGCACCGTGAAATAATCGCCATCGACGCGGTCAAATAATTGGATACCGAGGCCTTCGAGTTGATAACCGCCGACGCTGCGATAGGCCGCGCTGCCGATGGCTTCGAGATAATCGTCCAGACACCGCTCGGTAAAGTTCCGCATGGTCAGCCGCGCGACGCCGACATGTTCGAAGAGCACGTCGGTGTTCTGCACGAAGGCGATCGCCGAATGCAGCTCGTGGGTCCGGCCCCGCAGCGCGCCAAGCTGCACGCGCGCGGCAGCGCGATCCGCAGGCTTGGCGAAACGTTCGTTGCCAAGCGCCAGGACCTGGTCGGCCCCTAGCGTCAAGCGCCCGGGATTGAGCTTGCCAACGGTCGCGGCTTTTTCGCGAGCCAGAAGGGCGGCGACTGCGCCTGGCGTTTCCGCCGCGGCGGCGGCTTCCAAGCCGCGCTCATCGAGGTCGGCGGGACGCATGTCAACCGGGATGCCGGCGGCTTCAAGCAGCGTCTGGCGAATTTTGCTCCTTGAGGCCAGCACGAGCGGCTCCTCGGCAAGCCATAGCGCCATTGCGGTTGCTCACGATGCCCGGTTGCGGCGGCGCTCGCCGAGATGGGCAAGAACCGCAGCAGCGGTTTCTTCGATCGAGCGCCGGGTCACATCGATCAGCGGCCAATTATTCTTGGCACAAAGCCGGCGCGACGCGGCCACTTCATCCGCCACCGCCTGCCGATCGATATATTGGTCGTCGTCGCGATGCGCTTTGAGACCGAGGAGCCGGTTTTGCCGGATCTGTACGATACGCTCGGGCGTCGCGAACAAGCCGACCACCAGAGGATGGCTGAGCCGCTCGACCGGCGGCGGTAATGGCACGCC
>Ga0181526_10001661_pt1 | contig 20812 bp, 23 predicted proteins | sample PEATcosm2014_Bin_35_FD_119750 | JGI IMG/M metagenome (GOLD analysis project Ga0181526, IMG submission 119750) | Peatland microbial communities from MTU Mesocosm Facility, Houghton, MI, USA - PEATcosm2014_Bin06_30_metaG | ecosystem: Environmental > Terrestrial > Soil > Wetlands > Peat | place...
GAAGCCCTTGTCGAACTGCATGCCCTCGGTGAGCTCGAGCTCGATCCCGAAGGTGTTGGACTCCTCGACGGTCACGGTGCCGTCCTTGCCGACCTTGTCGATGGCGTCGGCCAACACGTCGCCGATGGCGGTGTCGGCGGCCGAGATGGAGGCCACCTGGGCGATCTCGGTCTTGCCACCGACGTCCTTGGACTGCTTGGCCAGGCTGTCGACGGCGGCGCCGACGCCCTTCTCGATCCCCTTCTTCAGCCCGGTCGGGCTGGCGCCGGCGGCCACGTTGCGCAGGCCCTCGCTGATGAGGGACTGGGCCAGCACGGTGGCGGTCGTCGTGCCGTCACCGGCGACGTCGTTGGTCTTGGTGGCCACTTCCTTGACGAGCTGGGCGCCCATGTTCTCGAACGGGTCGTCGAGCTCGACCTCCCGGGCGATGGAGACGCCGTCGTTGGTGATGGTGGGGGCACCGAACTTCTTCTCGATCACCACGTTGCGGCCTTTCGGCCCCAGGGTGACCTTGACGGTGTCGGCCAGCTTGTTGACGCCGGCCTCGAGGCCACGGCGGGCGGCCTCGTCGAACTTCAGGATCTTGGGCATGACTGTGTCGAACTCCTCTCGAGTTCTCGGTGGGTCAGACGGAAAGGGGTGGCGCTGCCGCGCCGGCCCCGGCGGTCACCGGGGCGGCGGGCAGAACCGGATGCGGGTGGCCGATCAGGCCAGCTTGGCCAGCACGTCACGGGCGGAGAGGATGAGGAGGTCCTCACCTTCGACCGTGATCTCGGTGCCGCCGTACTTGGAGTAGACGACGGTGTCGCCGACCTTGACGTCGAGGGGGATCAGCTCGCCGGTGTCCTCCGAGCGACGGCCCGGGCCCACGGCGAGGACTTCGCCCTGCTGGGGCTTCTCCTTGGCGGTGTCGGGGATGACCAGGCCCGACGCGGTGGTCTCCTCGGACTCGCCGGGGCGGACGACGATCCGGTCATCGAGGGGGTGCAGCTTCGGCATGTTGAACGGGCCTCCTTGGCACTGATTAGCACTCTCAGGTTGTGAGTGCCAACGATAGCGGGCCTGCCGCGGGCTGGCAAGGGCGGTCTCGGCAGCCCGCGGCCCCTAAAGTTCAGCGGCACGGTCGGGGCGGCCCGGTCCGTCCCGAGGGGGAGGTTCCACAGTGGCCGGAGGAAGATTCGGAGGCGCCGGGCGCCTGGTCGGGCTCAGCGGGGCCGTCCTGGTCGTCGGGGGCCTGAGCCTCTCGCTCCTGGGGGCACCGGCCTGGGCCGGGACCTCGCCGAGCGTGGCCCAGGCCAAGACGCACCTGCTGGTGCTGGCCGACCTGCCCCGGGGCTGGGCGGCCGAGAAGGGCACCGGTGGCTCGGGAGGGGGATCGTCGGGAGGTCTCCCGGGGGGCAGCCAGCTCGCCGCCTGCATCGGCGTCCCTGCCAGCATCGTCGACGACAACTCGCCGAGCGCCGACGGCCCCTACTACCAGAACAAGGACCAGTCGCTCGAGGTCCAGGACAGCATCACCGTCTACCCCTCGGCGGCGTTCGCCCGCAAGGAGCTCGGCGCCATGGCCAACGCCAAGACCCCGGCCTGCGTGGCCACCTACATGAACGGGTCCGGGAAGTCGCTGTTCGAGGGGAAGGGCGACAAGGGGGCGACGGTGGGCACCGTCACCGTGGCCCCGCTCACGGCCCAGGCGTTCGGCCCCAACGTGGTGGGCATCGTCATGACGGTCCCCATCACGTATCAAGGGTTGAGCGTGAGCACCGAGATCGTCTCCGTCAATGCGATCAGGGGACGGCTCGCCCAGTCGATCACCTACGACGCCTACGGCGCCTCCTTCCCGGCCTCGCTGGCCACGCACCTCGACTCGGTGGCGCTCGGCCGGCTCTGACGCGACCGCGCGCCTGCGCTCGCGTAGCGTGCACGGGTGCGTTCGGCGCCCTGCGCCGGCCGGCGCAGGGCGGCACACCAGAGAGGGGGCGACGACGTGAGGAAGCGCAGGACACCGGCCCGGCTGGCGCCGGCCCGCGCGGCATCGAGCATCGTCGCCGCCGCGCTGATGCTCGGGAGCGTGCTGGGCCCGGCGGCTTCGGCGGGAGCGAGCTCGGGCGCCGGCTCGGTCTCCCTGGCCCAGGCCCGCAAGGCGCTGCTGGCGCTCTCGGACCTGCCCGCCGGGTGGGTCACCGCCAAGGACACCAACACCGGCAACACCACCGTGGGCGACGGGCAGCTGGCCCGCTGCCTCGGGGTCGCCACCTCGCTCATCGCGGAGAACCCGCCCTCGGTGAACAGCCCGCAGTTCCAGGACAGACAGAGCACGCTGATCGTGAACGACAACGTGACCGTCTTCCCGTCGGCGAAGAACGCCGCGGCCGAGCTCGCCATCGGCGCCAACCCGAAGCTCGCCGGCTGCATGACCACCCTCGCCTCGGGCCCACTCAAGGCCAAGCTCTTCGGCAAGACGCCGAAGGACGTGAGCATCGGCACGCCGCTCGTGTCGGCCATCGACCCCACCGCGTTCGGCCCCGGAGTCACCGGCTACTCGCTCAGCGTCCCCGTCGTGACCCACGGGGTGACGGTCAACCTCACCGTCACCCAGCTCGACGCGGTCAAGGGCCGTCTGGGCCAGCAGCTGACGTTCACCGCCATCGGCGTCCCGTTCTCCATTGCGCAGCAGCAGCACCTCATGTCGGTGGCGGCCGGGAAGCTCTGACGCACGGCCGGCCCCCGCCACCGGCAGCGGGACGGCACTCCCCTCCCGCTGCCGGTGGCGGGGGGTCGATACGCTCCCGGGACCGACCGCACGCGAAGGGACGAGTCAATGACGCCAGGAGACCGCGATCCGGACCGCTGGTGGCGCGGCGGCGTCTTCTACCAGATCTACCCGCGCTCGTTCGCCGACTCCGACGGCGACGGCGTGGGCGACCTGCCCGGCATCATCGCCAAGCTCGACCACCTGGCCGGTCTCGGCATCACCGGGGTGTGGCTCTCCCCGGTGACCCGCTCGCCCAACCGCGACTGGGGCTACGACGTCTCGGACTACCGCGACATCGACCCCGCCTACGGGACGCTCGACGACCTCGACACCCTGGTGCGCGAGGCCGGCCGGCGGGGCATCCGCATCCTCATGGACCTGGTCCCCAACCACACCAGTGACCAGCACCCGTGGTTCGTCGACGCCCTCGGCGGGCGCGACTCGGCGCACCGCGGCTACTACGTGTGGGCCGACCCCAAGCCGGACGGGAGCCCGCCCAACAACTGGATGAGCATCTTCGGCGGCCCGGCGTGGCACCTCGACGAGAGCAGCGGCCAGTACTACCTGCACAACTTCGAGGCGGCCCAGCCCGATCTCGACTGGTGGAACGAGGACGTCCGCCGCGAGTTCGACGAGATCGTCCGCTTCTGGTGGGACCGCGGCGTGGCGGGCTTCCGGATTGACGTCTGCAACATGATGATCAAGGACAAGGACCTGCGCGACAACCCTCCCGCCACCGAGGACGATCCGCTGGACCAGCAGTTCATGGGCGTGCGGGCCGTCTACAACACGGACCGCCCGGAGGCGCACGACATCCTGCGCCGGTGGCGCTCCATCGCGGACACCTACGAGCCGGAGCGGTTGCTGATCGGCGAGACCAACGTGGAGCAGATCCCGACCCTGATGGAGTTCTACGGCAACGGGCACGACGAGCTGCACGGCGGGTTCAACTTCGTCTTCATCAACGCCCCGTTCGAGGCGGAGGCCCTGCGCCTCGTGGTCGAGGACACCGAGGCGCTCATCCCCACCGAGGCCTGGCCGATCTGGACGGCCTCCAACCACGACGTGTCGCGGCTGTCGACCCGCTGGGCCGACGGCGACCCGGACAAGGTGAAGGTGGCGCTGCTGATCCTCCTGACGCTGCGGGGGACGCCGTTCCTCTACCAGGGCGACGAGATCGGCCTGACCGACGGGCCGATCGAGCGCGACGACGTCCTCGACGCGGTGGGGACGCGCTTCTGGCCGTACTACAAGGGTCGTGACGCGGAGCGGACGCCGATGCCCTGGTCGGGCGGGCCGGGCGGGGGCTTCACCACGCCGGGCACGCGCCCGTGGCTGCCCATGGCCGACCCGGCGGCGTGCAACGTGGCCGACCAGGAGGGTGATCCCGGCTCGGTGCTCGAGCTGACCCGGCGGGCGATCGCGGCGCGCACCGCGAGCGACGAGCTGGCCGTCGGTCCGTACCGGTCGCTGGACTCGCCCGCGGGAACCTGGGCCTTCAGGAGGGGCGAGGGCACGACGGTGCTGCTCAACCTGTCGGACGCACCGGCCACCTTCGACGGCGTGCATGGCACGGTCACGGTGGCGACCGGGCCCGAGCTCGACGGCTCGAGCATCGAGGGGGCCCTGACGTTGCCGGCCTGGAGCGGTGCCGTCGTGGTGACGTGACCGTCGGTGCGGCGCCGGCGGGTGCGCGCCGCTTCGTGCTGTGCACGACGCCGGCCCAGGGCCACACGGCGCCGTTGCTGGCGCTGGCCCGGCGGCTGGTGGACGAGGGCAACGAGGTCGTGTTCTTCACCACGGCGCACTACCGCGAGGCCGTGGAGGCGACCGGCGCGTCGCTCGCGCCCTTCGCCGAGGAGTACGACGCCCACGACCTCATGGTGGCCAACCCCGAACGCGAGTCGTCGTCCAAGCGCGGCGTGCGCGGCGTCAAGGACGACCTGCGACGCATCTTCGTCGGGCCGATCCCCGGCCAGCACCGGGACCTGCGCGCCGTCCTCGACGGCTTCCCCGCCGACTGCATCGTGATGGACACCATGTTCCTCGGCGCGCTGCCCCTGGCGCTGGGCCCCCGTGACGCCCGTCCGGCGCTGGCCTGCATCGGCGTGATGCCCTACGCCTCGACCAGCCGCGACACGGCACCCTTCGGCGCCGCGTTCCAGCCCGGCAGCGGCCCCCTGCACCGGGTGCGCAACGTGGCCATGAACTGGGCGACCGAGCACGTCGTGCTGGCCGGGATCCAGCACCTCGCCCGCCGCCGCCTGGCCGAGGCCGGCGCGCCCCGCTTCCGCGGCTATCTCGTCGACCTGCAGCCCAAGGTGGTGGACGCCTACCTGCAGGGCACCGTGGCGGGCTTCGAGTACCCGCGCTCGGACCTGCCGCCATCGGTGCGCTTCGTCGGCCCGATCCTCGCTCCCCCGTCGACCTCCTTCGAGCCGCCACGGTGGTGGGCGGAGCTCGAGGACACCCGACCGGTCGTGCACGTGACCCAGGGCACACTGGACAACGCGGACCTGGGCCGGCTCCTCCTTTTGACCACCCGGGCCCTGGCGGGCCGGGACGTGCTGGTGGTGGCCACGACCGGGGGGCCCGACCCGGCGCCGCTGCGGCGTGACCTGCCGACCAACGTGCGCCTGGAGCGCTTCATCCCCCACGACCTCCTGCTCCCCCACGTCGACGTCATGGTCACCAACGGCGGCTACGGCGGCGTCCAGCAGGCGCTGGCCAACGGGGTGCCCCTGGTGGTGGCCGGCGACAGCGAGGACAAGCCCGAGGTCGCGGCACGCGTCCAGTGGTCGGGCGCCGGCGTCAACCTGCACACCGGTCGCCCCTCCGTGGCGATGGTGGCCCGGGCGGTGCGCCGCGTCCTCACCAAGCCGTCGTACCGGGAGAGAGCACGGGCGCTGCAGGCCGAGATCGCCGCCACCGACCCCCTGGGTGCGATCAGTGCGGCGCTCGACGGGCTCTGTGCCGCGGGTGCGGCGGGTGCGGCGGGTGCGGGGCGTGCGGCGGGCTGACGACGTGCCACCGAGCCGAACCTACGATGGGACCGGTCGCCGGCACCTCCCGCACGACCGGCCGCAGAGGGAGAACGGATGATTGAGCGCGTGGTGGCACAGTGGCACTCCTACCTGCGCGGTGAACTGCCGGACGGCCTCGACGACCTCCTCGACGACGACGTCGTCTTCTACTCGCCGATCGTGTTCACACCGCAGCGCGGCAAGGCGATCACGAGCCTCTACCTGCAGGCGGCGGGTCAGACCTTCGGGGGGGACGATGCGACGGCGGGCTCGGAGCAGGGCGAGTCGAGCGGACGCTTCACCTACACCAAGACGGTGGTCGGCGACGACACCGCCGTCCTCGAGTTCGAGACCACCATGGAGGGCAAGTACGTCAACGGCGTCGACATCATCCGGTGCAACGATGCCGGGCGCATCGTGGAGTTCCGGGTGATGATCCGGCCGCTGCAGGCCGTCAACCTCGTCCATCGGCGGATGGCGGCGATGCTGGAGTCCATGAACCCCGACACCTGAGGGTCAGCGTGCCCGTGGTTCCCTGTTCCGCACGTCGGACAAGGCACCGGCGGCGAGCCGAAGGTCGGCCAGCGTGTCGGCCGTCGGGGCCGCGACCTCTCGTTTCGCCGCCTTGATCAGCACGGTCTGGGCCCGAAGGACTGATTCGGGGACCTCTTGGGCCGGTGAGGCGCTGCTGGTCTCCCCGATCACCGCGCCCTTGGTCGAAGAGCCGAACGCCCCCGAACCGATGATGCTGCTCTCGTAGGCATCGCTGTCGTCGATGTGCTGATCCAATCGCTCGAGCGCCGCCAGGAGCTCGTTGCGCAGATCGGTGGAGGGGTTGGCGAGATACGCCCCGACGGACGCTTCGACCGAGCCGAGATCGAGCACCAGGATGGCATCCACGGCGAGCTCGTCGTCGGAGCCGTCGGTCTGGTGGTCTTCACGTCCGGACATGACACGGACCTCCGGTGCGCTCGGGTCGGTGGAGGAACGCTAGCAACGAAGCGGTTCGCCGTGGGCTCCGGCGGACGAGTCCGTCACCGAGGCGGAGGCTGATGCTCCACGTCGAAGATGTCGATGCCCCGACCGGCTGCAGGGTCAGGTACCAGGAACCCACTCGGCCGTTCGCACCCGTCGGCAAGGGGCGTGGCCGGCCTGACCCGTTCCGCTCTCGGGGTGAGCTTCCTCCGAGCGGCGTCGAGCGGTGACGGAGCTCCATGCCGCACTCGCTCGGGCGCGACGTGTCGATCCGCAGCTGGTCCAAGCCCCAACCGCCCATCCTTGTGTTGTGCGTCCGTTGTGTTGTGCGTCCGTTGTGCGATTGGGCATCGTCGACTCTGCCGTGTGGGCCAGCACCAGCCGTGACTCTCGAGGTGAGGCGAAGCCCCGACGCCCGGGTCGCCGTCCTCCACTCCAGCCTGAAGCGCGAGCTTCAGCTCCGTTCCGTGGTCGTCGTCAGGTGCGTGATGCGGATGTGGGCGTCCCGCTGCCCTGGACCCGCCCTCTCCCTCGTGAACCCCGCTTCGCCACATGGTTGTCCCGCATCAGCTGGGCCTCGTGCTTCGACTGCACCGGCGTGCCGATTCCAATGAGGCCTTCCATGGCTGTAGTCCGCTGGCACTCGGGGCATATGACCGCCCAGAGCCCATCGCTGCTTCTCACAACTTCAGGGTGGTGAACCAGGCCCTGCATTGCCGCCTCCCGTACGATCCCCAACCGACTCCCGCAGGATGGCACAGTCGGCGGGCGTGCGGTAGAGCCGGATGTCCTGAGCTCAACGGGTGGCCGGGCGGGGGCAACCCGACCCGCTCTCAACAGGTCACTCCTGACGAGCGAATTCCGAGACGCTGTCCGGCTCAGTCGTGATGGCCTTGGTCGAGCGCGAGGAGGGATGCCTCCGTGCCGGCGACGGCGAGGAGGTCGTCTTGGCCGATCTGGCGGATCAGACTGGCGCCGTCGAGATAGACCCGCTCGTTCACGATGCGGTCACCGTCGAAGAAGAACACCGCGATGACGGCAACCCGGAACGACCTGCCGGTGGGCGGCTGACCGTAGAAGTCGCCGGTATTGGTCCCCAACAGGTCGAACTCGGCGATGATCGTGTCGTCCGTGGCCACGTGGAATCGCACGTCCTCGTGACGCTGGTCCGGGAAGGCGGCCCGCTGACTGCGGTGGTACGCGAGCACCTCGGCGTCGCCGTCGTGGACCTGGCCGGTGGCCATGATCTCGTAGCGGGCGTGACCACCGAACGTGGCCAAGCAGGCGTCCCAGTCGTGGTCGACCTCGGACTGAAAATGCGTCTCGAGAACTTCGAGCCGGCGTTGCTCGAGCTCTTTGCTCACGGGTACTCCACGGAATCGGCTGGTGCGGTCCTACCGGTTGACCGGCGACATGTCGGAATAGCGGTCGCCCTTGGCCGGAGCCACGGTGTCGAGGATCGCCAGGTCCTCCTCGGTCAGCTCGACGTCGAGAGCGGCCACGTTCTCCTCCAGGTAGGTGCGCCGCTTGGTCCCCGGGATCGGTGCCACGTCGAGCCCCGCCGCGTGCACGAAGGCCAGCGCGACCTGGCCGGAGGTGCAGCCCTTGGCGGCGGCCAGCTGGTCGACCACCTCGACGATGGCGATGTTGTCGGCCAGGTTGTCGCCCTGGAAACGGGGCTGGTAGCGGCGGAAGTCCGACTCGTCGAGGTCGTCCAGCGAGCGCATGGTCCCGGTCAGGAAGCCCCGGCCGAGGGGGCTGTAGGGGACGAAGCCGACCCCGAGCTCCCGCAGCGTCGGGAGGATCTCCCGCTCGGGGTCGCGCGACCAGACCGAGTACTCCGTCTGCAGCGCCGAGATCGGGTGCACGGCGTGGGCCCGGCGGATGGTCTCCGGCGCGGCCTCCGACAGGCCGAGGAAGCGCACCTTGCCCAGGGTCACGAGCTCGGCCATCGCTCCCACCGTCTCCTCAATGGGCGTGTCGGGATCGACCCGGTGCTGGTAGTAGAGGTCGATGTGGTCGACGCCGAGGCGCGCCAGCGACCCGTCACAGGACTGGCGCACGTACTCGGGACGGCCGTTGACGGCACGCTTCGTCGGGTCGTCCGGGTCGCGCACGATCCCGAACTTGGTGGCGATGACGGCCTCGTCGCGGCGTCCGGCCAGCGCCCGCCCGACCAGCACCTCGTTGGTGTGCGGGCCGTACATGTCGGACGTGTCGAAGAAGGTCACACCGAGCTCGAGCGCCCGGTGGATGGTGGCGATCGACTCGTCGTCGTCGCCCGGGCCGTAGAAGTCCGACATCCCCATGCAGCCCAGTCCCTGACGTGACACGGTCAGTCCCTGGTTGCCCAGTGCGATGGTCTCCATGCTGGTGGTGCTCCCTCTCTCGGCGACGGTGCGGCAGGCGCCACCCTACGTGCAGTTCTCCCAGCGCAGATCCGTCAGCGCCGTTCCCTCACGCAGATCGCTCAGCCCTGGGCGACGCCCGTCACCCGGTTGGCCTGCACGAAGACGGCGCAGCGCCGTTCCCGGGCCATCACGCGGTCGTACTCGTCCCAATCATCGTGACCTCCCCCGGCCGCCTGGAACACGGCACGCAACAGTGCGGGCACGTCGAGGCCGAAGTCGAAGCCGTCGTCGGGGCCGATCAGGCGCACCAGGCCCGACACCGAGGCCCACTCGTAGCCGTGCGTGAAGGTGAGGGCGGCCTGGCCGCTCGCGCGCAACAGGCGCAGCTTGCGGGCATCGCCTCGGATCACCGCCGCCACGCTCGCTGCCGCGTCGATCGGGTCGGGCAGCACGCCGGCACTGACGAGCGAGGCATGGACGGCGCCGTCGGGCTCCATGGTGCTCAGGACGGCGAGATTCCCGCCGGCCGCGGCCACACGGGCCACCTTCTCGAGGTCTGCCACGGACCCACCTCCCAATCGGGTGTGGCGCGCCTGAGCGCGCCCCGGCGCACATCCCTCAGAACTCTATGGCTTTCGACGTGGCGCCGCTGCCGCTGCGGCCCGGTCGGGTCGCTTCTCGGCCACCGGCTAGGTCGGGTGGCCCCCCTCGGCGGGCACTCCCGTCGCGGCCAGTTCCACCAGCCGTTCCGCGTAGGTCTCGCTGTCGACGTCGTAGACCCACATGACCAGTGCGTCCTGACCCGTCACCGGGTAGTAGTTCTTGCGCACGGCGACCGGGGCGAAACCGAAGCGCCGGTACAGGGCCTGCGCCGGCTCGTTGTTGACCGCCACCTCGAGCGAGAGGTGCTTGACCCCGTCGGCGCGCAGCGTGCGGATGCCGTCCACGATCATGGTCGTGGCCACCCCGGTGCGCTGGTAGGCGGGTGCCGTCGCGATCGTCGTCATGTGCGCCTCGTCGTCGACGATCATGAACCCGATGTAGCCCGCCATCTCCTCGCCGTCCCAGGCGCCCCGGTAGAGCCGGCCCTTGCGCAGGGCCAGCTCGGAGTTGAAGACCTCGGGCGACCAGGGCTCGGGGAACACCACGCTCTCAATGCGGAGCAGCTTCCTCAGGTCACGGCGCTTGAGCTTGTCTATCCGCAGCGTCACGATGGCACCGGCTCAGGCCCGCTCCGCTCGTGCGAAGTTGCTCGTTGCGTCCGCCTCACGCATGTACAGGGGAACGACGCGCCCGGGCGCGACCGGCGCTTCTCCCGCCTCGATTCTCCGGAGCGCGAGGCCGAGGAGCGCCGCCGGTGGCGGGAAGGACAGCGCGGGGGCCGAGGCCTCGACACCCGACACCAGTTCGAGCACGGCGCGGTAGCGCTGGGCGCCGTCGCCGACCGCGAGCACCGGCGCACCACCGAGGCCGTCCAGCGCCTCCGCCAGGTCCGCGGGCGCGAACAGGGCGGGCGCGATCGGCTCGGCGACCACCACCCCCGTGTCACCCACCTCGCGCACGGCCGCGAACACCTCCGCCCGGCGGGCGTCGACGCACGCCAGCACGAGTCCCCGATGGCCGGCGTCCGACGCGCCCTCGGTGAGGACGTCGAAGCTGCTGGCGCCGACGACCCCGATGCCGAGCGACTGGGCGAGCCCCTTGGCGGCCGCGACGCCCACCCGCAGACCCGTGAAGAGCCCCGGGCCGACGTCCACCGCCACGGCGCCGAGCTCGGCCGGGGTCAGGCCGACCTGCGCCAGCAGGTGCTCGAGGGCGGGCGTCAACGTCTCCACGTGGCGGCGCCGGCCCGTCAACGCGAACTCGGCCTGAACGCCCGCCGGCGTGCGCACCGCGACGCCCACCGTCTCGGTCGCGGTCTCAATGGCCACCACTCCGAAGGGGGCCGACGGCACCGACGGCGCCAGGCCGCTCATGGCGCCCCCCGCTCCGACACGGGCTGCAGCACGGCCGCCACCTCGTCCGACCGTCCCGCCCAGCGACCCCGCCCCTCCAACGAGACGGCGCGCCGCTCGGGTGCCGCGAGCGCGTCGGGGACGGAGAGCGTGACCTCGAGCGCACTCTCCCCCAGCGCGGGAACGGCCAGGTCGCCCCACTCCACGATCGCGACCGCATCCTCCTCGACCAGCTCGGCCAGGGCCAGGTCGGCGATCTCGTCCACCGAGCCCGTGCGGTACACGTCGGCGTGAATGAGGCTCCCGACGGGGCTGCCCTCGCCGCAGCGGTAGTGGCGCACCAGCGCGAACGTCGGGCTGGTCACCGGGCCCGGGACCCCCAGCGCGGCGGCGAAGCCCTGGGCGAAGACTGTCTTGCCGGCGCCCAGGTCGCCCACCAGGAGCACCACGTCGCCGGCCCGGCACAGGCCGGCCAGCCGACCCGCCAGCTCCCTGGTGGCGGCCGGCGAGTCGGTCGTGCGCTCGACGGGCCAGGTCATGCCCGGCCCGCCGCCACGAGGCGCTTCGCCCGGACGAGGTCGGCCCGCATCTCGGCCATGGCCTCCCCGCCCGCCCGGAGCACGTAGGCGGGATGGTACGTCGGGAGGAGGCGGGCCCGGCCGCGTTCGAAGACCTGGCCGCGCAGCTCGCGGATGCCCCGCGTGGTCTCGAGGAGGAGCTTGGTGGAGAAATTGCCCAGGGTGACGATGACCGAAGGGTCGATGATGGAGATCTGCTCGGCGAGATACGGCCGGCACGCCTCGATCTCGTTCGGTGCCGGGTCGCGGTTGTTCGGCGGTCGGCACTTGACCACGTTGGCGATGTAGCACTCCGCCCGGGTGAGGCCGATCTCCTCCCACATCAGGCGGTCGAGGAGCTTGCCCGAGCGGCCGACGAACGGCTCCCCGGCCAGGTCCTCCTCGCGCCCGGGGCCCTCACCCACGAAGAGCAGGTCGGCACCGGGGTCGCCCACGCCGAAGACGACCTGGGTCCGCCCCTCGGCGAGCGGGCAGCGAGTGCACGTCGCCGCGGTGAGGCGCAGGCGCTCCAGGACGTCGACGTCAGGCACCGGGCGCGTCGGGGCGGTTGACCGGGACGCGGGGCATGCGCGGCCCCACGCCGCACACCACCTCGTAGCTGATCGTCCCCAACATGGCCGCCCAGTCGTCCGCTGTGACCGCCTCGCCACCTTGTCGGCCGAGCAGCACGACCTCGTCCCCGGGCCGCACCGAGTCGTCGTCACCGCAGTCGACCACGATCTGGTCCATCGTCACCATCCCGGCCAGCGGACGCCGCACCCCGCCGACCAGCACCTCGTACCCGGCTCCGAAGAGGGCGCGGGGCACGCCGTCGGCGTAGCCGATGGGCACCGTCGCGACCAGCGAACGCGCCGGCAGCGGGCGCAACCGGCCATAGGAGGGGCGCTCCCCCGCGTCGAGCGTGCGCACGGCGACCACACGCGCCTTGAGCGACATGGCCGGGCGCAGCTGCGCGCCCCCCGCCTGCGTGTCGAAGGCGGCGCGCACGGCGTCGCCGGGGAGATACCCGTAGAGGCCGAGGCCGCAGCGCACCATGTCGTAGCGGGAGCGAGGGAAGGCGATGCCGGCCGCCGTGTTGGCCGCGTGCAGGACGGGGGCGGTCACGCCCTGGGTGGCCAAGCCGGCCACCAGGCGCTCGAAGTGGTCGAGCTGGCCCTCCGTGAAGGTCCGGTCCTCCGCCTGCTCGCCGTCGGCCACCGGCAGGTGCGTCCAGACGCCCTCGAGGTCCAGCATGGGCTCGCGCGCCACCGCGGCGACGATCTCCGGCAGGTCCCCCGGCGTGGCGCCCACGCGGTGCATGCCGGTGTCGACCTTGACGTGGACCGCGCTGCGCCGGCGCGTCGCCCGCGCCCCGGCGGCGAAGGCCGAGATGGCGTCCGCCGAGTAGAGCGTCGGCGTGAGCCCGTAGGCCAGTGCGGTGTCCACGGCATCGAGGCCGCACTCGCTGAGCAGGAGCACCGGCGCGTCCACCCCGTGCTGGCGGAGCTCGACGCCCTCGTCGACCAGGGCCACGGCCAGTCGCCGCGCACCGCCGGCCAGGGCGGCCCGGGCCACCGCGGGCCCACCATGCCCGTAGCCGTGGGCCTTGACCACCGCGCACAGCTCGGCCGGCGCCACCAGTCGTGCCAACACCGCGGCGTTGTGCGTCACGGCGGCCAGGTCGATCTCGGCCCACGCCGGGCGCGAGCGCCCCTGGGCCATGGTCACCGCGGCGTCCTCGTCCGACGGGTCGGGCACCACGAGCCGGATCGGCGCGCCCTCAACCACCGGCGCCCCGGTCCCGGTCGCCGCCGCGGTCCGGCTCCTGCAGGGAGGACAGCAGCTCGGTGAGGAGGCGCGGCAGGTCACCGGACACCAGGCCCTGCGACGGGCCGAGCGACGCCGCCCGCCCGTGCGCGTGCGCCCCGAGTGCCGCCGCTTCGAAGACGTCCAGACCGCGGGCGCAGAAGGCCGCGATGACGCCCGACAGCACGTCGCCGCTGCCGGCGGTGGCGAGCGCGGGGCCGCCGGCGGCGGCCAGGAGCACGTCGGGGAACGTGGCCGCGCCACCGGGGGCGGCCACGGCGGTGAGGGGTCCCTTCAGCAGCACGACGGCGCCCGTCGACGCGGCCAGCCGGCGCGCCGCGTCCAGGCGGTCCGCGCCGGGCGGGGAGCCGGCGATGCGGGCGTACTCGCCGTCGTGGGGGGTGAGGATGCTCGGGGCGCTCCGCGTGTCGAGGAGCGCGCGAGCCGACGCGGCGTCCCCCAGCGCCGTGAGCGCGTCGGCGTCGATCACCAGCGGCACGGGCACGGCCGCCAGCACGGCCCGGATCTGGCCGGCGACGGCCTCTCCGGTGCCGAGCCCAGGCCCGACGACGACGGCCTTGCACTTGGCGGTGGCCTCCAGGAAGTCGCCCGCCCACCCGTCGGGGGGCAGGTGCATGCGCACGGCCTCCGTCGGCCAGGGCGCGGCGGGGTCGCCGGGCGAGCCCAGGCGCACCATGCCGGCGCCGGCTGCCATGGCCCCCCGGGTGCACAGGATCGCCGCGCCCTCCATGCCCGGCGAGCCGGCGGCCACGCCGACGGCATTCGTCCACTTGTTGACCTGGCGCGGCCGGGGCGGCAGCAGCGCGGTGACGTCGGCGTCGTCGACGAGGAGCACGCGGGGCGTGGGGAACCCGATCCCGATGTCGGCCACCTCGACGGTGCCGCTCAGGCGCGGCCCGTCGCCCTGGAGCAGCCCGGGCTTCAGGGCGGCGAAGGTCACCGTGCGATCGGCCCGCACCGCCTCCCCGGGCGCCTCGCCGCTGTCGGCGTCGACGCCGGAGGGGATGTCGATGGCCAGCACCCCGGCGCCGGCGGGCACGGTCGGGGCGTCGTAGGAGCCCCGGAACCCGGTGCCGTAGGCGCCGTCGACGACGAGGTCGCAGGGCGGGAGCTCCGTTCCGCCCGGCGCCTCGGCGGCCTCCACGATGCGCACCCGCGCGCCCCGGCGGGACAGCACCGACGCGGCGACCCTGCCGTCGGCACCGTTGCTGCCCTTGCCCGCCACCACGACGACGCGTCGGCCGTAGGCGCCGCCCAGCATCCGCAGCGCGGCATGGGCCACCGCCGTGCCGGCGCGGGTCACGAGGGTCTCGTGGGACACCGTGGCCAGGGCCGCCGCGTCGGCGGCCCCCATCTCCTCGCGGGTCAGGACGGCGCGCACGAGGCGGCCTGTGCCTGCTCCGCCACGACGAAGGCGATGGCCACGCCCTCGGTGTGGGTGAGCGAGAGGTGGAACCGACCCGCGCCCTGGGCGCCGGCCAGCGCCGCGGCCGTGCCGTGGAGCACGAGACACGGGGCGTTGCGGGTGGCGCCCGTCCCGGTCGTGCGACGGACCTCGACGTCGGTCAATGCGAAGGCGCCGATGCCGGTGCCCAGCGCCTTCATGACCGCCTCCTTGGCGGCGAAGCGCGCCGCCAGGCTCTGGGCGACGTCGGCCGAGCCCGTGGCGTCGGACTGCTCGGTCGGGGTGAAGCAGCGCGCCGCCAGGCGGGGACGACGGTCGAGCACGCGACGGAACCGCGCCACGTCGACCGCGTCGACGCCGACGCCGACGATCGGGCTCATTCGACGGTCACCGTCTTGGCCAGGTTGCGCGGGCGGTCCGGGTCGTGCCCGTGGAGACGGGCCAGCCGGTACGCCAGCTGCTGCAGCGGGACGATGCCGACCACCGGCGCGAGGAGGGGGTACGTCGGCGGGACCCACAGGACGTGGTCCGCCGCGGCGGCCGACTCCTCGTCGCCGTCGTCGGCCACCAGCACGACGGTGGCGCCACGGCTGCGCACCTCGGCGATGTTGGACATCATCTTCTCCCACAGCGGGTTGCGGGTCGCGATGCCGACGACCACGGTGCCCGGCTCAATGAGGGCGATCGGCCCGTGCTTGAGCTCGCCGGCGGGGTAGCCCTCCGCCCGCAGGTACGCCAGCTCCTTGAGCTTCAGCGCGCCCTCGAGCGCGACGGGGTACCCGACGTGGCGCCCGAGGAAGAAGAAGTCACGGGCGTCGGTGAGCTTGGCCGCCACCTGGTCGACCTCGCCGGCCCGGGACAGCGCCTCGGTCACCAGCCCGGGCAGGACCTCCATGGCGTTCAGGATCTCGTTGGTCACCGAGACCGGCTGGGTCCCCAGGATCTGGGCCAGGTACAGGCCGAGCACCTCGAGCGCCACGATCTGGGCGAGGTGGCACTTGGTCGACGCCACGCCGATCTCGGGTCCCGCCCGGGTGTAGAGCACCCCGTCGGCCGCCCGGGCCATGGAGGAGTCGACGACGTTGGAGACCACCAGCACCTTGGCCCCGAGGCGCTTCGCCTCGCGCATCGCCTCGGACGTGTCGAGCGTCTCGCCGGACTGGGAGACGCCCACGCACAGCGTGCGCTCGTTGAGGACCGGGTCGCGGTAGCGGAATTCGCTGGCGATGTCGACCTCGGCCGGCAGCTTGGCCCAGTGCTCAATGGCGTACTTGGCCACCAGCGCGGCGTGGTAGCTGGAGCCGCAGGCGACGATGAAGACCTTGTCGATGGTGCGCAGGTCGTCGGGGCTCAGACGCATTTCGTCGAGGATGAGCTCGCCTCCGGCGCCACGGCGATCCAGCAGCGTGTCGGCCACGGCGAGGGGCTGCTCGTGCATCTCCTTGGACATGAAGTCCTCGTAGCCGCCCTTCTGCGCCGCCTCGACGTCCCAGGTGATCGTCAGCAGCTCGGGCTCCACCGGTGTGCCGTCGAGCGTCGTCACGGCCAGCGCTCCGGGGGTGAGGACGGCCAACTCGTCGTCGGCGAGCGCGAAGACCTGGCGGGTGTGCCCGATGAGGGCCGGGACGTCCGACGCCAGCAGCGCCATGCCGTCGGCCAGCCCGAGCACGAGCGGCGTGGAGTGGCGGGCGGCGACGATCGTGTCGGGCTCGTCGGCGGAGATGGCCGCGATGGAGAAGGCGCCGCGCACCCGGCGCAGCATGGAGCGGGTCGCCTCCGTCAGGGACGCGCCGCCGGCCATCCCCTGCTCAATGAGGTGGGCCATGACCTCGGTGTCGGTGGCCGACGTGAGGGTGTGACCGCCGGCCACGAGCTCGGCCCGCAGCTCGGCATGGTTCTCGATGATCCCGTTGTGGATGAGGGCGATGCGCCCGGTGCAGTCGATGTGGGGGTGGGCGTTCTCGGCGGTCGGGGCCCCGTGGGTCGCCCAGCGGGTGTGCCCGATGGCGGCGGCGTGGCCGGTGGGCGCGTCCTGCGCCAGCTCGGCCAGCGCCGAGACCGAATTGGTCCCGCCGGCGGCCCGCGCCCTCCAGACGCCCCCGTCGACCACCATGGCGACCCCCGCCGAGTCGTAGCCCCGGTACTCCAGCTGGTGCAGGGCACCGATGAGGATGGGCACGGCGTCGGCCGCGCCGGTGACGCCGATGATGCCGCACATGGTGGACCAGGCTACCCGGGCGCCTGCGGCTCGATTTGTCCCAGCGCGGCCTCCACGATGCCGGCGAGCTGAGCGGCCACCGCGTCCGCCTGGGCCTCGCCCCGCGCCTCGACCATGACCCGCACCAGGGGCTCGGTGCCGCTCGGGCGCAGTAGGACCCGGCCCTCGTGGCCGAGCTCGGCCTCGGCCTTCACCACGGCCTCCCACACCTCGGCACAGTCGGCCAGGCGCTCAGGCCGCGGGATGGGCACGTTGACGAGGCGTTGGGGCACCCGCTCGACCAGGCCGAGGGAGAGGTCGGCCAGGGAGCGGCCGGCCCGCAGCACCAGGTCGGCCAGCGCAATGCCGGTGAGGACGCCGTCTCCCGTGGTCGAGAGCGAGCGGAAGATGATGTGACCCGACTGCTCGCCGCCCAGGCTGAGCCCGTCGGCGTCGAGGGCGGCCAGCACGTGGCGGTCGCCGACGTCGGTCTCGCGCACCGCGATGCCGCGGCCCTCCATGGCCAGGCGGAAGCCCAGGTTGGTCATGACGGTGACGGCGACCGTGTTGCCGGCCAGCCGCCCCCGCTCGGCGAGGTCGAGGGCGAAGAGCGCCAGGAGCACGTCGCCGTCGATGATGCGGCCCGTCTGGTCGACGGCGATGACCCGGTCGGCGTCACCGTCGAAGGCCAGGCCCAGATCCGCCTGGTGCTCCACCACGGCCAGCGACAGCTGGGCCGGGTCCGTCGAGCCGCACCTCTCGTTGATGTTGTCCCCGTTGGGCGAGTCGTGCAGGGCGGTGACCCACGCGCCGAGCTCGGCCAGCACCCAGGGCGCGATCTCGCTCGCCGCGCCGTTGGCGCAGTCGATGACGATGCGCAGGCCGTCGAGACGACGGCCCTCGGTCGTCGCCAGCAGGCGTTGCCGGTAGACCTCGATCGCCCCCAGGTCCGTCGTGATCCGCCCCACCCCGTGACCGGTGGGCCGCCGCGGCGGGCGGTCGGGGTCGGCCAGCACGTGGTCGAGCTCGCGCTCTATCTCGCCCTCGACCTCGGTGGGCAGCTTGGTGCCGAAGAGGCTGAAGAGCTTGATGCCGTTGTCGCCGAAGGGGTTGTGCGACGCCGAGATGACGGCGCCGGGTGCCTTGCGGTACTCGGCCACCGTGGCGACCCCGGGGGTGGGCAGCACGCCGAGGTCGACCACGTCGGCCCCTTCGGTGGCCAGGCCCGCCGAGAAGGCGGCCTGGAGCAGCGGACCGGAGCGCCGGGTGTCGCGGCCCACGACGAAGGTCGGCGCAGGCAGGATGCGGGCGGTGGCGCGCCCGAGGGCCAGCGCCAGCTCGGCGGTGAGCTCCTCGTTCGCGACCCCACGCACGCCATCGGTGCCGAAGCGGGCCGGCGCCATTCGCGTCGCGCTTGCTACCGCTTGGAGTACTGCGGCGCCTTGCGGGCCTTCTTGAGGCCGTACTTCTTCGACTCCTTCTCCCGCGCGTCGCGCGTGAGGAGGCCCGAGCGCTTGAGTGCGCCGCGCAGCTCGGGGTCCATTTCGCAGAGGCTGCGGGCGATGCCGAGGCGCATGGCACCGGCCTGGCCCGAGATCCCGCCACCGTCGATCGTCGCCTCGATGTCGTAGGACTCGACCGTGTTGGTCACGCGCAGCGGCTCGGTCACGAGCATGCGGTGCGTCGCCGAGGTGAAGTACTTCTCGATCGGAAGCTTGTTCACGGTGATGGCGCCCTGGCCGGGGCGGAAGCGGACGCGTGCCACCGCCTGCTTGCGGCGTCCGGTGGTCTGGCTCAGTGGTGCGGGCATTGCGTGGGTGGTCCTTCCTGGTGCGGGCGCGTGCTCAGCCGGCCCGGCGGGCTTCGGGCAGGTCGAGGGGCTCGGGCTTCTGGGCGGAGTGCGGGTGGTCCGGGCCGGCGTAGACCTGGAGCTTGCCCAACATCTGGCGGCCGAGGGTGTTCTTCGGCAGCATGCCGCGCACGGAGCGCCGGATCAGCTCGTCGGGGTGCTTCTCCAGCAGCTCGGCGTAGCTGGTGGCCCGGAGGCCACCGGGGTACCCGCTGTGGCGGTACGCCATCTTGGCGTCGGCCTTGCTCGAGGTGAGGATCACCTTGTCCGCGTTGACGACGATCACGTGGTCGCCGGTGTCGACGTGCGGGGCGAAGTAGGGGCGGTGCTTCCCGCGCAGGATGGCCGCCACGGACGAGGCCAGGCGACCAAGGACGAGGCCGTCGGCGTCGACGACGTACCAGGTTCGCTGGATCTCGGTGACCTTCGGTGAAAATGTGCGCACAAGACCGATCTTTCGCTTCCGCGTGGTGAAGAGCGCACGCCTCGGAGAGCGGGCTCAGGGCTCGCGGGGGTCCCGCGAGCCGACGTACCAGGATAGGGCCCCTGGGCAGGGGGAGCAAGCCGCCGCCCTTTGCCGCCCTTTCTCGGTCCTTCGGGACGTGACCATCGCCGCCGTCCAGGGACCTCCCCCGATGGCCGCTCCGTCAGTCCCGCTCGTAGTCCACTGAGACGAGGCACAGCCCGCGGGCGGGCGCAGGGTCGGCCATGCGGTGCCGGGTGGCGGCCCGGAGGCGCTCCATGAGGCCGGCGGCGTTCTCCCGGCCCCGCCCCACCTCGACCAGGCTGGCCACCAGGGAGCGGACCATCTGGTGGCAGAAGGACCCGGCCGCGATCTCGAAGCGCAGGAGCCGGGCCTCGCCCTCCCCCCGGGCGTCGGTGGCCTCGGGCCCCTCGTCGACGCTCCAGCGCGCCCTGGTCACCCGGCGCACGATCGGCTCGGCGGGGTCCCGGCCCGGAGGCCGGCGGCAGAAGGACCGGAAGTCGTGGGTGCCGAGCAGCACGTCGGAGGCGGTGCGCATGGAGCCCAGGTCGAGCTGGTCACGCACGTGCCAGCACACCGGCGCCAGCAGGGGGTCGGGGGCCGGGGCGTTCCAGACCAGGTAGCGGTAGGTGCGGCCGGTGGCGGAGCGGCGGGCGTCGAAGTCGGGCCCGACCGGCTCGGCCCGGCGCACGACCACCTCGGGAGCCAGCTGGCGGTTGAGGGCACGGGCCAGGCCCGGGCCGTCGTAGGAGATGCGCGGCAGGTCCACGTGGACGACCTGCCCGCGGGCGTGCACCCCGGCGTCGGTCCGGCCGGCGCACGTGATGTGGGGTGGCTCGCTCATGCGCGCCGTGCGCTCGAGCGCCTGGCGCAGCGCGCCGGCCACCGACGGGACCTTGGGCTGCACGGCGAAGCCCCGGAAGGCCGCACCGTCGTAGGCGATCAGGAGCCTCCAGCGCTGCAGGGCAGCGCCGGCGGGTTGCTCCACCCCTAGACGAACTCGATCCGCGCCATCGGCGCGTTGTCGCCGGGGCGCGGGCCCAGCTTCAGGATGCGCGTGTAGCCGCCGGGCCGGTCCGCGTAGCGCGGGCCGATCTCCTCGAAGAGCTTGTGGGTCATGTCCTTGTCCCGGATGAGGGCGACGACGTTGCGGTGCTGGGCGAGGCCGCCCTTGCGCGCCGCGGTGACGCACTTCTCGGCCACCGGGCGCAGTGCCTTGGCCTTGGCCTCGGTGGTGACGATGGACTCGGCCGCGATGAGCGAGGCGACGAGGTTGCCCATCATGGACTTCTGGTGCGCCGACGAGCCGCCGAACCGGCGACCGCGCTTGGGGGTTGCCTGCATCGCCGGTCAGTCCCTCGTGCGGAGCGACAGCCCGCGCTCGTCCAGGCGCTGCACGACCTCGTCGGCCGACTTCTGCCCGAAGTTGGTGATGGC
>Ga0181526_10001663_pt1 | contig 20807 bp, 15 predicted proteins | sample PEATcosm2014_Bin_35_FD_119750 | JGI IMG/M metagenome (GOLD analysis project Ga0181526, IMG submission 119750) | Peatland microbial communities from MTU Mesocosm Facility, Houghton, MI, USA - PEATcosm2014_Bin06_30_metaG | ecosystem: Environmental > Terrestrial > Soil > Wetlands > Peat | place...
GGCGACTGGCTGAAGGCGGAAGGCACCACGCTGGGTGCGGACAACGGCGTTGGCGTGGCGGCCGCGCTCGCTGTCATGGAGAGCACCGATATCGCCCACGGCCCGCTGGAATTTGTTTTCACCATTGACGAGGAGACGGGCCTGACTGGTGCTGCCGAGTTTCCCGGTGGAATGCTGAAGTCGAAATACTTCCTGAACTTGGACAACGAAGAAGAGGACACGATTTGCATCGGCTGCGCTGGGGGCATGAAGACAACGGCGCGCCGCAAGATCACATTGCGTCCCGCCACCGGTGATACCGGCTGGCGCATCAAGGTCTTCGGCCTGAAGGGCGGGCACTCGGGCGTGGACATCCATCAAGGGCGCGGCAACGCGCTGCGGATTCTGGGCAGCACATTGCAGATCCTGATGGAGCGCCTGAAGGTTGAGATCGCCGATCTGACCGGCGGTAGCGCGCAGAATGCCATTCCGCGCGAGGCGTCGTCCACGATCCTTCTCGACGCCGCTCGCGAACCGGAACTAAAGTCACTCGTCGCCAAGCTGGCAGCCGATTACAAAGCTGATCTTGGCAACTTCGATCCGGAATTGCAGATCACGGTTGAGAAGGTCACACGTCCGGAAAAGGTTCTCGATGCCAAAGATGCGGAGCTGACCGTGGACCTGTTGGCCAGCCTGCATCATGGCATTCTGGCGATGAGTCCTGACGTGCCCGAGCTGGTTCAGAACTCCACAAACCTCGCGACGGTGGCCCTCAAGGGCGATGTGATCGAGATTGTCACCAGTCAGCGCAGCGCCATTGCCGCCAGCAAGGAAGCGGCCGCACGCATGGTGGCGACCGCCTGCCGCCTGGCCGGCTTTCAGGCGGAACACACCGGAAGCTATCCGGGTTGGAAGCCGGAGCCCGCCAGCGACATTGTTCGCAAGTTGCAGTCGGTGCACGAGAAGGTCTTTGGGCATCCTGCGAAGTTGATCGCCATGCACGCCGGCTTGGAGTGCGGCGTCATCGGCGAGAAGTATCCTGGCATGCAGATGGTCTCGTTCGGCCCGACGATTGTTGGTCCGCACAGCCCCGACGAGCGCGTCGAGATCTCTTCGGTGGAAGGCTTTTGGAAGTATCTAAAGGCGGTACTGGAAGCCATCTGAGCGGGCTTTGGTGGCATTGAGTATTTGCATTTATATATACAATTGTATAGTACGATACTATGATAACTTTGCGCGTTGAGGGATTTGACTGGGACGACGGTAATCGCGCGAAGTGCCAGAAGCACGGTGTCTCTGTTGCGGAGATCGAGTCGCTGTTCCGCGGCGATCTCCGCATCGCACCTGATCCGAAACACTCGCACGACGAGGACCGCATGATGGCCGTGGGACGAACTGGCGGCGGGCGTCCTATGTTGTAGTGTTCACCATTCGGACCAAGGGCGACCGGCGGCTGGTGCGCCCAGTGTCAGCGCGCTACATGCATGCGGAGGAGGTCGCCGCTTATGAAAAGGAAAGTGCCAAGGCTCAAGACCGATAAGGAAGGGGAAGCATTCCTTGCGCGGGATCTGTCGGACCTCGATTTCTCACAGTTCAAATCTGCGCGGTTTGAATTTGAGAAGAAGGACGAACAAATCAATATGCGGATACCGAGGGGCTTGCTCGAGGCCCTGAAAGCAAGGGCCAAGGCGCGCGGCATTCCCTACACCCGATTCATTCGGGAAACTCTGGAGCGGGCCATGGCCGCGCCAAAGTCGTGAGCAGTCGAGCCGGTGTTTAGCCGTGGCAAGCCGGTATGCTCGTGCGGTTAATCCATAGGATTGTGCTGCGCTGAAAGGACCAACATGCGTTTGTTGCTGAACTGGTTGTTGAGCGCGATCAGCTTGCTGATCGTTTCGCACCTGGTGCCGGGATTTCACGTGCACGGATTCATGGCTGCGCTGATCGCGGCGGTGGTGATTGGCCTAGTGAATGCCACCCTTGGCCTGTTCCTGAAGATCATCACCTTTCCGCTGAGCATTCTTACGCTCGGCATTTTCTGGCTGGTGATCAACGCCCTGATGCTGATGTTTGCTTCGGCTTTGCTGTCGCCGGATTTTGTGGTGCGCGGCTTCTGGCCGGCGTTTTGGGGAGCAATCGTGCTCTCGTTGATCAATATGCTGCTGAAGGCGCTGGCGCGGGACGCGGAAAGAGAATAGTAGCCGGGGCGGGGCGAGCTTTCCTCAAGAAATCTGAAACTCACGCAACCGCCGGACAGTTTCCAACAGATCGCCGCTCTGGAACAGCCGGATTCCGGCCAGTCCAGTGGCGCCGGCTTCGAGACAAGCGCGTGCGTTCGTAAGATTGACTCCGCCCAGCGCCAGCACAGCAAATCGACGTGCGCCGGCCCCTCCGCGCTCGCCCGTTGTCGCGCAAGCTTCGCGGAGTACACCGAGGCCAATTCCTTTCACATCCGTCTGCACTTTCTCGAAGATGGGCGCGAGCACTGCGAAATTCGCACCCTGCGTCGTGGCCTCGGGGATGTCGGTTATCGAGTGAGCGGACACACCGATGACGGGCTCACGGCTGCTGCATTTCATCCATAGCGCGCGAATCTCGGAAGCTGGTAGTTCGCCGGCCGGCAGATGGACGCCGTCGGCGCCGCAGGCCAGCGCGACGTCGGTGCGGCCATTGATCAGCAGTTTTGTGATACTTGAGTTGTCACGAACCGCGCGTACTGCCTCACCTGCCAGGCGCTCGAGATCGCGCGAGCAAAGATCCTTTTCGCGCAGCTGAATGTAATCGATTCCGGCGCCAGCGGCCTCGGCAATCCTTCGCAGCAATGCAGTGCGTTGCTCGGCGTTCGTTCCCGCGAACCCCGTGTGGTCCGTAATGTAGCAAAGCAGCATCGGAGCATTTGATTGTAGCCGGGTGTCGGGGTGAGGGTGTCCATCGTCATGTTTGGTCGGGAGTTGGGTGGAGCACACCTTCAGGTGTGCAGGAACGCCGGCCGGCGGGTCCGTAAGGAAAGCGCTTTAGCGCCTGAGGTGATGCTTCTTTACCTCAGCGGCTAAAGCCGGTTCCTTCTCCAACTACAATTGCACCCCTGAAGCGGTGCTCCACCCTAATCGTGCTCTAGAATCAGACTGTGCCTGCCTCTCGTCGCAACCCAAAATCAGCGCCAGATATTATTCGCCATCCCCGCATCGCCGGCTCGCTCGAAATCCTGATTGCGCCGAACCTCGCATCGGTGCCGTGGCTGGTGCATGGCTTCAGCACGCGGCAAGGTGGCTTGTCGACGTGCTATGGAGGCAAGGCGCTGAATCTCGGCCTCACGTCACACGACGCGAAGGTCAAGGTCGAGCGCAATCGCAAGACGTTTTTGACAGCGCTGGGCGCGACGGGCACAAACGGCGATCTTTGGCCAGTGCAGCAGGTCAGGCAGATTCACTCCGCGACGGTTCATCGCATAAACGCGGCGACGCCAGAACCACTGGCTGGCGACGGCTTGATCACCAACGCCCCAGCGCTGCTGCTGGCCATCAAGACCGCCGACTGCGTCCCCGTTCTGGTGGCTGACGTAAAGCAGCGCGTGGTAGGTGCATTCCACGCCGGATGGCGCGGAACGGTTGCGCGCATTGCCGAGAAGGGCGTGGGCGAGATGCGGCGCCAGTTCGGCAGCTTACCCCGCGATCTGCGGGCGGCGATCGGTCCATCGATCCGGCGCTGCTGCTACCAGGTTGGCTCCGAGGTGCGCGCCGAGTTCGAATCGCAATTCTCCTACGCTGGCGAGCTTCTTGAAGAGGTCTTCGACTCTAATGCCATTCACGTGCGATACCCGCTGTTGTTCCTGAGCCAGCGCGCACCGGGACACGGCGACCTGGGGCCGGAGATCCATCTTGATTTGGTGGAAGCGAATCGGCGTCAGCTGAAGGATGCCGGCCTGCGCCAGGAGCACATCAGCGTGGTTGAGGGATGCACCGTGTGCGACACTACGCGCTTCTTTTCGCACCGCGCCGAGTTCGGCAAGACTGGCCGCATGATGGCAGTCATCGGCATCCGGCCTGAGTAACGTCTGCGAGCGTAATGGCAGTTTCCGTTCTGCTGCTTGCAAATGCACTCGGGCCAGCACGATGCCGGCCCGATTCTTTCAATTGATCGCCTGCACCCGAGACAATTCTTCAATTCGTGTGATGCGAATGATGGTGGTGACTGGAATGGTGATGGTGATTGTGGTGGTGATGATGGCTCGCGAAGACCGGCACGGCGATCACGACCATGGTGATGAGAAGCAGCGGCAATAGCACCTTCTTCATGGCCGGATTATAGCCAGAAATGGCGAGCGGTTAGCTTCGGCTAGGGCAAAAAGAACCACATTTGGCAACAGTCAGACGCGATAGAACGAACAGTCTCACAGCTTATCGCGGGTGGAGCACGCCTTCAGGCGTGCATGAATGCAGCTCAGAACTTTGACTGGCTTTAGCCACTGAGGTAACTCGTTTGCGGAACTTACCTCAGCGGCTAAAGCCGACTCCTCTAATACTTGGTGTTATGCACGTCTAAAGGCGTGCTCCACCCACGGCGTGAAATCGGCGCACGGGACTGTGCCGCAGACCTGCTCACCCCAGGTCCGGTTGCCCGGTTGCCGTCACCACCGACGCCCACTCCTCGCTGGTGAGCCGTTTGCGCTGCGTGGTCGCCATCGGGATAGGCACGTGGATGAACGCTCCATGCTGCAAGCCGACGATCATATCGGTCTTGCCAGCCATGGCGGCATGCACAGCGTGACGAGCGAAGGAGTCGCACAGCACGGAATCGACCGTAGACGCCGGGACGCTGCGGATAAAGTAGCTGGGATCGAAGTAGCGAATTACCACCGGAAAACGTTGCATTTGGAAATGATCGCGAATCTGGTCGCGCAGGAACAGCCCGATATCGCGGTGCAACAGATTGCCGGAAGCGTCGCGCTTCTCCATCGGCGGCATCAAGTGCTGCCCTGCGCCTTCGGCGACCACGATGACCGCATGTCGCCGCTCCAGCAAGCGACGATGCAGCACGGCCAGCAGCCCATTCTCGCCTTCCAGCTTAAATGGAACTTCGGGAACCAGGGTGAAGTTGACTTCCTGGCTGGCCAGGGTAGCTCCGGCCGCGATGAAGCCCGAGTCGCGCCCCATGACTTTCACGATACTGATGCCGTTGTGGACGCAGTGCGCTTCCACATGAGCTGAATCGATTACTTCCTTGGCCTTCTCGATTGCGGTGTAGTAGCCGAATGACCGATTCACATACTGCACATCGTCGTCGATGGTCTTCGGAATTCCGATCATCGAGATCTTCAGCTTGCGCCGCTGGATCTCCGTTGCCACATCATGCGCTCCACGTTGTGTGCCATCTCCGCCAACCGTGAACAGCACGTTGATGTCGCGCTGCTCCAGGAAATCGACGATGATGTCGGCGCTGACCGGGCCACGCGAAGTGCCAAGCAGTGTGCCGCCGAACTGGTGAATGTTGTTGACGATCTCCGCGTTCAGCCACATCGGCGCTTTAGAAGTTTCTGAGGAGAAGCCCGAATAGCCGTAGCGAACTCCCATCACCGCGGGTACGCCATAGTGATAATGAAGCTGAAGGTACACCGAGCGGATTACGTTGTTGAGACCGGGACACAATCCGCCGCAGGTCACAATGGCGACCTTGGTTTTCGCCGGCTCGAAGAAGAGATGCTCGCGCGGGCCCGCGCGTTCGAAGAGCTGGCCATCGCTCTCGAACGGATTGCGGTAGTACATTCCGTCGTGAATGAAGGTGCTTTCGATGGAACCAAGGGCGTCCAGCCGCAGCGGCGAGCGGACTTGGCGCGGGCCGAGATCGGAGATGGCGATCTTTTCGCTCATGAGGATGTCGTCAGAGGATCGTCGAGCCGACAGAATTTTCCAGGCAACGCCACGTTCGCCAAAGGGTGGAGCACCGCTTCAGCGGTGCAGCTAAAGATGCTCCTGTTAGTCGGCTTTAGCCGCTGAGGTAAGGGAAGCATTACCTCAGGCGCTAAAGCGCAAACCTCGTATTCCGATCTTCCCTGCACGCCTGAAGGCGTGCTCCACCCAAAAACCTCAAGCAAATTCTTGGCTATCCGCCACGTTAAAGCCGCGCCCTTCCACCGGACAATTACCCTTTCTTCGGCTTCACGATCTGCCATGCCGAGTCGGGCAGGCGGCGTCCAATCATGCTGAAGCTGCTGGAGCCGGCCAGCACCTCCCCTCCGTCCATGTATACCATCTCGCCGTTGATGTACCCGGCGTGATCGCTGACAAGAAAGGCCGCCAGATTCCCGATCTCATCCAGAGTTCCAAATCGGTGCAGCGGATTATGGTCGAGTAGCGCCTTCTCCAACTCGGGCGTAGGCAGCAGCCGCGAGAAAGCGCCCTCGGTGCGAATCGCTCCGGGAGCGATGGCGACAAAGCGCACGCCGCGGCCGCCCCACTCCACCGCCAGGCTGCGCGTCAGCGCCGCGACCCCGGCCTTTGCCACCGCGCTGGGAACCACGTAGGCCGATCCGGTATCGGCGTAGGTGGTCGTGATGCTCAGGACAACGCCCTTATGTTGCTCCTTAAGCCAGCGCTTGCCGCAGGCCAAGGTCATGTTGATGGAGCCTTTCAGCACGATGCCGACGACGGCATCGAAAGCGTGCGGCGAAAGCTCTTCCGTCTTTGCAAGGAAATTGCCGGCAGCATTGTTCACCAGCACGTCGAGCGGACCGCTTGCCCAGATTTTCTCGATCAGCGCCTCAACATCCTCGGGGTAACGCACGTCGCAAGCGAGGCCTTCAATCGTGCCGCCGGTCGAGGCAGAAAGCTCCGCGGCGGTCTTCTGGACAACTTCAAGCCTGCGTCCGCAGATGTAAACCGTGGCGCCGAGTTGCAGAAAGCGCTCGGCCATGGCGCGGCCCAGACCGGTACCGCCGCCGGTGATCAGGATGCGTTTGTTCTTGAGGAGATCGTTGGTAAACATGGCGCCCCTTCGGAAGGGATAAGCTATCACGGGAGGACGCTTTTCGCTGTGCGCCTTTCGCTCTTCGCCGGAGAGGCAACGGTAGTACGAGCGAACCGCAGATCCCTCGGCTCCGCTTCGCTGCGCTCGGGATGACAATTCTGGCGAAGAGCGAATAGCGAAAAGCGGCGTTCCCCTACACCTGCGCTAACCGCACTTCTCCGCTGCTGCGTCTGCCCGCCGGAGTGGGCGTCATTGGCAGGCGCAGTTCGACTTCCAGGCCGTGCGGCGGCACGTTTTTCGCAGACACGCTGCCGCCGTGGATGGCCGCGGCATTGCGCACGATCGCCAGTCCCAGTCCCATGCCGCCGGTGACGGTTCCGCGAGAATCATCGACCCGGTAGAACGGCTTGAAGAGCAATGGCAGAGCGTTCTCTGGAACACCCGGCCCGTTGTCGCGAACGGAGATCACAGCTGCGCTGTTAGTCTTTTCCAGTTTGACCTCGATCTTGCCGCCCTCACCAGAGTAGAACACCGCATTGCGCACGACATTTTCCACCGCGCTGCGTAACAGGCCGGCATCGCCGCTCACTTTGATTTCGCCATTGTTCTGATAGTTGATGGTCGCTCCAGTTGCAGCGGCTTCGAAATTGGCGTCGTGCAGGACGTCATTTACCACGTCATTGAGCGAGAGTTGCTCGAACTTTGGCTGCTGTTGGCCGCTTTCCAGCCGTGCGACCGTCAGAATGCGCTCCAGCATGGAATCGAGTTGAATGGTGTCCTGTTCGATGCGGTCCAGCATCTCTACGCGCTCGGGATTGTCAGCACTGCGCGCCAGCGCCAGCGCCAGGCGAATGCGCGCGATGGGCGAGCGCAGCTCATGGGAGACTCCGCTCAGCAGGTTGCGTTCACTCTGGATCTGGTTGCGCAGTTCGCCGGCCATGATGTCGAAGTCGCGCACCAGGTCGGCAATTTCGTCCTGACGATTACCCAGGTTTTCGCCGGCGCGGATGTCGAGATTGCCACGCGCCAGTTCATGGGTAGCGTCGCGCATGCGCTCGATCGGCTTGGTCAGATAGTGGGCAATCAGCAGGCAGATGATTGCCGAGAAAATCGTTCCCAGCTTCAAGGTCCAGAGCAAGTCTCCGGGAATGCGCTCCGACAGCGGCGGTGGCGTGAGCTCGGCGATCAACAGGTATTGCCCTCGCTCCGTCGTCACCCGCGCAGCCAGCACGTTGGCCTCGTAGGAATGGTATAGGCCCTCCTGCCGGTCGGCGGCTGCGGCGGCCTGCAGAATGCTATCGGGAACGATGCGGCCGGTAAGCTCGTTACCGCTGCCATCGACTAACCAGAAGCGCGAACGGTGCGGTAGGGAAAGACTGTCCAACAGTTGGGTCACACCGGCGGGGCCAGCCAGCTCAAAACGTTGCGCCGCAAGCGAGGCCAACACCGGCATTTCGCGGCGTTCGGGCTGGATCCACCAGGGATGTTCGGACGAGATACGGTAATGAACACGAAGATAAAGCGCGCCCAGCAGGATCGCTTGCGCCACCCAGAAGGGCAGAAAGATCTTCCAGAACAGACGGCGATTCATGCCCGGCTCTTCTCGGGTGTTCCGGCGGCGAGGAAGTAGCCGACGCCGCGGATGGGCCGGATCAGTTCCTCGGCCGTGGGACAACCACCCAGCTTCTTGCGCAAGCGGCTGACGTGCACGTCGACGCTGCGATCGAAGGCATTCAACGGGCGGCCCAGCGCCACTTCCGCAATCTGTTCGCGGGTGACGACGCTGCCGGCATTGCGCAGCAACAGTTCCAACACGTTAAACTCGACCGACGTGAGATCTACCGCCGCGTCCCGGCAGGTGACGGTGCGGGTAGCAAGCGACATGCTGATGTCGCCCACCGATAGCATCTCGTCATGTTCGTTGTGCGCGGCTGCGGGCGCGGGCTCGCGGGTGCGGCGGAAGATAGCGCGAACCCTGGCCACCAGCTCGCGAGGATCGAAAGGCTTGGCGAGATAGTCGTCGGCGCCGATCTCGAGGCCGAGGATGCGATCGACAGCCTCGCCACGAGCGGTAAGCAGAAGCACGGGAACGGACGACTGCTGGCGCAGCGCCTTCAAAAGCTCGAACCCGGAGCCGCCGGGCAGCATCACATCCAGAATGATGAGCTCGTGCTCGCCGGAAAGTGCGGCGTTCAAGCCGGAAGCATGGTCATAGGCGGCGTCCACGCGGAAGCCTTCGCCTTCCAGGAAGCGCTTCAGCAGGTTAACCAGGGCGTGGTCGTCGTCGACGATGAGCAGGCGATTCACCGGATTCATTTTGCCTTTTCCTCGTCGCGCGTGCTGTGAAGAATTGTTTCGAGATGTGTTGTCAGCGTTCACACTTCTTAACCTTCCTTCACCCACTCTTAACTGCGATTGCGCGCCCCGTCCGGTCTAATATTATTGATCTGGATATTAGTGATCTAATAGTACTGCAACCAATGCGCCAGGTTGCAGTTACGTGATATCGGACGAGGTGCGGTAACGCTTCGGTCTGCTGTGCGTCGCAACTGCTGGCGAGGAGGAGTTCTCGTGAAGAAGGTATTCCCTAGCCCCGGAACGCGCCCAAACCGCGTCTTCTGGGGGTCCTGCCTGGGACTGACGGTGACAGTCGCCATTTGCGCTGTGCTGGCTGGCTGCGGTTCGCAGTCGGCGACCAAGAGCGCGAAGGCCAACGCGCCGCCCCCGGCAGTACCGGTCGGAGTTGCTACCGTAAAACAAGGCGATTTCAACATATACATTACCGGACTGGGTTCGGTGCAGGCACTGAATACGGTTTCTTTGAAGACGCGCATTGATGGCCAGATCATGCAGGTCAATTTTCGCGAAGGCCAGGACGTCAGAGCTGGAGACCTGCTCATCGTGGTCGATCCTCGGCCTTACCAGGTGGCTCTAACCCAGGCTGAGGCCAATCTGCAAAAAGACGAAGCGCAGCTTACCAACGCCAAGGCGCAGTACGAGCGCAACAACGTTCTTTACCAGCAGGGCGTCATTGCCAAGCAGGACCTGGACACGCTGCAAGCGTCCTTCGGAACTTACGAAGGCACGATCGCCGCCGACAAAGCCGCCATCGATAACGCGAAGCTGAACCTGACCTACTGCTACATCAAGTCGCCCGTGCCCGGGAGGGTGGGATTGCGCCTGGTTGATCCCGGCAATTACGTCACTGCGGCTGGCGGCACAGCCATGATCGTCATCACCCAACTGCAGCCCATATCGTTGGTTTTTACCATCCCAGAGGACCAGTTGCAGGAAGTCGCAAAGCGCATGCGGCAAGGCACGCTGGAGGTCGACGCTTATAGCCGCGATGACCAGACGAAACTGGCGACGGGCACGCTGCTGACGATCAACAACCAGATCGATCAGACCACTGGAACGGTGCAGTTGAAGGCGACATTCGACAACTCGGACAATGCCCTGTGGCCAAACCAGTTCGTGAATGCTCACCTGCTGCTGGAAAAACGCAAGGACGCTATTACCGCTCCCGCCAGCGCCATGCAGCGCGGGCCGGACGGCACTTACACATACGTAGTCGACAGCAATAATACCGTCCAGATGCGCACGGTCCAGGTTGCCCTCACCCAAGGAAGCACAGTGGTGATTTCGTCGGGCTTACAGGCCGGCGACCGCGTGGTGACCGACGGGCAGGAGAAATTGCAGGCCGGCATGAAGGTCGCTCCACAAGCCCCGGCCCATCAAAGAAATGGCGGGACCTCGTCCACTAACATCGGATCGCAGACATGAGTATTTCGCGGCCGTTCATTCTTCGGCCCATCGCGACGTCGCTGTTGATGGTGGGACTGCTGCTGGTAGGCATCGTGGCCTACCGGCAGCTGCCCATTTCCGCTCTGCCGCAGGTGGATTACCCGACCATCCAGATTGTCACCTTTTATCCAGGAGCTAGTCCGGACGTTACGGCGTCGTCCATAACCGCACCTCTGGAGCGACAATTCGGCGAGCTTCCCGGCTTGAGCCAGATGACCTCGAGCAGCTCCTTCGGAGCCTCGGTCATTACGCTGCAATTCAACCTGGAAGAGAATATCGACGTTGCGGAACAGGAAGTCCAGGCCGCGATCAATGCAGCGCAGACCTTTTTACCCAACGATCTGCCTACACCACCGATCTACAGCAAGGTCAATCCGGCTGATGCTCCCATTCTGACTCTGGCGATGACTTCGGACAGCATGCCGCTGCCGCAAGTCGAGGACCTGGCCGACACAACTTTTGCGCAGAAGATTTCGCAGCTGCCGGGCGTTGGACTGGTCAGCATCAGCGGTGGGCAGAAGCCGGCAGTGCGCATTCTGGCCAATCCGACCGCGCTGGCCTCCTATGGCATGAGCCTGGAACAGCTGCGCACCGTGGTCGGCCAGATCAATATCGATCAGGCGAAGGGCCAACTGCAGGACAACCGCCAGTCGTTCACCATCGGCGCTAACGACCAGTTGCTCAACCCTAAAGAGTATGCGGACGCGGTTGTCGCTTACAAGAACGGCAACCCCGTGCGCTTGTCCGATGTGGCCTCGGTGGTGATGGGCCCCGAGAATGAGAACCAGGCAGCCTGGATGAACACCACGCCGGCGGTGATTCTGAACATCCAGCGCCAACCCGGGGCCAACATCATCAAGGTGGCAGACAGCATCAAGCTGCGGTTGAAACAGTTGCAGGCCAATCTGCCGGCTTCCGTCAAGGTCGCGGTCCTGACCGACCGCACCAACACCATCCGCGCCAGCGTCAAGGACGTGCAGTTCGAAATGATGTTGACCATCGCACTGGTGGTCATGGTTATCTTCCTGTTCCTGCGCACGCTGGCCGCAACTGTCATTCCCAGCATTACCGTGCCCCTGTCGATTGTGGGTACGTTTGCCGTGATGTACCTGCTGGGCTATTCCCTGGACAACCTTTCTCTGATGGCGCTGACCATTTCCACCGGCTTCGTGGTGGACGACGCCATCGTGATGATCGAGAACATCGATCGCTACATCGAGGAGGGGCACACACCGCTGGAGGCCGCATTGCGCGGCGCGGGCCAGATTGGTTTCACCATCGTATCGTTGACCGTCTCGCTGATCGCGGTGCTGATCCCGTTGCTTTTCATGGGCGACATCGTCGGTCGGCTCTTCCGTGAGTTTGCGGTCACCCTGAGCGTAACCATTCTGCTGTCGGCGATCATCTCGCTGACCCTGACGCCGATGATGTGCTCGTTGTTGTTGCGGCAAAAGGACCAGGAAAAGCACAGCCGGCTGTATGACTGGTCGGAGCGGGTCTTCAACAACACGATTGCTTTTTACGGGCGCGGGGTAAAGTTCGTTCTTAATCATCAGACCGCGACCCTGTTGGTGACCATTGGAACTTTGGTCGCGACCATCTACCTTTACATCGCAGTGCCGAAAGGCTTTTTCCCCGTGCAGGACACGGGCGTGATCATGGGTATCTCGGACGCGCCGGAAAGCATTTCGTTCGCTGCCATGTCAGAGCGGCAACAGGCGCTGGCCGCGGCCATCCTGAAGGACAAGGACGTGGTCAGCCTGTCCTCCTTCATCGGCGTTGACGGTACCAACACCACACCCAACAGTGGCCGCATCCAGATCAACCTTAAAGCGCGCGATGAACGCGACGACGATGTGACGGCGATCATGAAGCGCCTGCAGCAGGAGATCGCCGGCGTGGAAGGCATCACCCTCTACATGCAGCCAGTGCAGGACCTGACCGTGGAAGACCGTGTCAGCCGTACGCAATACCAGTTCACTCTGGAGGATGTTGACGCCAAAGAATTGCGGACCTGGACATCCAAGCTGGTGGCCAAGCTCAGGACCCTGCCGGAGCTGCGTGACGTTGCCACCGACCAGGCAAACCAGGCGGCGCAGGCCACCCTCGTCATCGATCGCGACACCGCTTCGCGTATGGGCGTTACGGCCAGCGCCATCGACAACACCTTGTACGATGCCTTTGGCCAGCGCTTGATCTCGATCATGTTCACGCAGTTGAACCAGTACCATGTGGTGCTGCAGGTTGATCCATCGTTCAGCGCCGATCCCGATGCGCTGAAGGATATTTATGTGCCGGCCGGTAGCGCGCAGACTCCGGCCTCATCAGGAAACACGGCCATCGTAGGTGCCCCGGTAAATCTGACTTCGAACTCAAATGCTTTTGCCGCCGCTGCGGGGCAGGTGCCGCTGAGCGCCATTGCGCACTGGGAAACTACCACCGGGCCGCTGACCATTAACCACCAGGGCCAGTTTCCGGCGGTGACGATTTCGTTCAATCTGGGTAAGGACGCGTCGCTGGGCGATGCCGTGAAAGCCATCCAGCAATCCGCCTCCGACCTGGGTTTGCCGCCCAGCATCCAACTGGCATTTCAAGGTACGGCGCGAGCTTTCCAGGCCTCGCTGGCTAATGAAGGCTGGCTGATTCTGGCCGCCATTGTGACCGTATACATCGTGCTTGGTGTTTTGTATGAAAGCTACATCCATCCGATCACAATTCTCTCGACGCTGCCATCGGCAGGTGTAGGCGCAATTCTGGCGCTGACGCTGTTCCACATGGACCTCAGCGTGATGGCCTTGATTGGCATCATCCTGCTGATCGGTATCGTGAAAAAGAACGCCATCATGATGATCGACTTCGCCCTGGAGGCGGAGCGCAAGGAAGGCAAGCCGGCCGTGGAGGCGATCTACGAAGCGTGTTTGCTGCGCTTCCGGCCTATCATGATGACGACATTTGCCGCATTGTTCGGCGCGGTTCCACTGGCGCTGGGCTCCGGCACGGGTTCCGAGCTGCGGCGTCCGCTCGGTATCACCATCATCGGAGGATTGCTGATCAGCCAATTGTTAACTCTGTTCACCACGCCGGTTGTCTATCTGTGGTTTGACCGGCTGGCGGCAGCGTTGCGCCACCATCGCGCGCCCAAGCCGGCGGAAGCGGTGGGGGATTGAAAATAGCACTTAGCAATTAGCATTTAGCAATTAGCCAAAACGGATTGCTGAGATGGGTAACGGACGAGAAAGGTAACTGGCGACTAGCTATTGGCTGCTAAATGCGAAATGAGTATTAAACACTAAGTTGTAACCGCTAAGTGCTAAATGCCAAGTGCTAATTGCCAAAATGCGACTGTGAACAAGTAACTGTATGAATGTCTCCGCTCCAGCCATCGCGCGGCCCGTCGCCACCTCGCTGCTGACCTTCGCTCTCCTTCTGGCGGGCGGACTGGCCTACACGCAGCTTCCCGTGGCGCCGCTGCCGCAGATCGATTTTCCGGTTATTTCTGTCGGCGCAGCCCTGCCGGGCGCCAGTCCGGAGACGATGGCCTCGGCCGTGGCAACCCCACTCGAGCGGCAGTTCGGCCGCATCGCGGGCATCAACCAGATGACGTCGACCAGCATGCTGGGCTCCACCGGCATCACCATGCAGTTCGACCTCGACCGCAACATCGACGCAGCCGCCCGTGATGTGCAAGCCGCCATTAATGCCGCCCGCAATTATCTGCCGCCGGCTTTGCCCAGCAATCCCACGTACCGCAAAATCAATCCCGCTGACGCCCCGGTGATCATCCTGGTGATGACCTCCGACGCCATGACCCAGGACCAGATGTACGATGCTGCCGATTCCATCATGGGGCAGAAGCTGTCGCAGGTGGAGGGCGTGGGCCAGGTCTTCGTTTGGGGGTCGTCGCAGCCGGCGGTACGCATCGAGGCCAATCCCCAAGCGCTGAACAATATGGGCGTTGGGCTGGAGACGCTGCGCACAGCGGTGGCCGCGCAGAATGCCAATCAGGCCAAGGGCTCGCTGGATAGCGGCGGCAAGATGTGGATGATTCGCGCCAATGACCAGCTGACCAAGGCGAAAGATTACAAAAATCTGGTGATCGCCTATCGCAACGGCGCGCCGGTCCGCTTGAGCGACGTGGCCGACGTTCAGGATTCGTATTCCAACATCTATAACGCCGGTAGCTTCAACGGCAAGCCCAGCGTGCTGATCGTGATTTTCCGCCAGCCGGGCGCGAATGTCATTGCCACTGCCGACCGCGTGATTGCGGCGCTGCCATTTCTGAAGGCTTCGTTGCCGCCCAGCATCAATCTCGACATCGGCCTCGACCGCACCACCACCGTTCGCGCTTCGGTGTCCGATGTTCAGCGTACGCTGGTCATCTCCGTCATCCTGGTTGTGCTGGTGGTCTTCGTCTTTCTTCGCGAGGTGCGCGCCACCTTGATTCCGAGCGTTGCCGTGCCGCTGGCCATCGTCGGCACTTTCGGGATCATGTACCTGTGCGGCTATTCGCTCAACAACCTGTCGCTGATGGCGCTGACCATCTCGACCGGCTTTGTGGTGGACGATGCCATCGTGGTGCTGGAAAACGTGATGCGCCACATCGAAGGCGGCATGAAGCCTCATGCGGCGGCGATTCTGGGCGCGCGCGAGATCGGCTTTACCGTGGTCTCCATGAGCACCTCGCTAATGGCCGTCTTCATCCCGATTCTGTTGATGAGCGGATTGGTCGGCCGGCTGTTCCACGAGTTTGCGGTAACGCTGAGCGCTGCCATTGCCGTCTCAATGGTAGTTTCGCTAACTACCACGCCCATGTTGTGCGCGCGCTTCCTGAAGGCCCACGATCCTGGCAGTCACGGCGCTTTGTACCGCATGAGCGAGCGCGGCTTCTTTTGGATGAACCGCGGCTACAAGGTATCGCTGGGGTGGGTGCTGCGCCATCGCCGCCTCATCCTCGCCGTGGCCATCCTCATGGTCTTCTTTAATGTCTTCCTCTACGTCATCGTGCCCAAGGGATTCTTTCCGCAGCAGGATACAGGCCGCCTGATGGGCACGATCATGGGCGATCAGGATGTCTCGTTCTACAACATGAAGGCCAAGACCGACGAGTTCATCCGGGTGGTGAAGAAGGATCCGGCGGTGGACAACGTCCTCGCCTTTGTCGGCGGCAATGCCGCGCAGAACCAGGGACGCATGTTCGTCACGCTGAAACCCTTGAATCAACGCAAAGTCAGCGCTGACCAGGTGATCGCCCGCCTGCGTCCCAAGCTCTCGCATGTTCCCGGGGCAACCTTGTATTTCCAGTCGGTGCAGGACTTGCAGATCGGCGGTCGCCAGTCGAATGCGCAATTTCAATACACGCTTTCCGGCGAAAATCTGGATGAGCTGTACGAGTGGGCCCCAAAGTTGTTGGCGCAACTGCGCAAGATTCCTCAGCTCAAGGACGTGAATAGCGATCAGCAGATTAGCGGCTTGGAGGCGAATGTTGTGGTCGATCGCGACACCGCCGCCCGGCTGGGCATTACGGCGCAGCAGATCGATGCCGTGCTGTACGACGCCTTCGGACAGGAACAGATCTCAACCATCTACCAGACGCTCAATCAATATCACGTGGTGATGGAGGTCGATCCCAAGTATCAGCTCGATCCTGACGCTTTGAAGAGCGTGTACGTGATCACCAGCTCCGGGGCGCAGGTACCGCTCGCGGCGTTTGCCCACTTTGCGCCCGCGAACACCTCGCTCTCGGTGAATCACCAGGGACAATTCCCCTGCGTGACCATCTCCTTCAACCTGGCGCCCGGCGGCGATCTGGGAACCGCTACGCGTGCCATCGACAGTGTTGAATTGGCCATGCGGATGCCGCTCTCGATTCACGGCAGCTTCCAGGGAACGGCTGCGGCGTTTCAGGATTCGCTGTCGTCGGAGCCGATGCTCATTCTGACCGCGCTGCTCGCGGTTTACATCGTGTTGGGCATGCTCTACGAGAGCTACATCCATCCCATCACGATTCTCTCCACGTTGCCCTCGGCCGGGACCGGCGCCCTGCTGGCGCTCCTGCTGTTCCACATGCAGTTGGATGTAATCGGGCTGATCGGCATCATCCTGCTGATCGGCATCGTGAAGAAGAATGCCATCATGATGATCGACTTCGCGCTGGAGGTGGAACGCAGCGGCAAGAGCGCGGAGGAAGCCATCTACGAAGCCGGGCTGATTCGCTTCCGGCCGATCATGATGACTACCATGGCCGCCATGCTGGGAGCGTTGCCGTTGGCGCTGGGCACCGGCGTCGGGTCGGAAATCCGGCGTCCCTTGGGTGTTGCTATTGTCGGCGGCCTCATCGTCAGCCAGGCGCTGACCCTTTACACCACGCCTGTGGTGTATCTCTACATGGACCACCTGAAGGATTGGGTGCTGTCGATCATGCCGGGACGCAGGAAGAAGGCGGCCGAACGCGAAGAAGTGCCGGTGTTCGCGGACTAGCCTCGGCGCTGTTGAGTAATGGCGGGAAACCGACGATACTTCTTCTTTGAATTTCTCACGCCATTGGCTCCACCGCATCCCACGCTTCTATTGGTTGGCTGCGATTCTCCTCCTCGCCGTGGCCATCTGGAGTGCCGCCAGCGGCTTGCTCTTCGCCAAGAAGGGTGGCGACGGCCAGATCGACTACCTGCCCAGCCGCGTCTTTTCCGCCCGGGTGTTTCGCTCCGGGGCTCTACCGTTGTGGAATCCGAACATCTTCAGCGGCATGTCGCACCTCGCCATCGTGCAGACCGCTCCGTTTTATCCGCCGAATATCCTCCTCTACATCGTGCTGCCGTCGACGGTCGCATTCAATGTGACGATGATGTTGCACGTCCTGCTGCTGCTGGGCTTTTCGCACGCGTACTTTCGCCTTCTCACCGATCGCGAGGAGGCGGCATGGCTGGGGGCAGTGGCGTTTAGCTTCAGCGGATTTCTGCTGCTGCACATCGAAGCCATCGGCATCTTCAACTCCGCCGCCTGGATACCGGCCTTGTTCTACTGCGTGGAGAAATGGATTCGCACCCGAGACTGGAAATTCAGCGCGGCGGGCGGCATCTGCCTGGCATTTCAATTACTGGCGGGCTGGCCGCAGATGGTGTTGCTGAGCGCAATCTACGTGGCCATCTACGTTCTCAGCGCAATGCCGCAAGAGCGTCGCCGGTTCCAACTGCTGGGCGGAGTGCTGACCATGGGCTTGCTCGCCGCGGGGATCGGCGCAATCGAGGTGCTGCCGACGATGGAGTTCAAACCGTTCTCCAACCTCGCGGTGCTCCCTTATAGCCACTTTCTCTCGAACTCGGTTGCGCCGCAGACGCTGGTCACGCTGCTGTTTCCTTACGTGATGGGCGCGGACTACACGACCTGCCATCCGGTCGCGTTTTTCGGACCGGCGCAGATGGTCGTGACCGCGTCGTACATGGGCGTCCTGCCGCTGATGTTTGGCGTTGCCGCGCTCAGTTTTTGGCGCAGATCGCGGTATGTGCGCTTCGCGTCATGCTCGGCGGTGGTCGCTGTATTCCTGGCGTGTGTAGCCTTCACCCCTCTGGCGCCGCTGCTTTATCGCTTGCCGGTCTATAACTTCTTCCGGGATCACCGGGTCAATGTCATCTTCCTCGCGTTTTCTGTAGCGAGCCTGACGGCTTATGCGAGCGGCAATGTCGAGCAACTCTCGTCCCGGCTTCGAATCCGGCTGGCGCGCGCAGTTCCTCTCGGGTTCGTCGCGACGGCCGCCGTTCTGCTAATCGAGATGAGAGCAATCCTGGGCTCCATGAATCCACGCATCGCGCCCCTCGATGGCATGTGGGTCTGGCGCCTGCATCAGTTCATGCATTTCGGCAACCGCGACATGGTCCTTGCGTGGCTGACGCTGCTGGTCGCGGCAATTCTCTTTTGGCGATGGATGATGAATCCAGCCAGCAAACTGATCTCTCGGCTGGCCGTCGCATTTGTGCTCGCCGACCTGCTCTGGTTTGGACTGTCGGACCAGCCGCACTTCTCGCCGGGCGACGCCGATTCCGCCCAGCGCGCCACTTGCGAAACAGTGAACCGCGCCACCGGTGGCGATCCGTTCCGCACCATGTCGCTTGCCCCTAACGATGAGTTCGTCAGGCCCAATCTCAACGAGATCGCTGGGGTCGACGACATCTACGGCTACAGCGCGCTTATTCCGCGGCAATATGCGGACCTGCTGCCGGCCAGCGCCTTCGAGCTGCCGCACTGGCCGGAACTGATGGCCAATAACGCAATTCTTTCCCTGCTGAACACGCGGTTCATCCTTGCCGGCGGCGACGAGGCCAAAGCGCTGGAAAACAGATTCATCGGTAATCGGCCGCTTTTGCAGATGGAGGAAGCCGCGACCGCCGAAGCGCAGAATGTGCTATCTCCCGATGGTTGGATCGCGCTGACTTCCGGGCAGCAACTTGAAACAGCCAATCCATTCCAGTGCGCTGCGCCTCCGTGTGGCATGCAGCAAGCGGGCCTGATGCTGCGGAAGAACAGTGTCTACGAACTGCGCTTCACCGTCAGCGCCGCCACTCAGATCACGAACCTGAATATTGTCGTCGCGCGGCACCACGACTGGCGGCCGCTCCAATCTTTCAGCATCAGCAATGTTCAATTGACGCCGCGCCCGACGCCGTACGTTGACATCTACGTTACAGCGCAGGAAGACGAGTTCGTCGATCTCCGTTTTTCCACGGACTATCCGGCCGCCGTCCATGTGTCGGATGTTTGCTTCGCGCGGGCAGGGTCCTTGCCGGCATCGAATCCGTACCGAGAGATCGCCAACCACAACGGAATTGTCGTGATCGAAAACCAGAATGCGCTGCCACGAGCGTTCTTCGTTTCCCAGGTGACGGGTGTTGCGGACTATCAGCAAGCCCGCAACCGTTTGTGGGATCCGGTGAACCGGTTCCAGCCATTGAAGGAAGCGCTGGTGGAAGGCGTGGCGACTGAGAACGGTCTGGGCGCGGGCCGTGTCGAAAAGCTCAACTATTTGCCTAATCAGGTGAACTTCGAGGTGTCATGCCCGTCGTATTGCTATCTCGTGCTGGGCGATTTGTATCTTCCCGGATGGCAAGCCACGGTTGATGGCGCGCCTGCTGAGATTCGTCGGACCGACGCAGTGGTGCGAGGAATGTTTGTCTCCGGAGGCTCGCACCGAGTGGAATTCCGTTACCGCCCGCGCTCAATTCTGATTGGCCTTTGGAGCGTGCTACTGTCGTGCGTCGTGCTTGTGTTAATGACCGGTTATTCTGTCAACCATAGCCGAAACAATCGGTAAGGCCCGGGGCCATCGCGGCCGGATAAACTGACATCGCCGTTCTGATCTACTTCGCCTGGAACACGGCAAAATGCCCGTACTTATCCATATCCACGCGAATACTGCACTGATCCGCAGCAATGTGTGCGAAGGAGACCCGGAACTCCGGCTCCGGACTCGGCAGTTCACCTGTTTCCATTGGCACCCGCACCATGTCCTGCTGATCGTCATATGAGCCAGTAGTCTGGGTGCTCTTGGAAATAATTAGCGTCCACTGTTTCGCATTAGGGATGAGAAACATCGTGTAAGCGCCGATGGGGAGAGTTCTGTCGCCAATCTGGACAGCAGTGTTGGCGAAGAGCGTCATGGGCTTGCCCCCGGGAGCCCACACCTTGCCGAGAGGAACCTGAAGCGACAACGGCTTCTTGGGTGTGAACGGGACGTGCTGGTACTGCAGCACCAGTTGCTTGTCTTCGTCAAAGTTGCAGGTCGTAGTAGCGGCCGTCGGGTCGTCCTGCGCAAATGCGGCGCAGGCAAGGAAGAGGGAAACTAGCACAATAGCGACAGAAGTGACGCGGTGCATAGCCGAGCCTCCGAGACAGCATTGTAGCTTTACTTGCCGCCCTAAGTCTGTGATATTAACGCCCTAAACTGGAAAGTCAATGACCCTGCTAGATTTGGCTGGGATCCGATGAAACTGTCGTGGCACTTTTCGCATCTCTCAAACCGTATCCTCGGCCCAGAAATCCACCACCATGGTGGCGATAGAGAAGGACTGCCC
>Ga0181526_10001664_pt1 | contig 20802 bp, 17 predicted proteins | sample PEATcosm2014_Bin_35_FD_119750 | JGI IMG/M metagenome (GOLD analysis project Ga0181526, IMG submission 119750) | Peatland microbial communities from MTU Mesocosm Facility, Houghton, MI, USA - PEATcosm2014_Bin06_30_metaG | ecosystem: Environmental > Terrestrial > Soil > Wetlands > Peat | place...
GCACCCCGGCGTGCGTCGACGATCGCCTTCTTGTGCTTGATCCCCGCCCACTTCGAATGTCCGCTCATCCCGACGATTCTACGAGCCCGGCCGGGCGGCCACCGTCTCGGGACCGCCGTCTCGCCGGGCCGCCACCGTCTCGGGACCGCCGTCTCGCCGGGCGGCCACCGTCTCGGGACCGCCGTCTCGCCGGGCCGCCACCGTCTCGGGACCACCGTCTCGCCGCGCGGCCACCGTCTCGGGACCACCGTCTCGCCGGGCGGCCACCGTCAGGCACCCGCCGCCTCGCCGCCGGCCTCACGCGCGAGCGCCCCGGCGCATAGCATGCGGCGCGGTGGCGCTCGACCCGGACATCTTCAAGGCCTACGACATCCGCGGCCTGTACGGCTCGCAGATCGACGGCGACCTGGCCGAGCAGATCGGGCGCGCGTTCGCGCGCGTGCTCGGCGGCCTGGCCGGCAAGCCGACCGCCGGCCTGCGGGTCGCGCTGGGCCACGACATGCGCCTGACGGCGCCCGAGCTGCACGCCCGCTACCGCGCCGGGCTGGTCGCCGAGGGGGCGCATGTGCTGGACGCGGGGCAGGTCGCGACCGAGGTCGTCTACTTCCTGATCGGCTCCCGCGAGCTCGACGGCGGGTTGATCTGCACCGCCTCGCACAATCCGAAGCCCTACACCGGTGCGAAGCTGATCCGCGAGGGCGCGATGGCGCTCTCCGGCGACACCGGCATCGGCGATGTCCGCGCGCTGATCGAGGCCGGCCTGCCGCCGGCGCCGGGCGGTGGCAGCGTCGAGAGCGTCGACTGGGGCGAGCAGTTCCGCGCCGCCGCGACCGCCTTCGTCGACCCCGCCGCGATCAGCGGCCTGAAGGTCGTGCTCGACGGCGGCAACGGCATGGCCGGCCCGACGGTCGGCCCGATCCTCGAGCGCCTCGACCTCGATCTCGTCCCGACCTACTGGACCCCGGACGGCAACTTCCCCGGCCACGAGCCGAACCCGCTGCTGCCCGAGAACCGCGAGCTCGTGATCGCCGCCGTGCGCGAAAGCGGCGCCGATCTCGCGATCGCCTTCGACGGCGATGCCGACCGCTGCTTCTTCATCGACGAGACCGGCGAGTTCGTCGCCGGCGACTTCATCACCGCGCTGCTCGCCGGCTCGCTGCTGCGCACCCACCCGGGCGCCGCGATCCTCTACGACCTGCGCGCCAGCCGCGCGGTGGCCGACACCGTGGCGGCCGCGGGCGGGCGCGCCTTCCGCAACCGCGTCGGTCACGCCTTCTTCAAGCGGCGGATGCGCGACGAGGGCTCGCTGTTCGGCGGCGAGGTCTCGGGCCACTACTACTTCCACGACTTCTACTGCGCCGACTCGGGCACGATCCCCGCGCTGCTGATGCTCGAGCTCTGCGCGCGCGAGCGCCGTCCCCTCTCGGAGCTGCTGGCGCCGTTCCGCGAGCGCTATTTCATCTCAGGCGAGATCAACAGCGCGGTCGCCGATCCCGACGGGCGGATGGCGGCGATCAGCGAGCACTACGCCGACGCCCGCCAGGACACCCTCGACGGGATCTCGATCGACTACGACGACTGGCACTTCAACGTGCGCCCGTCGAACACCGAGCCGCTGCTGCGCCTGTGCCTCGAGTCGCTCGTCTCGCACGCGGACATGGAGCGCCGCCGCGACGAGGTGCTCGCCCTGATCAGGGCCTGAAACTGCTTTCTATGCGACCGCTACCGCGGTCGATCGTGGACCTCGTCCAGTTCGCCGACGTGCTCGACGTTGGCGCGGTCGCCCTCCTCCGCGCTGGGCTCCGTCGCGAACCAGGCATCGAGGATCTCGCCGAGCACCCCCTCGCCCACGGCGCGCAGGCTGAGCGCGAGGACGTTCGCATCGTTCCAGCGGCGCGCTCCGGCGGCCGTGACGGCGTCCGCGCACAGCGCCGCGCGCACGCCGGTGACCTTGTTTGCGGCGATCGCCGCGCCGGTGCCGGTCCAGCAGCAGACGATCGCCTGCTCGGCCCGGCCCTCCACGACGTCGCGCGCCGCGGCCGCCGACCCCCACGCCCAGTCCGGGCGCTCCCCGTCGGCCAGCGCGCCGTGCAGGAGCGCCTCGTGGCCGCGCTCGCTCAGCTCTTCGAGCAGGAACTGCGCGAGCGCGCAACGCTCGTCAGCGGCGACCGCGATCCGCATCGGCGCAGTATCACAGCTGCTCCAGCAGCCAGCGATGCAGGCGGGTCTCGCCGGAGAGCTCTGGGTGAAAGGCGACCGCGAGGATGTGCCCGGCGCGCACCGCGATCGGGTGGCCGTCGACCGCGCCAAGCACCTCGATCTCCGCGGCGTGGTCGGCCACCCACGGCGCCCGGATGAAGACGGCGTGAAACGGCGCTTCGAAGCCGGCCAGCTCGACCTCGCCCTCGAAGCTGCGAACCTGGCGTCCGAACGCGTTGCGCTCGCAGCGCATGTCGAGGACCCCGAGATGGTCGCGGTCGAGCATGATCATCCCGGCGCAGGTGGCGAGCACCGGCAGGCGGGCGCACAGCTCGCGCAGCGGCGCCGCGAGGCGCTCGCGCTCGATCCCGAGGCTCATCGTCGTCGACTCGCCGCCCGGCAGCACCAGCGCGTCCAACCCGTCGAGCTCGCTCGCCACTCGCACCTCGCGCACGGCCGCGCCCAGTTCCGCCAGCAGCGTGGCGTGCGCCTCGAAGTCACCCTGCAGGGCGAGCACGCCGACCTCGCCCGCCATGCGCCTACCAGCCGCGGTGGGAGAGCAGCTGCTCGTCCGGCAGCTTGCGCGCCTCGAGGCTCGACATCGCGCCACCGAGCCCCTCGGAGGCCGCGGCGACGCGCTCGGCATCGGCGAAGTTGGTCGTCGCATCGACGATCGCGGCCGCTCGCGCCGCCGGATCCTCGGACTTGAAGATGCCGGAGCCGACGAACACACCCTCGGCCCCCAGCTGCATCACCAGCGACGCATCCGCCGGCGTCGCGATGCCGCCGGCGCAGAACATGACGACCGGCAGGCGCCCCTGCTCGGCCACCGAGCGCACCAGTTCGAGCGGCGCCGCAAGCTCCTTCGCGGCGCCCGCCAGCTCCTCCTCGCGCAGGCCCGCGAGGCGCCTGATCTCGCCGCCGATCGCGCGCAGATGGCGCACCGCCTCGACGATGTCGCCGGTGCCCGCCTCGCCCTTCGAGCGGATCATCGCCGCGCCCTCGGAGATCCGCCGCAGCGCCTCGCCGAGGTTGGTCGCACCGCAAACGAACGGCACCTTGAAGCGCCACTTGTCGATGTGGTTGGCCTCGTCGGCGGGCGTCAGCACCTCCGACTCGTCGATGTAGTCGACCTCGAGCGCCTCGAGCACCTGCGCCTCGGCAAAATGCCCGATGCGGGCCTTCGCCATGACCGGGATCGACACCGCCTGCTGGATCGCGCGGATCATCGCCGGGTCGGACATCCGCGCGACGCCGCCGTCGCGGCGGATGTCGGCCGGCACGCGCTCGAGCGCCATCACCGCGCAGGCTCCGGCGTCCTCGGCGATGCGCGCCTGCTCGGGCGTGACGACGTCCATGATCACGCCGCCCTTGAGCATCTCGGCCAGGCCGGCCTTGACGCGAAACGTGGCTTCGTCGTGCATTCACGATGAAGTCTACGCGGCGGCGAGCGCGCGAGCGCGCAAGGCGGTGCGGCGCGTGCTACTTCAGCCGAAACGCCTTGATCCGGTCGGCGTACTGCTCCTCGTCGCGCGAGTACACCCCGTAGGCGATCGCCTGCAGCATGCTCAGCAGCGCCGTGTGCGAGCGCACATAGGCCGGGCTGTTCGATGAGTAGTAGAGCTTTATCTGGGCGAGCTTGGCGACCTCCGAGAGCGTCGCGTCGGTGATCGCCATCGTCAGCGCCTTGCGGTGGCGCGCGAGCTTCATCGCGCGCACGACCAGCGCGTGCGGGCGCCCGGCGGAGAGCGCGATCACCAGCGTGTCGCTGTCGATCCGCCCGAGCCGGCTGAGCGCCTCCTGCGACGGACTGGCGACGAGCTCCGCGCGCAGGTCGAGCAGCATCAGCAGATGTCGCAGGTAGCTGGCGAAGAAGGCCATCTGGTCGGTGCCGGCGATCACGATCCGGTCGGCCGACGCGATCGCCGCGATCGCCCGTTCGACCGTGGCACGGCTGGCCTTGCGCGCGCTCTCCTCGACGTTCGCATAGTCCGCCGCGATCGACGTCTCGAACTCCGTTCGCTCGATCGAGAACAGCGGCGATGACGCCTCGGCCGGCGCCCCGTGCGCCCGCTTGTACTCCTCCCGCGCGGCGCGCTGCAACTCGGGGAAGCCCTCGAAGCCGAGCGCCTGCGAGAAGCGCACGACCGTGGAGCTCGACGTGTTGGCCCGGCGGGCCAGTTCCTCGGCCGTCTGGAAGGCGGCCTCGTCGAGGTGGTCGATGATGTACTGGGCGACGTCCTTCTGCGAGCGCGAGCACTCGTCGAAGCGCGACTGGATGTAGCTCGACAGCGTCTGCGGCTCGGCGCCGCCGACGGCCGGTGCGTCGATCTCCCCTGCTGGTCTCTTCATCAGTGTGGTTGTCATTCGACGGTCCGTTTCCCACTTCCTCCAACGGTGGCCTGATCCGTGGTCATGACAACCACGTAACTACGCTTCGAGACGATGGTTCGCCGCGCCGGCCCACTCCCCTCCTTGACGCTCCCCGCGACGTCGTCCGCGCCCGCCGCGTGAGGATCGCGATCGTCGGCGGCGGCGTGTCCGGCCTGGTCGCCGCTCACCGCCTGCACGCCCGTCACGAGATCACGCTGTTCGAGGCGCAGCCGCAGCTCGGCGGGCACACGAACACCGTCACCGTGGAGCGCGCGAGCGGCACCTGGCACATCGACACCGGCTTCATCGTCCTCAACGACCGCAACTACCCCCGCTTTCGATCCCTGCTGGACGCCGCCGGCGTCGCGGTCCAGCCAACCCACATGGGCTTCTCGGTGAAGGGCGAGGACGAGGACTTCGAGTTCGCCGGCACGCCGCGCGGGCTCTTCTGCCAGCCCGCCAACCTCGGCCGCCGCGCGTTCTGGGGGATGCTCGCCGATCTTCGGCGCTTCAACGCCGCGCTGCGCGCGGTGCTCGCGAGCCCGAGCGACGAGCGGCGCTCGCTGGCGCAGTTCGTCAGCGACGGCGGCTACTCGCGCTGGTTCATCGACCGCCTGATCGTGCCGCAGGCCTCGGCGGTCTGGTCCGCCGACCCAGCGACGATGTGGAGCTTCCCGGTGGCGTTCCTGGCCGAGTTCTTCGACAACCACGGGATGCTCGGGTTTCGCGACCGGCCGCGCTGGCAGACCGTCGTCGGCGGAGCGCACCGCTACGTGCAGGCGCTCAGCCGGCCCTTCGCCGAGCGCATCCGGCTCGCCTGCCCGATCGCGGCGCTGCGGCGTGAGCCCGGTTCGGTCACGCTGCGGACGCGCGACGGGCACAGCGAGCGCTTCGACGAGGTGATCCTCGCCTGCCACGCCGATCAGGCGCTCGCCCTGCTCGAGGACCCCACGCCCGCGGAACGCGCGATCCTCGCCTCGTTCCCTTACCAGCCCAACGAGGCGGTGCTGCACACGGACAGCTCGCTCCTGCCTCGCCGAGCGGCCGCACGCCAGGCCTGGAACTACCACCTGTTCGCGCAACCGCGGCCGTTGAGCACCGTCACCTACTACTGCAACCACCTGCAGCGCCTGGACGCCCCGGAGGACTTCTGCGTCTCGCTGAACATGGCCGACCGGATCGACCCCGCGCAGATCATCGCCACCTTCGCCTACGCGCACCCGGTCTTCAACGGCGCCGGCGTGGCCGCGCAGGCGCGCTGGAGCGAGATCTCGGGCGACCGGCGCACGCGTTACTGTGGCGCGTACTGGGGCTGGGGCTTCCACGAGGACGGCGTGGTTTCCGCGCTGCGAGCGGTCGAAGGGCTGTGATGAGCGCGAGCTGCGTCTACGAGGGTTGGGTCCGCCACCGCCGTCTCGGTGCGCCGGCCCACGAGCTGCGCGCGAAGCTCTTCATGGTCTACCTCGACCTCGATGAGCTTCCGGAGCTGTTCGACTCCTACCGCTTCGCCTCGGCGCGCGGGCGCGCACTCGTGCAGTTTCGCGCCAGCGACCATCTCGGCGATCCGCAACGGCCGCTCACGGAGCAAATCCGCGAGCTCGTCGCGGCGCGCACCGGCGCGCGCCCAGCGGGCCCGGTCCGGCTGCTCACCAACCTGCGCCAGCTCGGGCATTGCTTCAACCCGGTCAGCTTCTACTACTGCTTCGACCAGGCGGGCTCGCACGTGCAGGCGATCGTCGCCGAGGTCACCAACACGCCGTGGGGCGAGCGCCACGCCTACGTGCTTTCACCCACGACAACACGTCCAGGCTCATCGATCATGCGCGGACGCTTTGAAAAAGAATTCCATGTCTCCCCGTTCATGGGTATGGATCACACCTATGTGTGGCGCATGACGGCGCCCGCACAGCGCCTGGTCGTGCACATCGACAGCGAGCAGGGCGACCGGGTCGTGTTCGATGCGACGCTCTCTCTGGAGCGAAGCGAGCTGACGCCGGCGCGGCTGCGCGCGCTGCTGGTCCGCTACCCGCTGTTGACGCTGCGGATCGTGCGCCGGATCTACGCCAACGGGCTGCGCCTACGCCTGAAGGGTGCGCGCTACTACCCCAATCCGAGCGGCGCGCCGCTGCTGGGCGCGCGCCGCGCGCGCGTCCGCGGCGCCCGCGAAGGGACGGTCCGGTGACGGCGTCGAGGCGCACCGGTGAGCGCGGCACGCGCGAGCCCTGCGAGCGACTCCCCACGTTTGCTGGGCTTTTCGTTGCGCGAAGAAGGAGACTTCGTACATTCGTCGACGGTGGTTACAATCCTGCCCGGATGGCACCACGCGCGGGGCAAGGAGTGGCGCGACGGCGGATCGCGGGCGGTGCGGTCGCGCTGGCGCTGCTCATCGTCCCCGCGGCCGCGTTTGCCGCCGGCACGCACGGGGCTCACGCCGCGTCGAAGACCGCCACGAGCATCCTGCGCACCACGGTCCCGAAGCAGGGTAAGTACCTGCTGGTCGTCGAGGTCCGCGCACGCGGCAAGCATTCGCGGCTGGTCGACGTCTACGTCCCCGGCAAACCGGTGCGGAGCGTCGTCGCGAACCCCTGGTGGGGGGCCGCCGTCTACTACACGCTCAGCCTCTCCCCGACGAAGCTGGTCGTCCGCACCGTCAACGCCCCGCCGGCCGTGCAGGTGCGGGCGAAGCTGAGCCTGAGGACCGCGGCGACGCCAAATACCCCCTCGACGACGAGCAACAGCGCGCCGCCATCATCTTCGTCTTCGACGACGACCACCACCACCACCACGACGACGCCTCCGCCGGCGGCGTCGCCGCCCCCCACGCCGTATCCGAGCCCGTACACGAACCCCGTCTTCACCGACAACTTCCAGACCGACTTCACGAACGGCGGCAGCCTCCCCAACCAGCTCCCGACCAACAAGTACTGGAACCTGGACAACTGGGGCGGTTGCGGCCAGTCCCCGGTGCCCACGGTCTCCACGAGCAACACGAACGACATCGGCAGCGGCCAGGACCTCGACGGCGTCAACCCCGACCAGAACGCCTACCTCACGCCGCAGGGCCTGGCGATCACAGCGGTGCGCAACCCGAACGCGGCCGCCAACTCGTACGCCACCGACATGTACACCTCGGCGCAGGTGGACAGCGTTGGCCACTGGTCCGGCGAGTACGGCGAGGTCGAGGCGAGCATCGAGATGCCGACTGCGCAGGGCCTTTGCCCGGCCTTCTGGATGCTGGGCGACAACAACATTCCGGGCTCCTCGCCGGGAATTCCGGGTGAGATCGACATCGTCGAGGCGCCGACATTCGGCGCGGGGATCGAGGACTACGCCGATCTCCACGGAACGACCGTGAACCCCCCGACCGGGGCGACCACGCAGCAGTACGAGATCTCCACTCCGGCGCCGTCCGCCGGCTTCCACACCTACGCGATCATCTGGACGCCCACCTCGATCACGTGGACGCTCGACGGCATCGCGTACGCCACCGCCAACCAGGGCGCGCTGGTCGCGGGGTCGTCGTGGGCGAACGACTACTCCTACGGCAACTTCCACCTGATCTTCGACCTGGCGGTCGGCGGCTGGTCCTGCGACTTCGGCACCTGCACGCCCGCCACCTCCCTGGGCGCTCCGAGCTACACGATGTACGTCCAGTGGGTGAAGTGGCTCCAGTAGCAGCCGTCGTTTCCTCCGCCGCGAGTTCGCCGCGAGCGACTCGTGGCGCGCGATCAACCTGACCGACTGAACCGCCGGCGCCCGGTCTGCGTAACAGAGAACGTGAGCGAGCGGATCGACCCGGCGTGGATCGCTGAGCGGGCGGGCAGCCGGCGGCCTCGCCTGACGCTCGCCGGTCCGATCAACGTGATCGCACGCGCGGTCGTGCGCACGCTGCTGCGCCGGACCAGATACGGCACGCTCACCGTTCGCGAGGGCGCTGACAGCCGCACCTTCGGCGCCGCCAGCGAGGGCGGCCCGGCCGTGACCGTGCTCGTCCACGACCGGCGCTTCTATCGTGCGCTGCTGCGCGGCTCGCTCGGCGTCAGCGAGGCCTACACCGACCGCTGGTTCGACTGCAGCGAGCTGGCCGAGCTCGCGCGCCTCGCCGCGCTCAACATGCCGGCCCTGGATCGCTGGCGGCGCGCCGTTCGCCCGCTGGTCGCAGCTCCCCAGGCGGCGGCCAGCTGGTGCGCGCGAAACACGCCAAAACGTTCACGCCGGCGGATCGCCGCGCATTACGACATCGGCAACGACCTCTTTAGTTTGATGCTCGACGAGACGATGACGTATTCGTGCGCCATCTTCGAGGAACCGGCCGCTTCGCTGCACGACGCGCAGATCGCCAAGCTCGACCGCGTCTGCCGCAAGCTGGAACTCCGGCCGCAGGACCACGTACTCGAGATCGGGAGCGGCTGGGGCGGTTTCGCGATCCATGCCGCCTCGCGCTACGGCTGCCGCGTCACAACGACGACGATCTCGGCCGAGCAGCGACGCCTGGTCGACGAGCGTATTGCCGCCGCCGGCCTGCAGGATCGCGTGACCGTGTTGCTCCAGGACTACCGCGATCTGCAGGGCACCTACGACAAGCTCGTCTCGATCGAGATGATCGAGGCGGTCGGCTGGCAGTACTTCGACACCTTCTTCGAGCGCTGCGCCGCGCTGCTCGCGCCCGACGGGGCGATGCTGCTGCAGGCGATCACGATCGACGACCGCGCCTACAACGTCGAGAAGTCCAAGCGGAGCTTCGCCAACACTCACGTCTTCCCCGGCGGCTGTCTGCCCTCGCTCGCGGTGATCTCGCGCTCGGTGGCGCGCGTGACCGACCTGCGACCGATCCAGCTCGAGGACATCACGACGCACTACGTGCGCACGCTGCGCTGTTGGCGCGAGAACTTCCTCGCCCAGCTCGAGCGGGTGCGCTCGCTCGGCTACGACGGACGCTTCCAGCGGATGTGGGAGCTCTACCTCGCCTACTGCGAGGGCGGATTCGGCGGCGGCCGGATCGGCAACGTGCAGCTGCTGCTGGCGAAGCCTCACTTCCGCCCCGCGACGACCGATGCCGCGCACACCGCCGCAGCCGCCGCAGCCCGGCCGTAGCCCGCCGCCTGCGAGCGCGCTTGCAGCGCGTCAAGCCCGACATCCCGGCGTGCCACACTGGAGTGGTGACGTGGATGCTCCAAAAGCGCGCTCCACTTCCACAGCCCGCCACACCGCGTAGAGGAAGCACACCGCGTGCGAAGGGCCGGGGCCGCTGATGGTGTCCGTCCGTCGAGTCGCCTTGACGCGCCGCTTCGCCGCGGCCGTCGCCTTTGCTGCGCTGATCATCGCGGCGTCGACGCTCGCTCCCGCAGCGCGCAGCGCGACGACGACGCCGACCGCCTCGACGAAGCTGGTCAAGCGCGTGCCCGCGCCGGGCGCCTACGCCGTCGTCGTGTCGATCGCGGCTCCGCCCACCGACGAGTCGGTCAGCGTGTTCGTAGGCTCGCGCTCGGCGCTGAACGTGCCGCTGACCCCGGGGGCCGGGATCACCTTGGCGTTCGACGTGCGTGTGCACAGCAGGCGCTTGACGGTGCGCACGGTAAGCACCGGCGCCAAGGCGGGCGTCACGATCACGACCTCGCGGCAGCCGGCGCAGTCGACACTGCCACGCGTCGTCAGCTACGGGGCGAGCGGCAGCCCAACCGGGCCGACCGGCGCGACCGGCGCGACCGGGAGCACCGGCGCCACGATCGTCAGCCCACCAACCGGCCCCTACAAACGCCTCGTATGGTCCGATGAGTTCAACGGCCCTGCCGGCACGGCTCCGAACCCCGCGAACTGGAGCGACGACAGCTACGGCGGTTGCGGCGACAACACGCTCTCGACGAACACGCAGAGCACCGCGAACGCGGCGCTCGACGGCAACGGCAACCTCGCGATCACCGCCGACGGCGGTCCAAGCTACGACTCCGCCCAGATCGACAGCGCAAACCACTTCTCGTTCGAGTACGGCGAGCTCGAGGCGCGCATCCGGCTGCCCAGCAACGGCAGCGGACTGTGCTCGGCGTTCTGGCTGCTGGGCGATCCGACTCCCCCCGGCTCGGCGCCTCCGGGCGCGTGCTGGCCCCAGTGCGGGGAGATCGACGTGATGGAGGCCATCTCGCCGTATCCCAACTCCATCTTCGCGACCCTGCACGGCCCTGTCAGCGGCTCGTCGAACTTCCAGTCGTGGGAGGCCACGCTCGCCTCCACGACGGCGTTCACCGGCACCTTCCACACCTACGGCGTGATCTGGCGACCAGGGAGCATCACGTGGACCTTCGACGGGGCGCCCTACGCGACGGCGACGCCGAGCACACTCCCGTCCAGCGCTCAGTGGGTCTTCGACGGCCACCCGTTCCACATCGTGCTCGACCTCGCCGTCGGCGGCTGGCCCGGACCGCCGGCCGCCGGAGCGCCCTTCCCGGCGACGCTCGACGTCGACTGGGTGCGCCTCTACAACTGAGCAGCGCCGCGCAACGCCACGCTCGCGGCCGGCGCCAGCGCGCAACGCCCCGCCCCCGCCTCGAGGTCAGCACGCGGCGACGCGGGGATGGCGCAACACCCGCCGTCGACACGTCAGCGCGCAGCGAAGCGGGGATGGCGCAGCGCCGGCGCCTCGACTGGCGCGCTTGGCTCCAGCACGGCGCTCGGCGCCACGTGCTCGGAGCGTTCCATCTGACGCACCGCCTCAGCGAGCAGCTTGACGCGCATGCCGCGTGGCAGACCGGGAGCGCGGACAACCTCGGCTGTGACGAGCTCGTCCTCCTCCGCGACAACCTCGTAGACGGCCTCGCTGTCGAGCAGCTCCTGGCGCAGGAAACATGGGCGATCGAGCTGCATGAATGGCATACGGTCCGTATCGGCCCCGAGGGCGCGAAACCAGAGTCCGCTCGACGCTCGTAGCGCTCCAGCGGCTTCTTCTGGACGTTTGTTCTAGTAGCGGGCGCCCGCACAGCCCGATACGGGTGCCCGGCGACACTGATTGAATGCGGGCAACGCGAGGATCCCCGCGCTCGCGCAGACCAATGGCCGTCGAACAGGACAAGAACGCGGCCATCCGCCGCCAGGTCGCATTCGGCACCGCGGCCAACTATGCGGGCCGGCTGATCAATCTCGGCGTCTGGTTCGTGCTGACGCCGATCATCGTGAGCCACCTCGGGTCGACGAACTACGGCCTCTGGGCGCTGGTCGCCTCATTCGTCGCGTACGGCAGCCTCGCGGACCTCGGGATCGCCTCGGCGGTCACGAAATACGTCGCCGAGCACCGCGCGCGCGGCGACAACGAAACCGCGTCGGAGCTGATCTCAACCGCGCTGTGGCTCTACTGCGCCCTCGCCGTGACGGTCGTCGCGCTCGCCGCGCTGCTCGCGCCGCTGGTCCCCCACATCATCAACGTTCCGTCCGACGAGCACGCCACGACGTCGTGGCTGGTCGTGATCACCGCCGTCGGTGTCGCCGTGCAGCTTCCGTCGAACTGCGCGATCGCGGTGCTCCGCGGCCTGAATCGCTACGACCTCATCAACGCGGTCGCGTCGCTGGCGATGCTGAGCCTCGGGGCCGGAATCGTCGTGATTCTCGTACTCGGCGGCAAGGTGCTCGCGATCACCGCCCTCACGGTGCCGGTGACACTGCTGTGGCTGGCCCCGACGATCTGGCTGATCCGCCGCACGGCGCCGGAGCTGCGCTTCGGCTTCCACGGGGCGCAGCGGCGCCACGCCCGGCGCGTCATGCTCTTCAGCTCGGCGCTCTTCGGCATCCAGATCGCGCAGGTGGTGAAGCTGCAGAGCGACGAGTTCGTGATCGGCGCATCGCTGCCGGTGCGGGCCGTCTCCCCCTATTCGATCGCGCGCAAGCTGAGCGGCCTGCCGGGGCAGCTCACGAGCCAGTTCGTGTTCGTCCTGCTGCCGCTCGCCAGCGCCGCGCACGCCGAGGGCGACGCCGGGATGCTGCGCGAGATCTACCTCTCCGGCCTGCGCCTGACGGTCGCCCTCTTCTCGATCGTCGGCGGGGCCCTGATCATCTTCGCGCGACCGTTCCTACTGGCGTGGGTGCCCCAGGCCGCCCCGAGCACCGACATCGTCGTGCTGCTGACGCTCGCAGCGGCGCTCGAGGCGCTGATCGCACCCGTCTCGCAGGCTCTGCAGGGCATCAACCGCCATCGGCCCCTGGTCGCCTTCGCGCTGGGATCAGCCGCGCTCAACCTCGCGCTCTCGATCGCGTTGATCGGACCGCTCGGCGTCCGCGGCGTCGCGATCGGCACGCTCGTCGCCACCTTCATCGAGGCCGCGATCGTGCTGCCGTTCGGCGCGCGCGTGCTGCACGTGGCGGCCGCGGAGATCGGCGCGCGCGTGGTCGTGCCGGGGGTGATCCCGCTGATCCCGATGGTCGCGGTGCTGCTTCTGATCCACGCCACGCTCGCCCCGGCCACGATCCCGGAGATCGCGCTGAGCGGGCTGGCCGGCGCCGCCGTCTACACCGCCGGCTATCTCGCGCTGCCCGCGACCTCGAGCGAGCGAGCGCTCGTGCGCCGGGTGGTCGCGGTCGGCCGCAAAGCGCTCTCGCGGTGACGCCGGCGCCCGTGTCTCAGCAGCGCGCGGTGCTGATGTTCCAGTCCCGCAGCACCGCGCTGCGGTAGCTGACGGACGTCTTCGTCTTGCTCAGCGACGCGTTCACCAGCGGCCGCCGGAGGACCAGCGGGATCACGCGGCTCCAGCTCGCGCCCGGCGCGAGGGTGATCGGGCCGAACTGCTGCGGCAGCTTCCTCGCCACGCTCACCGACACCTCGTAGCTGGTGTCATGCAGCTGCTCGTTGATAACGCCGACGCAGACCGCGTTGCGGCCATGCGGAGCCGGGACGAGCCAGAGCACGCTGGTCCCCTGGGTGCCCTTCGGTGGGGCCAGGGGCGTGAAGCCGAGCACGGCGGCGCCGGCGATCAGCGCCAACGCGACGGCCAGTGCTCCGGCCTGCGCGGGCCGGATGGGCGGGGCCCGCATCGCCAGCGGGCGAGCGTGCCCACGCACGTTGCCCCACCACGCGGCGGCGAACGTGAAGACCGTCAGCAGAGCCATCCACGGAGCCGTCGTCAGCCGCACGCGGAACAGCTCGAGCAGCAGGCCGGCGATCATCGCCGCCGCGATGGAGAAGGCGATCGACAGCGTCACGCGTTCAGCGGTGCGCAGCTCGCCGGGCGAGAACGCGGCGGTGACCAGCGCATACCCGGGCAGCGCCAAGACCAGCGGCAGACACAACGGCACGCGCAGCACCGCCACGCTCGAGGGGATCAGCGCAACGAAGAGGCAGGCGGCGAGCGCCAGCCAGAGCACGAGCGCGAGGTCGGTGCGGGGCCGCCTCACCACAGGCCGCGAACCCCGTAGATCATCAGATCGCCCGCGTCATAGAGGACGTTGGCGCCGCGAGTGTCGAACTTCAGCGCCGGCACCGCCGGCGTGAGCGAGGGCGGCCCGACGTCGAGGAAGAAGCCGAACAGGTTGTCGCTGCTGATCGCTCGACGATCGCTCACGACCAGGGTCACGCCGTAGCCGTGCAGCATGCTGCGTATCCCCGGCGTCAGCGTCGGCGCGTTCAGCAGGTAGTCGACGTCGGGCGCGAAGTCCCCGGTGAAGGACGGTTGCATGGCGTCGGTGAGGAAGTAGCGCGCGTCGGCGTCCTGCGCGAACACGCGTTGAGCGGCTCCGAGCGTTCGCCCGCTCCACTGCGCGGCCACGGCCGCCGTCGGGTCGAGCGTGTGACCGCCGACCGTGACGCGGCGCGGCTGAGCGAGGCGTTCGTTCGCCGGCCATCCGGCGATCACTCCGGAGGCGAAGACGATCATGATCGCCGCGGCGAACCCCAGCCGCCGCCGTACCGGGTGGCGGTTGCGTCCACGTTCGAGCATCCAGACGATGCCGAGCGCCACCGTCAGGCCGACGCCGACGAACAGGAAATCCCCGGCCCTGCTCACCGTCTCCCACGCGGCGGGCACGAACCGGAGCGGCAGCGTGCCGATGTAGACGAAGCCGCAGAGCACGAGCAGCACCATCAGGGGGTTGCGCCAGCGCTGCTGCCAGACGAGGCGCACACCAATGAGCAGACCGAGTCCGAGCAGGATGATCCCGCTCATCGCGGCGATGATCTCGGCGGGCGGGGTCACCTCACCGCCCTGGTTCGCGAACAGCGTGCGTGTGGGCGTTTCGCGGGCGAGCGTCTGGATCACCTGTTTCAGGGCGCTGGTCAGCACCGGGCTCAGGTAACCGACGGTGCCGCCGGCGGCAAGCGCGAGCCAGATGATCGTGAGCACCGCGCTCCCGGCGGCCAGGAGCCACGGCGCTCCCGCCCGCCCGTGCAACCGCCAGTGGATCAGGCAGACCGCGAACAGGAAGGCGACCAGCACGTAGGACGAGACGTGGTGCGTGACGACGACCGCAGCGGCGACGACCGCGAAGGCGAGCTCCCACGGCCACCGCATGCCGGGCCGGCGCTCCTGCGCCCAGCGGATCGTCACGAACAGCGCCACGACGGCGAGCGGCAGCGCCAGCGACTCGTAGGCGAACTGGGCCGACCAGAAGAGGAAGTTCGGCGTCGCCGCGTAGAGCAGCGCCCCGACCCCCGCCGCGCGCTCCGAGCCGCTCAGGCGGGCGTAGAGGACGTACAGAGCGAGCATGATCAGCAGCCGCCCGACGGCGACCGTCGTCACGCCTGCGGCGAAAGGCGACATCCCGCCCACGCGCGCGATCAGCGCCGCGAGCATCTCGAGACCCGGGTAGCGCGGCGTGATCGGCAGGATCGAGTTGGCGCCGAACAGCCTTCCGCTGGCGAGGATCGACTGCAGGTTGTGGAGGTGCGCGAACTCGTCGCCGTAGGTGAAGCCGAACGGGTCGCGCAGGATCTTGACCGCGTACAGCCCCATGCCGACGACGACGACCGTGGCGATCCGCTCCCCGGGCCGCGCGCGCGCGCCGCACAGGCGGAAGGCGGCCGGGATGATCATCAGCGCCAGCGCCAGCCAGAACAACGGCGAACCACCGTTGTGGCCGGTGCGCGACAGTGCGTCCGCCCCGCTGGCCGCCATCAGGCCGGCGGCGACCGCGAGGAAGGTCCATGGCAGCCAGCCGAGTGCCGAGGACTGCTCTGCAGCCCGCGGCGACTGGGCCGGCGTCGTGACGGGAACGGTCATTGCGACTGCCCTCAGCGGACGGTGAGGGTCATCCTCCGGGTCGCGAGCGCACGCTCGTAGGCAGCCTCGTAGCGCGGGATGACGGCCGTCGCGCTGAACGCTTCGACACGGGCCAGCGCGCCCGCGCTGAGCCGCTCGCGCAGCGCCCGATCGCCGACCAGCCGGTCGAGCGTGCGGGCCAGCTCGCCGGCGTCCCCGGGCGCCACGAGCAGCCCGCTCTCGCCGTCGCTGACGGCCTCGGGCACGCCGCCGATGCGCGAGGCCACGACCGGGGCGCCCGCAGCCATCGCTTCGAGCACGACGATTGCGAACGGCTCCGGCCAGATCGACGGGACGACGCCAACGGCACAGCGCCCCCAGGCGGCCAGGAGCGCATCGTGCGGCAGAAGACCGAGGCTGATGACGTTCTCGCGCACGGGGATGAGGTGGGCATCGACCGGTCGGCCGGCCAGCACGAGCGGGACCGCGACGGTCATGCGGGCGTGGGCGTCGAGCAGGATGCCGACCCCCTTATCGGCCGTGATGTCCCCGGCAAAGAGGATGAACGGCTCGGCCGGGAGCCGCGCAAGCAGCGCTGGGTCCAGAAACACCGGTGGCCCGGCGTCGACGCGGAAGTTCGGCACCACCTCATAGGCCAGGCTCGATGTCGTCAGGCCGCAGCGCCTCGCGACCTCGTCGCTGACCGGTAGGAAGAGATCGGCGGTGCGCTGCTGCGCGCGGCCGGCGAGCATCGTCAGCAGCGCGACCGGCGCCCCCACCGCGGGGCCGTAATGACCGCTGGCACAGGCCACGCACTTGCTCAGACCGGGACCGCTGCAGGGCGCGCCGTGGCGCATCATGCGCTTGGTCGCGCAGATCAGGCTGTAGTCGTGCAGGCTGAGCACGTAGGCCGCGGGGGCGTTGTGGCGCAGCGGCAGGTAGGCGTGGGCGAGCCAGTTGTGGGCGTGCACGACATCGGGTCGCTCACGCGCGATAACGCGTCGCAGCGCAGCCACGGTCACGGGGTCCGGCGCCGGCGGCGCGTGCCGGCGGCCCGTGTCGCTGAACAGGCGTCCCACCCGCTGGGCGAGCCCTGGCAGGCGGTGCACCGCGATCCCGTCAAGCTCCTCGTAGTCGCGCATCCCGGGCTGGCGCAACGTCGCGACCGCGACATGGTGGCCGCGCTGGGTGAGCGCCCGCGCGAGCGCCTCGGCCATGAGCTCCTCGCCGCCGACGATCGGGGCATAGAACTGGGCGAGCATCAGGATCCTCATCGAGGCCTGCCCGAGGCGCGGCGGTAGAGCGCCAGAAGCCCCGCGGCGCAGTCGTCCCAGGTCGGCAAGGCGACCGCCGGGCGCTCGAGCGGGTCGTGCAGCTCGCGCATGATCGCCGCCGCGGCCTGCTGCGGTGCGATACCCGGGTCGATCGCGCGCGCCAGGCCGCGGTCTGCGAGTTCACCGAGACCCGACCCGGACGCGACGAGCAGCGGACGGCCGAGCGAGATCGTCTCGAGCGCGGCGATCGGATTGGTCTCGAAGTCGCTGAGCAGGACGACGAGGTCGACCTGCGAGAGGCGTCGCGCCATCTCGGCGCGGTCACCCGCGGCGACCGCGCTGATCTCGACCGCGTCGGCGACGCCGAGGTCCGCCGCCTGGCGCCGCAGGGCCGCCTCATACGGGCCGGAGCCGGCGATCCAAAGGCGTGCCTGCGGCTCTGCCGCGCGCACATGCGCGAACGCCGCGATCACACGCTGGTGGCCCTTGTAGCGCTCGAGCCGGCCGACGGAGGCGATCAGCGGACCGGCGAGCACCGGTGTTCCGTTGCGAGCGTCCGCCGCCGCGGGCGCCGGCAGGTCCACGCCGTTGGGGATCAGCACGAACCGCTCGCGCCCGATCCGGAGCTCCGCCGAGTAGGTGTCGATCTCGAACGGAGCGAGCGCGACAAGCGCCGCGGCCCGCACGAGCAGCGGACGCAGCAGCGCACGCTGCCCCCGGCGGGCCTGGTTGCGGATCCGCTGCGAGTGCCCGCCGCCGTGGAAGGTGACGATGTAGGGGATGCGACGGCGGGCCGCTGCAGCCATCGCGAGCGGGGCGACGAGCGTGTGGTAGGACTGCACGTGCACGACATCCCAGCCGCCGTTCGCGATCACCGGCACGATCGCGGGCGCGAACATCCAGTCGCGCCCGCGCGGGTGTGCCGCGACGCGCCGGATCTCGACCTCCCCGTCGCGACCGAGGCTCGCGAGACGCCCGTCGCGGACCGTCGTCAGCACGGTCACCGCCGCCTCGCCGCTCGCCGCGATGCGCGTCGCCACCTCGTGCACGTGGCGCTCCACCCCGCCGATCTCCGGCAGGTAGCGCGGCGTCACCATCAGGACCTTCAGCCCACGGCCGTCGTGGCGCTCGCGCGTTCGGTCGTCCGTTGAGCTTTCGGTCATGGCACCTGCCGCCCCGAAGCCAACGGAGCAGCCGGCGTTGCCGACGGATCGTCGTCGCGCGGCCCGTCCGCCTCGCCCGATGGCGAACGCTTCCCGGCGTGCGCGGCCGTGCCCTCGCGAACCGCCGCCGTGCACCGGCTCCAGCCGTAGGCGCCGGCGGTGATCGCAAGCCCCGACACGATCGCCGACGCGCGCGCCAGGCCGTCGCGGCGGCCTCGCGCCGCGCCGGCCAGCTCCCGCCGCACCGCGCGCGGCAGGACGGAGTGAACGTAGGCACGCTCGGAGCGAAGAGCATCCGCGCCGCCCGCGATCCGCGTCAGCACGCCCTTCGCGGTGCCCTCGACGGCGCAGCGGCGGACGAAGTAGCGCCAGGTGCCGCGCTGGGCCGGCACGGCATGCACGACGCGAGCGCGCGGCTCGTAGATCCAGTAGTGGCCCGGGTGCAGGCGTGCGGCGCGGATGCAGAGCTCGGTCTCCTCGGCGCTGCCGGAGAGCGCTCTCGCCCCCGGCGCCCGGCCGAGCCTGGAGTCGAATGCACCGACCCGCGCGAGCACAGCCGCGCGCATCGACATGTTCGCGCCGATCACGTTGCGGACTCGCTCGGCGCTCACCGGCATGCCCGGATAGCTGCAGCCGACAACCCAGTTGAACTCGGGCGGGAACCAGCGTGGCGGCGGCTGCTCCCAGGCCGGCTCGATCGAGCCGCCGACGCCGAGCACCATCGGGTCGCGGTAGACCGCCATGAGCTGCTCGAGCCAGTCGTCATCGGCGACCGCATCGTCGTCGAGGAAGGCGAGAATCGAACCGCGCGCAAGCTCGGCGCCGCTCTGCCGCGCCCCCGAGAGGCCGGGCCTGTGGCGGTTTCGCACGACCTCGACACCGTCGAGCTGCGAGCGCGCGCGGCGTTCGAGCTCCTCGTCGCCGTCGATCACGACGATCGTCTGCGCCGGCACAAGCGTCTGTGCGTGCACCGACTCGACCGCGGCGCTCAGGTTCTCCCAGCGCTCGAGCGTATGGCTGCAGACGATCACCGTGACCGTGACCGACTCCAAGCCTGACTCGGACATGTTCGACACAGTACCCGCTGGCCTGGCGGAGCCGACGCGGCCGCCGGTGAGCCTCAGTCGGCTGCCGATCGGCGGCTTTTCTCGCCCAGCGTGCGCGCGAGCGCGTCGTCCAGGGCGTCGTGGATGTAGATCTGCGACCAGGCCGAGCGGAAGACATGTTCGGCTGTCGGAACGCGCTCCAGGTGCAGGTTTGGCCACTCCGCGAGGCGTTGCAGCAGCCCAAAGGAGACGAAGTCGTCATACAGCGGCTCGCCCAGTGAGAGCAGCAGGAGCGTTTCGACGTCGCGGTCGCGCAGCTGCTCCAGCGCACCGACGATGTCCGCGACAGGCCCTTCTCCCCCGCCCCGGTTTCGGCCGGCTCGAGCGCGGCGAAACAACACGCGCGCCATCCTCACCGTCCGCCAGCGGTCGGTCGCGACGATGCGGGCGATCGTGGCGAGATCACGTTCGCGCAGCAGAGCGCGGGTGCGCCGCGCGTCGCGCGTCGCACCGAAGTCGTCGCTCCAGAAGAACGCCAGCAGATTCACGAGCAGCAGGCCGCGGATGCGGTCATCGGCGAACGCGGCATGCAGACCCCAGTAGGCGCCGGAGCACAGGCCACCGACGATGAAGCGCGGGGGGAGCCCGCGCCGTTCGAGCTCGTCGCACGCCGCGATCACCTGCGCTGCAAACTCGGCGCGCTGGAAGGACGTGCGTGCGGCGTACCGCCCCTCCTCGCCATCGGAGTCGCCCACGCCGACCACGTCCAGTCGCAGCGTCGGAATGCCGCGAGCGGCCCAGCGACGGGCCACCTCGACCCACATGCGGTGGTGCCCGATCCGTCGCAGCGCGCCGGCGTTGAGCAGGATTGCGCAGAGCGCCGGCTCGCCGGCCGCCGTCGACACCGGCTCGGTCAGCACGCCGCTCAGCCGCTCGTCGTGAAAGTCGAACTCGAACGGCGTCTCGCGGATCAACGCGTCGCCGACGTGCAGCTCGAGTTCGGCGCTGCGCGCCGGTGCGCTCACCGGTGCCGTGAACGCGGGCGCCGCGGCGGCGCCCTGCGCGATCCAGCTGGTGGTGTACGCGAAGGTCTCCCATGGCGCCTTGGCGAATTGGGGATCGACCATCATCGTGCCGTAGCCGGGCCCGTCCGCGACCGTCACCTGAGCGCCGCTTTGCTCGTAGTGCTCGACCAGGTTGCGGTCGGCCTCGCTCGTGTCGCGTCGCAGCAACAGGATGCGATGTCGCTGCGCGTCGGGGACCGCGAGCGCGCGCAGGTCGAGCGCCTCGATCTCGGCGACCGTCTCCGCCGTCAGCAGGAAGCCCGACGCGTTGACCGCGCCCTCGCCGAGCACCTCGCTGTCGGCGGGCGCGGGCGGCGTGTCCTTGACCGCGCTGGCGTTGACGGCCCCCGCGTCGAGGATTCGCGCGAATGCCTGAAGCTCCCGCATGAACACGCGACCACGCGACTGGACGCCCCAGAGCACGAGGTCGTCGATCGGCGCCCCGTGAGCCAGCGCGTTGGCGGCGACGAGTCCGCCCAAGCCGATGCCGATCGCCACGATCCGCTCGCAAC
>Ga0181526_10001666_pt1 | contig 20799 bp, 18 predicted proteins | sample PEATcosm2014_Bin_35_FD_119750 | JGI IMG/M metagenome (GOLD analysis project Ga0181526, IMG submission 119750) | Peatland microbial communities from MTU Mesocosm Facility, Houghton, MI, USA - PEATcosm2014_Bin06_30_metaG | ecosystem: Environmental > Terrestrial > Soil > Wetlands > Peat | place...
AGCGGCCGACCGCGGCCAGGGCGCCGAGGTCGGGGTCGAGCGCCGCCACGGCAGCCTCGTCCGCGAGCGCGACGTAGACGTTGTGCGGCCCGTTGACGTAGCCCTCGATCGGCAGCTGGGAGCCGGCGACGCCGAGCGCGGCCAGCAGCGCCTGCTGTTGCTCGAAGGGCTCGATCGTCGGCAGCGGCTGGCGCATGCGGCCGAACACGACGGCGCCGCCGGGCGCGCGTTCGAGCGTGACCGGGACGGTGCCGAGACCGGTCTCGAGCGCGACCACGTCGCGGTCGCCCGCCAGCACGAAGGCCGAGCCGAGCACCGGGTGACCGGCGAACGGCAGCTCGCTCCCGGGCGTGAAGATGCGGATCCAGGCGTCGCCGCCGTCCCGCGGCGCCAGCGCGAAGACCGTCTCCGAGAGGTTCATCTCCCGCGCCAGGCGCTGCATCGTGGCGTCGTCGAAGGGGGTCCCGTCCGTGAACACGGCGAGGCCGTTGCCCGCGAGCGGGGTGTCGGTGAAGACGTCGGCGATCACGTAGGGGTGGGTCACTGGTGCGCCTCCTTTTCGGCGAGCGCCTCGCGTTCGGCCCGCAGGCCGCCGAGGATCGTTTCGAGTCCGTTGCGGAAGTTGGCCTCGGTCGGCTCGCTCGCGAGGCGCCGGCTCAGCGAGCGGATCGTCGGCAGCGGCTGCTCCGGCCCGACCTCGATCGCGAAGCCCGCCAGCTCGGCCAGCGCGTAGCCGCGCGCGTAGGTGAGGACTAGCCGGAAGGCGAAGATCGCGCGCGCCGGCGTGAAGCCGCCGCCTCGCAGGCTCGCGAGCACGTCCTCGATCGGCGCCAGCACGTTCGGCGTGCTCAGCACGCGCGAGGCGAGCAGCGTGAAGGCCGCCGGGTGGCGGCGCGCGACCGCCCGCACGTCGCCGGCCAGCCCGCGCAGCGCGTCCGCCCAGTCCTCGTCGCGCCCGCGCCGCTCGAACTCCCCGGCGAGGCGGTCGGCCAGGCCGTCGAGCAGCGCGGCGCGGTCCGCGATATGGCGGTAGAGCGACATCGCCTCGACGCCCAGCTCGCCGCCGAGCCGGCGCATCGTCAGCGCCTCGGCGCCCTCGCGGTCGAGCAGCGTCAGCGCGGCGGCCAGGATCGCCTCGCGCGAGAGCTTCGCCGGGCGCCCGCGGCGGCGGCGCGGCGCGCTCGTGGCGATGCGTCTGGGAGCGGTCTCGTTCATCGTGGCGGCCGGGCCGGCGCTGGCGGACACCGTACCGTCCGACGCGTGTTGGAAGCTGAACGGTCCTATGTCGATCGTCATGCTGATAACCGGAGCGATCATCGGCGGCGCGCTCGCCGGCGCCCTGCTGATCGGGCGCGTGCGCACCGAGCGCGCGCTGCGCGAGGCGGCGCAGGCCTCCGGGGCCAGCCAGCGCGAGCTGCTCGAGGCCAGTCGCGCGCAGCTGCGCGACGAGATGGCGGGGATCTCCTCCGCGGTGCTGGAGAAGACGGCGGAGTCGCTGACGCGGGAGCTCACGGCGCAGCACCGGCTCGAGAACGAGCGCGCGGCCGGTGAGATGGGCAAGCGCGCGGCCGAGCTGCGCGGCCTGGTCGAGCCGATGAAGGACAAGCTCGGGAAGGTGGAGAGCCAGATCGAGCTGCTCGAACGCGAGCGCCGCGAGGCGCAGGGACAGCTCAGCGAGATGTTCAAGCAGCTCAACGAGGGGATCTCGGGGCTGCGCTCGGAGACCGGCAGCCTGGTCGGGGCGCTGCGGCGGCCGGCCACACGCGGTTCCTGGGGCGAGATCCAGCTGCGCAACGTGATCGAGATGGCGGGCATGGTCGCCCACTGCGACTTCACCGAGCAGACGACGATCGAGAGCGACTCGGGCCGGCTGCGCCCCGACGTGCTGGTGCGCCTCCCGGGCGGCAAGCTGATCGTCGTGGACTCGAAGGTGCCGCTCGACGCGTACCTCTCCGCGATGGAGGCGACGACCGACGAGGAGCGCGGCGTGCACCTCGCGCGCCACGCGCGCCAGACGCGCGACCACATCACGACGCTGGCGTCGAAGGCCTACCAGTCGCAGCTCGAGACGAGCCCGGAGCTGGTCGTGATGTTCGTGCCCTCCGACGGCATCTATCACGCGGCGCTGAGCGAGGATCCGGCGCTGATCGAGTACGGCGTCGACCAGCAGGTCCTGCTGGCGACGCCGACCACGCTGATCGGCCTGCTGCGCGCCGTCCACTACGGCTGGAAGCAGGAGCTGATCGCCGCCTCGGCGCGCGAGATCGCCGAAACCGGTCGTGAGCTGCACAAGCGGATCGCCCGGTTCGTCGAGCCGCTCGCGCGCGTCGGGCGCCAGCTCGGCTCCGCGGTGAGCGCCTACAACGAGGCGGTCGGCTCGTTCGAGTCACGCGTCGTGCCGCAGCTGCGGCGGATCGAGGAGGCCGGCGCGACGTCCGGCCGCCCGGTCGAGCTGGGCGGGATCGAGGACTCGCCGCGGACGCTCACGGCGACGCTCGGCGAGCCGGAGGAGCGCCGGCCGACAGCGCTGCCGGAGCTTGTCGCGCCCGAAAACGGCGCGGACAACGTCCGCGCCGCGTAGTCCTCGCTTCCGCTCTCAGTCGCTCGCGCTCAGGACGCCGAAGCGTCCTCGTGCGGCGCAACCCCGGCGGTCACAGGCGCGGCCGGGGGGGCCGCGACCGGTGCGGGCGCCGGAGCGGCGACCGGTGCGGCGGCCATCGCCGAAGCGGCGGGCGGCGCAGCGGGCGGAGCTGACGTCAGCGAGTGCTGGTTGTTGTCACCGCTCAGCGAGTCCTTGAACCCGCGCATGCCTTCGCCGAGCGAGCGCCCGATCTCCGGCAGGCGCTTGGCGCCAAAGACCAACAGGATGACCACCAGCAGCAGGAGGATATGAAGAGGATTCTCGAGGCCCATACGCGTACGATAGCGCAGGCCGCAGGTGGCGGGTCGCGTTTGCGGAGCGCGGGGGCGCGCGATACTTGGAGGATGCGCGCCAGTCCAGCGATCGCCGAGCTCCTCGCGCCGCTGCGCGCCGACCCGGCGGCCGCGGCGGTGCTGCTCGACATCGACGGAACGCTCGCACCGATCGTGCGCCACGCCTCTGACGCGGCGGTGCCAGAACAGACGCGGATGACCCTGATCGAGCTGGCCCGGCGCTACCGCACCGTCGCCTGCGTGAGCGGCCGCTCGGCCGCCGTCGCGCGCCAGATGGTCGCGATCGGCTCGATCGCCTACATCGGCAACCACGGCAGCGAGCTGCTGACGCCCGGCTCGCGCGAAGCGATCGTCGACCCGGAGGTCGCGAGCTGGGCCGCGCGCGTGCACCGGTTCGCGGACCGCGCCGACACGCCGTCGCTGCAGCAGCTGCGGATCCGCCGCGAGGACAAGGGCGCGATCGTCGCCTTCCACTGGCGCGGTGTGCCGGATGAGCCGGCCGCGCTGGTGGCCGTCGCGGCGCTCGAGCTGGCCGCGCAGGATGCGGGCCTGCACACCCACCGCGGCCGCAAGGTGCTGGAGATCCGCCCGCCGGTGGCGATCGACAAGGGGCGCGGCATCCGCCGGCTGCTCGCCGAGCATCCGCCCGCCACGGCCCTCTACGTCGGCGACGACCACACCGACGTCGACGCCTTCGCCGGCCTGCGCGAGCTGCTCGGCGAGCGCGCCGTGTGCGTCGGCGTGCGCTCCGAGGAGACCCCCGCGGAGCTCGAGGCGGCCGCCGACGCGATGGTCGACGGCCCGCCCGGCGTCCGTGAGCTGCTCGGACTGCTGCTGGCATAGCGCGATGCCGTTCGCCGACTTCGTCAAGGCCACCGTCGTGCTCTGCGCCGCCGCGGCGACGACGCTTGCCGCGATCACGCTGCTGAGCGCGCGCGGGGCCGGCGAGCCGGGCACCGCGACCGTCGCGATCATCTGGTGGGCGCTCGCCTGCCTGATCGGCCTCGCGATGGGGCGCCGCGCCGCCGCCTCGCCGCCGATCACGCGGCTGCTCGGCGGCGCCAAGGTGGTCGGCGTGCTGCCGCCGCAGCGTCCCGGGCGGATCCTGCTCGCCCGTCTGTGGCCGCTGCTGCTCTCGACGCTGGTCGCCGGCGCCCTGGCGCTGCTGTGGCCGCAGATCCCGGCGATCGCGACCGGCTTCGCGCTGATCTGGGCGCTCGCATGGCGCCAGCAGAACGGGGCGGTGATCGCGATCGAGCGTCGCGACGGCGTGCGCTTCTACGTCGAGGAGACCTCACCGCTCCGGCCGATCACGCTCACCCGCACGCCCGGGTTCAAGGCCTACCTGCCGACCGAGGAACGCAGCCCGGCGTGACCGCGATCGTGCTCGTCTCGCTCGGCTCGACCGCCGGGCTGCGCGCCTCCGACGCCGAGCTCGCCGCGAGCCTCGAGCGCGCGGGGGCCACGGTCACGCTCGCGGCGGCGGCGCCGCCACGCTCGGTGCGCACGCTCGCCCTGACCGACCTCGTGTGGGCCCGCGCCGCGCGCGTCGCGGCGACCGGCGCGATCTCGCGTGAGCGACCGGACGCCGTCATCTACTCGACGATCACCGCGGCGCTGCTGGCGCCGGTGGCGGGCGCGATCCGGCTCGACGCGCTCAGCGCCGCCAACCGGCCCGGGCGCCACGGCGTCTGGCAGCGCCCGCGCGAGCGCCGCGTGCTGGCACGCGCGCCGCTGCTACTGCCGGTCAGCGACGGCGCGATGGTGGGAGCCCCCGCCGCGATCGGCCCGGTCGTCGTCGTGCCGATCGTCGTCGAACGCTCCGGGCCGCTGCTCGCGGGTCCGCAGCGCGACATCGCGGCGATCACCTACGCCACCGACCGCGTCAAGAAGGGCCTCGACGTCGTGCTCGAAGCGTGGGCCGCCGCGCGCCGCGACGGCGAGGAGCTGCTGATCGCCGGGACCTCGCAGCTGCCGGCGGTCGAGGGTGTGCGGGCGCTGGGGACGCTCGAGCGCGGCGCCTACCGCGCGCTGCTGCGCCGTTCGCGGCTCTACATCGCCGCGTCGCGGCGAGAGGAGTACGGGATCGCGCAGCTCGAGGCGCTCGCCGACGGCGCGATGCTCGTCAGCACCGAGACGGCGTTCTCCTACCCGGCGCTCGACATCGCGCGCGAGATCGACCACCGTCTCGTCGGTCCCGATCTCGCCGGCGCGATCCGCATCGCGCTCGACGATCCGCGCGCCGGCTACGCCGAGGCCGCGGCGCCGGCGCTCGAGGCTTTCAGCGCCGCGAGCGTCGACGCGATCGTCGCCGAGCGGGTGCTGCCACTGCTCAGCGCGCGCGCCTGAGCCTCGCCTGCAGCGCCGGCCAGGGCAGCGTGTTGACGACATCCTCGGCGCGCAGCCACGCCCGCCTCCCCGTCCAGATGCCGTAGCGCAGCACGTCGAAGCCGCCCGGCGAATGCGCGTCCGAGTTGATCACGATGCCCACGCCGGCGGCGACCGCGGCGCGCGCGTGCACCTCGCCGAGGTCGCGGCGGTCCGGGCTGGCGTTGATCTCGATCAGCGTGCCCGCCTGCGCGCAGGCCGCGAACACGGCGTCGGTGTCGATCGCGTAGGGCGGTCGGCGCTCGATCAGCCGGCCGGTGAGATGCCCGATCGCGTCAACCAGCGGGTGGCGGGCGGCGTTGATCACGCGCTCCGTCATCGCGGCCGAGTCGAGTCCGAAGGCGGTGTGGACGCTGGCGATCACCCAGTCGAGCTGCGCGAGCAGCTCGTCGTCGTAGTCGAGCGAACCGTCGGGCAGGATGTTGACCTCGCTGCCCGCCAGCAGCTTGATCCCCTCGATCCGCGCCTCGGCCGCACGGACCAGCTCGATCTGGCGCAGCAGCTGGTCGGGCGAGACCTCGTCGCCGAAGCCGTGGGTCGCCGAATGGTCGGTGATCGCGAGGTACTCGTAGCCGCGCTCGCGCGCCGCGAGCGCCATCTCATCGATGCCGGCGCGGCCGTCCGACGCCGTCGTGTGGCAGTGCAGGTCGCCGCGGATGTCGCCGAGCGTGACGAGCGCCGGCAGCGTCCCGGCGAGCGCGGCCTCCAGCTCGCCGCGGTTCTCGCGCAGCTCCGGCTCGATGTAGGGGAGCCCCAGCAGCTCGTAGAGCTCCGCCTCCTGCGCGCACACGCGGGTCTCCCCGGTCGCGTCGTCGAGCACGCCGTACTCGGAGACGTGCAGGCCGCCCCGCACCGCTCGCTCGCGCAGCGCGGCGTTGTGCGCGGCGGAGCCGGTGAGGTGCTGGAGCAGGTTGCCGAAGGCCTCGGGGGCGACGGCGCGCAGCTCGACGAGCATGCCGTTGTGCGTGCGCGCCCGGGCGGCGCTCGCGCTGGTGCGCGAGGCGCTCTCGATCAGCTCGAGCGACTCGACCGCGTGCAGCAGCTCGGGGCGGTCGAGCACGATGTCGAGATCCTTGACGCTCTCGGCGCGACGGCGCGCCGAGCCGGCCAGCTCGACGCGGGCGGAGCGGTCGAGCGCGCGCAGCGCGTCGCACAGCAGCTCGCCGACGGCCAGCGCGCGGTCCAGCACCACGCGATGCGACGGACGCTCGGCGGCGCCGGCGTCGAGCGCCGCGAGCACCGACTCCTCGAACTTCGCGCCGAAGCCCCTCAGTGTCCGCAGCCGGTGCTCCTGCGCCGCCGTGCGCAGCGCCTGCGGCGAGTCGATGCCGAGCTCGTCGAAGAGCCGGCGCGCGCGCTTGGGCCCCAGCCCGGGGAGACCGGTGATCGCGAGCAGCCCCGGGGGGAAACGCTCGCGGAGCTTGACCGCGGCGGGGATCTCACCGGTCTCGATCAGGGCGAGGATCTTCTGCTCGAGCGTCGCGCCGATGCCGGCGAGCTCGGTCACCCGGCCCTCGAGCGTGAGCGCGGCGACCGAGGTCGGCGCGTCGCGCACGACCTTGGCGGCATTGCGGTAGGCGAGCACGCGGTGGATCACCGCGCCGTCCAGCTCGTAGAGGTCCCCGAGCTCGTCGAGCGCGTCGGCGATCGCACCGTTTGAGGGGGCGGTCATTCCATTAGGGTAGGCCGCCATGACGCCGACCGCGTGGCTCGTGATGCCGACATTCAACGAGGCGGAGAACATCGAGGCGGTGGTCTCCGCCGCGCTCGCCGAGCTCGAGACCTGCGCCCCCGGGGGCCACCACGTGCTGGTCGTCGACGACTCCTCGCCCGACGGGACCGGCGAGCTGGCGGACGCCCTGGCGGCGCGCAACCCGGCGGTCGAGGTGCTCCACCGCACGCAGCGCGAGGGACTCGGCCCCGCCTACCTCGCCGGCTTTCGCCGCGCGCTCGACGCCGGCGCGACCCACGTCTTCCAGATGGACGCCGACTTCTCGCACGACCCCGCCGACCTCGGCCGCCTGCTGGCGGCTGTGGTGGACGGGGCGGATCTCGCGCTCGGCTCCCGCTACGTCCCCGGCGGCGGCGTCGCCGACTGGGGGGTGCTGCGGCAGATCGTCAGCCGCGCGGGCTGCATGTACGCGCGCGGCGTGCTCGGCCTGCGCGTGCACGACCTCACCGGCGGCTTCAAGTGCTTCCGCCGCGAGGTGCTCGAGGCGATCGAGCTGGAGAGCGTGCGCTCGCACGGGTACTGCTTCCAGATCGAGATGACCCAGCGCGCGCTGCGGCGCGGCTTCAGCGTGCGCGAGGTGCCGATCGTGTTCCGCGAGCGCCGGCGGGGAGACAGCAAGATGTCGCCGCGGATCGCGGCCGAGGCGTTCGTCGTGCTGCCGCAGCTGCGCTTTCGCCGCGAGTTCCGCTGAGCGCGGCGCGGGGGCGCATTCACGCCGCGCCGCCGGAGCGCCGATGCCTCTCCAATGAGCGGGCCTTCGGTCGAAGGGCACCCTGTGTCGCGGTTCGCCCTCGTGGCGGGCGTTCGGCGAACCCGTGACACGCTCGGCAGCTGGCAGGACGATCCGTGGCCCGCACTGCGGCGCTGGTTCGCGGGCAGCCTGTTCGCGGCAACCATGCTGCTCGCGGCGACCTGGCTGATCGCCGGCGTCTCGGGCTCGGGCGGCTTCACCGTGCAGACGATCGCGCCGCCGTTCAAGGTCGGCAACTGGTCCTCGGTCGAGCAGATCCTGGTCAAGAACCTGCTCGTGCTGGCGCTGCACGCGATGGCCTGTGTCGCCGGCTTCATCGCCGGCTCCTCGCTGCCGCTGCAGGCCGAGCGGCACACCGGCATCTCGCGCCTGATCCACGAACGTGGCGGGCGCTTCGCGATCATCTTCGTGATCGCCGCCACCACCTTCTCGCTCTCCGCGCAGGCGGTCGTGCTGGGCGGCGAGACGGCGTCGGTCGCCGCCGCGCTGCACACCTCCCCCGGGGTTCTGCTGGTCGTGCTGCTGCCGCACGCCCTGATCGAGCTGACCGCGCTGTTCCTGCCGCTCGCGGCCTGGATCATCGCCAGCCGCCGCGGCGAGTGGGACCAGCTGCTTGCCGCGACCTTCGTGACGGTCGCGATCGCGGTGCCGATGCTGATGCTCGCGGCGCTGATCGAGGTCTACGTCTCACCGCACGTGCTGGCGCTGCTGATCTAATACTTCATTCTGTATAGTATTGGGCAGGAGTGCAGTCAAACGACCTTAGGAGCAGATCATGGCGGGCACGCTGGCGGACGTCACGGACAACAACTTCCAGGCCGAGGTGATCGAGTCGGAGACCCCGGTGCTGGTCGATTTCTGGGCGCCGTGGTGCGGTCCGTGCCGGGTCGTCGCACCGATACTCGAGGAGATCGCCGCCGAACACGCGGACCTGCGGATCGTCAAGCTGAACATCGACGACAACCAGCAGACCGCCGCCGCCTTCCAGGTTCTGTCGATCCCGACGATGATCCTCTTCCGCGGCGGCCAGCCGGTCAAGACGGTGGTCGGCGCCTACCCGAAGAAGAAGCTCGAGGCGCAGCTGTTCACCGAGGTTTAGGGTCGATCCCGGCCGGGATCGACCCTTAGGTCGGCGGCCGCGCGGCGGGCGCGCGCCACGCTCAGCTGCGCGCCAGCCAGATCCGCAGCGTCAGCGAGTCGATCTGGACCGACGCCAGCCAGTCGTCGCGCTCGTCGCAGGCGAAGCCGGTCGCGAGCGTCTCGCTGACGATGTAGCCCTCGTGCTCGCGCGCGGCGGCGAGCAGCGACTCGTCGCCGCCGAGGATCAGCGTGATGCGGTCGGTTATCTCGAGGCCGGCGTCGCGGCGGCACTGCTGGACGGCGTGGACGATCTCGCGGGCGTGGCCCGAGCGGATCAGCTCGTCGTCGAGGGCAAGCTCGAGCGCGACCGCGTGCGTTCCCTCGCGCTCCAGCCCGTAGCCCTCGAGCGGCGCGAGCGCGAGCGTGAGATCGCCGGCGCCGAGCTCGTGGTCCTCACCGGCGATCGAGACGACGACCGTCTCGCCGGCCCGCAGCGCCCGCGCGACCTCGGCCGCGTCGAGCGCCTCCACGGCCGAGACCAGTTGCGGCATCCGCCTGCCGAAACGCGGGCCGAGCGTGCGGAAGTTCGGCTTGACGGTGTAGGTGCCCAGCTCGTCGGCCGCGGCGACGAAGCGCAGGGCGGTGACGTTCAGCTCCTCGCGGACGACCTCCGCGAGCCGCTCGATCGCCTCGCGCTCGCGGCCGTCGGCGACGATGATCGCCTCGCGCAGCGGCTGGCGGACCTTCAGGTTGCCCTGGCTGCGGGCGGCGAGGCCGAGCCGCACCGTCTCGCGCGCGGTGCCCATCGCGAACTCGAGCTCGTGGTCGCGCTCGCCGGGCTCGGGGAAGTCGCACAGGTGGACGCTCGCCAGCGCGCCGTCGAGGTTGTCGTAGAGCTCGTCGGCGACGAACGGGGTGAACGGCGCGAGCAGCTTCGCGACCGTGACGAGCGCGGCGCGGAGCGTTTCCAGCGCCCCCGGGTCGCCGTCCCAGAAGCGCCGGCGCGAGCGGCGCACGTACCAGTTAGAGAGATCCTCGACGTACTCCGCGATCGCCCGCCCCGCGCTCGTCGCGTCATACGCGTCGAGTCGTTCGCCCACCGTGGCGACGGTCGCCGACAGACGCGAACGCGCCCAGCGATCGAGGTCATGATCCGGGCCTGAAGGCCCGGCCTCAAAATCATCCGCCGGCGGCTCGGCGGCGTTGGCGTAGAGGACGAGGAAGGCGTACACGTTCCACAGCTGCAGCAGGAACTGGCGCACCGACTCGCCGACCGCGTCGATCGAGAAGCGATAGCCGTCCCACGGCTGCTTGGAGGTGAAGAAGTACCAGCGGAAGGCGTCGGCGCCGAAGCGGTCGATCACCTCCCACGGCACGACGACGTTGCCCTTCGACTTCGACATCTTCTGGCCCTCGCCGTCGACCAGCAGGCCCAGGCAGACGACGTTGCGGTAGGGGGCGCGGTCGTTCAGCAGCGTCGAGATCGCGATCAGCGAGTAGAACCAGCCGCGCGTCTGGTCGAGCGCCTCGCAGACGAAGTCCGCGGGGAACGCCTGCTCGTAGCGCTCCAGGTTCTCGAACGGCGCGTGGTGCTGGGCGAACGGCATCGAGCCGGAGTCGAACCAGACGTCGATCACCTCCGCCACGCGGTGCATCTGCGCGCCGCACTGCTCGCAGGGAAAGGTCAGCTCGTCGACGAACGGGCGGTGCGGGTCGGTCACCGGGGCGCCGCAGAGCGCTTCGAGCTGCGCGAAGGAGCCGATGCAGACGCGGTGCTCCGGCGCGGCGCTGCAACGCCAGACGGGCAGCGGCGTGCCCCAGTAGCGCTCGCGCGAGAGCGCCCAGTCGACGTTGCCGGCGAGCCAGTCGCCGAAGCGCCCGTGCTTGATGTGCGGCGGATGCCAGTTGACGGTCTCGTTGGCCGCGAGCAGGCGGTCGCGCAGGCGCGAGGTCGCGATGTACCAGGAGAGCTTCGCGTAGTAGAGCAGCCGCGTGCCGCAGCGCCAGCAGTGCGGGTAGGAGTGCTCATGCTGTTCCTCGCGCAGCAGCAGCCCGCGTGCGCGGAGGTCCTCGAGCAGCTCGGCGGCGAGCGCGGGATCGACGACGGAGCGTCCCTCGTAGCCCTGCACGCGCGAGTCGTAGGTGCCGTCGGGGCGCACCGGGTTGTAGAGCGCGTGCGGGTTGGCCGGGTCGAACAGCTCGTGCTCGACGCCGGCGCGAAAGTCGTCCTCGCCGAACGCGGGAGCGACGTGCACGATGCCGGTGCCGTCCTCGGTGCTGACGAAGTCGCCGCTGATCACCGGGAAGCCGTGCGGCGGGACGTCGCTGAGCGCAAAGACCGGCCCCTGGTAGTGGCGGCCGACGAGCTCCCAGCCCTCGAGCGTGCCCAGCACCTGCGCTCCCTCGCCGAAGATCCGCTCGACCAGCGCCGCCGCGACGATCAGCGTCTCCTCGCCGACGCGCACCCGTGCGTAGGTGATATCGGCTCCGACGGCCGCCGCCAGGTTGCCCGGCAGCGTCCACGGCGTGGTCGTCCAGACCACCAGCGCCTCGTCGTGGCCGATCAGCCAGAGCTTGACGTAGGCGCTCGTGTCGACGACGTCCTGGTAGCCCTGCGAGACCTCGTGCGAGGAGAGCGCCGTGCCGCAGCGCGGGCAGTAGGGGACGACCCGGTGGCTCTCGTACAGCAGGCCCTTCTCGTGGATCTGCGCGAGCGCCCACCAGACCGATTCGATGTAGCTTCGGTCGAGCGTGCGGTAGGCGCCGTCGAGGTCGAGCCAGAAGCCGATCCGCTCGGTCAGCGCATCCCAGTCCTCGAGGAATTCGAACACCGATTCGCGGCAGCGGGCGTTGAAGCGCTCGATCCCGTACTCCTCGATCTGGGTCTTGTTGGTCAGGCCGAGCTGCTGCTCGACGGCGATCTCGACCCCCAGCCCGTGGCAGTCCCAGCCGCCCTTGCGATCGACGCGGTAGCCGCGCATCGTCTTGTAGCGCGGGAAGATGTCCTTGAACACGCGCGCCAGCACGTGGTGGGAGCCCGGCGGGCCGTTGGCGGTCGGAGGGCCTTCGTAGAAGACGTATGTCGGGGCGCCCTCGCGGTGGCGCAGCGACTCGGCGAAGACGTCGCGCTCGCGCCAGCGTTCCAGCACCTCGAGCTCGAGCTCCGGGAAGGAGCGCTTTGGGTCGACGGCGCGATACACGCCGGGGATTCTAGGTGCGGGCCGCCGGCGGGCCGTGCGGGCGGGTGTCGGGCGGGGTGAGGCGGGGGTGCGGGGGTTTGGTGTGCGGGTGTCCGGGCGTGGCGTGGCCGGCCTGGGCGGATGTTGCGAGCGCGCGGTCGCGGGGCGGGGGTGGACGACCGGGCGGATGTTGCGAACGGGGTGCGGGCGCGGCGGGGAGCGGGCGTGGCCGGCCTGGGCGGATGTTGCGAGCGCGGTTGCGCGCGGTCGCGGGGCGGGCGTGGCCGGCCTGGGCGGATGTTGCGAGCGCGGCGTACGCGCGGTCGCGCGGCGCGGGCGTCGCCGACCTGGGCGGATGTTGCGAACGATGTGCGGGCGCGTCGCGGCGCGGCGCGGGGCGGGCGCGGCTGACTCGCTCGTGAAGGATCTTCACGGGCCGGGGTGGGCGCCTCTCTATCATCGGTCGAGAGGGGATTGGAGGAGAAGGGTCCGCAGCACGGGGAGCAGAGGCGAAAACCAACGCCACCCAAAGGAGACCCGATGCCCAATTCACTTGTTCCGACCCGCCTGCGTCCGGGCGCGATACGCCGCGGCGTGGTCCGCGTGTACCAGGACCACGCCGCGCAGACCCGCGCCCGCCGCGAGCACGATCAGGCGATCGCGCGCTACCCGAGCTTCGAGCTCGAACACGGCCTGCAGGTGGCCCGCTCGATCGAGCGCGGCCAGGGCGGCTGCCCGTACTGCGGCGACTGACCGCGCGCGCGGCGCCGCCTGAGCGCGCGCTCCCCCTCGCGGCCCGGGCTGACGCCGGTCGTGGGGCGCGACCGTCACGACACGGCGTCGCGGCTCGCACGCGCTGCGCTGCCCGCTGTGGGGGCGCCTGCGCGCGCGGTTGCGTCGGCGGCGTACGATGGCCCGGTGTGAAGCTTCGTCTCTACCATCACCGCGACGGGGCACGCGTCGCATACCGCGAGGCGGGGATCGGCCCGCCGCTGGCGCTGCTGCATTCGGCGACGCTCTCCCACAAGGAGTTCGAGCCGATCGTCGACGGTCTCGCCGACCGCTTCCGCGTCGTGCTGCCGGACCTGCCGCTGCACGGCGATTCTGAGGACCGTCCACGCCACCCATACACGCCGGACTGGTTCGCCGAGGTCCTGGCCGGCTTCTCTGCGGAGGTGCTCGGGCCGCGGCCGCTGATCGGCGGTCACGGGCTCGGCGCCGAGATCCTGCTGCACGCGCTCGCACGCGAGCAGATCGCGCCGGCGCGCCTGATCCTGCTGCCGAACCGGCTGCATCGTCGCGCCGAACACCCGCAGCTGCGACGCGGGTTTCGCATCGCCGCGCGGGCCGGCGCGGTTCCCGGCCTCGACTACGTGCTCTCCCACAGCGCGCGGCTCGTCTTCCGGCCCGACCTGGGGCTGCGACTCTCGTCGCGCGCCGAGCCGGGTGCGCGCGACCTCGTGCGCCACGCCTTCGCCGACGTCGGCGGCAACGCGAAGCGTGCCCGCTCGTGGGCGCGCTTCGCCGCCCGCTGGCCGTCCGGAGCCCAGCACGACCTGCTCGACCTCTACCCGCGGCTCGAGATGCCTGTGCTGCTGCTGTGGGCGGACGGGGACGGCATGCACCCGCTGGCGGTGGCCGAGGAGGCGCTCGAGCTGATCGACCGCGCGGTGCTGCGGGTGCTGCCGGGCACCGGCTACCTGATTGCCTACGACGATCCGGTCGGAGTGGCGCGCGAGCTCGCCGCCTTCTGCGGATAGGGTTGGGGAGAACCGGCCGGCTGACAAAGGACGAACTGATGAGCCCACAACCTCTCTACGGTGGCGAGACCCGCAAGGCGGTCGAGAACTTCCCGATCTCGGGCGAGCCGGTCCCCGCCACGGTGATCCACTGGCTCGGCGCGATCAAGGGCGCCGCCGCCGTCGTCAACGGCGAACTGGGCCTGCTCAAGCCGGCGCTCGCCAGGCGCATCGCCAAGGCCGCGGCGAGCGTCGCCGCGGGCGAGCACGACGAGCAGTTCCCGATCGACGTCTTCCAAACCGGTTCGGGCACCTCGTCGAACATGAACGCCAACGAGGTGATCGCGAAGCTCGCCGGTGAGGGCGTCCACGCCAACGACCACGTCAACCTCGGGCAGTCCTCCAACGACGTCTTCCCGTCGGCGGTCCATCTCGCGGCGCTCGAGCTGACCACGCGGCGCCTGCTGCCGTCGCTCGCCGCACTCGAGCGCGCGCTGACGCTCAAGAGCCGGCGTTTCAACACGATCGTCAAGGCGGGCCGGACTCACCTGATGGACGCCGTGCCCGTCACGCTCGGACAGGAGTTCGCCGGTTACGCCGCCCAGATCCGCCTGGCGCGTGCGCGGATCTCCGACACCCTGCCACGCGTCGCCCAGATCCCGCTGGGGGGCACGGCCACCGGCACCGGTCTGAACACCCACCCCAAGTTCGCCGCGATGGTCCGCCGCCGCCTCAGCGCCGAGACGAAGCTGAAGATCTCGCCGCCGGAGGACCCGTTCGAAGCGCAGGCCAACCGCGACGCGCTGGTCGAGCTGTCGGGCGCGCTGAAGGTGCTCGCCGTGTCGCTGACGAAGATCGCCCAGGACCTCGCGCTGATGGGCTCGGGTCCGCGAGCCGGCATCGGCGAGCTGTTCCTGCCGGAACTGCAGAAGGGCTCCTCGATCATGCCGGGCAAGGTCAACCCGGTGATCCCCGAGGTCGTGCTGCAGGTCGCCGCGCAGGTGATCGGCAACGACACCGCAATCACGATCGGCGGCATGCAGGGCAACTTCGAGCTGAACGTCCGCATCCCGCTGATCGCGCGCAACCTGCTGTCGTCGATCGCGCTGCTGACCAGCGCCACCACCGTGCTGAACGAGAAATGCGTCAGCGGGATCGAAGCCAACCGCGCCGGCTGCACGCGCAGCGCCGAGTCGACACTCGCCGTGGCGACGGCGCTCAACCCCTACATCGGCTACGACCGCGCGACGCTGATCGTGCAGGAGGCCACGCGCTCCGGTCGCCCGCTGCGCGAGGTCGCCCGCGAGCAGGGCGTCAGTGAGGCCGTGCTCGACGAGGCGCTCGACCTGCGCAAGATGGCGCTGGGGGGGTAGCGGGCGGAGGGGCCGAGAGGGACTCGCCGGCTTCGGCGATTGCCGCACGCAGCGCGTGCTCGAAGGATTGCGGGACGAAGTCAAAGAGCGCCATTCCCGATGGATCGCTGACGGTCGTCTCGGTTGACAGGCCCTCGATCAGCGGTCGGGCAACACCGGTGTCGACCGGTGTGACGAGGCCGATCCAGTGAGACGACAGCCACGGGCTCAGGAGCGGCACGGGGATGCGCGGGCGGCGGCGCAGTCCCAGCGCATCGGACATGCCGTCGAGCATCTGGCCGTAGGTGAGGATCTCGGCTGATCCGATCTGAATCTCGCGCGAACCCGCCTGTGCAATCCGCGGAGCCTCGGTGAGATAGCGCAGCACGTCGTCGATCCCGATCGCCTGGGTGGGGGTGGAAAGCCAAGCCGGTGCGAGCATCACCGGCAGGCGCTCCACGAGCGAGCGCAGGGTTCGGTAGCTCTCGGATCCGGCGCCAACAACCATCCCCGCGCGAAACCATGTCAGCGGCGGTCCTTCGTCGCGCAACACCTCGCCGACGCGCTGACGCGAGCGCAGGTGCTTGGATCCGGGGTGATCTCCAAGCCCACCGAGATAGACAACGCGCTCGATGCCGGCAGCCGTCGCGAACCGCGCAAAATTCGAGGCGGCGGTCACGTCGCGCTGCTCGTAGCCCGAATCGCCGCCGCGACCCATTGAGTGCACGAGGTAGTAGGCCGTCGAAAAGTCGCCATCGATCGTCCGCAGCGATTCCGCGTCGAGCATGTCGGCGCGGTACACGGTCACCGCCGGATCAAAGCTGACGCGGCTCGGATCGCGCACCACCGCACCGACCGGTTCGCCTAGCTCAAGGAGCTCGCACACCAGCCGGTTGCCGATGTAGCCGGACGCTCCGGTGACGAGCGCCGTCACGTGCGCACGCTCGCTTGCGCGCGAGGACGCACCGGCCGGGCGGCGCGCGGGGCATGCGCCAAACCCGGTCCCGCGTCAGGCCGGTCGTCTCCGGCCCCCGCCGGCGCAGCCGTTCTGGGCGCCCTCGGCAGACGGGGCGTCAACCGCACGGGCCGCGACATCACGAAGGCCAGTGCGAAGGCGGTCGTGGCGGCGAACGCCACGTTCACAACAATGAGGATTGTCAATGTCACGGTCGTTCTCCAGGATCTCCTCAGGGACGCCGGGACCGGGGCGAGCGCAAGGGCGGGTGGTGGGGGGTCTGATGACGCGAACACAGGTCCGCGGAGAGCTTCGCCAGTCGGCGCGAAGGAGGTCAGCGGCGCTGCGAGTCCGGCAAACCGGACGAGAAGCCTCACCGTTCTGAGCCGCCATCGCAACCATCGACACGGGCGCCGGCCAGGTTGAGCTGATTGGCGAGCCCTCAGCACATGGCTGTGAGCCACGCCGAGATCACGGCTCGGACCGTTCGGCAGGCTGCCGGGCGCCACCGCCGAGTCGGCGCCGAACTCCCCCGACCCCGCGGGCGACCTTGACACGGAGCATGATGCTAGCCATAGTAGTTTCAAAATGCCCGCGCGTCTGCCTCGATGAGCGTCCTGGTTCCCCCGAGCGTGCCCCCGGTCGTACCGCCAACCGTGCCCCCGGCCGTGCCGGTCGCCGACGGCCCGGCGGCGCTGATCAAGGAAGCCCGGCGGCGCACTCGGCGCCGGCGCCTGCGCGCGGCCGCCGGCGCGGCGGTGCTGGCGGCTGCGGCCGGCCTCGCCTTCGTCGCGGGCTCGGGCGGGAGTTCCGGCGTCGTCGCCGAAACCGCCGGCCGGCCCTTTGTCGACGTCACGGCATTCAGCCGTGAGGGCGAGCTGGCGTTCATCTCGCGCGGCGCCCTGTGGGTTCTCGACGGGGCGGCGGGCTCGCTGCGGAAGGTCGCCTCGACGACCTACACGGCGCAGCCGGTCGCGGACGCCAGCTGGAACACGCAGGTCTCGCTGTCGACGCCCGTGAGCCCCAGCGCGCCCAGGTTCTCGCGCGACGGCCGCTGGCTTGCGTATCTGGTGACCGTGCAGAGCGACGGCGATGGGAGCCCCTCACAGCTGTGGCTTGCGAACGCCGATGGCAGCGGGGCGCACGAGGTGGCGGGCGTTGGCGTCGACGGGCTGGTCGGCTGGAGCCCGACGGCGGACGTGCTGGCCGTGATCGCCGACGCGAAGGGCCGGCCGCAGGCGGTGGATCTCGTATCCGCGCACGGCGCCGTCAGGCGCCTGTTCGCGCTGCCGCCGTCCGCGACCGCGCCAACCTCGCTCGAGGGCGCCGTCTGGTCGCCAAGCGGCGGCGAGCTCGCGGTCTCCGTTGACAACCCGCGGCCCGGCGTTTCGGGCACGGTGACCGCATATCCGGTGGGCGCCGGCAGGCCGACCACGTGGTTCTCGATCCACAGCGACCAGCATCTCCCCGGCATCTACGGCGGCGGCTGCGACGACGTGATCGCCCCGCTCGCGGGCTGGTGGCCGCGCTGGGGGATCGCGTTCTGGGCGATCGCCTGCGGCGCCTCGCGCAACCTCGACAACACGCCGCTCGAGGTGCTCACCGCACCCGGGGCGCCCCCTCGCCTGATCGCGCAGACGCTGTCCGACGGCGGCACCGACCCGGTTGCCGCGGGGCGCGGAGGCGAGCTGTCGCTCGTCGCGACCACCAGCAGCGCCGGGCGCGTCTACTCGCAGGGCAAGGCCGTCGAGACGTGCACGCGCAGCACGCTTCGCTGCGCCGCGCTGCCCGGCGACACGGTCTGGCTCGGCAGGGCGCCCAAGCTGCCGTGCCTCGGCGGAGCCTGCGCGGCGGTCCGCCCTCCGCCGCCGGGCACGCCCGGCTCCGCCGTCTCGGTCGAGCCTGCCTGGTCCCCCGACGGCAGCCGGCTCGCCTACGTGCTGGCCCCGACCACCCCCGGCGATCTCGCGACCCCCGCCTGGTACGCGGCGCACGAGCTGCTCGTGTGGAACCCGCGTAGCGGCACGAGCACGAAGCTCGCGAGCGTCTCCGGCGCGTCCGTGCCGACCTGGTCGCGCGACGGCCGCGATCTGCTCTACGTCAGCGGCGACGGCCTCTGGCTGGCGCCGGCCGCCGGCGGCAAGCCGGTCGAGATCGAACGACCCCTGTTCCCCGAGCGCGTCTGGAGGGCACCACCGATGTCGATCTCCTTCAACGGCCAGATCGACTGGAACGGCCAGTTCAGCTGGTGGTCGCCGTAGGGCGGTGACGTTGGCGCGCGCGAAACCGCTCGCGCGCGGCGATGATCCGCTCGAAGGGCACGCGGCCCGCGGTCCGCCGTGGCCGCTCGGACGCCGGATCGGGGGCGCCGGCGACGAGCGTCGGCGCGCCGGCGCGGCTGCCCCGAGCGGACTCGCCCGGGCGCACTCGGGAGGTCGAGCCTCGTCGTGGCGACCGCCGCCAACGCGGCCCGGCCGGCGCGGGTCAGAGCTCTGCCAGGCGGCGCTGGAGGAAGCGCCGCTCGGGCTCCGTGGTCGCCTGCTCGAGCGCGCGAGCGTATGCCGCTCGGGCATCGTCGGTTCGGCCGAGGCGCCGCAGCAGCTCGGCTCGTGTCGAATGCAGGTAGCGGTAGTCGTCGAGGTCGAGCCGCTCGACAATCTCGAGCGCTCGCGCCGGCGCTCCTGATTCGCTGACAGCGACCGCCCGATTGAGCTCGACGACCGGCGAGTCGGTGAGCTCGCCCAATCGCTCGTAGAGCTCCGCGATCTGTGGCCAGTCGATCGGTTCCTCGATCTGCAGCGACGCAATCGCCGCCTGGAGCACGTACCTTCCGCCGCCGCGCATGGCGATCGCGCGATCTAGCAGCGAGCGGCCCGCGACGATCGCCTCCTCGTCCCACAGCGCGCGATCCTGGTCGGCGAGCAGCACCAGATCGCCGGTGTCGAACCGCGCGTCTCGCCGGGCATGATGGATCAGCATCAACGCAACCAGGCCATGGACCTCCGACTCGTCGGGCATCAGCTCGCTGAGCACGCCGCCGAGCCGGATCGCCTCGCCGGCGAGGTCGATGCGGCCGCTGTAGCCCTCGTTGTAGATGAGGTAGATGACCGCCAGCACCGCGTCCAGACGGTCAGACAGCGCGGGATCGACTGGAATCTCGAACGGGATGCCGGTCTCCTTGATCTTCGCCTTGGCGCGCGAAAGCCGCCGCTTCATCGTCTCCTCGGAGACGAGGAACGCACGGGCGATCTCTTCCGTCGTCAGGCCGCCCAGGGCTCGCAGGATCAGCGCCACCTGCGCCTCGAGCGCGAGCGCCGGGTGGCAGCAGGTGAAGACCATCTCCAGCCGCTCGTCGCCGATCACGGTTTCGTCCAGTTCGTCCACGGTGACCTCCCGCACGTCGAGCAGATGCAGCTTCCGGGCGAGCGTGCGCTCCCGGCGAATCAGGTCGATCGCGCGGTTGCGCGCAGTGACGACCAGCCAGCCGGCCGGGTTGGCCGGGGTGCCGTCGCGCTGCCAGCGCTCGGCTGCGATTGCGAACGCCTCCTGGACGGCTTCCTCGGCGAGGTCGAAGTCGCCGAGGAAGCCGATCGTGGAGGCCAGCACCCGGCCCCACTGCTCTCGGAAGAGATCCTCGAGCAGCGCTACCGCTCCATCACGGGGCGCACCTCGACCGATCCGCCGAGTCGCGCCGCAGGGACCCGTGACGCGATCTCGAGGGCCTCATCGAGGCTTGCCGCGTCGAAGATGTAGTAGCCCCCGAACACCTCCTTGGTGTCCGCAAACGGACCGTCGGTGACCAGCGTCCTGCCGTCCGCCACGCGAACCGTGGTCGCGGTCTCCACCGGCTTGAGCTGGCCACTGGTCACACAGCGAGGATCGCCGGCCAACGCCATGTACTCGCCGACGACGGCGCCCCGCTCCTCCTCGGCGAGCTCCTCGTGCGATCCGGGCTTGGCGTAGATCAAAAGTGCGTACTGCATTTCGGTGCCTCCTTCGAGCGGATTGAACTGATGTCCCTGAAACGAACGAGCAGCATCCGAGGGGACAACGGTTCAGGCGCTCGCCGCGCAGGGTCCGTGCGGGCGCTCGCCGCCGGCCGAACGATAGTTGCAGCGCGGCGCACCGCCCGGCGCGCAAACCGAGGTCGGCGTCGCGCAGGTCCTGTGGACGCGACGTCGCGGCAGCCTCGCACGGCCGCCCCCACGCTCACGCCGCGGCCAGCATCCGCTCCAGCAGTTCGCCGGCGCCGCCCTTCGAGAGCGGCTCGTTGAGGTTGCCGCACTTCGGCGACTGCACGCACGAAGGGCAGCCGTTGCGGCAAACGCATTCGCTGATCAGCCGGTGGGCGTCCGCGACCAGCTCCTCGAAGTGCGCGAAGGCGATGCGCGTGATGCCGACGCCGCCGGGGTGGCCGTCGTGGATGAAGATCGTCGGTCCGCCGGTCTGGGGGTGGGCGTTTGTGGAGAGGCCGCCGATGTCCCAGCGGTCGCACATCGCCAGCAGCGGCAGGACCGCGATCTGAGCGTGCTCGGTGGCATGCAGCGAGCCGAGCAGCAGCTCCAGTGGGAAGCGCTCGAGCATGCCGGCGCTCAGCTCGAACCACATCGCCTGGGTCGCGAAGCGTGTCGGCGGCAGCTCGAGCGCCGTCAGGTCGATCTCGGTGTGGTCGGAGAGCCGCCGGCGCTG
>Ga0181526_10001668_pt1 | contig 20783 bp, 18 predicted proteins | sample PEATcosm2014_Bin_35_FD_119750 | JGI IMG/M metagenome (GOLD analysis project Ga0181526, IMG submission 119750) | Peatland microbial communities from MTU Mesocosm Facility, Houghton, MI, USA - PEATcosm2014_Bin06_30_metaG | ecosystem: Environmental > Terrestrial > Soil > Wetlands > Peat | place...
ATACGCTCGCCGGCGAGGACTCTTTGTGACCGGCCCCGGTGGTATCAGATGCCCTTTTGGCCGGGGTAGAACGCAACGTCGTCGTTGACTTGGAGGGGTGGCCCGATGCGCGAGCAGCAGGTGTACACTCGCAGTTGCTTGCCGCTAGGCCAGGACCAGGAAATGCCTTCGGGCCCTTCCGCCGTGGTGTCCGTCGCACCGAGGACAATCCCGCCCTCCATCGTAACGGCGATGCCTTCTGTCGCTGTCACGGTCGCGATTGATTGACCGGTCGGCGAACCGTTTTCGGTGTATTCGGTGATCGTGTGGCTAACTAGGTCGGTGACCAATAAGTTGCCGGCGTTATCCGGCTTGATGCCGCCGGGAGCTTGCAGGACGATGCCGAGATCTTTCGCGCCCTTCTGCTTGCCGTGTGGAAACTCGACGACGAGGCCAGAACCGACGTAATTGCTAGTCGAGAGTGCCACAAAGACATTGCCGGCGGCATCGCACGTTAGGAACGGGTTTCGAACGTCGTTCGCATAATCGAGGTTGCCCGTCGGGGTGGTACTGCCATGCGCGTAGACTTGGATGCTCGCGTGGTTGCTGCTGCTATTGTCATAAAGGTCAGCTACATAGGCCGTGCCGTCTGGACAGACCGTGACGTCGGTCGGATCACCGACCGAATCCGTGAGCGTCTTGCTCGGAGACAAACCGCCGCGTGGATACACCAGGACGTTGCTCAGGTTTGCGACCCAGAGGCTCCCTTTCGCGTCGACGAAAAGGCCCTGGGGCTCCAGTAAACCGTTCGCGATCTGGCCGACCTGCTTGCCGGTCATCGTTAAGACGTCAACGACGGAGGCAGTGCCCCAACTCGACATGTACACGAGGTGCGTTTGCGCGCCAAGTGCCTGCATGAAGCCGTGACTTGTGTTCGGCGTGTACGGTCGAAGACTCGTGACTTGCTGGGCTACCGCCTGGCCAAGCGAGTTTGTAGAGCCGGATAACGCCGGTGTTTGCGAGCTACCGCCCGAGCAGCCCGCGAGAAATGTTACGAGCGCCGCAACGCCCAAGGCGTTGGGAGTTAGCATTGAATGGCGCACTTAGTTGTTCTCCTTCAATAGCGGTGGGGTCACTGCGATGCCGATCGGCTGGCCGCCGACAGCGATAGTGTTTTCGGCCGCGCCGCCGGCCGTGTACTTATACTCCTCCGCAACCCCAGAGCCGCCGGAGTCGGCAGCATAGAGATTCGTACCCGAAGCAAGTATTGCAATGCCCAACGCGGAGATCGATCCCGTCAGCGGCGTCGTCGACACCGGCGATCCGAAAGCACCGTTCGTTGGTGGGGCGAACGTATCGACGACTTGGTTGATCGGGTCGCAGAAGGCGATATTGCCCGCCTTGTCGATCTGAATGCCGCCCGGGAAGCTAACCGTATAGACGTAATTGAGGTTCGTAATGGTCGTAGCGTTGCAACCGCCGGTGACGAGGCCAAACGACGTCTGGTACCCGCTGTTCATGCCGTCGATGTAAAGCACGCCCTTCTTGTCGAACTCGGCGAACATGACGCGCGTGAAGTCGGACCCCGAATAGGAAACGGTGGCGCAACTCTTTGTACTACCCTTCGCGAACAACACGACGTTGCCGGTGTTGAGGCGGCACTTCGGGGCATTGCAGATGTTCGTGATCGCGACCACACCGGCATTGGAGACGGCGACGTCAGCTGGAAACTCGCCGGTGTCGCTGATCGTCATCTTGGGCGCCCCAGTGTAGGGTGGCGCGTACACGAGCACGTTCGAACTGTTGGTATTTGCGACGTACAGGTCGCCTTTTGTGTCGGTCGTGATGCCCTGCGGCTGCGTCAGCCCCGTGATTTGGCCGACCATCTTCTGGCTCTTACCGGCCTGGGGATAGATGTCGATGACCCCATCGGCCGCGTCAGATACGAAGATCAGCGGCTTGCCTGCGACACGCGGATCCATGAAGCTCGCCGTCGCGACCGGCGCGTGCAAGACTCGGGCGATGGTCGGGGCGAGCAGGCTGTTGTCGGTGCGACCGGTGGACGCTGGTCCACCCGGAGAGAACGCTGCCGGCGAACTACCGCCGGAGCAGCCCGCTAGCATCGCCAGCGTAGCCGATGCGCCGAGCGCGGCGCGGATTATGCGAAAAATAGCCATAAATTCGGACTACCATTTCTGCTCCCTTTGGTCTGCTCCCAGGAAAGTATCGATCATCCAACTGGTGAAGCATTCGCACAATCTAGCCTGCGATGATGTACGTCGCCGCGGCGACGATAAGGTCTACGAGGGTCGAAAACGAGGCATCAGCAGAAGTAACAAAGGTCTTGAGGGTCGCCTCCAACGAGATTCTAGCCCTGGAATTTTAGCAGTCCCAGGGACATGTCACAATCGTGGAAACCCCTAGTCTTTACCGGCGTACCGATTCGAGCAGTTGGTGACGGGACCGTAGGCCCATTCGGCGCAAGATCGAGGTCATATGACATTCGACCGTTCGCGCCGAGATCGAGAGTCTTTCGCCGATCTCGCGATTCGACAGTCCGACGATCGCCAGCTGGGCGACGCTTTGCTCTCGTAGAGTCAGCTCAGACGGGATCGACGCTGCCGGATCCGCAGATCCATCGGCCGTGCCACGGGTGCGGTGGGCGGAGGCGCCAAGCAGCGTCGCGGCTAACTCGTAACTCGTCCAGAGAAGCTTCCGAAACAAGGCGGCGGCTGTCTGTGCCTCACGTACGCATCCTTCGGCATCGCCCTCGCGGTCTAAAACGAGGGCGTCGAAATAGTGTAAGTGCGCGGTCGCCACATCGGCGTTAGGCAGAAGCGTTCGGCTCCGCAGGACTTCGCGTGCTCGCCCGAAGTAGCGCTCGTCCCCGAACTGCGCGACCGCAAGCGGCAAATCGCAAGCCTGATCCGCGTTCTTCACATACTCTAGAGCTTTTGTGAGCAGGTGTCGCGCCTTTTGCAGCTGGCCCATTCGATGGAAGTAGCGGGCGAATGAGGAGGCGACGGGTCCGAGGCGTGGCGGTTCGCCCGACCTAAACGCGAATGTCAGAGCATCCTCGTTCGCGCACTGGCTGAGAAGATATGGATCGTTGCACTCGATGGCGATCGGTATCCCGATTTCTGCCAACGCTTCGAGTAAGACCGGCGGAGGGTTCTCAAACGTGGCCGCTTGATTGACGTAGGCATGAGCCCGATGGCGGTTACCCTGGTGGCTCAGTACTCGCGCGTATTCAAGGGAAATACAGGCGACGTTCCAGACGAGATTCCGATCGCGTGCGGCGCTCAACGCCTGCAGAAACAAGCCAGCCGCGAGTTCGGTGCGGCCGAGCATACTGGCGGACATAGCATGCGACTGGAGTATGCTCGTGTACTCGTACGGATCTTGACCTTGCTCCGCGTAATGGAGCGCCTTCGCAAAGCTCTTGGAGGCCATTTCGGCGTTGCCGGAAGATGCGTATGCGAACCCGCATAGTCGGTGGTATTTGTAAAGGACTTTGGGATCTGGGGGTAGCGCGTGTACGTCGATGGCCTGGAGGTAGCGCTCTGCTTCATGGTACCGCGACAACAAGTGAAGAACCGTTGCCAATGACAGCCGGGTCGAAAGGATCAGCTCGGTGTTGTTGGAAGCAGTTGCGAAATCGAGCAGACGTTCGGAGAGTGGTACGATGTCGGCAGTTCGCGAGCTTAACCAGAGGGTGCGAATCTGCTGCATGTGCAGGTGGGCGACGCTGGCCCCCGTGCCCGGCACCGGCACCGTCTTTTCAAGTGGAAGATTGAACCATCCGTCGGCGTCGGTTGCGATTCCGCGATGGAATGCGGTGTCGCCGACCTTGACCGCGAGCCGCGCATGGGTTGAGACGTCGCCCGCCGAGAGATCAAAGGCCCGTTCATAGTTCTTCAGAGCTGTACGGTAGTCGCCGTCTGAAGAATACGCGTCACCAAGCGATTCCAGCGCGGAAACCCCGCGTTCCATCTCGCTCTTCGTCCGACTTGCCCGTCGTCGTCGTACGGTGCGTGCGGAAGCGTCGGCCGAACATTTCGGACACGTGGATCGGCTCGGGGTAACCTTGACGGCGCAGCACGTGTGGCACAGGCCAGCTGCCGCAGCGCGCCGGCGCTGCTCCAGCTTGTAGTCGGCCCCAGACCTCGCCACACGTTCTTCTTTTGGACAGAGACATAAGCGCGACCTCTGTCCAGGGTCCCGCACTCCCTTCTAGAGGCAAGGGCATTGAAGCGATCCGTCGTGAATCCCCACTGGTACAGCAGTTTAAGGCTTACGCTGAGCGCCATAATAAGACGGCTACGGCCAATCGAATAATCGTAAAAGGCGAAGTGTGCGCCTTTCGCACGGACATCTATATCGTTGAGGCTCGGTTATCGATCGAGGCGAAGGGCTCCGCCGATCGAATATTTGTTAGAATGGCGATCGGTCGACTGGCCGACTATAGGCACCATCTTCGCGAAGAGTTTGGCCGCTGCGATGCGCAATACTGCTTCCGGAAAAACCCTCACAGGATCTTCTCGATGTAGCCTCAGCTGAGAATATCATTGTTATTTGGCCTTCCGGAGAGGATTTCGACTGCACAGCTTCGCTCTGATCGGCCGCGGCCTCGATAACGGCCTCGCACTCTTCCATGCAGACGAGGCCAATCGCCAAACCCTCGCGGCGGATGTGATGGAGCCGGTGCGGCCGCACGTTGATGCTTTCGTTCTAAACCTCGCGCGCAAGCGCACTTTTTCAGCGAACGATTTTGCCGAGACACGGGAAGGCGCGTGTCGCCTCTCATCATCGCTTGCACAAGAATTATCGCCGACGATGGCGACATGGGCGAAGCTCGTCGCCCCCTATGCCGAAAACATTGCAAGGCACGTCGCCCGGCTCGCAAAGACCGGCCTCGGCATCGCGGCGCCGATCGGGCCGAAGCCGTCGAGCGATTGACGAGAAAGACAAAGTGGTTCCGTACATCCTGGTCATAGGCTACGACAACAAAGAGGAACCGCTCCACTGGGCCCCCGTGACGATGTTGGACTTCGCCCAGGACCGTAAAGAAATCGAGAAATTGACTCCCCAGGCCCGCGACCCAAAGTTTTACGGAACCATTGAAGGGCCGGCGAGTGCCTGGCTGGTTTCAGTCGTTCCGCATTGCTCTAACTGACCGTGGCGCGACGCGCCTAGCCCGGGAGCATCAAACCGCAGCGGATTAGTCGCGCAAGTATGAGATCGCGGTTACAAACAGCATTATAATGGCGACGCCGATAAACACCGCCTTTGCCGGCAGGTATGAATGCGCGAGCGGACCGAGTTGCGAGGCGCGCAGAAAATAGATCGCCCCGGCGACGCAGACGCCGAGTAGCTGACCTGTCGTCCGCGCGGTCGCGAGAACGCCAGCGGCAATGCCGCGCCGATTTGCGGGAGCACTACCCATGATCGTGCTGTTGTTCGGCTGCGTGAAGACCGCCGTGCCCGCTCCGGTGACGAGCAGTGCAAAGATGAGAAACCGCAAATCGGGATGGGCCGGCTGCGCCGCGAGAAGCAGTGCTCCGGCGAGGAAGCAGGCCGCGCCTGCCGTCGAGACATAGCGCGCGGGCACGCGGTCCGAAAGAGCACCGGCTGCGGGCGCGAGAAAAAGGTTGAGGGCCGAAATTGGTAGGATCAACAGGCCCGCTTGGAGCGCGTTGCGCCCCATGGCAACTTGCGCGGAGAGTGGAATGGTGAAGATGACGCAAAAAAGCGCGCAGAAGTACAGCATGCCGGCAAGCACCGAAAGCGCAAACGTTCGATTTTTGAACAGGTCGAGATCGAGAGCCGGCGCCTTAGCCCGTCGTTCGACGCTCAGAAAAGCTGCGACGCCGACGACTCCGTAAAGGAGCGCTCCAAGCGTGGCAATCGAGGTCCAGCCCCAAACGTGCGCGCGAGAGAGCCCAAGCGCAATCGCGAGAAGCGCCGTGAAGGCGAGGAGCGCGCCGGGAATGTCGAAGCCCTCGTTGCCGCGGCGTTCCGGTCTCAACACGAATGCCCCGATCGCGAGCGCGACGACCGAAATGGGGACGTTGATGATGAAAATCCAGCGCCAGCTCCACGAAGTAACGATGAGGCCGCCGAGAATCGGGCCGCTGGAAAGCCCGAGCGCAACGGCGCCGCCGTTGAGACCGATCGCGCGTCCGCGCTCGCGAGCGGGAAACACCTCGGTAATGATTGCGGGAGTCGACGACATGAGCATCGCGGCGCCGAATCCCTGGACCGCTCGTGCGGCGACGAGTACGAAGAACGAGGGTGCGAATGCGCACGCCAGCGATGAGAGGCCGAAAACGATAAAGCCGAGCATGTAGACGCGCTTCTGTCCCCACATGTCGCCCAGACGCCCAAAAAGCACGAGCGTAGACGACGTGGTGAGCATGTATGCGATCAAAACCCACTCGGTGCTGTCGACGCCCGTGTGGAAGGCGCGACCGATTACCGGGAGCGCAACGTTTGCGATGCTCGAATCGAGCGGCGCCATGACCGCGGCCAGCATGACCGCCGCTAGGGCGTACCATTTGTAGCTCGGGCTGGCGCGCAGAGTTTTTCGTTGCATGGCCACAGACGGCCAGACATATGCCCGCAACCGATAAGCCCCTGGCGTCCCGAAAAGTAACTTCCAAGCGGCCGCCGAATCGCTTAAGCGGGCATACTCTTTAAGCCTACTCTTGAAAGGACTTCGATATGAGCCTTCGATCCCAAATTTGCGTTTTGGCGATCGCCGTCGGCCTCGCTGGCCTCGCGGTCTCTCGCCCCGCGACGGCGGCGATGCAGACCCCCGCCTCGCTCCAGGCGCTCGTCGGCAACTGGGCGTGCACGTACACCGGCCCCAAAGGCACCACCAAGTCGACGTACACGATCACAAAGTCCGGCGATCTCTGGGTTCAGGGAAGCGGCCACACCAGCGCGAGTCCCGGACGCCCGGCCAACGACTCCTTCTTTTTGATTGGGTACGATCCTAAGAAGCACGTCTTCGTAAACATGGGTGGCAGCACGCTTCCGGGCGAGTACGGAATCTCGACGGCTCCGGGTGCCGCACGCGCCATGACCATGACGTACGCGAACGAATATCCAGCCGACCCAACCCACGAAAAAGACGTCTGGAGCTACACGTCGACGGGTTTGACCATCGCTTCGGCGTGGACCGAAAAAGGCAAGACGATGACTGGCAAAGGAACCTGCACGAAGTCGTAAGCCGGAGTTTCGCAGGCGCTCCGCCCGTGCTGGAACCGGTTGTCCGCTGAGAGCGGTCTTGGTATACTGCGGTTCGCGAAGCCGCATGACACGGGCGGATGGGGCTCGGTAGCTCAGTGGTAGAGCAGGGGACTCATAAGCCCTTGGTCGTAGGTTCAAGTCCTACCCGAGCCAAAAAAAACGGAGTCCGGCCGCTCCACAGAGGCGGCCGGCTTCATTCTGAGGTAATCAAAGTCATGTCTACGATTCCATGCGATTTCTGTCCGCATCCGGTCGATCGGGCACAGATGGAAGAGATCGAAATCTCGCATTACGTGCCGGATAGTTCCGGAGAAGATCTGGCATATGCGAGGACGTACTTCTTTGGGCACCCCGACTGCGTGCGTAAGTTCTATCGCACGCTGGTGGACCATAAGCTCGATCTTTTCAAGCACATCCCCAGCGCCGGCGCGCCGCCGGACGTGGCTCGTTGACGTCGAAGCGTGCGCCCGTAGCGTAGCTGGATAACGCACAGCCCTCCGAAGGCTGGGATCGGGGGTTCGAATCCCTCCGGGCGCGCATCCATACATGACTGAAGACGAAGCCTATCTCCGCCGGGCGCTCGAGCTTGCCGAGCAGGCGGCTTGCGCCGGCGAGGTGCCGATCGGCGCGGTGCTCGTCAGCGGCGACATCGTACTGGAAGCGAAGAACGAAAAAGAGTCTCGGCGCGACGCCACCGCGCACGCCGAGATGCTGCTTCTACGCGAGGCGGCGCGGCGTCTTGGCGCTTGGCGTCTGGGCGATGCGACGCTGTACGTGACCAAAGAGCCGTGCCTTATGTGTGCGGGCGCGATGATCGCTGCGCGCATCAAACGGCTCGTCTACGGCGCTCGCGACCCCAAGGGCGGCGCCGACGGAGGCGCTTTCGACGTCTTGCGTTCGCCGCTCACAAACCATCGGCTGGAGGTGACGGCAGGAGTTCTCGAAACCGAAGCCGCCGCGCAACTGCAAGAGTTCTTTCGGCACAAGCGCTTCGGCGTGAAGAAGGGTTAGCACCGCAAGCGTCCCAACCCTCAGCTTTGGAGAGGTGGTCGAGTGGTTGAAGGCACCCGCCTCGAAAGCGGGCGAACGTTAATAGCGTTCCGTGAGTTCGAATCTCACCCTCTCCGCCATTCACGCCCGGGGCAACTGCACGGTAAAGTGCGAGCCGTTCGGACTGGTATTCAGTGAGATCGTTCCCCCGGCACGCTCGACGGCGCGCTTAACGATCGCGAGGCCGAGCCCCGAGCCTGCGACGTCGCGCTGCGTGCCGCGATAAAAGCGATCGAAAACGCGCGTGGCGTCGGTTGAGGGAATTCCTGGGCCGCGATCGGCAACCTCGATGAGCGCGGTTCCATCTCGTGCGCTCACGCGAACGGCGATCTCGCCTTCGCCGTACTTTACGGCGTTGTCGGCCAGATTGGTTACGACGTATCCCAGGTCCGTCGGATCGATCGCTGCCAGCACTCCGCTCTGCGTCGAGACCTCGAAGTGGCGCTCCGGATGTGCGTCGGCAATCGGAGCGATTAAGTCGGCGACGAGCGTTCCGACGTCGATCGGCGCCGCGGTAGCCGCGGCTTGCACGCCCTCCCAGCGCTCCAAGAGGATCAGCTTATCGATCAGTGCACCCATGATGCGGCTCTGGTCGTTCATCGTCTGCAAGATGCGATCGCGGTCCGGCGCGCTTTCGATGCCGCCCCGCCGCAGGATTGCGATGAACCCTTGCACGACGGTGAGCGGAGTGCGCAGCTGATGGCCGGCGTCGGCAATGAACTGGCGGATCGACGCGTTTGCCCGGTCGCGCGCCGCAAATGCGCGCTCCATCTGCTCGATCGCACCGTTATATGCGGCGGCCAGCGACCCAAGCTCGTGGCGTTCGTCGGCGGCGATTGGCTGCGGCGTCAAGTCGCCCGAGGCAAATCGCGTTAACGCGGCGGTAACGTCGTCGAGCGGCCGCAAGGCCTGCCGGGTCAGCGTTCGCGCGACGAGCGTGGCGCAGATCACGGCGAGTGCCAGCGCGACGAGCAACGGCACCGTAAATGATGTAACCGTGCGCACGAGTGCCGCATCGTTGCTCTTAACGACTACGTAGACGTTTCCGACGTGCGCGTAGAGCGACGTTAGTCCGAACGCGGTGGCGAGACCAAGAATGATGCGCGAAAGCGGTCCCGATGCTCGCGGGTCGCCGGAGAGATCTCCGCGCGGCCGCACCGTAACAACAGGCTTGGGATCGGTGCGGTGCGCGCGGTAGACCGCAACGCGGGTGTTTGCATCCAGAAAGACAATTTCGCTGCCGCTTCCTAGCAGCAACGATGCGGCAAAAATTCCACCGGCGCGCGCATCGGGCAGCGAAGTCCGCGTCAGCGCGGTTTGAAGCTGCACGAGGGTGCCGCTCAGCTCGTTTGATACGCTGCGAACATAGGCGCCGAGGGCGAATAGCGCTCCGGCGAGGATGACGGCGGCGAGCACGATCGAAATCTCGATTGCCGCAAGCGCTTGCATGCGGCGAGCCAATCGCGTCCTCACTGCGCGCCGGCCCTCAAGGAGTAGCCGAGGCCGCGAAGGGTGTGAATGAGCTTTACCGGCTCGCCGCTATCGACCTTGGCTCGGAGAAACGAAACGTACGTCTCTACGGTGTTGGGGATGACGTCGCGATCGATGCCCCAGACGAGATCGAGCAACTCCGAACGCGTCAGCACTTCTTCGGCACGTTGAGCAAGAACGTGAAGCAAATCGAACTCGCGCGCGGATAGCTCGATTCGCCGATTGCCGCGATAGACCGCGCGGCTGGGCGTGTCGATGCTGAGATCGGCATACGTGAGCGTTTCGCGAAGCTCCATTGCGGGGCGGCGTAGCAGCGTGCGCAGGCGGGCGACGAGTTCTTCGAAATCGAACGGCTTGCCGACATAATCGTCGGCCCCTGCCGAAAGGCCGGCGACTCTTTCCGCAACTTCCGTGCGTGCGGTGAGCATCACGACGGGCGCCGTGGTCAAGCGGCGGATCTCGGGCAAGAGCGCGAAGCCGTCGCCGTCGGGGAGCATGACGTCGAGCACGATCACGTCGGGAGGCCAGGAGTTCAAAAGCGCCAGAGCCGCCGAGCCTTCGGTTACGCTACGCACCAGAAAGCCGGCACGGCCCAAGCCGTACTCGAGAAGCTCTCGCAGGCCCCGCTCGTCATCGACCACGAGCACCCGCGGCCTCTGGGCCGCCAAATCCATTCTCAGACTCACTCCAGGACTGGGGACCGCCGTTTTCGGTAAAATCTTCGGAACCAATGAAACGAAGCGACGGCCTCTCTCCAGTCTTCCTCGGTGTCGCGTTGATCTCCCTAGCCGCAAGCGGCTGCGGCGGTCGCCCGGCTGCGCAGGCTACCCAGCCACCGTACGTGCAAACGACGGTTGCCGCCTACGGGAGCATCGAGCCGGCCCGGCAGTTGGCCGGCGTCGTCGCGCCATACCAGAACGTTGCCGTCCAAAGCAGCCTTTCGGAGCCGACGAACGCCGTCTACGTACGTGAGGGCGACACCGTGCACGCCGGAGAGGTACTGGCGCTGCTCGACACTGCCGATTTGCAGGCGCAGTTGCAATCCGATCTTGCGACGGCAAACAGCAATCATGCCAACACCGTTCACACCGTCTTCCAGGGTTCGCTTTCGATTGCGCAGGGTGTCGATACGCTGCGTGCCGACGAAGCGGCCGTGCGCCAAGCACAGAAAACCCTCGACAACGACGCGCGCAACCTTACGCGCGATCAGAATCTCTTGACCCAGGGCTACGTTTCGCAGCAATCCGTCGATGCGCAAGCGACGCTGGTTCACAACGATCAGCAAGGTCTCGATACGGCCAACTCGACGCTCGCGGCGGCGCGATCCAACGTTCAAGCAAACGGAACGCTCTCGGGGCAGGGGCTGCAGGCGTCGGCCGTGCAGCAGTCGGCGGCGCAAGAACAAGTGGCACTCGCGCAAGCCGATCAAGTGCGCGTGCAGATCGCCAAGGCCAGCATCGTTTCGCCGATCGACGGCGTGGTGGTCAATCGCAACCTCAATCCCGGCGAGTATCCCGGCTCGCGCGAAATCTTTACGTTGCAGCAGGTCAATCCAATCTACGCCGTGCTTCACGCGTCGAGCGAACAGGTCGCTCGCATCCAAAACGGGTCGCCGGCAACGGTGACGGCTGCCGATTTGGAAGGCAACGAGCGCTTTAGCGGCCACGTCGCCGGAGTGCTCAACGAGATCAATCCGGGCTCCACGGACTTTCAGGTCAAGGTGTTGCTGGCCAACCCAGGGCAACGGCTGCGACCGGGCATGGTCGTGCAGGGGACGATTGCCACGCTGCCCGTGGCCGGCGTCCGCGTACCCGTCACGGCGTTCACCGACGACAACCACGACGCGGTCATCACCGTGCAGCCCGACGATACGGTCAAGACGGCTACGGTAGCGGAAATCGGGAGCGACGGAACCACCTCGGTGGTCAGCGGCCTGCGTCCCGGCACGCGCATCGTGAGCAACGGCCAAACCAGCGTCGGCGACGGCGAGAAGGTTTCGTACCGTCAGTGAAGTTTAGCCTTACCCGGCTTTTTATCAAGCGGCCGACGCTGGTCTTCGTCATCGTCGCTCTCATGATGTTCGCGGGAATCCTGTCAACCATGACGATCGTCAAGGAACTCTATCCCGACGTCAGTCAGCCGACCGTTACGATCCAGGTGCAGTACAACGGCGCCTCAGTCACCGAGATGCGCGATAACATCGTCCAGCCGATCGAGCAGAACCTCGCGGGCACAGCCGATCTGCAAACCTTCAACTCGGTCGTCCAACAGGGCCAAGCGTCGATCACCGCGATCTTCGATATCGCCTCCGATTCGGCGACCGACCTCGCGCTGACGAACAAAGCCATTCAGGCTGCGGAAAAGTACCTTCCCACCAACCTCACACCGCCGACGGTCAACCTCTACGATCCCACCCAGTCGGTCGTCGTTACGCTCGCAATCTACTCGCAGAAGCTCTCGCTATCGCGTTTGGCGCTCTACGCGGTCAACGTCATCGCCCCGCAGCTCGAACAAGTTCCCGGCATCTCGTTCGCGAACGTCGGCGGCCTCGTAACCCCGGCTTACGAAGTCGTCGTGGATCCCGCGCGGCTTGCCGCCGCGAACTTGACGCTGAGCGACATTATAGCCACGCTGCAAACCGACAACCAACGGGTGCCCGGCGGATTTGCGTACGAGCCGAATCGCCAGACGACCATCGACATCCGCGGCGACATTCAGAACCTCGACAGCGTTCGCAACCTGGCGATCATTCCGGCGGGCGGCACGAGCAGCTCCAGCACGGCGAACTCGACCGGCGCCCAGGTCCAAAGTTACGGCGGCGGCACCTCGGCACTACCGGGAGTCGTGGATCCATGGACTGCAACGAACTCGGTCGTGCGGGTCGGCGATGTCGCAACCGTGACGGAAGGCTACGAGCCGCGCCTCCAGTACGCGCACATCAGCGGCAAGCCCGGCCTCTTTCTTCAGGTGCAGAAGTCGGCGACCGGGAGCGAGGTGGACGCGTCGAACAATGTATTGCGTGCGCTGCCGCAGATAGAACGTCAGTTTCCCGAAATCAAGTTTAGCGTCATCAACGTTCAGTCGAAGTTCACCGAGCAGCAGATCACCATCGTCACGCGGACGCTGATCCTGGCGGTCCTTCTGACCGGCATCGCCATGATCTTTTTTCTGCGGTCGTGGCGTAGCGCGATCGTCGTCTGCGTCTCCATTCCGACATCATTAGCGATTGCGATTACGGTCATGAAGGCGATGCATCTCACGATCGATACGATTTCACTGCTGGGCATGTCGCTCGTCATCGGAATTCTCGTCGACGACTCGACCGTCGTACTCGAAAACATCGAACGTCATTTTACCGAGCTGAAGCAGCCGCCTGAGGAGGCCGCCGTCGAAGGCCGCGAGGAGATCGGTGCCGCGGCAGTGGTGATAACGCTTGTCGACGTCGTCGTCTTCCTGCCGATCGCCTTCATTCAAGGACAGGTCGGGCGGCAAATCTCTGAGTTTGCGATCGTCGTGGTCATCTCGACGCTGACCTCGCTCTTCGTTTCGTTTACGATCACGCCGACGCTCGCCGGTCTGTGGGCGTTGCGCTCCCACTGGAAGCCGTGGCGCGCCGTCGAGTGGTTCGGAAGAAAGTTCGAAGACGTTCGCACCTGGTACACGCAGCGCGTGCTGCCTTGGAGCCTCGGCCACGGGCGGCTGGTGGCGCTCTTTTGCGCCGGGACGTTCGGCCTCGCGCTGGCTATGGTCGCGCTCGGTGCCGTGGGCGAGGAGTTCATCCCCGCGGTCGACCGTGGCGAGATCTTCATTCAGCTCATGTATCCGATCGGAACGCCGATCCAAACTGTGGAGAAAGGGACCTTCGATCTCGAGCAAAAGATCCTCAACACGTCCGATACTTTTGCAAATACTGCGGTAGCGGGCGCCTACGCCGCCTCGTTCGGCGGTTTCGTTTCGCAAAATAACGTCGGCCAAGTCCACATCTGGCTCAAGGACGGCCGCAAGCATTCAACTGCCTACTGGGTAACGCAGTTCAGGGATATCGCACGCAAGAATCTGCCGCGCGACGTGCAGGCCGTCGTCGTTCCATCGACTTCCACAACGGGCGGAAACGCACAGCCGATCGACTTTCTCGTGACCGACGTAACGGGAGGCGATCCGACCCAGTACGCTCAGCAAGTCCTCGCACTGCTCGAGAAAGTGCCCGGCGCAACGAGCGTCAGCAGCACGGGCACGCAGCTGGCACCGGAGATCTCGATCCAGTTCGATCGCAACAAAGCGCAGGCGCTGGGCGTGGATCTCGGGCAGGCCGCGCAGGCTGCCGGCGCCGCCTTCGGCGGGAATGTCTCAACCCAGTTCGAGACGACCGCCGGCTTGGAACAAGTGCAGGTCATCTATCCGCAATCGTATCAAACGAGCCTAGACGTCTTGAAGTCGGTTGCAATTCGCTCGTCGAGCGGTGGAATCGTCTACTTGAGCGACATCGCTCGGTTTGAATCCACACCGACCTCTCCGCTCATCACGCGCACCGATCGGAACACCGTCATTCACGTCGATGCCAACTACGCCCCGAACTCATCGCTTTCGGCGGTCGAAAACGGCTTGCTCAAGCGTCTGCCGTCGCTCCGCCTGCCCCCGAATATCGTGGTCCGCCCGGCGCCGCTCGGGCAGCAGGACTTCATGCATCAGACCCTGGTCGGAATGGGACTCTCGATGATCGTTTCGGTCATCCTGGTCTATCTATTGATGGTCGCGCTGTACAATAGCTACGTAGCGCCGTTCATCATCATTTTTGCGGTGCCGGTGGCTGCTATCGGCGCGATCGGCGCGCTCTTCCTGACGCATCGCACGCTCAATCTGTTTTCGCTGATCGGGACGATCCTCTTGATCGGCATCGCGGCGAAGAACGGGATCTTGCTGGTCGATTACGCTAATACGCTGCGCGACCGCGGGCTCGATAAGCTTTCGGCAATCAAAGAGAGCGCGCACACACGGTTCCGTCCGATCATCATGACAAGCTTCTCCGTGATGGCCGGAAACTTACCGCTGGCACTAGCGCTCGATCCCGGCTCGTCGTCGCGCTCGAGCCTGGGCATCGTCGTGATCGGCGGCGTGCTGAGCTCGCTCGTGCTGACACTGCTGCTCATTCCCAACATTTATATGTGGGTCGCGCCGAAAGATCATCCATCGAAAAACGGCGTTGGGCACCCGGCGCAAGAGGAGCTCAAGCTCGAGCCGCAGTCGCCGCTGCCGGCGCCGTCGCCGTCGTGAACGAGCGCCTTTGGTAACGAGCCGTTACGTCGGCGCGGGGGATGGCGTCGGGGTTCCTGCGAGGCGCGGATCCGGAGGTTCTGAGGGAAACGCAATGTCGCTAAACGTGACGTCGGCCACAACCTTGAACGTCATAAACGCAACCTTCTCGGTCTGGCTGAACGTACCGTGCACGATGAGCCAGTGGCCCTCGACGACTTTGTAGTCGAGGGAGAACGCTTCGTCGCCTTCGACGGCGCGGATTTCGATATGTGCCGGCAGTTTCGTGTTCGGATCCTCGACCACTTCGGAGGGATAGAGGCCGCTGGGAAAGCGCGGGGTCGGGCCGATCAAGAAATGCAGCGCCGCATCCGTAGAATCGGGCGCGAACTTTACGTCCCAGAAGCTGGCATATGGCACGACTACGTTGACGCTGGGGTCCGGCTCCGGTATCGGAAAGACTAGAACTTTCCCTCGCTGGATGGTGATATCGACTCGCTTGAGATTTGCAAAGTAGCCAAAGCTGAAGCTGGAGAAAGGGTCGAAGTCCGCGACGATCGGAAATGCCTGACCGGTGCGTTGCTCGCCGTTGGGCAAGTCCTGCATGACGGCAAAGTTGTCCGCGGAGCGTACCGCAATCGACCGATCGATGCTTTGCGCCCGGCCGAGGGTCGGCGCCGTTACGCGCGTATGCTCGAGGTAGGTCATGTAGACCGGTCGGTTTGCGTCATAAAACGCGCTCGTGCGGTTGATCAGGAGCGCGAGCGCGAGGTCGGCGGTCATCATTGCGGGTCTGGTTCTTCGCCGCTCGGAAGGCGAGCACCACTCCGCACGGAACCTCGGTTCGCATGGCGGTCCAAGTAACGCAAGCGCTTGCCGCGCGCGTCACGGAGCTCCGGCGAGCCATCCATCGCCGTCCCGAACTGGGCTTTGAAGAGGACGAAACGGCGGCGCTGGTCGAGACGGAACTCGACTCTTTGGGCATCGAGCACCGGCGCGTCGCAAAGACGGGTGTCGTCGGAAGAATCGACGGCGGGGCTGGTGGCCCGGCCGTCGCTTTACGCGCCGATATGGACGCATTGCCCATCCTCGAGAGAACCGGGTTGCCGTACGCCTCGGAGATCGACGGAAAGATGCACGCGTGTGGCCACGACGCGCACACCGCGATGCTGCTCGGAGCGGCGGCGGAGCTTCAATCGCACAGAGACGAGCTTGCGGGCAGCGTCGTGTTGCTCTTTCAACCGGCAGAAGAAGGGCCCGGTGGCGCGCTACCGATGATCGAAGCGGGCGTGCTCGACGATCCGGCCGTTGAAGCGATCGCGATGCTGCACGTCGATTCGCGGTTAGACGTGGGAACGATCGGCATCGTACCCGGGCCGGTAAACGCCTCGGCCGACGAGCTTTACGTAAACGTACGAGGAGTTGGCGGTCACGGCGCCTATCCGCATTCCGCCGTGGATGCGATTCCCGCGGCGGCTGCGATCGTGCTTGCGTTGCAGAACGTCGTCGCGCGCGAGATCGATCCGCTTGCGAGCGCCGTGGTGACGATCGGAACGGTTTCCGGCGGCTATCGCAATAATATAATTGCCGACGAAGTCAAGATGAGCGGCACGCTTCGGGCGCACGACCCCGTCGTACGCGACGCGCTCGAAGGTCGAGTGCGCCGCATCGTTGCCGGCGTTGCTGCGGCATATAACGTCGACGCGGACGTCCACGTCGTGCGCGGATATCCGCCGGTCGTCAACGACGAGCCGCTCGCACAGCGCTTTGCCGCCTACGTGCGCGCCAACAGCGCGGTACGCGTAACACGGCCGCAGCCGACGATGGGCGGCGAGGATTTCGCCTACTTTGCCCAACGCGTACCGGGCCTCCTGATCCGCCTGGGCGTGCGCAGCGAGGCGGTGGGAGCGGTGCACCCCGCGCACAGCGCACTCTTTCGCATTGACGAAGCCGCGTTGCCGGTGGGCGTTACCACGCTGGTGCTCTTTGCGCGCTCGATCGTGTCTGTGGAATAAGTTCATAGCAATCCACATCAAAATGTGGATAAATTCGTAAAGGACGGTTAAGGGCATGGCCGCGAATAGCTACGCTATTATGCTCATCGCAGATACTGCGTTTGTGACTGGGCTTCAATCGCACAGCGCGAGTCTCGAGCTCGATTGTCCCCCTGAAGACGCCTTCGCATTGCTCTGCGCCGTCGAGAAATGGCCCGTCTGGCTGTCATTCTTGCGTAGCGCGCGGCGCCAAAGCTCGCAATCCGAACTGAGCGTCGGAAGCGAAGTCGCCATTCGCTCGTGCCTGCCCGGCGATGAAGAACAGCTTTTTGAAATCGACGCGTTCATCGCGAACTACCGGCTCTCGCTGGTCGGGGCGTTTTCACTGCGGCGTCGGCTCGATTTCCGAATCGAGCGGCGGACGTCGTGTTCGAAACTGCACGTGCTGCTCGCTTATCCCGCTTATCACGGGAAGCTGGGCGGCCTGCTGGATCGGTGGCAGCGCGGCCGGCGGTTCTCGAGCGCGCTCGACGACTCGCTGATTCACTTCAAGGGGCTAGTCGAGTACCAACGCGACGCGCCGGTTTTGGCCGATTTTTAGGAGCCGAAAAGCGGCCGAGCTAGCAGTCGTTGACCACGAGTGCTAAGACCCGGTATACTCTAGGCATGCCGCTCTACGACTACGCGTGCACTCAGTGTGGGCGCACCTTCGAAGTGCGTCACGGTTTCAACGAGGCGCACCAAGACCCGTGCACGGACTGCGGAGCCCCGCTTCGGCGCGTGTTTAATGCCGCGCCGGTGCTCTTTAAGGGATCGGGCTTCTACGTAACGGACTCGCGTCGCTCGTCGGGTGGCGGGAAGTCGGAAAGCACCGAAAAGCCGGAAAGCGCCGAAAAGCCCGAAAAGGCCGAGAAGACCGAAAAGACCGAGAAACCGGCGAGCGAGGTGAGTGCGCCCGCGGCGCCGGCAAAGAGCGAGTCAAAGGCCTCCGAACCGGCGGCTTAAGGAGGCTCCTAGGCCGCGCGAAGACGCTCCAGTGCCGCGGAAAAGCCGGGAAAGCTGACGTCGAGGCTGGCCTCGCTATCGATGGTGAGCGGCCCGGCGGCGCAGGCGAGGACGGCCGCGGCCATCACGATGCGATGATCGTCGTGGGTCTCGAGCACCGCGCCCCCAGGGGCCGGCGTTCCTCCGGCGATCGTGATGCTCTTGGGCCCCGCCGTCATCGCGATTCCAACCCCACCCAAGAGCCGCGCGATTGCCGCGACTCGGTCGGATTCCTTCGATCGCAGAGGCGCGATCCCGGCGATCGTCGTCGTCCCGGTCGCAAACGCGGCCGCGATCGCTAAGAGCGGAAGCTCGTCGATGGCTCGAAGCGCGAGGTCGCTACCGATTGCGGTCGCCGTCAGCGGCCGATGTTCTACGGCGATATCGGCAACCGGCTCGCCACACGACATCCGAGGATTGCGCAGTTCGATCGCGGCGCCCATCGCTCCAAGCGCATCGAGCAGCCCGGTTCGCGTCGGATTTACGCCGGCATTGCAGACGAGGATCGAGCTTCCGGGCGTGATTGCCGCCGCTGCCACGAAGAAGGCTGCCGAAGAGAAATCTCCCGCGACGTCAACCGGCTTCGTTTTCAGCGGTCCGGCTTCGAGACTGATGGAGCGTTGGTCCCATTCGATCTTCGCGCCAAGGTAGGCAAGAAGCCGTTCGGTGTGGTCGCGAGAGCCACGGTCGCCGTCCACCCGCACCGGAACTCCGGCGAACAGACCGGCAAAGAGAAGCGCGGATTTTATTTGAGCCGACGGTGAAAGCAGAATGAAGTGGCGCGTCTCGATTTGCGGCCTGCCCTCCAGCCGCAGTGGAAGGTGTCCGGCCGCCGTTTCGATCCTTGCGCCGAAGGCGCGAAGCTGCGCCGCAACCGGCTCCATCGGGCGGCGCCGCAGCGACTCGTCGCCATCAAAGCGAGCCGCGATGCCCGCGCCGGCACAGGCGCCCAGCAGCATCCGGGCCGTCGACCCGGAGTTCATGCAGTCAAGCGTGCGCGCGGGGTCGGCGAGCGTTCCGGGGTGCACGACGTGCTCGTCGCCGTCGCGCTCGATCCGCACGCCCAGCGCGACGAGCGCGGCGCGCGTGGCCTCGACGTCGCGACCGGGATTCAGATTGGAGACAACGAGCGGATCGTTGCACGCAGCGCCGGCGATGAGCGCCCGATGGGAGATGGATTTATCCCCGGGAACGCCCACGCTTCCACGCAACCGGCCTGAATGAAAGGTCACCAAAAGGAGTCCCTCAGCATTTCGTAGCAACCAGCGCGGAACAATCTAGCTCGATTGCAGGCTGCTTTTTTACACGAAAGGAAGCGATGAATAAACAAGATCTCGTGCGCTCGGCGACGGAACGCCTCGGACTTTCGCGCAAGGATGCCGTTGAGCTCGTCGACGGCCTTTTCGATGACATTCAGGCGGCGGTCGTTTCGGGTGATGCGGTCAAGATTCCCGGTTTCGGGCAGTTCAAAGTGAGAGATCGCGCGGCCCGCATGGCACGAAATCCCGCGACGGGAGAACAAGTAAAAGTCCCGGCAAAGCGGGTTTTCAAATTCCTCCCCGCCAAAGCGCTCAAGGAAGCGGTCATGTCAAAACGTGGATCGCGTGCTGGTACCGCGCGCAAGAAGAGCGTATCGAAAACCGGAAAGGCCGCGGCCGGAGCACGGAAAGCCCCCAGCAGAAAGAAGCGGTAACCAATATTTCCCAGCGCCGTTGCTGGTTCTAGGAGCCATTTTCATGTCACGTTTACGTCTTGTCGTGTCAAGCCTTGTAACGGCGTCGTTACTTGCTGCATGCAGCGGGGCCGGCCCGACCGCGCCGGTCGGCGGTATCCCCCAGGGGCCCGCCGGTGCCGTGCACTCAAAACCCCCGAAGTTTCTCCGGTTGCAGCGTACTCCGCCTCGCCCACCGCCGCACCGGCATGCGGTGACCGCGGCGATGCGCGCGCGCGCGAAAGCGGGCGGCTGGCAAGAACTTACCAATTCCAACGCCTGGTCGAACGGTCCCGCCACCGCGCTCTTGATGACCGACGGCACCGTCTTAGTTCAGGACTACTGCACTTCGAACTGGTATCGCTTAACGCCGGATAGCACCGGAAGCTACCAAAACGGCACGTGGAGCGCGGTCGCCCCGATGCCGTCAAACTACGGGCCGCTCTATTTTGCATCGGCGGTGCTTGCGGACGGGAAGTTGATCATCAACGGCGGCGAGTACAACTTCTGCACTGGCGATGAGACGAATCTGGGCGCCATCTACGATCCGACCGCCAACACCTGGACTGCCGTCTCTGGTCCAAGCGGGTGGCCTGAAATCGGCGACGCTCAGAGCGTCGTTCTTAACAACGGCACGTACATGATCGGGAACTGCTGCACCGAATATCAAGCGGAGCTCGACGAAGCGACGATGACGTGGACGCAAGTCGGCGGAGCCTCGGGCGGCAAGAAGGATAACAACAGCGAAGAAGGTTGGACGTTGCTCCGTAACGGCCAAGTCCTCACGGCAGATGTTCTCGCACAACCGAACTCCGAGCTGTTCAATCCAAAGACCTCCGGGTGGTCGACGGCCGGGAGCGTTGGCGTGAATCTCACGCAGTCCGAAGAGATCGGGCCGCAATCGATGCGGCCGGATGGCACGGTCTACGTCGAGGGCGCGAACGGCTTGAGCGCGATCTACAGTGCGAACGGCACGTGGACGCAAGGCCCGAACCTGCCCAAAGTCAGCA
>Ga0181526_10001670_pt1 | contig 20781 bp, 16 predicted proteins | sample PEATcosm2014_Bin_35_FD_119750 | JGI IMG/M metagenome (GOLD analysis project Ga0181526, IMG submission 119750) | Peatland microbial communities from MTU Mesocosm Facility, Houghton, MI, USA - PEATcosm2014_Bin06_30_metaG | ecosystem: Environmental > Terrestrial > Soil > Wetlands > Peat | place...
ACATCAGGATCACGCCGTTGCATGACATGCCGCCGTTCTCCAGCGCATCCACCAGCGCCGCCGAGCGCGTGGTGCCGTACGATTCGCCGAACAGGAACTTGGGCGAGTTCCAGCGGTGGTTCACCTCCACATAACGATGGATGAATTTGGCGAACGCCTGCACGTCCTGGTCGGTCCCGGCGAAGTTCTTGATGGTGGCTTTTCCGACGGGCCGCGAATAGCCGGTCCCGACTGCATCGATGAACACCAGATCCGTTTTGTCCAGCAGCGAGTACTGGTTCGGCGTCACTTGATACGGAGCCGCGCCCGTAGCTTCCGGACTGGCGGTGGCCACCCGCACGGGCCCGATGGAACCCATGTGCAGCCACAGACTGGCCGAACCCGGCCCGCCGTTGTAAAGGAACGTGACCGGCCGCGTGCGCGGATCGCTGACGCCGCTCAGCGTGTACGCGACATAGAAGACGATGCCGTACGGTTTCTCGTCGTCGCCATCGATCAGCAGCGTGCCGGCGGTGGCTTTGTAGCGTAGCGCCTTGCCGTCAAGCTGCAGCTCGTGGTCCGTGGCGGACGTGGTCTCAGAGGGGATGACCGCCGGCTTTTCTTCGGCAGCCGGGGTTGGCGGCGTCTGGGCAACTAACGAAAAAGCGCCCGCCAGCAACAAGACTGTGCTTCGTAACATGTGGGTTATTCTCTCACGTGGCGCACGCAGGGGCGGCCTGGGAGGCCGCCGCAGGCTGCGAGCCTGCCCACACTCCTCACAGGGCGTACATAGCGTCCAAATGGTCGCACATGAACTGCGCGATCATAGCCGGCGGCACGCCCGCCAACCCCCCACCATAAATCGCTCCGCTTTTCGACGGCTGCGGCGGCGGCCCCGCCGCATACGCCACGCCTTCCTTCAAGTCCCGCAAGAACCTGGCCGCCAACCCCGGAACGGTCTGCGGGCGCGTGATGCAAAAGTGGAAACCGGGAGGCGATTGCAGCCCGTTCATGCGCCACCCCTTGCCGGTCAGATAGTCGTTCACATGGCAGATATCCACTTTGTCCGACAGAAATGCGATGCAGAACGTCGGATCGCCGGCGATGCGGATTTCGGGAATCTCCGCCGCGCCCGTACGGATAGCATCTGCCACCTGCATGATCTGGCGCGCGGTTTCCAGGTAACCCTCCTCGCCCAGCGACACCATGGCCGCCCAGGTAGCCGCCGAAATTCCCTCCGAGCGGCTGCCCGCCAGCGTCGGCGAGGCATACAATCCGCCGGCCCAGTCGCTCACGGTGAAATATTGCCGGCGCCGCAGCGCGCGATTCCGGTACAGTACCGCCGATGCGCCCTTCGGGCCGTATCCCCACTTATGCGTGTCGCAGGACATCGACGTCACACCGGGCAGCCGGAAATCGAACGGTGGAATCCGGTAACCCAGACGCTCCAACCATGGCAGCATGAAGCCGCCGTAGCAGCCATCCACATGCATGCCGATGCCGCGCTCCCGCGCCAGCGTGGATAATCGCTCCAGCGGATCGATCAGGCCGTACGGGTAATTGCCGGCCGATCCCACCAGGGCCACGGTGTTCTCGTTGATGGCGGCGCGCATGGCATCCACGTCGGCCAGCAAATCCGGGCCGACCGGCACCCGCACCAGCTTGACGCCGAAGTACCAGGCCCCTTTGTCGAATGCCGGATGCGCCGTCGCGGGCGCAATCATCTCCGGCGCCGCGATGCCCGCCGCGCGCGCCTGTTCGCGATACGCCAGCATCGGCAGCATGATGCTCTCGCTGCCTCCGGAGGTGATCGCGCCTACCACTTCGTCGGGCGCCGCGACCGCATCGCCGTGCAGCATCCTGGCGGTCATGGCTACGATCTCCGCTTCGAACTTGGTGCCGCTCGGGCACATGTCGCGCTGCAGGATGTTGACGTGCGAGAACAGCCCGTAGACCTGGTTCAGGAACGCGAAATGCTCCTTGCCCGCGTGATAGTAGCTGCCGGAAATCTGCCCTGTCTCCCAGCGCGCGTCCTCGCGCGTGGCCATCGTGCGCAGCTCGCGCAGGATGTCCTCCTGGTCGCGGCCCTTCTCCGGGATGCGGGCGTAACTCACCGTCGCTTCAGACAATCGGATGCCTCCCTTCAATCGGTCAAGCCGGCTGAAAGCCGGCTGCGGGCAGAATTGCCCGCCCCACAATTTCATACCGGATGAATCACCGGGTTCAGCCGCCGGTAAATCGGCCGCATCCTCCCGTAGAACTCCAAGAACTCGCGGAACTGTTCATCGTACACCCTGCGATGCTTCTCCTCCGGCTGATAAGTCTCCGCCACCTGCACGATTTGCGCGATCTCCTCCACACGGATCTCGCCCAGCGCGCTGAAAGCCGCCAATGCCGCGCCCACCGCGTTGGCGCTGCGCGCGTTGGCGATGCGCCGCACAGGGCAGCCCAGAATGTCCGCCTGAATCTGGCACCACACCTCCGAGGCCGCGCCGCCGCCTATGAAATTGAGCTGCGCGAACGGCCGTCCGATGAATTTCTCGACGTACCCGTTCAGCCATCGCAGGTTGAACGCGACGCCCTCCATTACCGCGCGCACATAATGAGCGCGCGTGGTGCGGGCCGTCTGGTTGAAGAAAGCGCTGCGCGTGTAGTGATCCTCGCGCGGCGCCAGCACGCCATTAATCCACGGTGTGAAAATCAGGCCGTCACTCCCCGGTTGCACCTGTGCGGCCTCCGCATTCAGTATCCCGTAAAGGTCGACTTCCACGGGCTTCTGTCCGTTCGCCGGAAACAGGATATTGTTCTTTAGGAACTCCAGGCAGCGGCCGGCGGTGCCCTGCTCGGCGCTGACAATGTACCGGCCCGGCAGTGCGGCGGGCATGGTCGCCAGCGAATGTGCCACGTCGGTCTTCTTCCAGGGCACGTGACAACTGAGCCACGCCGTGGTGCCGATACAAAAATAGCCGTCGTAGTCCCGCACGCAGCCAGCGCCCACGGTGGCCGCATGACTGTCGCCGGAACCCATCACCACGCGCGTGCCCGGCAGCAGCCCAAGTTCCGCCGCCACTTCCGGTTTCAGCTCACCCAGCACCGCGTCCACCGGCCGCAGGTCCGGCATCTTCGATCGCTCGATGCCGGCGGCCCGCAGCAGACCTGCATGATAGTCGATGCGATGGGGGTTGCGGTTGTCAGTCACCCAGTACGGAAAAATCGTGCTGTAGGACGCCGCGCACTGGCCCGTGAGCCGGAAGTTGAGATAGTCCATGGGCTCCAGGAATTTGTAGGTGCGCGCGTACAGATCCGGACGCTCATGCTTGAAGTACAGGATATGGCCGAAGCCGTCCACGCCGGAGTGATTGGGCGCGGCCCCCGTGAGCCGGACCCATCGCAACAGTTTGGACACCGCGTAGCCTTCGATCCTGGGCCAGCCGTCCACGGCGGCCCGGCTGTAGCGGCCTCCGCGCGTGTCCATCCAGGAGAGCGCGTTCCAAATGGCGTGGCCGCCTTCATCCACCGGCACGGTGACCGCCCACTGCGTCGTGCACGCCACGGCCACGATACGCTCGGGCGGAATGGCGGCAGTGGCCAGCGCCGCCTTCGCCGCGGCGATCGTCCGGTTCCACCATTGCTCGGGATCCTGCTCCGCGCCGCCACCGGGCAGCAGTAGGATATCCACGTTCTCAATGCCCGTCGCGGCCAGTTCACCGCGCTGCGAAACCAGCGCGGCTTTTACGCTGCTCGAACCCATGTCGATGGCCAGCACGTAATGGTCGCCCTGCATGATGAAACTCTATCCTACTTGATCGCGGCGATTTCGCAAGGGTCCGGTCGGGACTCAAGAAGTTCCCGCCGCTTCGGTTCCCGGCGCGCGCCGTGACGGATGTGAAGTATCCACACGGTATTGGACTCAACGTTAAAGTAGACCTTGTATAGATACGGATATCGCCCGTAAAGAAACCGGCGAACGGAAACGGTGGGTCTTGAGAACTGCCGATAGACAGGGCACCTGTCCGGCATGGCACGCAGAGACTGGATTGCGCTCTCCAGTCCTCTCAGCCATTGCGGGCCACGTAGCGGGGCATCCTGGACCAAACGGCGAAATAGGGCTTCCAAGTCCTGTTCGGCTCGCGGACGGAACTCAACGCGGAATGCCATGCATGGCGCGCAGTCGGGCGAAAACCTGGTCCGCAGGCCGCCCCTCGCCGCGATCTCCCTGCTCTAGCCCCTCGTCAATTGCGGCTTTCGTTTCAAGAAACTCTCCGTCATCCATGCCGCCTTCTTCAAAGTCAAGGTAGAACGTGAGTGCGTGCTCGACAAGGGCGTCGGCACTGCCAACGTCGCCGCTTCGGACCTTCGCGGCGATTCGCTCTTGGAGTTCCGTACTGATAGTGATGTTCATAGGCCTTGGGCGCTCTGGCAAATCCTTCCTATATCCGATTCTACGCCCGGTGGCGGCCGGTTGTCACGGCAGTCCGCACACCATATCCACGCCCGCCGCGTGCTCGCCGGGACGGACCTGACGAACCCAATCGCCGACGCGCTGTCGAAATGCAGAAACCGGCCCACAGCGCTGGTGGAAGACCTGTCAAACTAAGGCCGACACATTCCTGCACGTGTCATGTTTGGCGTCATGGGCGGCTCTCGACCGTGCCAGCCCGGCGCCTGTCACACCGAAAACTGGTAAACCTCCGCGAAAGCTAAGCGCCAGCCCAGGCAGGGTGCGCCCCCGCCCGCCCACATGCGGTAAAATCACAATGTCCGGACCTGTTGCGCCACACCTGAACAGATCCGAATATCCTCACCATGCCGATCGCCTCCACAACCCGCGCCGAAGAGTTTCGAGAGCAGCTCGCGCGCCGCGCCATGGTGGCCGACGGCGCCATGGGCACCATGCTCTATTCGCGCGGCGTGTTCATCAACCGCTGCTTCGACGAGTTGAACATCGCCACGCCGGATATGGTGCGGCAGATTCATCAGGAGTACGTCAAGGCGGGCGCCGAGATCCTGGAGACCAACACGTTCGGCGCCAACCGCATGCGCCTGGGCGCGTTCGGACTCGCCGAGAAACTGCGCGCCATCAATCAAGCGGGTGTTCGGCTGGCGCGCGAAGCGGCGCGCGAGCACGCTTTCGTGGCTGGCGCCATCGGCCCGCTGGGCGCGCACATCGAGCCGCTGGGACCCACGTCGTTCGCCGAAGCGCGCGCCATCTTCCGCGAGCAGGTGGACGTGCTGCTGGAGGCCGGCGTGGACCTGCTGGTGCTCGAAACTTTCGGCAATCTGGACGAAATGCGCGAAGCGCTGTTCGCCGCGCGCGAAGCCGCCGGGCCCGACATGACCATCGTGGCCCAAGTGACCATCGACGATAACGGCAATCTACCCGGCGGCACGGAAACGGAAGTTTTCACGCGCCGTCTCGACGAGTGGCCGGCCGACGTGATCGGCGTCAATTGTTCGGTGGGTCCCAAGACCACGCTCGAAACCGTCGAGCGCATGATGGCCTTCTCCTCCAAGCCCGTCAGCGCCATGCCCAACGCAGGCGTGCCGGTGCGCGTGGAGGGCCGCAATCTGTATCTATGCTCGCCGGAATACATGGCGCAATACGCGCGGCGGCTGCTGTGGGCGGGCGTGCGCATCGTGGGCGGATGCTGCGGCACCACGCCGGAGCACATCAAGCTCATCCACGCCGAGGCGCGGTCGCTGCAACCCGTGCAGAAGAAACTGGGCGTCACCGTGGAGGAGCCCAAGGCCAAAGCGCAGGCCATGCCGAAAGTGCCCGTGGCGGATAAATCGCAATTGGGCGCAAAGCTGGCCGCGGGGAAATTCGTGGCGTTCGTGGAGATTCTGCCGCCGCGCGGTGTGGACGCCTCCAAGGAAATCGCCGGCGCCAAGCTGTGCGCCGCGCAGAGCATCGATTGCATCAACGTGCCGGACGGGCCGCGCGCCAGCGCCCGCATGAGTTCGCAGGTCACCTGCCAGCTCATTCAGCGGGATGCCGGCATCGAGGCTGTGAACCATTTCTGCTGCCGCGACCGCAATATTCTGAGCATCCAGTCCGAGCTATTGGGGGCGCACTGCGCGGGCGTGCGCAACCTGATCTGTATCACCGGCGATCCGCCGCGCATGGGCAGCTATCCGGATGCCACCGCGGTGTTCGACGTGGACGCCATCGGCCTGGTGAATATCGCGAACAATCTGAACCATGGCCTGGATATCGGCGGCAACGCCATGGGATCGCAGACCGCGCTGCTGATCGGCGTGGGCGTCAATCCGGGCGCGTTGAACATGGATGAAGAGATCCGCCGCTTCGAGTGGAAGGTGCAGGCCGGCGCCGAATACGTAGTGACGCAGCCGGTGTTCGATTTGGCTTTGCTCGAACAGTTTCTGCGGCGTATCGAGCATGTGAAGATCCCGGTGATCTGCGGCATCTGGCCGCTGACCAGTTTTCGCAATGCCGAATTCATGGTGAACGAGCTGCGCGTGCCGGTGCCGGAGTATTACATGGAGCGCATGCGGCAGGTGGATAACGCCGAAAAATCGCGCGAGGAAGGCGTGGCCATCGCGCGTGAGATGGTGGAGCGGGTGCGCGGCATGGTGCAGGGCGTGCAATTGAGCGCTCCGTTCGGGCGCTACCAGATGGCTATCGATGTGGCGGAAGCGATTGGGCCGCGCTAGGGGTCGCGGGGCGTATGGCAACTGACCTTGTGGAAGTCGATGCGGAAGAGCCGCAGCCGGAAGCGATCGAACGCGCCGCCGCCGCCATTCGCCGCGGCAGGGTGGTCGCCATCCCCACCGACGCGCTGTACGCGCTGGTCGCCGATCCGTTCAATCTGCGCGCGGTCGCCGCCGTGTTTCGGGCCAAGGGCCGCGAATTCCACCGTTCGCTGCCGTTGCTGGTGGCCGACTCGATCGCGGCCGAGGATCTGGCTTCGGAACTGAATAACCGCTTCTTCATTCTGGCGCGGCGCTTTTGGCCGGGACCGCTCACCATCATCGTGCCGGCGTCCGCCCGCGTGCCGCTGAAGGTGACCGGTAACACCGGCCGGTTGGCGCTGCGCCAGCCGCGTTCGAAGATCGCCAACGCTTTGATCGCGGCCTTGAACCAGCCGCTGATCTCCACCAGCGCCAACATCTCCGGAGCGCCCACCTGCCGTAGCGGCATCCAGGTCTTCGGCACCATGGACGGCCGTGTAGACCTGGTGCTGGACGGCGGCGCCTGCTCCGGCGCGGGCGCCACTACGGTGGATATCACCGAGCCATATTGGAAGATCATCCGCGAAGGCGCCATCGAGGAGAAAGAGATCGCCGAGGCGCTGCAGGCGACGTAGACGGATTCGTTCGCCGGCGCTTAAGTCCCAAGAAACTGCGTTGGCTGCCGTTAAACCCCGAAACCTTGCAATAAGGGTGTCTAGAACCGCGCGAATGCCCGATTTCTCCGCAATGCCCGAAGCCTCCGTGTCCGACGCCAGCCTCGCGGCGGGTGCCGGGCACGCTTGCAAAAGGCTTCGAAATCTACCGCGGTCTCGCAGCCCGCTCCCACCGTCTATCGCACCAACTATCTGATGGCTCTGAAGGCGCTCTCGCGGAATGGCATCGCCGGCGCCGTTGTCCGCACGCTGGACTTCGCGCAGCGCTACACCGCGGCCGTCGACTTTACCTCGTTGCGCCTGGGCGCGCTTCATCCTGGAGCGAACGCACGCCTTCGCCGATCCTAACGAGGCCGACGCCCGCGGCATTTCTTTGATCCTGCCTACTCCCGGCGTCGCGGACGCGCCGCCTCAGCTTAGCTGCCTGCGTGCCCGCCGCCCTCCACCGCCAGTTCCTTCAACAGAAACGCGTCGACATCCGTCCATTCCGCGACATTGTCGTCGATCGACGACCCAATTCCGTGTCCCGCCGTACTACTGGTGCGCAGCAATACCGGCTGCTTGGTCCCACTAGCCTGCAACCGCGCCGCCATCTTGCGCGACTGCATGGGGTCGACCCGCGCGTCGTTATCCCCGGTCGTCAGCAGGATCGCCGGATACGGCGTTCCGTCCTTCACATGATGGTATGGCGAGTACGCGTACAGCGCCTTGAATTGGTCCGCCTCCTTCACGGTCCCAAATTCCGTGACGTTGAACGCGCCGTTGGGCGAAAGCTCCACGCGCAGCATATCGTAGATGCCCACCATCGAAACCACCGCGTGGTACATCTCGGGATGTTGCGTGAACGCCGCGCCCATCAACAAGCCGCCGTTGCTGCCGCCGACGATAGCCAGCTTCGACGCATTCGTATACTTATGCGCCACCAGGTACTTGGCGCAGGCCGCGAAATCGTCGAACACATTCTGTTTCTTCGTCAGCTTGCCTTGCGTGTGCCAGTCTTCGCCATACTCCCCGCCCCCGCGCAAGTTAGCTTCCGCGAATACCACGCCGCGCTCCAACAGCGGCACCATCGGCCCGGGATAGTTCGGAGTCAGGCTGACGCTGTAGCCTCCGTAGCCCGTAAGCAGCGTAGGATGGCTGCCATCCAGCGTAAGTCCCTTGCGATGGATGATATTCAACGGAACCTTCGTGCCGTCCTTCTCAACCGCGAAACGGCGCGTCACTACAAACCCATCCAGCGGAACGGGCGGCGGCGTACGCAGCGCCGTGGGAGTCAGCTTCCGCGACTTCGGTTCGAAGCGGAAGAATCCGCCCGAATCGAGGTAACTGCCCACGTAACAGATTCCTCCAATGCCGTCCAGGTTCCCGCATTCCACGCTCGAAACAGGCGGCACATGCACACTTACCGGAGTTCCGTCACCCGGCAGAAACTGCACCTCCGACGGGCCACCCGCCAATTCATTCACCAGCGGGCCATCCTGGGTAGGCGCTACCGACTGGATCACCGCGGCGGATTCGCCCACGAATTCGGCCGCCTGATCGATGGTCTCCGCCACGTCCATGTGCAAGACCTTGCCGCGGCGCGCGCCATGCTTCGACACCAGATAGATATCCTTTTTGTAGCCGAATGCGATCTGCTTCACTTCGTCGCCGGCGCCGGCCAGCAGCCGCCACGGACGCCCCGGCGCCAACAGCCAATACTCATGATCGCCGCCATCGCCGAACGCCACGCTAACCCCTATATACCGGCTGTCGCGCGAAGCGGCGAACGAGATTTCCGCGATCCGTGGAAAATCCTTGCCGATTTCGTAAGTGTCGCTCTCGGGTTTTTCGCCCAGCTTGTGAAAGTAGACCTGCTGATAAAAATGCATGTCGGCCGCCGCCCGCTCGCCCTCCCGCGGATAACGGGTGTAGTAGAAGCCGGTGCTGTCCGTGTTCCAGACCACGCCGCCGCCCGCCGTGGCGTAGTTCACCCGCGCGATTACGTCCGGGAGCGCCTGGCCCGTGGCGGCGTCGTACACGTGTACATCCCCGCTTTCGCTGCCCCCGGTCGATAGCGACGCCGCCAGGTAGCGGCCATCCACCGAGGGCGCCGCGAAGTCGATTTCAGTAAGACGCTTCGCGTCGATGGCGTCGGGATCGAGGACCGTGCGCTCGGAGGCCAGGTCGTCGAGCGAGCCGAGCGTCACCACGATCCGATGCTGATGGCGCTGGTCGCTCTTCATGGCGAAGATCTTGCCGCCGCGTTGCTCGATGGGGAAGTAGCGCGCCTGGGCCGGCTGCAGGATTTGCCGGAGCTCGCGCGCGAGAGCCTCGCGGTTCGGAAGCGGATCGAGAAAGGCGCGCGCGGCGGCGTTCTGTGCGTCCGCCCATTGCTTCACCGGCGGGTCGTCGAAGTTCTCCAGCCATCGGTAATCGTCCATCACCGTAACCTTCCCGTAAGTGTCGGTGACGGGCTTCTTGGGCGTCTGCGCCGCCAGGGCGCAGAGGGCGAGAGTGATTATCGAGATAATCCGAAACATGCCTCAAATGTAACAAAGTGGGGCAGGCTCGCGGCCTGCGCGGGCCTCGTAGGCACGCCCGCCATCCATGTTAAAATCCCTGCCATGCGCTGGTTCCTCTCGATTGCGTTTTGCGTCGCCGCCCGCGCGCAAACGGCGCCCTTCACGCCCCCCGACGATATTGCCTTCCGCCGCGCCAGCATCGTCAGCGAGGGCACGCGGATGTACGCCGAGGTCTTCGCGCCTAAAGCTTCCGCCGGCAAGAACCTGCCCACCATTTTGATGGCGCACGGCTGGGGTGGCACCGCCGCCCTGCTGCGGCCCGACGCCATCGCCTTCGCGCGCGCCGGCTATCTGACCGTCACTTTCGATTACCGCGGCTGGGGCGACAGCGATTCGCGCGTGATCCTGACCGCGCCGGAGCCGCGTGAGCATCCCAATGGACGCTTCACCGCGGAAGTCCAGGAGGTACGCGAGGTGGTCGATCCCATGGATGAAGTCACCGACTGGTTCAACGCCATCGCCTGGCTGCAGGACGAACCGCAGTTCGATCCCGGCCGTCTGGGGCTTTGGGGCAGCAGTTTCTCGGGCGGCCTGGTGGTCTACGTGGCGGAACACGATGCGCGCGTCAAGGCCATCCACAGTCAGGTGGGTGCGATGGATGGGCGCGCCATGATCGCCAACGACACCGAGCGCCGTAAGACTTATGACGAAGCTACTAAGATGGCGCGCGGCGAACTCGGCTATCCCGCGCCGGGAGTCAAAGCCATCGGTAACTTGCGGGGCGCGCCCGTGCGGTCGAAATTCGTGCCGTACGATCCGGTGGAGGATGTGAATAAGGCGCCACAGTGCGCCATGCAGTTTGTGATCGCCGAAAAGGAAGAGTTGTTCGACAACAAAGATCATGCGCTGAAGGCGTACCAGCGGTTTACCGGCGCGAAGAATCTGGTCGTGATTCCGAATATCGCGCATTACGGGATTTACTTCGAAGCGCATCGGCAGGCGCAGAAGCTGGCCATCGACTGGTTCGACAAATACTTAAAACCGTAGCTTTAAACGAAGGAGACAAATGTGGAACAAGTGACTGGCATCGGAGGACTCTTCTTCCGCGGGCGCGACCCGCGAGCTCTCGCGCAGTGGTACCGCGGCCACTTGGGTGTCGCCCCGGTGCCCTCGAACTACGGCGAGCTGCCCTGGCGGCAGCAAGCCGGGCCAACCGCCTTCGCACCGTTTCCCGCGGCAACCGGCTACTTTGGCCCGGACGCCACCAAAGCCTGGATGGTCGACTTCCGGATGCGCAGCCTGGATGCCATGGTGGCGCAATTGCGCGCCGCCGGCGGCTCAGTCGAGGTTGACCCGCAAGCTTATCCGCATGGCCGCTTTGCGCGCCTCTACGATCCCGAAGGCAATCCCATCGAGCCATGGGAGCCCGAAGGGGCGGACGTGCCATGATTGCACGTCACTGGCGAGGCTGGACCGAAGTCGAAAACGCGGATGCCTATGAGGCCCTCTTGAAGAACAAGGTGCTGCCGGGCCTGCGTGCCATCGAGGGCTATCGGGGGGGCTACATTCTACGTTACGACGGATCGCCGCAATTCATCTCGTTGCCGGAGGTTGAGTTCGCGGTCATCAGTTTTTTCGAGTCACTCGATGCCGTGAAAAGGTTTGCGGGTTCCGACTATACGGCTCCGGTTTTCGAACAGGAGGCCAAGAAGCTCCTGTCAAGAGCCGACATGTATGCGACGCATTATGAGGTCCGCGCCGCCGTGCCCGTTGCCTTATGATCCTCTGCCTGAGCGAAGCCGATATCCGCGCGGTACTGCCCATGCCGGACCTGATCGCCGCCATGGAAACCGCGCTGGCCGCATTTTCATCCGGCCAGGTGGTGCAGCCTGTCCGCCCGGTCGTGGAAATGGGAGAATCCGCCTTGTTCGCGGCCATGCCCGGATTCGTGCGCGAACCCGCTGTGCTGGGCGCCAAGCTGGTGGCCGTGATCGGGGCCAACCAGGCCCGCGGCTTGCCCACCCACCGCGCCAGCATCCTGCTGCTCGATCCCGAAACGGGCGCCCTCATTGCGCTGATGGATGGCCGGCTCATCACTGAAATGCGCACGGCCGCGGTCTCGGCCGTATCGGCCAGGTATATGGCGCGCGCGGACGCTGCCGCGCTCGCGATTCTCGGCTCCGGTGTACAGGCGCGCAGCCATCTGACGGCATTGACGATAGCGCGCGCCTTCGCCGAAGTGCGCATCTGGAGCCCCACGCCGGACCACCTGCGCCAGTTCGCGGCTGAATCGCCCATGCCCGTCCGCGCCTGCCAGTCCGCCGCCGAAGCCGTTCGCGGCGCCGATATCGTGATTCTGGCCACCGCCTCCGCCACACCCGTCGTCGAGGATGCCTGGGTGGCCCCCGGCGCACATGTCGTCTCTGTAGGAGCGTGCCGGCCCAATCAGCGGGAAATGGATCCGGCGCTGGTGGCGCGCGCCCGCCTGGTCGTGGATTCGCGGGCCTCCGCTTTCCAGGAATCGGGCGATATTGTCATGGGGCTCGGCGAGGGCCGTTTCGCGCCCAGCCACGTCGTCGCCGAACTCGGTGAAGTGGTATCGGGCGGCGCGCCCGGCCGCACCGCGGCGCAGGAAATCACGGTATTCAAATCGTTGGGACTGGCCGTGGAAGATCTGGCGGCGGCCCGCCTGGCTTTCGACCGCGCCCGCCGGCAGGGCAAGGGCGTCGAGATCGATCTCGGTGGATAAGATCCGGCACAAAACAGCCCGGAACAAATCGCCCGTCTCTGCGTATTATCCTGTTGGGAGCGATGATGCATAACTGGATCGATCTCACCCTGGCCGTGCTTTTGATCGTCTCGATCCTCTCCGGCCTCAAGCTGGGCCTCGTCAGAACAGCCATCGGGCTGCTTTCCGCGATACTGGGGCTGGTCTTCGGTCTGCTTTATTATCGCGCGGTTGCCGTCAGTTTCCGGCCCCACATCTCGCAAACCTGGGTCGCCGATCTGGTCGGCTTTCTTATCGTATTCTGCGGCATCACTATCCTGGGCGAAGTCGTCACGGGGATGCTGGCCCGCTTCATTCGTTCCATGGACCTGGTCTGGCTGGACCGCGCCCTGGGCGGAGCCTTCGGCGTGGTGCGCGGCTTTCTGTTCGGCGCCATCATGATCTGGGGCTTGATGGCGTTCCTGCCTGTACAGCCCAAGCTGGTCCTCTCGCAGTCGCGCCTGGCGCCTTGCGTGATGGATGCGGCCCGCTGGGTGGCGGACGCCTCGCCCGACGAGGTCAAGCGCACTTTCCGCCAAAGTTATCGCGAGTTGAATCGGGTCTTGCCGGAAAAGATCAAGCAACGTCTCCCCAACACCCCTCCCGGGCAAATCTGACCGCCGCGTCGATGCGTTCACTGGGCTTGCCTCTGGAGAATGGCAATTTGGTGGGGCAGGCGTCTACGCCTGCGGCGGGTCTCCAGACCCGCCCCGGGCTTGCCCGCAACAGTCCAAAATCGGTAAGCTCAGCTTAATGCAAAAGGCTGCCGTGTTTTCCCTATGGCTGCTGGCGGCGTTCGCGCAGCAGAGCCCGGTTCCCGACGTTGCCTCCCGATTGCGCGCGATGGCCGCGGCCGGCCAACTGCCGGAGTTGCGCTGGCCCGATTTCTCCGACTATCGCGAGCACGTGCGCAACTTCTACCAGCCCGCCGACTACCAGCCGGCGTGGATTCGCGACGGCCAGCCCACTCCACAGGCGCTGTCTATCCTGGAGATCCTGAAGCACGCCGACAACCAGGGTTTATACCCCGACGACTACGACGGCTCCCGCTGGGACGAGCGCCTGGCCGGCCTGCAGAAGCCGCATGCCGCCGGTGATACTGCCATCTTCGACGCGGCGGTCACGGTCTGCCTGATGCGTTATATCTCCGATTGCCACATCGGGAAAATCAATCCCGAGCACTTCAAATTCGGGCTCAGCGTCGAGGCCAAGAAGTACGACTTGCCCGCTTTTCTCCGGGAACGCCTGGTGAATGGCCGGGATATGCAGGCGGAGTTATCGCAGATCGGGCCGCCTTTTGCCGGCTACAAGCGCACGCTGGCAGCCTTGCAGCAATACCTGCAACTGGCGCGGCAAGACGATGGCGAGAAGCTTCCGGTTCCCGCCAAAGCGATCACCCCCGGTAGTCCCTACCAGGGCGTTCCACGCTTGACCCGGCTGTTGCGCCTGGTGGGAGATCTACCCGCGGACACACCCATTTCGAGCGATTCCAAGGTGTATCAAGGCGCGCTCGTGGACGCCGTGAAAGCCTTTCAGAGCCGCCATGGCCTGCTCCCGGACGGCCGCCTGGACCGGCAAACACTGGCAAACCTGAATACGCCTCTGAGCCAGCGCGTCGACCAACTGCGGCTGATGCTGGAGCGCTGGCACTGGCTCCCGGACCGCTTCAACGAGCCGCCCATCATCGTCAATATCCCGGAATTCCGCTTGCGCGCTTACGATGCCAACCAAAATCCCGTGCTCACCATGAACGTGATTGTCGGCAAGGCGTTCCGGCACAAGACGCCGGTCTTCGAGAAGGATATGCGGTATTTGATCTTCCGCCCGTACTGGAATGTGCCGCCGAGTATCCAGCGCTCGGAGATCGTGCCCGCGGTAATGAAGGACCGCGATTACATCGCCAAGAAAGGGTTCGAGGTGGTCACGCCGGCGGGGCAGGTGGTGGCCACCGGCGCGATCACGGATGAAGTCCTGGAACAGTTGCGTTCCGGCAGGCTTGAGGTGCGCCAAAAACCGGGCACGACCAACGCGCTGGGACTGGTGAAGCTGATGTTCCCCAACGAGTACAACGTTTATCTGCACAGTACGCCGTCGCCCCAATTGTTCTCACAGACGCGCCGCGATTTCAGCCACGGCTGCATCCGGGTGGAGAGGCCCGCGGATCTGGCCGCCTGGGTACTGCGCGACAAGCCCGATTGGGGCCTGGAGAAGGCGCGGGCGGCGATGACGGGCGGCAAGGACAACGTGCAGGTTAACCTGACCAACCCGGTCCCTGTGCTGATTCTCTATGGCACCGCGGTCGTCGATCCGGACGGCAGGGTCCAGTTCTTCGATGACATTTACGGCTACGACGACGAACTGAAGCAGGCGTTGGCGAAGGGGTATCCGTACCCGGGTTAGCCCTTGAGTTTCTACATTTTGTCCGCCGCAGTGGGGCAGGCTCGAAGCCAGGGTCGAAGCCTGCGCGGGCCTCGCAGGCCCGCTCTTGGTGGGACAGGCTTCAGCCTGTCGAGGACAGGCTTTAGCCTGTCGACGGCGAGCGTAGCTCGCCTCGGCGGCGCCATGCGCCGCCGCTACCAGCCGGTAGTCCTACCAGCGCCGGACGCGGCCCACATCCACATGCACGAAATCCGACGCCGCGTAGTATCCGACCCCGCCGCGCCGCAGGGCGAGAGCCGCATCCCGTAGGTCGGCCGTCCGCACGCCTGGCAAGCGGATGTCGATCGCCATAGCCTGCATGTGCAAGCTTTGGCGGGCGACTCCACGGCCGTGCGTCCGCAGGAACTCGTTGCTCCAGGGTGTGCGGTATCCGCAAACGACATCGATTTCGGCGTTGGGTCTGCCTAACTTAGCGGTGAGATCGTGCAGCAGGTCGAAAACCTTGGGGTCGTAGTGGCGGATGTCGCCCGTGCGGTGATCGCGCAAGTAGCGATCGAGCGAGTCGAGTGCCGTGTGAAGGTAATGGTCGCCTTTGCGATAGATAATATCCAGGCGTTCGCCAGTGTGCAGGTGGAAGAACTTGAGCCGGTATTCAGGCGCGGCGAGCACGCCTGTGTGCGCGGGCGCGATGAGACTATTCGCGAGCAAGCCGAGGAAGACGGTCCTCAATACCCTCAACATTTTCTTTCAACGTATCACGATATTCGAGTCCGGCGCTCAGCGTGGTACGCCGCAGGGATTCGTCACCCGACGCCAAAATCGGGCTCGATGTATTCGCAGACCAAAGATAAGATGAGCCGCGGATTCATGATCGGGAACGGAATGTGCGCTCCGCTATCGCCGACATGCAGGTGGCAGCGTGGAATCCTCATAGGGTCGTGCCAAGTTTCAGGATTCAGGTGAATGCGCACCGTCTTGACGCTGCGCGACGGCGGCAGGTGAAGATGGAATCGGAATCGCTTAACGAGCCAACCGCGCTGGCTTTCCCCGAGCTGAATGTTGAAGAGCAGCCGGCCCCCGTCGGCAAATTCCGCCCCTGAGCACGTCAATTCGTTCATGCCTCCCGCGACGGTCGCAAGCTGTGGAACTCGACCGTGCGTGTCGTTGATACGTTTATGGTCAAACTGGCGTAAGAGGTCTTGTCGCAACTCCCGTCCCAGTCGAGCGGGCGATTCTATTAGCATCGCGCCCAGAACCGCCTCCATTTGCCTGTCGCGATCCCGTGCGAGACGCAGAAGGTCTTGCTCGGCGCCAAGCAATGGGCCCCCGAAAGCCTCATCCGGCAGGATCTCGACGACATCCGTCAGACGGTTACGCAGGTTGGGCGCCTCCGCCAAAATGCGCTCTGCGACCTTCCGGCTGGCCAGGAGCAACACGGCGCCGCTCCTGGTCAACAAGACAATATTGCGGTCGAGCGCGGTGACGAGCTTAGGCAGCCAATGATCCAGGGTAATCAGCGTGACCGGCTTATCGGGGTCCGGCGCGAATGCACCTTGTGAATCATCGAATCTCACGTCGACCGGCGCCAAAGCCCGAACGCCGACTCCGATCTGGACCTGCACTTCCGCCGCAATGTCGGCTTGGATGGCAGGGATTGCGCCGGCATCGGAGATAAGCAGGTACAGCGACGGAGTGTCTGTCCCTGCGGTAGCGAGCCTCCTGATCAGTCCGAAGGCGATGGTGGCGGAGAACTCGATCATGCAGTTTTCGGTAGGATCCTAGTAAGTGCGGGATGAACCGCGAAGTAATCGACCCCGCCTTTGAAGTACTCAAGAACCTGGCGGTTCACTAGCAGTTCCTTCGCGGCAGAAGTCTCGATCGGAAACTCGTTATTTTCGATCAAGCGCTGGAGAAGCCCTTTTTGACTATTGCCGAGGCCGGCAAGGTAGCGGTTCCCGAGTTGTTTGATCGCCGCGCTGACATGTCGACGCCCGATGCGGTCCTCACCGTCGCGGTAAGCATATTCGGCTGACGAGCGGGCCAAGGTCAAAAGGTCGCGCAACACCCCGCCCGAATACTTCGCAATGGCGGTGATCTCCGCGCGATCCATAAGTTCGGGTGCTCCGCGGCGCTCAAGAATCTGCCGTAGGAAGGCCGAGCTTCTGGGACCGGCGGCTGCGGCCGGGATATGTTTGACAACGTCAAAATAGTCTTGCACGAATCGGCTCTTGTCGTACAGAAATAGCAAAGGTGCCACGATGATCACGGATATCTGCGTACCCTTTAGCGACCGTAGATCCTGCTCGGCGAATTGCCGGAAGAGTTCCGGTGTGATCAGGCGGTCGAGGCCGTCGATCAGGAGCGTAACCTGGGCTTCAGACCCCAGGAGCGGTGAGGCGATAGAGACGAGCAGTTTTTGGATCTCCTCCACCTTAGGCCAAAGGGCCGGGAACCTGAGCTTCATCACTCCGGGGGACCTCACCGGAACAAGTCGGTCTGGTTCGTAGTCGTAATCCTCATCCTCATAGATCCAACTCGTTTTGCCAAGCGCGAGTTCGCGCAGCTTCGCGTGCGCCGACTTGATTGTCTCCGGCAAGTCTCTGCCTTCCCTTCGCAGCCGCGAGCAAACGTGTGAATAGAGTTGAAAGCCGGCGGTAGCGAGAATTGCCCCCGGATTGATTTCGTTGAGGTCTGTGTAGTCGGCGAGGTCCGCGTAGACGTTTACCGCGTCGGAATGGCGACTGAGTTCCTTCTGCGTGAGCAGCAGTTCGGTGGTCTTCCCCGACCCGATGCCGCCGACAAGCGCCATTTGCGAGCCGCGCGTCAACTCCGCGGTGTTCGCCAAAGAAACGTGAATAGGAGGCTCCCCGGTATCTCGAGGATCGTGGTCGGGAGCCACAATCAGCCCGTCAGCCAAAAGACCCTGAGACGACGCAATCGGATTCAGCCGCTCAAGGAACGGTCGATAGACCAGCCGTCTGTCGAACGCAACCGCGCCGGGTTTGGAATCCGTGGCCGTCTCCATCTAACGATAGTATAGGAGATCCTCACCCCCCGCACGCCAGACGCAGCGCCTCCCCCAGCTTCTCCAACCGCTCGCCCTCCGGCTTCCCTCCCCCCGCCGTCACATAGAACACGTCAATCGCCTTATGCGCCTCGGTATCGATCAACACCACCTCGATGTTGCACTCCTCCGCCGAGATAGCCGCCGCCAGATCGTAAAGCAACCCCGGCCGGTCCTGCGCCATAATCTCGATCAACGTCGCGCTGTCGGACGCCTCTGCGTTAAACGAAACCGTCGGCTGCACCTGCGCGTTGCGGCTCGGCGGCCCGCTCTTAGGGCGGTTCCGCAGCAACTCGCGCACATCCGCGCGTCCCAGCACCACCCGCTCCACCGTGACCCGCAGCCGGTCGATCTCGCTCGGGTTCAGCTCCAGCGCCCGCATGGGATCGGCGAACGTGAAAGTGTCCAGCACCGTGCCCTGGTCGTTGGAAAATGCCTCCGCCTTCAGAATGTTCATCCCGAAACTGGAAAGCGTGCCGGCTACCGACGCGAACAGGAAGGGCCGGTCGCCAGTCACCAACGTCAGCCGCCAGGCCGCCTCCACCTTTTCCAGCGCCACCGCCACGCCGCGCTGGCGAAACAGGCCGTCCAACACCAGGTGCGCGTCGATCTCCTCGGCCGTGTGCGTGCGCGCGTAGCGCATCGGCAAGCCTGCCAGAAAGGCCCGCTTCTCGGGCGCCGCCGCGATGGCGCTGGGAATCCGGTCGGTTGCCAGTTCGCGGGTCAGCTCGTTGTAAGTCAGTAGATAGAGCTGCCAGAGCACCTCCGCGCGCCAGGGTGTCATGGCGGAAGGATTCACGGCGCTGATATCCGCATAGGTCATCAAGGTGAGCGCCTTCAGGCGTTCCACCGTTTCGACGCGCCCCGCCATGTCACGCGCGGTGGCCGGATCCTGCAGGTCCCGCGAGTTCATCACGGCCGACATTTCCAGATGCCGCCGGATCAGAAAAATCACCAGATCGCGCTCCGGCCGCGGCATCCCGATGCGCTCCATCGCCGGCCCGGCCGCGCGCACCGACGCCTCCGCGTGCGCCCCGTTCCCGGCGCCCTTGCCTACATCGTGAAACAGCAGCGCGCACAACAACAACGCGGGAGCTTCCATCTCCGATAACAGATCCGTATACCGCTTCACCGCCGGTTCCCGGCTCCCGCGCAGTCCCTCCAGCACCTGCAGCGTCACCAGCGTGTGCTCGTCCACCGTGTAGCGATGATAGAAGTCGCGAATCACCAGGCACTCGATTTGCGCCATTTCGGGGAAAATAGCGCGCAGCACGCCGGTATCGTGCATGCTGCGCACGGCATCGGCCGCATAGGGCAGCGAAAGGATTTCCTCGATCGCCGGCCACACCTGCCGCGGCGTGGAAAACCATTCCGCCAGTTGCGGCGCCACGGCGGCCACCCGCTGCTCGGTTTCAGTGGAGGGCCGGATGCCATGCCGCGCCACGAACTGGAAAAGCCGCAGCGCCAACTCCGGATCGGCCTCCAATGCATGCGGCGCGCGCACGTGAACGCGCTCCCGCGCCACGCTGAAATCCGCGTTCGAAAGGCGCGTGCGCCAGTCTTTGAATTGCGCAAACAGCGAGCTCGACTGCGCCTCGCTCAACTCCAACTCGCGCACCGCTGCCCGATACAGGTCGCGCGCGTGGCGAAAGTAGTCCCGCATCCATTGCGCCGTGCCCGGCGCCGCGAAATACTCCGCGGCCTCCTCCTGGGCGTCGAAAGTCAGCGCGTTGTTGTCCCGCCCGGAGCGCGAATGCAGAAAGCAGCGCAGGCGCGCCATGAAGAGAAACGCGGGCTCCGTGCGCGGCGCTTCCACACTGCGAATCTGCGCCAGCCAGCGCACCAGTTGATAATCGCGCATGCCGCCGGGCGTGTCCTTCACGTTCGGCTCCAGATGATAGAAAGTGTTCTGATACTTCTGGTGCCGTTCGCGGGCGAGGCGCGTCAGGTTGCGCATCAGCGGGTCGCGCTGCGCATGCAGGAAGCGCGGCAGCCGCTCGGCGAACCGGGCGTATAGCGCGCGGTCGCCTGCCAGGTAACGCTGATCCAGCAGGCTGACATTCAGTTCGATGTTCTGATCGTGAATCTCCGCGCATTCTTCCGGCGTGCGCACCGAATGGCTCAGCCGCAGCCCGGAATCCCAGAGCGTCTGCAAAAACGCTGAGATCGGCGCAGCGGCCTCCTGCGCCAGCCGGCCGCTCTCCACCAGCAGCAGCAGGTCCACGTCGGAATAGGGAAACAGGTGGCGCCGGCCGTAGCCGCCCACCGCGAGCAGGGTCAAGCCGGCCGGAAAAGCCGGCCACAGCTTATCGCCGGCGGAGCGCTGCACCATGCCGTCCACCAGCGCGGTGCGTTCCGCAAGGGCCAGAATGGGGTCCTTACAGGGCGGCATCTCCACGATCGTCGTTCCGAATCCTTATCGCCTCCGCCACGTCGAACACGAACACTTTGCCGTCGCCGATCTTGCCGGTGCGCGCGGCGGTGGTTAAGGTCTTCACCAGTTCCTCGCACCGCGCATCGCTCACCACCACTTCGATTTTCAACTTGGGCAAAAGATCCACCGTATATTCGCGTCCACGATAGACCTCCTTGTGGCCCTTCTGCCGGCCATGCCCGCGCACTTCGCTGATGGTCATGCCATCCACGCCGATGCCCGCCAGCGCTTCCTTCACTTCATCCAGCTTGAATGGCTGGATTATGGCCTCGATTTTTTTCATATTC
>Ga0181526_10001671_pt1 | contig 20778 bp, 10 predicted proteins | sample PEATcosm2014_Bin_35_FD_119750 | JGI IMG/M metagenome (GOLD analysis project Ga0181526, IMG submission 119750) | Peatland microbial communities from MTU Mesocosm Facility, Houghton, MI, USA - PEATcosm2014_Bin06_30_metaG | ecosystem: Environmental > Terrestrial > Soil > Wetlands > Peat | place...
AGGCGACCTGGATGGCGCTGAAGAGCAGCTGCATGCCGCTGATCGGCCACAGTTCGGGAGTGACGGGGATCACCACCCCGTGGGCGGCGTGGAGGGCGTTGACCGTGAGGGTGCCGAGCGCCGGGGGGCAATCGAGAAGGACCCAGTCGTAACTGCCCCCCAGGGTCGCCAGGGCCTTGCGCAGGGCCAGATGCCAATTCACCCGCCCGGCGCTCACCAGTTCGATGTCGGCGCTCCCGAGGCGGGGATCCGCCGGCGCGATGTCATAGCCCTGTTCGGTTGGCTGGATCACGTCGCGCAGGGTGGCCGCCTGGGTCACGAGGACCTGATAGACGGATGCGGTGAGGTGGTCCACGTCGACGCCCGCCGCCTTGGTCAGGTTGAACTGGGGATCCAGGTCCACAGCGAGGACCCGGCTGTGATGCTCCGCGCCCAGGACGGCGGCCATGTGCTGGGTGGTCGTGGTCTTCCCCACGCCGCCCTTCTGGTTCGAGATCGCCAGGATGATCATCTCTCCTCCCCGGCTCCGCCATATGTCTGCGACAGCCACGTGGTTCGGCCGCCGCACGTAGCGCCCACCACGCCCGACGTGCCAGCGCCGAAATTCCGCCCTATGTCTGCAACACTGCGGTGGTACTGTTGGCGCACAAAGGGGCCGGCCACGCTACTCATGCCGCGACCCCGCCCGAGCGGATCCGCTCCGCCTGCCGCCGCAGCTCCGCGACAGGCACCGCCCCCCGGTGGGCGAGGGCCCAGCGGACCACCTCGAGCTCCGCAGCTGGGTAGAGATTCGTCCGGCGGTTGCGCGCCTTCACCGGCACGACCACCGCCTCACGCACGAGGAAGGCCAGGTAGGACTCGTGCGCTCCGGTCGTCGCAAGCACATCGGCGAGGAGGTACGCCTGGATGCCCGCGCTGGGCGGGGCCGACACGGCGGTCTCCATCAGTCAAAGCCGAGCGTTGTCACCGTGGACTCGCTCCGGCTGCTCGGTCCATCGCTATCCTCCGGCACCGCCGCCCCGTCGCGCTTCAGGCGCGTGATCTTCAGACCACCTTCGGCGTCCGGCTGCAGCTCGAGCCGGAGGTACCGAGGCTCTATGGTGCGGATCTCCGCCAGGGCCGTGCGGATGCGGGCGATCGACCGCGGCCGATTCGTGTCCCGAATGCCCAGTGTCTCGAGCAGCCGGTCGTCGAGGCGGCGCTCGTAGAGCCAGCCCTCCCGGACCCGCCGGCCGCGCTGCCCGTCAAGGAAGATGAAGAGCCGCTTCGCCAGGGGGGTCTTCAGCTGACCGCGCAGCGTCCGCCACGAGTAGCGGTGGTACTGCCCGAGCCGCAGCTGCTGGTGGATAAACTCTCCGATCTTCAGAACCACGGGTGCGTTTTCGGCCGTCCATCGCCCCAACCGGTTCTCCGGTGAGGCTTCGGAGATCTCCACGTAGTCCAGGATGTTGAACATCCGCGTGACCTTCTTCCCCCTCTTCGCATCGTAGACCTCGGCCTCGAAGCGAACGCGGTGGAGGCGCCGGAGCATCTCCTTGATGAACTGCGCCCGTGACCCCCCCCATTGGGTCGCAAACGCCTCGTTGATGGCACGCAGGCTGGTCCGCACCCAGGGCTCGTCGACCTCCTCCCGCCGATGCCACTGCCCGAAGATCCAGGTCAGCAGCTCCATCTCCGTGGTGGACAGGCGCCCCATGGACGACTCCATGACCAGGGTCCCGACCACGTCCTCGGTCTCGAACCGCAGGACGTCCTGAACGGGCGCCCGGTCCGGATTGAGCGACCACACCCCCTTGCGCTGGAGGTTGTTCTCCATGAGGACGACGTCGTCGTCGCGCCACGCCAGTTCCAGACGGACGTGCTCGGGGCGCTCGTCGACCACGCTGAGTGACGCAATGAGCCCCGGGAGCGCTGCCCGGATCTCGTCCCCGATAGATGTGGGCCCATCCGAATCGGCGGTCCGGCTCATCTGATCGCGACCTCCTGATGGCGACGTTGCTGGGATGAACGGTGCAAGACACTGGGGGGAAGGCCGCCACGAACTCTAGATGACCAGACCTCCCAGCGCAACTGGGGCACCGGGGGTCTGCCCGGGGACCACCACTCTGCCGCACGCAGCGCCATCCAAGGCGCGGCGGAGCCCGCCAGCGTCCTCACGCGGCCCGACCTGCGACCTGGGGCAGTGACCGTATGGTCCGGGCCGCCACCGCACACCCATCCTTTCCCGACACCCGAATACCACCAGTGCCCCGGATGGGAGACGGGCACCAAGGGGCGAGCGAGTCAATACGATCTGTGCCCCACATGGCTCACCGATCTGGGGCAGTGGGGGTAGCGCGCCTACGCCGCGGCCGTCTCCCCAGCCGCAGGCCGGACGGAGCCCTGTCTTCTGGGGCACTGGGGGTATGCCCCGGTGGGAGAGGGCCCCGACGCCGCGCCCCCCAATACGACCTTTGCCCCAGATGACCTACCGACCCGGGGCACTGTGGGTATCGCGCCTGCGTCGCTGCCGTCTGCCCGGGTCGAGCGAGGCCCTCCTGGGACACTACAGGTACGCCACGATGGGGGACGGGACCCTCAAGCGGCCCGATCAATACGAACTCTGCCCCAGATACCCCAAGCGAGCCGGCGCACTGCGGGTATCGCCCCTAGGCCGCGAACGTCTCCCCAGCTGCGGGACGACCCGAGGCCCACCCTCTTGGCGCACTGCGCCTATGCCCGGGATGGCGGAGGCCCCCACGGCCGGAGCCCGCTCAATACGACATCTGCCCCGGAGCGATGGTGCGATCCGGGGCACCGTGGGTATCGCGCCCCTGCGTTGCAGCCATCTCCCTCAACCCCGCGAGCAACCCCGTCCAATGCCGTTGCCGGCCCCGATGCCCGCCCCGAACAGCCGAAGCGGTCCCTCACCACGCTCGAAACTGGCCTACGACCCACCTCCGGCCGGTTATCCACAGGGCAACCCCTACAGGCGGGGCATCGACCGTATCCCGTGCGGGGCACCACGCGTCCGCCATCCGGGTCACCCCTGGTCTGGATCCGGGGCAGTGATCGTCGCCCCCTGAGATCGACTTTGGGTCCCTAGACGGTCTTAAGACAATCAAGACACTTCTAGTAGACGCACCCTTGCCTGTGGACAACCGGCACGGCCGCTTGCCCACAGGCCTACTAAACGATTTCATAGGCGAAGGACGAGCCGCCCGAGCGTGTAGATACCGCACACCATTCCGACTCTCACTTCCGGCTATCCGCGGCCGCCCGCTCTCACCCGTGGCCCGGCGCTGGCCGGGCTCGTTCCATCCGGCGAGTCCAACCCTGAGAGCCGCTCGGCTACGGCCGCCAACAGCCGGGCACACTGCTGGATGGCGCGCGCCCGCGTTTGCAGGGCTTCCCGCTCCAGCGTCGGCAAGTCGTCGTCGTGCATCGCAGCCCCGAGCGAGAGGCCGACGGCGCTCAACTCCTGGAGGATGGCCTCATAGATCCTCTCGGAGACTGCGGTACACCGCGCACCAGCGCCGCCCAGCGCCACACGACTCCGCTCGATGGCTCCATGTAGGTTCGGAGACCGTGCACTCATCGACCAACCCTTGGTCGATTGCGGCAGCTCATCGGGTCGCCCAGAACGGGCACGCGTCCCACTTCTCTCGCCCACGCCCGGTGCCTTCGCGCCCTGCGCGCGCGTTCTGCGGCAGGGGACGCCCCGAACCCGCTAGCCTCGCGCACATGCCGGTGCGACTGGATCCTTTGGCCGAAGCCGATCTGGATCGTGTTAGCCGGCCGGACTTCGCGCGGGTCCGACACGCGCTCGCAGCGCTGGGTACTGCGGCCGCCGGCCTGGACGTGGCGCCTCTGGAGGGTCACGAGCCCTGGCAGGTCCTGGTTGTTGAAGGGCATTGGATCGTCTTCCGAACGCTCCCGGAGGGAGATCAGTACGTCGCCAGGATCGTCACCCGGCGCGAGCTGGCTCGCATCGTAGAGGACCTCCGGTGACGCTTGTCAAGCAATGTGTGACAATCCATCACCATGCAGGTGGTCAACCTTCGGGAGCTGCGCCGCGACCTCGCCGAGGTGGTTGAGGCTCTCCAGATCTCCGGCCAGCCCGCTCTCGTGACCAAGAGCGGGCGCCTAGTGGCCGTGATCTCGCCCGTTGACGAGGCCGAGCTGGGTCGGCACCTCCTGGCGCAGAGCACGCGGTTCCTCGCAGATCTGGCACAGGCAGCGACCCGCAGCGAGCAGCAGCTGGGCACCGATGCGCCACGGGCGCTGACCGCCGCGCGCCGCCGTCCCCGACGGGCGTCGGTGCCCAGCGCCGGCGCCGCCGGGTAGGCGCAGGGCGATGGCGTCCATCGCACCATGCGAGTCGGCCTCCACCTCCACAGGTCGCCCCAAGCCGCGCCGGCCTTCCAGCCACCCTCGCCTCCCGCCCCGCCAGTCCCAAGCCCGGTGACCTGGTAGTCGCGCGCGGCCGCCACTGGCTGGTCACCGACGTCCGGCCGTCCGCCCTACCTCTGGACCCACGCAGTCGCGACGGGGCTGAAGGCGAGACGATGGTCACCCTAGCCACCGTTGACGATGACGGCATCGGTGAGGAGCTGTCCCTCCTCTGGGAGGTCGAGCCGGGACGGCGCATCCTAGAGTCGGGGACTCTTCCCGACCCGAGCGGGGGGCGCTTTGACGACCCTGCGGTGATGGGCGCCTTCCTCGACGCGCTCCGATGGGGAGCGGTGACCAACGCCGAGAGCCTGGTGCTGCAGGCGCCCTTCCGTGCCGGCATCGCCATCGAGGACTACCAGCTCGAGCCGCTCATCCGGGCCCTGCGCCTCCCGCGCGTGAACCTGCTGGTGGCGGACGACGTGGGCCTCGGGAAGACCATCGAGGCCGGCCTCGTGGTCCAGGAGCTGCTGCTCCGCCACCGTGCCCGGCGCGTCATGGTCGTCTGCCCCGCCTCGCTCACCACCAAGTGGCGGGACGAGATGGCGATCCGCTTCGGGCTCGACTTCCATGTCGTCGACACCGAGGAGCTGCGCGCGGTGCGACGCGAACGCGGCCTTCACGCCAATCCATTCCGTGTCCATCTCCGAACCATCGTGAGCCTCTCCTGGCTGCGCAGCGACCGCTGCCAGCGGCTCATGCAGGAATTCCTGGCTCAGGGCGAGGGGGCGAGCCACCTGCATCCGCTCGACCTCCTCATCGTGGACGAGGCGCATCACTGCGCGCCGCCCGGTAGGGGCCGCTACGCCATCGACAGCCAGCAGACCAGAGCGGTGCGCCGCATCGCCGAGCGATCCAATCACCGGCTATTCCTCTCCGCAACCCCCCACAACGGCTACGAGGAGTCCTGGACAGCACTGCTCGCCATGCTCGACCCGCAGCGCTTCGCCCGCGGCGTCACGCCCAGCCCGGTGGCGCTGCAGGAGATCATGGTGCGCCGGCTGAAGAGCGAGATCACCGAGGCCGACGGTACGCCCCGCTATCACGACCGCGACGTCCAGCCGATCCCCGTCGACTACTCAGACCAGGAGCTGGAGGTGCACAGCCTCCTGCGCGAGTACACGGAGCTGCGCCGGCGGCGGCTGTCCAGGGGTGGGGAGAAGGCCGCACGCTCCGCCGACCTCATCACCCTCCTGCTCAAGAAGCGGCTCTTTTCCAGCCCCTTCGCCTTCTCGCGAACCCTCCAGGTCCACGCGCAGGCGGTGGCGGAGACCACGGAAGAGCGCGAGGTCCTGCCGCAATGGGCCGACACACAGCGCCGCGAGCTGCTGTTCGGCGACTGGGGCGACGACGAGGCCTTTGAGGAGGCGGAGCGGGCCGCGACCGACACCGCGACTCGAGCTTCGGGGTCACCCGGCGGCGAGGAGCGCCGGCTTCTGGACGCCCTGCTGCGCTGGACAGCCGCCCACGGCCAGGAGAGTGACACCAAGGCCCGCTCCCTGATCGCGTACCTGCGGGACGTCTGCCGGGGTGGGCACGCCGACGGCCAGTGGAACGACGAGCGCGTCGCCCTCTTCACCGAGTATCGCGACACCCAGCGGTGGCTGGCCGAGCTGCTCGACGCTTACGGCCTGGCGGACGGCGGGCGCCTCGCGCTCCTCCATGGAGGCATGGACGACGAGGAGCGCGAGCGGATCACCGATGAGTTCCAGAAGCCACCCGAACAGCATCCGGTTCGCATCCTGCTCGCGACGGACATGGCAAGCGAGGGGATCGACCTCCAGCGACACTGCCATCGCCTCGTCAACTACGACATCCCGTTCAATCCCAACCGGCTGGAGCAGCGGGCGGGACGCATCGACCGCTACGGCCAGAATGCCGTCCCCGAGATCCGCCACTTCGTCGGCGCACACTGGCAGACAGCCGGTGTCGAAAGCAGGGACGCCGACCTGGAGTTCCTCACCCGCGTCGCCATCAAGGTGGCCACGATGCGCGCCGACCTGGGCAGTGTCAACCCGGTGCTCGCCAACGCCGTCGAGGCCCGCATGCTGGGCCGGGACCTCTCGGGGTTCGACCCTGAGACGGTGACGCCCAAGCCCGCAGCCCGTGAAGCTCTCAAGGTCGAGCGCAAGCTGCGCGAGGATGCCGCGCGGCTGCGCGCCTCGCTCGCCGACTCGGCGCGGGAACTGCACTGCACCCCTGCCGACGTGGAGCGCGTGGTGAGGGTCGGTCTTGCGCTCGGCCGCCAGCCCGCGCTCACGCCCGAGCACGACACCGTTTCCGGCGAGCGCGTCTGGGGTGTCCCCCAGCTCACGGGATCCTGGACCCGCACCACGTCGGCGCTGGAGGATCGCGACTACGGCCGTCGCCGGATCAGCTTCGACTCGCGGCTCGCCGCCCCCCGTCAGGACATCGTGCTCGCCCACCTCAATCATCCCCTGGTGGCCATGGCCACGCGGCTCCTCCGTGCCGAGGTGTGGAGCGGGCAGAAGCTCGCCCGTGTCGCCGCGTTGGCGGTGCACGATGCGCGGTTGCGCGACGCGGTGCTCGCCGCCTACTCCCGCCTGGTCATCGTCGGCGCGGACGGCAACCGGCTCCATGAGGAGCTCTTCCCCGCCGGTGGGTGGCTACGGGGGACCTCCTTCGCCCGGCTCGGAGTGCGGGAGCTGGAGGGCCTGCTCGACGCGGCGCTCGGGCCGGACGCCTCACCGGCCGCAGCTCCGCCGCCGGCGCGGGACGAGCTGGCCCACGTCTGGGCCACGGTGGCGCCCCATCTCCGTGGGGCCATCGAGGCTCGGGCCCACGAGCGCGAGGACAGCCTGCGCAAGGGGCTGGCACAGCGCCGCAGCGAGGACGAGAGTCGCACCCGGCAGCTGCTCGACGATTTCGCCGCGTCCCTGTCGACGGCCATCGACAGCCTCGGTGCCACTCGTCAATTGAGCTTCGCCGATCTCGACCCTGACGAGCGCAACCAGCTCGACCAGGACGCCGACGCCTGGCGCGAGCGTCTCTCTCGCATCCCGGCTGAGCTGGAGCGGGAAATGGCCGCCATCGCTCGCCGCTACGAGACGAGCCGGGTCCTCTGGTTCCCAGCGGCGGTCGTCTACCTCGTCCCCGGAGGGCCGCGATGAGGCCGGCACACGGACGCTGGCGGCGGCGCCCGCCCTCAGCTGCGGATTGGCTCGAGCTCCTCGCCAGCGATGGCCCCTTCCTGGCGGCGCCAGTCGTCAAGGAGGTCTGGTCGACGGGGCTGCCCGCCCTCGACCACGACTCGGTCACCCGCCTGCGTGATGCCAGCGCCCTCCTGGACGCCAGCCCCGGTACCCGCGACGGCTTCGTCCGGACTGTCCTGACGGACTTTCTCGGCTGGGGTGATCGACTCGCTCTCGCCCCGAACTTGCCTCCCGGGCTGACGACGCCGGTACCCGAACATGCCACCCAGGTGCGGCCGGACTTCGCGCTTCTCGCCGCCCAAGGCGAGAAGCCGGCGCTCCTCGGCATGCTCACCACCCCGGGAACGCGAGCGACCTCGCGCACCGCGGCAGCGCACGCCACGGCATCGACGTGGACGGCGAGCCCCGTCGACCGGCTCGCGCATGCGCTGCGCTTCCAGGGCGTGCCCCTGGGCCTGGTCACAGATGGAAGCGAGTGGACGCTCGTCTGCCTTCCGGGCGGGGCCCTGACCACGGTCACCTGGACGCGCCATGTCTGGTTCGACGAGCCAGAGACCCTCCGCGCCTTCCATGCGCTGCTCTGCCGCCAGCGGTTCTTCGGCGTCGAGGACGAGCGGACGCTCCCGGCCCTGCTGGGCCTCAGCCTCGACCGTCAGGAGGAGATCACCGAGCGACTCAAGGAGCAATCCCAGGCCGTGGTGGACATGCTCGTCGCCACCATCGGGCGCCTAGACGCCGAGCACCACGCCCGTCACCGACGGGGGCTACTCCCGGAGACGATCGAGCCGTCGGACGTTTACGCCGCCGCCGTCACTGTGCTCATGCGCCTGGTCTTCCTCCTCTATGCCGAAGAACAGGGCCTGCTTCCCCTGGACGACGATGCCTATGCCTCGGCCTACGCCGCGAGCACCCTCGCCTCGTCGCTGCGCGAGACGGCGACCGAGTCTGGGGAGGACGCCCTGGAGCGTTCCACCACCGGCTGGCACCGTCTTCTCGCCGCCAGCCGCGCCATCCATCGCGGCGCGCGCCACCAGGACCTCAGTCTCCCTGCCTATGGCGGCAGCCTCTTCGACCCGGATCGCTTCCCCTGGTTGGAGGGGCGCTTCTCGGCAAGCGATCCCCTGGAGGGCGCGCTGCCGGTCCCCATCGACGACCGCACCATGCTCCACTCGCTGGATGCGCTGCAATGGCTGCGCTTTGGCCGCGAGCGCCGCCGCATCTCCTTCCGCCAGCTCGACGTCGAGCAGATCGGGTACGTCTACGAGGGGTTGATCGGCGAGGACGCGACGCGCTCGGACGGCTGGGTGCTCGGAGTCGCCAGCGACACGCGGGGGGAGCGCGACGGGCCAGAACTTGCCCTCCACGACATGGAACTGAAGCTGGAGGACGGGCCCGACGAGTTCGCGGAATGGCTCTCTCCGCTCACCCAGACGGCCGCCGGTCGGCGCAGCGAGAGGTCGATCGTCAAGACGCTGCTCGCCGAGGCCGATGACCGGCTCTGGCGCGAGGTGTTGGAGGCGTGTGGGGGTGACGAGGCGGCGGCCCGAGCTGTCCTGCCCTTCGGACGTCTGCTCCGGCGCGATCCCCGCGACCTGCCCGTTGTCTACCCGCCGCGCAGCCTGTACCTGACCGACAGCGTCCTGCGGGCTCATACCGGCGCCGTGTACACGCCCCGTAACCTCGCCGAGCAAGTGGTGATCGGCGCTTTGGAGCCTCTCGTCTACTCCCCAGGACCGCTGGATACAGAGAACCAGGCGGACTGGCGCCTCCTCCCACCGGGGAACCTGCTCGGACTCCGCGTCATCGACATCGCGGCGGGGAGCGGCGCCTTCCTGGTGGCGGCGACCCGGTATCTGGCCCGGCGGCTCATCGAATCGCGCGAGCTCCACGACGGAGTCCCCATCGAGCCGGAACCTGACGATGCCGCCGCTCAGGAGCTGGAGGCGAGGCGCGCCGTCCTTGACCACTGCATCTACGGCGTCGACATCAACCCCATGGCGGTGGAGATGTGCAAGCTCTCGCTCTGGCTGGTGACCCTCGACAGGCAGCGCCCCTTCACCTTCCTGGACGACCGCATCGCGGTGGGCGACAGCCTGATCGGCATCACGGGCACCGACCAGCTGGTCGACCTGCACATGGGCCCGGAGGTGGGCCGCCGGCTGCAGAGCGAACGGCTGCCCCTCTGGAGAGCTGATGTCGCCTCCCTGTTGGAAGAGGCAACGCGATTGCGCGAGCGGCTGGCGGACATCCCCCTCATCGATACGCGGTCGGCCGAGGACAAGGCGCGTCTGCTTCGGGAGTCCCAGGCGGTAACCGAGCGGCTCAGCCGCATCGCCGACGCGCTCTCGGCAGCCAGCCTCCTCGGCGGAGCAGAGGCGAACTACGACAGCGCCATCCAGCTCGCCGAGACACTAACGAGGGCGTCCGGCACCAACTCCGCAGCGTTGGAGGAGCGCATCAGCTTCGCGCTCACCGATCGCTCCGGACGGGTCCGGAAGCCGGCGCACTTCCCGCTCCTCTTCCCAGAAGTGTTCCAGGGGGACCAGCCGGGATTCGACGCGGTGATCGGAAACCCACCATACCTGGGAGGCCAGAAGATCACCGGCGTCCACGGGACCGAGTATCGCGACCACCTCGTCCGCCAGCGCGGCCACGGGGTTCGTGGTAGCGCCGATCTCGTCGCGTACATGCTGCTCACCGCAGCGGCGATCACGAAACATGATCGAGGGGGCCTTGGACTTATCACGACCAACACCATCGCCCAAGGGGACACGCGGGAGATCGGGTTGGACCAGCTCGTACGCGACGGCCTCGACATCCACAGCGCGGTGAAGAGCGCGAAGTGGCCGACGCGGGCCGTGAACCTCGAGTACAGTATCGTGTGGGCGACCCGTCGGCGGCGCGGAATTGGCGTGCACGCCCTGGCCGACGGCACGCAGGTGGCCGGGGTTACCTCGTCCCTCGATCCCAGCGGGCGAGTGGCAGGCATCCCGGAGCGGCTGGCCGCCAATCGAGACATGGCATTCATCGGGAGTTATGTGCTCGGTATGGGCTTCACCATGCTGGAAGCGGAGGGGCGCGCGCTCATCGAGCGCGACCCCCGCAACGCCGACGTGTTGTTCCCCTACCTCAACGGGGAGGATCTCAACTCGCGGCCCGACTGCTCGGCCAGTCGCTGGATCATGAACTTCTTCGACTGGCCCGAGGAGAGGGCGCGACAGTACTCCGAATGCTGGGCCATCATCGAGGAGATGGTACGTCCCGAGCGCCAGAGGCGTCGCCCCGACGGGTCGTGGGTCATTCGCGACGCAAGGGCGGAGCGCTTCTGGCGGTACGGGGAGCCCGCCCCTGGGCTCTACTCCGCAATTTCCAACCTCGACCGCGTCCTCGCCATCACTCGTGTCAGCAAGGTTGTGCTTCCTGTGTTCGTTCCCACGGGCCAGGTCTTCTCGGAAGCTACGGTCATATTCGCCTCGGACGACCCCGCCATGCTGGCCCTCCTGTCCAGTGCCCCCCACTACTGGTGGGCCATCGCACGTGCCTCGACGTTGGAGACGCGAATCCGCTACACGCCTTCCGATGTTTTCGAGACCCTCCCTCTCCCTCCAATGACGGCTCTGATGCGGACCATGGGCGATCGCCTCGATGGGGAGCGCCGCGGCTTCATGCTGGCGCGCCAGCTGGGCCTCACAGCCACCTACAACCTAGTGCATGATCCGGCCGTGAACGACGAGGCGGTACGTGACCTACGGGCTATCCATGTCGCCCTCGACGAGACCGTCGCCGAAGCGTACGGATGGAGTGACCTCGTCCTCGGCCACGGCCATCACGAAACCCGTCAGGGGACGCGCTGGACCATCGCCCCCGCAGTCCAGCAAGAGATCCTAGACCGCCTCCTGGAGCTGAACCACGAGCGTCACGCCGAAGAGCAGCGGAGCGGCGGAAGCGCGAACCGACCGCGCCGAGGCGGGCGGAAGGCTGTGGCCACCGCGCCAGGCACTCAGGCGGAGCTGTTCGCCGAGGGCGCGGTATGACGCAGTCCACCGAGCTGCCCCTGTCGGGGACCGGCGGTGAGCTGCCGCTTCGCGCCGCCGCGGCCTCCGCGCTGCCGTGGACGTCGCGCCAGGTCCGCGACGAGATGGAGAGCTACCTCGCCCGTGACCTTCTCGGCCCCTGGCAGGGGCCCGACGAGGAGCTCCCATACGGGAGCACTCCCTCCGAGCGGTACATCGTCGGCGTCCTCTGCCCGGCGCGCACCATGCTCGAGGCGGAGGTGACCAGTGACTCCGCAGCCGAGGACGGCACCGGGGAGGGTGCGACCGAGGTCACCGCCGCCGCCGCCGCGGGATCGATGATGCCCGCCTCGATGGGGCTCTCCTTTAGCCTCGATCCCGCCACCACGTCCCTGCGGGTGCGCGCGACGTGGGGTCGCTACGAGGTGGCGCCCTCCGCCTCCCAGCTCACCGACTCGGGCGTACCCCACCGGGTCTGGTCCCGAAAGGAAGCGGGCGGGGAGATCGAGCTCGACGTCACCGCAAGTGAGAGGAGCGTGGCGCCCGACTCAGAGCGTCCGCGGGTACTGCTCCGCTCCCACTGCCGGCTCCGAGGAGCCATGCGAATCGTCGACCTCGCGCTCGTTAACCGCCAGAGCGAGCCGGAGCACAACCGCGACGAGGCCCGCCTCTACCAGGCGCAGCTCAGCGTCACGGCTGCCGATCTCTCCAGCCCGGTCTTCCTGGCCCACAACGACCCCGCCCATGTGGTCGCGGACGAGACGGCCTCCACGGCGGACCCCGAGAGGCTCGGCCTCGACCTGCTGTACCGCGACTGCCATCAGTTCGCCGTGGGACGCAACGTCGCTGTTGAAGCGGAGCAGCGGTCTGGCGAGCCGCGGGCCTGGCGGCTGATCACCACCTGGCTGCCGTCGTTCGACATCGGCCAGACCGTCGCCCCGGACCCGGCCGAGATCCCGGGGTTCGACCCTCGAATCCTCGACATGCGGTACATGGCGACGGCGGAACGCGCCACGGTCGTCGACGGTCTGCGCCCCCTCCATGCCGCCTACGCACTCTGGCTCGACACTCAGGAGGCTCGACTGGGCGCCGATCCCGACTTGGCAGCCCACGGGGTGGGGGCGCGCTCCCACCTCGCCGGCGCACGCAGGGCCGCCGGGCGCCTCGAAGCCGGGATCACGCTCCTCGCCGAAGACGACCAGGCGTGGGAGGCGTGGAGGTTCGCCAACTCCGCCATGGCGCTGCAGCGGGCACACACCGAGATCGCCGCTGTGCGCCAGCGCGACTCCTCTGTCTCCCTGGCGGAGGCGGCGGCACAGGCCGACGCGCCGCGACACCGCTCGTGGCGTCCCTTCCAGCTCGCCTTCGTCCTCCTCAACCTTCCGTCACTGACCGATCCCACGCACCCCGACCGTGCCCAGGCCGACGCCGAAGATGGTCCCGGCCTCGTCGACCTCCTCTTCTTCCCCACCGGCGGCGGCAAGACCGAGGCGTACCTGGGCCTGACCGCCTACGCGCTGGCGATCCGGCGCCTGCAGGGGGTAGTGGGCGAAGGAGAGGAGGCGCGTGACGGCCGCGCCGGCGTTACCGTCCTCATGCGCTACACCCTGCGCCTGCTCACGGCGCAGCAGTACCAGCGCGCCGCCACGCTCATCTGCGCCGCCGAGCATCTCCGCCGCGAGGCCGTACTCGCCGCGGAGGGAGGCGGCGCGCGTAACCCGTGGGGGGACGTGCCCTTCCGGATCGGCCTCTGGGTCGGAGCTCACGTCACCCCCAACTGGTACGAGGATGCCCGGGAGGCGATCACCGCGCTGAGGGGCCACTACGCCGACGCGCCGACCAACAACCCGGTCCAGCTACTCCGCTGCCCGTGGTGCACGCGCGAGCTGATGCCGGGGCAGGACGTGGAGTGTGACGACGCTCGCCGACGCACCCTGCTCTGGTGCGGCGATCCCGACGGCGACTGTCCCTTCTCCCGCCGTCAGTCCGCGCGCTGGCAAGAGGGGCTGCCGGTCGTCACCGTCGACGAAGAAATCTTCCGCCTGTGCCCCGGCCTCGTCATTGGGACCGTCGACAAGTTCGCGCAGCTGCCCCTGCGCGGGTACACGGGGTTGCTCTTCGGCCTTACCGCCAGCATGTGCGAGCGCCATGGGTACCGGCACGACGACCTTACCGGCCACACCGAGTGCCGCAGCGGCCATCCCCGTCGCGGCGACTGGCCAGCCACGCAGCCGCAGCGCTGCCTGCCGCTGCGGCCACCCGACCTGATCGTCCAGGACGAGTTGCACCTCATTTCCGGAGCCCTTGGCACCATGGTCGCCCTCTACGAGACTGCCGTCGACCGCCTCGCGTCGTGGAACGTCGGCGGCCGGAGGGTGCGCCCCAAGGTCGTCGCCTCAACAGCCACCGTTCGCCGGGCCAAGGAGCAGGTGCACTGCATCTTTGCGCGTGACCTCGCCATCTTCCCGCCTCCGATCATCGATGCGGGAGAGACGTTCTTCTCGCGCCAGGTCGCGGTCGACGAGGCGCACGCCGGCAGACGTTACGTCGGCGTATGCGCCCACGGCCAGCGTCTCAAGCAGGTGCAGATCCGCGTCGCTCAGATTTTGCTCGCTACGGCTCAGCTCCTCTTCGATGAGAACGGGGCGCAGGCGGACCCCTACATGACGCTCGTCGACTACTTCTCCTCACGCACCGAGCTCGCCGGGATGCGCAGACTGGTGGACGATGACATCGCGACCCGACTGCGGCAGCAGGACCGCCGCGGCCTCCGCAACCGGCCGACACCGCAGGTACGCGAGCTGACCTCGCGGATCAGCAGCCAGGAGATCGGCCGTTCCCTGGGTGCGCTGGAGATCTCGTTCGACCCCGACATCGACTCCACCGCCGCGCGGGAGAGACGGCTGGCCCTGCTCCGGGAGAAGCGCTCGCCTCACGATGAGGTACGCCGGCGAGCGGCTGCCACCGCCCTGGACGCGCTGCCCGTGCACCCACCCGAGGCCCAACCCGTGGACGTCGTCCTGGCCACCAGCATGCTCCAGGTCGGTGTCGATGTCCCTCGGCTCGGCCTCATGGTGGTGACCGGGCAGCCCAAGGGCACCGCCGAGTACATCCAGGCCACGAGCCGGATCGGCCGCGATCCCGAGCGGCCCGGCCTCGTGGTCACCGTGTACAACTGGGCGCGGCCTCGGGACCTCGCGCACTTCGAGACCTTCACGCATTTCCATCGGACCGCGTATGCCCGAGTCGAGGCGCTCTCCGCGACTCCCTTCGCTGCCCGGGCCCTGGACCGGGGCCTCACCGGCGTGCTGGTGTCCGCGATCCGCCACGCCCGGCACGAGCTGGAGCCCGAAGATGGTGCCCAGGTGGTGGGCGCATCAGATCCCGACGTGACGCGAGCCGTAGAGTGGATCAGCTCCCGCGCCCATGAGGTGACCTCCGACGCTGACACCGCGGAGGACCTGCGGCGTCGCTGCCGCGAGCTGCTCGACGATTGGGATCGCCGGCGACGGGGGCTGGAGAGCGGGACGCTCGCATACACCGCCGATGGCGGCGGCCGCGCTCCGCTGCTCGAGACCCGGCCGGGGAGGTGGGAGAGATGGTCAACACCCTGGTCGCTGCGCGAGGTGGAGCCGGAGGTGAACCTGCTCATCGACGTGGCGGCCGACGAGGTGCGCGAGCGCCCGGCGTGGAGCTTCGCTCCACCCTCACCCAGCCCCGAGGCCGAGGAGGGGGCTGAGAGCGACGAAGCGCTTCCCGTGGACGAGATGGGGATCATTGGCACGCCCATGGTCGACCCCATCGGACAGCCGACGTGACCCTCGCCGGCCCGAACCCTCGCGCCTCCGGCCGGGTCGGCAGCCTGCGCCCCAATGCGCTCTTGTACTCCGACGGGATCGGTGCCCTCGTCGACCTTCCGCATCTCAGCGTCATCGTCAAGGGACTGGAGTACTGGGACTATCGGGACGCCGACGTGCGCGACTTCACCGAGCCCCGCCTCCTCCAGCGCGTGCGCCAGCTTGTCGGGCCGCACGTGCGGCATCTCCGCCCCCCGCCGTTCAAGGACGTCGGCGCCACCGGCGATACCGCGGACGCGGACCGCGTCGGCATCCCGGTGGCGCCCTTCCCGCGCTGGATGCGCTGCACGCGCTGCAACCTACTGGCCGGGCTCAGTGCTGACGGCGACCGCCCCTTCCGTTTGGAGAACCGAAACCGGCACCGACCCGACGAGGCCCGCTTCGTCCATCCCGAGTGTCCCAGCCTTCTTCCCGGCACCCGCTCAAGGAAGCCGCCAACCGTTATCCCCGCGCGTTTCGTGATCGTCTGCCGGGATGGGCACCTGGACGACTTCCCTTATCAGGAGTACACGCACAACGGGACCACGTGCGCGCGGGGCGCGGAGGGACGGCTGAGGATGCAGGACCCAGGGTCGAGTGTAGGTTCGCAGGTCACGCTGAGCTGCAGCTGCGGTGCGCGCCGGACGATGCGGGACGCGCTGCGCCACCACCGCATGCCGGAGCGCGGCTTCCTGCCGGACTGCCGCGGCCGTCATCCCCATCTCATGCTCTTCGAGGAGGGGTGCCCCGAGCCGACCAGGGCGATGGTCCTGGGGGCTTCCAACCAGTGGTTTGGACTGGTCGAGAGCGCCCTCTACATCCCGAGCGCCATCGGCGAGCTGGAGGCAGCCGTGGAGCGGAGTTGGCGGCACCTCCGCGACGCCACCGACGAGGGCATCCTGCGCTACGCGCTCCAGAACCATCCTGACCTGCGCGAGCTGCGCCAGGCACACTCCTTCCAGGACATCTGGGCCGAGGTGGAGCGACACCGGCGGCAGGAGGACGAGGCGCTCCCCGCCGAGCCCGTGGACCTTCTGACGCGTGAGTACGAGGTGCTCGTTGACCCCGACTCCGTGCGCGATGACCCGGACTTCTCCGCGGACACAGTAGACACGCCAGCGCGCTGGGCGGATCTCCTCGAGAGGGTGGTACGCGTGGGTCGCCTTCGCGAGACCAGGGCGATGATTGGCTTCACGCGCGTCGACGCGCCCGAATGGGGGCAGGCCGAGATCGGGCGCCGGGCTCCAATCAGCCGCGGCAGGGTCGACTGGGTGCCTGCCGCCACGACCCACGGCGAAGGTATCTTCCTGGTGCTGCGGGGTGAGGTCGTCCGTGCATGGGAGGAGCGCGCGGCGCAGAGCGAGCGCCTGGAGGCTCTCCGCGCGGCCTTCGCGCGCTGGCGCACCAATCGCAACCTCGACGGTGATCCCGACCAGCGGTGGCCCGGAGACCGGTATGTCCTCCTCCACACGCTCTCCCATCTTCTGGTCCGTGAGATCGCCCTGGAATGCGGGTACTCCTCGGCGAGCATCCGGGAGCGGATCTATGCGAAGCGGGATCCCGACCAGACCGGGATCCTCCTCTACACCGCGGCGACGGACAGCGAGGGCACCCTGGGCGGCGTCGCCCGCCTCTCGGCACCGCGCGAGCTGGAGCGGATCCTCGACGCCGCATTCCAGAACGCTGAGCGCTGCTCCTCTGACCCCTTGTGCGCCGAGCACGTTCCCCTCGCCACCGAGGACGTCCTCCACGCCGCGGCGTGCCACGCCTGTCTCTTCGCCTCGGAGACCACCTGCGAGAACGGCAACCGCTTCCTCGACCGCGGCCTGCTGGTCCAGCTCGACCCGACCGACGGCGCGACGCTGCAGACCATCCTCGGGTCCGGGCTGCGCTGAACCAGTGGGTGAAAGCACCTCCTGGCCCGCGCGACAGCTCCTCGAGAGCGCGGCGACGGCGGGTCGCAGCCTCCCCCCGGCACAGGCCGAACGGCTGGGCCGAGCCCTGTCCGAGGTCGCCACGCCTGACGAGGCAGCGCCGGTCGCCTACCTGATCCCCTCGACGTCGTTTGCGGCGGCCGTCGAACACCTCCTCACCGCGTGGCGTGCCTGTCCAACTGTCACCGGTCTCTCGGTGGGGATCGCGGTGGCCGCGGCGGCGCACGCCCATGCCCTGGCCCGACTGAGCAGCGAGGTGGAGCTGGTGATGAGCGGGCCTGCCAGCGAGACGGTTCACGCGCGACGGACCGAGCAGGTGCTCCTCCAGCTCATCAGCGAGGCACGCCACGAGATCCTCCTCGTGACATTCGCCCTAGAGATGCACGAGGAGCTCCACGACGCGCTGATCGCGGCATCACAGCGCGGCGTCCGAGTCACCGTCCTCGCCGAGGACCCGGCCGACTACTCGGGCTTCCGCGGTGACCCCGGGCGGGCGGTCCGGGACCTCAACGTCGAGCGGCTCCGGTGGCCGGCTGAGGCGAGGCCGGCACGCGGCGCCGCTCTCCACGCCAAGGTCGTCGTGGTGGACCGCATGACCGCGCTGGTGACTAGCGCCAACCTCACGCAGCGCGCCTCGGGGGATAACCTCGAGGCGGGTGTGCTCATCCGGGGCGATGACACGGCGCGACGCATCGTCGAGCACATCGAGGAGTTACGGGCTGGCGGGACACTCAGACCTGCCTGACCCCCTCTAGGGGGGACGGCGAGCAGCCCATCGGGCGAAGGCACCAACTGCTTAGCGAAGACCGGTTACCATGCTGTCGTGCTCCAGCGCACGCCGCTTGATGCCTCTGTTGCTGATGCGCCAGTGTCGATCGTCGCGGTGTGGGCAGTCCCATCCCCGCCGCCACCCGACGCGCTGGTCAGTTTCACCACATGGGCATCCCGCGTCGCTCAGAGGTACTTCACCGGCCAGCTGATGAGTGTCCTGGTGACGGCTCCGTGGCCAGCCACTTTCGACGCCCTGAGCCAAGCGGAGGCTACCGGCGCCATCACCGGGAGGATCGCCGCCACATGGCACGCCTTTGCCCACCATGACCAGCGCGTGGGCAGCATCGTCGACACTTGGACCTTCGACCCAACTTTCCTACCCCAGCTCGTACACGATCTCCAGGACATCCTGCAAGCCGTGCTCCCGGCCGACCTCGGCGAACAGACCAAAGATGCAATCTACGGAGGCTTCGCCTTTGCAGTTGCCGAGTCGTTGTGGCAGAGACTGACCTTACGAACCCCGCACTCACCTACCAAAGTCGCAGCGCCACCGCCTGCCGTGCTTCGCCATGGCACCGTGGATTTGCTCCTTCCGGGGCACCGGCGACGTTCATATAAGGCGCCTCGCAGTGGGCGATCCCACGGGCGGGGCACGAAGGGCCGACGCAGGCACCGTGCCGGGTAGACCACGGGGGGAGGGGATCCACGCTCCGATTAGGCCCGGTCCTAAGGAAGGTGTCACGAGCCGCAAACTAGCGGTCGCAGGCGCCGGGAACCCTGCCTTCGGGCCCCGGACTCCCGAACGGTTCACCAGCCGCAGGTAGTTCCCGAAACAACCTTTGCGGAACGGTGTCGTGTCTCCCCGCTGCGCCGGTCACTGGGTTTCCGGTGGGACCTGGCCCAGTGCTCGGGGTCCGTATTACCAGGGGCAAAGTGAGCTAGGCGCTCGCGATCAGACTGGCAAGTCGAGCGTCAGAACTGCGGACCGCGCGGCTCGGGCCTCGGCGTGGGTGCGGGGGACGGTCCTGTGCCGGGCGCGTCGCCCTGGCGCCTCACGACCGCACGGCGCCTGAGCTGCTCGTTGTCTTTGAGGGCCTGACGAACCGCGGCGAGTGGATCCGCGGGCGCAGCCGTCGAGTCGGACGATGCCGGCACGCTGGCGGGCTGCGGGGTGGTGGGCGCCGGTGCCGGGCCGGCGGAGGTTTGAGCGGGGGCGCCGACTCCGGGGTTGACGCCGCGTTGGCGGAGCGCGGTGGCGACGATGCGCTCGGCTTCGGGCCGGTCCAGCCCGTGCTCCTCGACGAGCCAGGCGGATGCCTGGGTGCCGGCAGGCTGGTGCATGGCCTGGTCGAGACGGGAAGAGGCGACCAGCCATGTTCGGCTGGCGTCGACGTCGGTGCCGACCCGCTCTGCGAGGGCGCGCTGCTCGGCGGTGGTCCTGCCGGCGAGCCGCTGTTCCGGGGTCGGCATTGGCGTCGTGGGCGCGCCGGGCGGGCCCACATCGGGCTGAAGGCCCCATGCCCGCAGCCCGCGGGCGACGCGTCGCTCGGCGTCCGCCCGCTCGACGCCATAGGACTCGACCAGCCACTCCGTCGCCTGGGAGCCGGTGGGCTTCTGCTCCGCTCGGTCGATCAGTCCGCTGGCCACCAGCCAGGTCGCCTTCTCGGGAAGCACCAGGCCGAGCTGGTCGATGTGGGACCGCTGGCGATCTGTCGGCGGCCCGTCGAGCCGGGGGGTGCGGAGCACATGGGGGGTCATCCGCGCCGCCAGCTTCGCCTTCGCCTCGGGCGTGGCGTAGTCGAGGGTGGTGGCCTTCTCGGTGACGCGGCCAAGAGCCTCGGCGTAGGCGTCCGTGGTCGCGGTCCGGAGGTCCCGCGAGGCGTCGGCCTCGGCGTGCACGCTCTCGCTGTTCGCGTAGACGCGGGTCTCCGTGCGGGCTCGGGTCTGCATCGTGTACGCCTGCTCCAGGCCGCTGACCCGCGAGGCGCAGAGGACGCCGTAGGTGGCGTCCCAGCCCCGGGCCTGGGCGGTCGTGGTGGTCATCGCGTAGCCGCGACCGAGGACGTTGCCGGCCTCCACGGCGGTGAGGGTTACCAGGCGGCTCGGAAGCCTCCCCTGGCCGTCGGTCCGGACCGTGATGCCGCCGGCATCGGGGTCGACGCCGACCACCTCGCCCCGGGTGCGCTTCGGCGTGACCACGCGACCGGTTCGGGGCGTGCCGTCCTTGCGCCGCAGCGGGTGGCCCTCGCGATCGACCCGCGGTCTGCTCGCGACGTGCTTGGCGACGAAGCTCACCCGGTCGCCGTCGGCGTACTCGAGCTGGCCGCACTGCACGCGGGCCGTGCCCAGCCGGCCCATCTGCTCCATCGCAGCCCGCGCCTGCGCGTTGAGGTTGTCGGCGACGTCGTTGAGATCGCTGAGGAGGACGTGCTCCCGGGGTGAGCCGCCGGCGGCGATCGCCCCGGCCCAGTCCTCGACGGCCCGCGCCGCCGAGAGGTCCAGGGTGTCGTCGACCTGGAGAAGTCCGGCGTGATCCTTGACCATGAGGTACTTGCCGGCCTCTCCGTCGCGCAGCAGCGCCGAGGCCGAGGCCTCGGCGGCCCCCTGGTGCTGGCCCTGG
>Ga0181526_10001672_pt1 | contig 20761 bp, 20 predicted proteins | sample PEATcosm2014_Bin_35_FD_119750 | JGI IMG/M metagenome (GOLD analysis project Ga0181526, IMG submission 119750) | Peatland microbial communities from MTU Mesocosm Facility, Houghton, MI, USA - PEATcosm2014_Bin06_30_metaG | ecosystem: Environmental > Terrestrial > Soil > Wetlands > Peat | place...
GATCTCGTGCTATCTCTACGACGCCGGATCGGGTTCGAATCCGAAGGGCAACCTGGTGGAGGCGTGGACGCAGGCAGCATCTACGGTCAGCTGCCATTCATCACTGACTTCCTACATCAGCCTCAAGGCATTTAGCTACGATCAAATGAACCGTCTCTCCAGCGCCCAAACCTGCATCAACGGGTCATGCTCCGGTGCTGGCGCGTATCAGGTCACCATGTCCTACGATCTGGCAGGAAACAACACCACACTCACGAACTCTGTGGGAGCAAACAGCCAGGCGCTCACGTTGACCCACTATTTCGACGAAGCCTCGCGTCCCTGCCTGACCACGAGCAGTTGGACGGCGCCCGCCTCGCCGAACATTTTCCAAGTCACTCCCGGCACTTCGACTCCTGGCTATTCACCCGCGGGCGGGCTACAGAACTACTATCTGGGTTCTAACAACTCCAGTGCGTCTAGTTCATGCGGCACTGGGCCCGCGTCTCCGATCAATCTGAGCCTGGGCTACAACAAAAGGTTCTGGGTCAGCAGCATCAATGCCACCGGGCAAATTCCTTAGAGACGCGGTAATGCCTGAACCTGATCGCTCTTTCGAAACCAGGATCGCGAAAGGACAAGCCCAGATGAACGCAAAGCAGATCGTCATCGGATTCGCAGTTCTCGCCGCTAGCAGCGTCTCGTTGCTGGCGCAGACACCGGTGTTGGGCAGCATCGAGGCGCCGTATGCCAACCTACAGAGCACCGTGACTCTGGGCAACCACAACTGGGGTCCGGGGTCCGCGGCGTACGGCCCGGTGGGGACACCGCTTGTTCTGTCCGGCTCCAACCTGGGCGACAGGGGTACGGTGCAGTTCATCGCCTACAAGAACGGCTCTCCCGATCCGAATGTTTCGCCCGTTGTCGCCTCCCCCACCCTGTGGAACTCCACCATGATTTTCGTTCCGGTACCCGCCGGTGCCTATCCAGGTATGGTGCAAATCAATGTCGAAGGCAAGACCAGCAATTCACTACCTTTCATCGTCACTCCCGGCAACTACTCGGGTTCGTGTCCCGCAGGACCCACCCAGAGCCAATTGCAGATCGTGACGGCATCTTTGCACGACGGATCGGTGAGCCAATCGTACAGCGCCACGCTAAGTTCCGAAGGCGGCACGGGCAACATCACCTGGTCGATCGTCAGCGGATCGCTCCCTTCCGGTCTCACGCTGAACCAGCCTAATCCGAATGCCAACCCGCCCACTCAGGCCTCGATATCCGGTACGCCGACCACCTCCATCTCACAGACTCCTCTGACCTTCGAGGTTACCGACAGCAGTTCGCCACAGCAATCGAACCAGGCGGTGCTCGACCTCACAATTGAACAACAGCAATTGTCTTCCACGACCGTCTATCAGTACACTGCGAGCTACGATGGAAACGGCAACGTTTCCAGCTCTTCGGACACGGTGATGGGCAGTTGGCAATACAACTACGATGCGTTCAATCACGTGCGGTCGGGGACGGCTGTCTCCGGCGGTTCGGGTTCTCAGGACTTCACCGGGCAGAACTTGTGCTGGGCCTACGACTCCTATGGCAACCGCACAGCGCAGGGCCAGCCCCCTGTGGGTGCCCAGTGCTCGACGCAAAACACCGCGGTCTGGGTCTATGCGAACAACAATAACCAGGTCTCGGGGGTTATCGCTCCGGGCGCGACGCAGGCCTCGCCATCCCCCCTCACCTACGACCCATCGGGCGCAGGCTATGTCGTCGCGGACTTGACCACCGGCAACTCCTATAGCTACGATGCCGAGGGACGCATCTGCGCGGTCGCAAGCCCGGCGCTGATGCCAGGTGGTCAACCGGTGCTGACCGGATACCTCTACGACGCCGAAGGCAATCGGATCGCGAAGGGTTCAATCACCTCGATGAGCTGCGACCCCACAGCCAACGGTTTCCAGACCACCCAGAACTATGTCCTTGGACCCTCGGGCGAAGAGCTGTCGATGTTCGACGGCGGCAACCACTGGCAGCGGACCAATGTCTACGCTGCAGGCAAGCTGGTGGGGACGTACGATCTGATCGCGGACCCGAACAGCAGCAGTCCTGCTACGATTCCGGCTCTGCACTTCCATCTCGAAGACCCGCTGGGAACGCGGCGGATGCAGTTGAGCGCGATTGGGCAGCCGGAGACCGATATTCAGTCGCTTCCGTTCGGCGATGAACTCTACGCATTCCCGGACGTGAATGCGCCACCGACGGCCGATGATGCGACGCCGCTGCACTTCACCGGCAAAGAACGTGACCAAGAATCCGGCAACGACTACTTCGGGGCCAGGTACTATGCGTCAGCCATGGGGCGCTTCTTAAGCCCGGACTGGAGCGCGAAGGTCGCCCCTGTTCCGTATGCGAAGCTGGATAATCCGCAAACGCTTAATCTGTATGCTTACGTTGGGAATAATCCGCTGGCCCATGTGGACTTTGACGGCCATAAAGACGATTGCGCCAAAGGTAGTTGGTGCGACGCGTTGAGAAACGCCTGGAACCAAATTCACCAGATCACACCGCAACAGCAGGTCGGACTAAACGTTCAAGTCCTTCGCTCAGGCAATCTCAGCCAACTCGGACAAAAAGCTGCGAACGCACAATTAGCCGATCTGAAGACTGACATGTCCAAAATCGGCGTCAATGTTAACATCACTAGCGATTCAACAAAGTCGACAGACGAACTTAACAAGCTGCAACCAGGCAGCTTGGATAAGGGAGCCTTTGTGTATGTCTTTGGCACTGACTTAGAAGCTATGTTCACGTCTTCTTCTGGTTGGTTCGGCAAGACTCCAATGGCAGTCATCAACGAAGGCGCGCAAGGCTCGGAAACGGGAGTCGCAACCCATGAAATGCTCCATTATTTGCGTGGAGACAACAACACGACAAACCCACGAGCGGGTTATCGGGAGTTTAGCGTTGAATTTGCGAGAAAGCGGCTGGACTGGGGATTGACATGGGGGCTAAGCTATCTTCGAGATTCAGCAGAGCATCCTCCAGCGCGGTAGCTCAATCCGAAGCTTCTGCGCTCTTGAACGTGTAGTGAGGTGGATTCATGTACTACGACAGCCTTGATATCTTTGCTTGCTATGTCTTGTCGGGTATCGCGGTAGTCGCTACGATCATCGCCGCGATTAAGGCCGTTAGACATTCGACACCCAATCATCAAATAGCGGCCGAAATGGACACGGGGCCAATAGGCACCCCGCAATCGTGGGCTTTGATTGCTTGTTTCATAATCATCCTCCAGTTCCTAGCCACAGTTGGCTACTCCGCGAGCCTAGTTAGGAGAATGATAGTCGGGGTATTGGCTGAGCGAGTCTACAGCGCAGATGCTCTGATAACGAGGCTAACCCATATCGATCATGTGATCGCATCAGGTCTCTGGATAACTATTATCCTCTCGGCTTTAGATCTATTCTCGATCATCCTAATCTACCGAAAACGGATCTACAGACAAAAAGAGACGCCCTGAGATGGATTCGCCAACGGCAACGACTACCTCGGGGCGAGATACTATGTCGGCTATGGGGCCGTTCCTAAGTCCGGGTTGGAGCGCTCAGGTCGAAGCGGTTCCGTACTCAAAACTGGACGATTCGTAGAGCCTCAATCGATATGTCTATGTGCTGAATACTCGAATCAGCCATGTTTGACGCCGATGGCCATACCTGCAAGACCGGCCATTGGGATGCAACTGCCAGCACAGCCCACCATCCCAGCGCGAAGCACGGGCAAAACCCGTTGCGGCGTGACGTCGAACGGGCGTACACTAGCTTCCTAAATCAAACCTTAGTTGGATATTGCGATGAACGGGCCTCCTTCTGCTTCCTGCCTCTTACGCGCATGCTTTTGCCTTGCTTCGTGGTGCGTCCTCACTCTGTTCGCTTCATCGGCGTTGGCTACACCTCCGCCCTCCGCAGCCGACCAGAGCACAGTCGCAAGAAACCTTGACGCGCTGCCGCTAAAGTTCGAACCCAATCAGGGTCAATCCTCCTCCGACGCGAAATTCCTCGCCGAAGGCCGCGGTTTCTCCGCACTGTTCAAGGAGAATGAGGCGGACTTGCTCCTCGCCGATCGAACCAGAACCAGCGACCTGCTGCAGATAACGCTGCCCAATGCTTCCCCGAATGCCTCTATTTCGGCGGAGAGCCGTTTGCCGGGAACGGTGAACTACTTCAACGGCAACGATCCGAAGAAGTGGCAAACAGGGCTACCGACCTTCGAGCGCTTACGCTATGCCGGCGTGTACGCCGGAACCGACCTGATCTATTACGGCAGCCAAGGGCGCCTGGAGTTCGACTTCCAGCTCACTCCCGGAGCAGACCCCAGCCTGATCCGCATGAAATTTGACGGGGCCCAAAGCGTGAAGCTCGACCGCGACGGCAACCTGAACGTGACGGGGAAGAGCGGCGCAATCCGATTCCAAAAGCCCGCGATCTACCAGCCCAGAGAAGGTGATGAGAAAGATCCGGTCGCAGGGTTCTTCAAGATTCTTGCAAAGAACACGATCGGTTTCGCGGTTACCGGTTACGACCACACGAGGCCGCTGGTCATTGATCCCATTCTCAACTATTCAACCTACATTGGCCCCTTCGCCGAAGCGACGTCGATTGCCGTGGACCAGAGCGGAGAGGCGTACATTGTCGGCTGGGCAGACCTGAACTTCCCCACCACGCCGGGCAGCTACCAGCCGGTTGCGGTCCCAACCACGGCAGCAAACGGCCCTCCGGCCACAGACAGGCCCTTTGTGGCGAAGTTCAACAGCACTGGAACGGCGCTGCTCTATGCCACCTACTTGTCGGGGAGTGGGCTTGATTCTGCTTACGGGCTCGCGTTGGACGCCAACGGAGATGCCTTCGTCGTTGGCACGACCAGTTCGACCAATTTCCCGATCACGCAAGGTGCGCTGCAAACCACCAACAATGCGAGCGAGACGACTGGTTTTGTGACGGAGCTGAATAGCACCGGCTCGTCTCTTGTGTATTCGACGTATCTGGGCGGCAGCACCTCGACCTCTGTCAATCGCATTGCGCTCGACACATTGGGCAACGCCTATTTGACGGGGAGCACGCAAGACACGAACTTTCCTACGACGCAAGGCGCTTACAAAACAACGGCGCCTACCAAGACGAATACCGGATCAAACTCCGCGTTCGTTGCCAAGTTGAACCCGACCGGGACGGCTCTGGTTTATTCCACTTATCTGGGCGGCAGCGGAGTGGATGCTTCGTTTGCGGTCGCGGTGGACAGCGCACAAGAAGCCTATGTGGGCGGGAACACAACTTCGAGTGATTTTCCAACCACCTCGGGAGTTATCCAGGGCGCCAGAGAATCCGGCAACAGGCAGGCAGGATTCGTCACCAAGCTGAGTGCATCGGGATCGGCACTGGTGTACTCGACCTACCTGAGTGGGGCGGCTTTTGATAGCCTGCAAGCTCTTGCCGTGGATTCGAATGGAGACGCCTTTGCTACTGGAAGCACCGTCTCGCCGGATTTCCCGATCACTGCCGGGGCGCACCAGCCCAATATCGGCTATACCTCCTTTAATTATCCACAAACGAACGCATTCGTCAGCGAGTTGAATAGCAGCGGTACTTCACTTCTCTATTCAACATTCTTAGGAGGGAATGTCAGTCTTGGTGTTTATGCCGATGAGGGCGATGGGGCCCACGCGATTTCAATAGACGGACAAGGGATGGTGTACGTAGCCGGAACCGCATGCACAGGAGATTTCCCAATCACGCTTGGAGCGTTCGAGCCTCAGAACCTCGACGGGGAGAATTCGGCAGAATGCACTGCCTTCTTAACCAAGATCGACCCAGCCCCCAACGTGCCACTTGTCTATTCCACTTTCCTTGGGGGGACGGGCCAACAGTACCCTGACGACATCAGTGCAGGCGATGGAGCCTACGGCCTGGCGATCGACCCGCTGGGGAATGTCTACCTAGCCGGTTACACCGGATCGGTCGATTTTCCGACCACGGCCGGCGTGGTCGAGACCGCTTTCACGGGCCCATCTGCGGAAGCATTCGTTACCGAATTCAGCGGCAGCGAGGTGAAGACTTTGCCAATTCCGACGGTGACGGTCACATCGAATATAAGCCCCGTACTCTTCGGTCAGCCCGTGACCTTTACAGCGACCGTGAAAGCGTTCAATGGAGGCACCACTCCAACTGGGTATATCGGCTTCAACTTCCTTGGGCCGGAGCCGAGTGACGACTTAGGCACAGGATTTGGCTATGGCCCGTGGACCACGGTCGCGCTGGATGGGTCTGGAGCCGCGACGTTCACCACTTCATCACTTGAAGCGCTGCAGACTCCGGTGAACGCCTTCTACCTTGGCGATGCGAGCAATGCACCTGCCAAGGGAAGCATGATACAGCAGGTAACCGACATCGCCACTACTACAACCATCACCGCAAGCTCGACAAATGCTCCATACGGAACAAGCATCACATTCACAATCACTGTCGTTGACCAATACGGCAATCCACTGAAGAATGGCTCTGTCCTGGCTGGTTATGGCAATTTGGGCGGCTTCGTAGCGCTCGACAGCAACGGCCAGGGCACCTGGTCCATCTCTACCTTGCCGCTCGGTACCACGACTGTTTATGCAGAATTGTCGGGAGTCACGGGTTACCAGAACAGTAAAGGCACGGTCGACGTCACGATCACTCCGCTGGGAATAAGCCCGACTCCCGCCTTCACTCCACCGGCTGGTAGCTACACTGCCGTGCAGCAGGTGACCCTGAGTGATTCCATTGCCGGTGCGGTTATGTACTACACGCTGGATGGCAGCACTCCCGTGCCTGGCACCTCGCAGGAGTTCATGCCCGGCTTTGGAATGACCATTCATGTCGATGCAAGCGGGACCATCAACGCGATTGCCGTCGCTCCTGGCTACTCACCCAGCAGTGTCGCTTCCGCGGCATACGCGATCAACCTGCCGCCACCGGATTTCGCCATGTCGCTTACGCCGCCGTCGATGGTTGTGTCCGCCGGGAGCTCTGGCCTTACAGCGGTGAACATCAATGGCTTGAACGGGTTTGCGCAGTCGGTTTCGCTCTCATGCTCAGGTCTTCCGGCGGGCGTAACCTGCTCGTTTGCGCCCGCTAGCGTTCCTGCAAACAACATGTCGACACTCACAATTGCAGCTTCGGCGAATGCGAGCCTGAATTCACGTCCTGGTAGTTCTCCCTTCGTTCCACTCGCAGCGATGGCGGCGGTGTTTGGCTGCTTCTGCATTCGGCAGCGCAGAATCTTGCTGCCGATTTTGATCGCCTCCACTCTCTCCATGGTGGCGCTCACCGGATGCGGCGGAACACCGTCGCCAGCATCGAGCGCGCAGTCGACAACTTTCACTCTGACTGTCACGGGAACATCGGGCACCCTATCGCATTCTGTGTCTCTTACCTTGACCGTGGCTCAGTAGAACGACCGGGAGCGTGCATTTGATTCGGCGAGGCTCTCTTCGTGTCTAGGCATGCGGTCATTTGGCGATTGACAGAGACTAACGGGCCAATCGGCGAGCGCTAGTTTAGCTATCCGCCTGATGTGTGACTCGCATGCGTAACAATCCTCCGCAAAAAGAGCCAAAAATTGCTTTAATTCAGCTGTGCCGCAGACTGTGCCATGTTGTGCGTGCCCCAATGTGTCGAATCAGTACCTTAGGCGATGAGACTAGAGTGCATCCGTGCGGGCTCGTTCTAAAGGTAAATGCTTGATTCTATAGTCGCGGTCCCCGGTGTTCTGAGCCCCGGAATGCTGATCCGGCATCAGCAGCCTCGAGCGGTCTGATTGCTAGTTCCGCGATGCCGTCCCGAGAGAAAAGTGTGATTCAATTCCACCAGTCCGGTCAGCGAGCCGCCATTAGGACCGCCGTCAACTCCTCGCTCGTGAGCGGAAGCGGATTGGCTTGCATGCTATTTGCCTTTGCTGCCTTCTCAACAATGTCCGGGAAATCGACTTCGTTGATTCCCCACACACGCAGCGCTGGGATGTTCAGGTCGGCGCAGAGCGCACGCACCCAATCGATACCATCCTCCACGGTCGCTTCGCTCCTGCCGGTGAGCAGGCGCGCGATAGCGGTGTAGCGTTCCAAGGCAGGATGCTGCGGCGCCCGCGCGCGCAATGCAGTCACGTTGGCTGCCATCCCGTTCGGCAACAGCGCCGCGCAAAGTGCTCCGTGCGGCGCCGTCCATTGGCCCCCGAGTGGTGCTGCAAATCCATGCACCACACCCAGTCCTGCGTTTGCAAGCGCCAGGCCGCCGAACAGACTTCCGAGCGCCATCTCCCGGCGCGCTGTCCGATCCGCGCCGTCATCGTAGGCACGTCGCAGCGCACCGGCAACGTGCAGGATCCCCTCGACACAAATCGCATCGACTAAAGGATTGGCGCGCGAGCTCACATAGGGTTCGATGAGCTGCGTCAGCGCGTCCAGACCGGTATAGGCCGTGATCGCGGGCGGCAGTCCGGAGGTGAGCTCAGGATCGACCACCGCAACCCGTGGCAGCATCAGCGGGCTGCGCAGGCTCGCTTTGACGCCGTGCGCGGGTGATCCGAGCACAGCGTTGCGGGTGACTTCGCTCCCCGTTCCGGCCGTGGTCGGCACCGCGACAAAGGGAAGGGACGGCGCCGTCATGGCGAGGCCTTTTCCGACCGTCTCGAGAAACTCGAGCGGCTCGCCGCCGTTCGTGGCAAGGACGGCGATCGCCTTGCCGGCGTCAATGACGCTCCCTCCCCCGATCGAGATCACGACGTCACAGCCGGTATCCTTGGCGCGTTGCGCGCCCTCTCGGACCAGCTCAACGGTCGGTTCACCTGGTACCGCAAAGCTCAGCGCAGACAGTGCTGATACAAGACCTTCTGTTCGCTCGGGTGATGCGCGGGTCACCACCAGCGGGCGACTCCCGAACGAGCGGGCCAGATCTGGCAGGGTTGCCGCCGTGCCCTCGCCGAAGATGATGCGTGTTGCGGTCGCAAACTCGAAACGCATGGTCTACCAGTCTTCGGCTTCGGGGAAGATTTCGCTGTACTTCACGCTCTGACGCGGCTCGGCCATCATGTTCGCGACCGTGTCGCGCCACTTCGCATAGTGCGCGGTCTCTTTGTGGGCGGCCGAGGCTTCCGGCGTGCGATAGACCTCGATCAAAACAAACCGAGTCGCGTCCTCCTGCTGCTGAATGACGTCGAAGCATGCGATGCCCGGCTCTTGAACACTGGACCGGGCATTTTCTATTGTGGCCTGCCGAAACTCGGCCACCGATTCAGGCTTGACGCGCACGTGTACGTGAACGATCAGCATTGCCTTCGCCTCCGCACCTATCCTACTGCGACCCTGCGTTGACCTGCGTTCGGCGCCCTCGCGTTTCATCCCTCCCAACCGCTCGGGAGCTTGACCTGCAGTGTGCTTTCAACTGCGCCCAACGGGCGCGGACCTTATGACTTCAATCAACAAAGGAGGCTCATGCACGATCTCGGATTACTGTGATGGACCACCGCTACCTTGTGGCGATTACCAGAACCGGAACTTATCAGGGCGAATTGACGATCGCCGACGGCCTTGTAACCGTCTATTGCCGGCCGGTCGAGTTGATGTACAACGCTCTGACGGACCAAGCTTCTCGGACATTGCGCGCTGGCAAGAAGTCGCGAGCGAATTCGTCGACAGCCGTCTGGCCAATTGACGCATAGGCCTTCCATGGTTCGAACCACGTAGCTTTTGTGTTCGTCAACTCCCCGACTTTTTACGCGAAAGGTCCGTCCGTCGAGACCCTGCAAGGATTGGTTAGAATCACAATGAGGAGATCCCGTCAGTGGCAATTGAATCCATACTCGAAGAAATTGATGCCGAGATAGCGCGGCTTCAGGAAGTGAAGAAGGTTCTTTCAGGGGCGGATGCTAAGAGCGGCTTCAAAGGCGTCACTGTGGCTAAGAAGCGTAGAAAGCGAAAACTCAGTGCTGAAGCTCGTGAAAAGATCGCAGCAGCGCAGAGAAAGCGCTGGGCTGCGGTAAAGAAAACTGCCAAGAAGTAATACTCTGTGGCTGCGTAAAGTCGGTCATGCTTTGCGCAGCAAACCTTCTGAGGACGCAGCGGAACTTCCATCAAACGTCTCCCGGCACCATAATCGCTCTGACATCCCTGAGAGGCTTTCGCTCGAGGATCGGGACTGCCTTCTGTGACTTCAGCTCGCCAGGGCAGCCAGTCTATACCTGTGTCAGGCCGTATCTTCGGCAAGAATTTCGCACGCTTGTATGCGCGGCCATCCCATGATCGCGAGCCAACCGTCACCTTCACCAGGCTGGCCGCTCGGCGAGCGGGAGCTTTTTTGCTATATCCTAGGAGCTTGCTTCGCTTGGCTGTGTTTCCACCACCTGAGCGTATTTCCGGTGACGGAAGTAGTCCGCGAGTTGGGCGATGCTGGTCATTTCCGCAAAGTCCGAATTCGATAAGAGAACAATCGTAACAGCACGGCAAATCTGAAGAAGCGAGTTCAGATCCTCGTCCTCTACCGAGTCTTTTCCGGAATGCACGACTGCCGAACGGATTCCGTAGAGGCGCTTCACTTCTTTTTCGACTTCCCACGGTTGCTTTTTCGGATTACCGAGGAGGAACGCACAACTTTCGGCAATCTGAGCCATGATCGAGGGCGTGATGACGCCTTTCTCGTTTGCACTGAACAGGACTTCGAGAGCGATGGCACCTTTGACGAAGGCGCTTGCGCCGTTTTGATCACCCATAGCTTGGCCCGTCCATTCGGCACATCGCAGGACATGCCGTTCGAGTTCTGTGTTCTCGCCGGAGATCAGTTCGAAGAGTCGGGGGAAAGGCGCTTGTGGGTTTGAGAAATACGGATCGTTAAGAGGGATGGGTTGAAGCGCTCCGTTCCACGATGAGTTGTGTGTCATCGGGCCACCCGCGGCAAAAACGAGACAGCCTCGCAACTGCGGACCGGTGTAGTTCAGAATGCCGACCTCGAGCCGAGCGGTTCTGCGACCAATGAACACGCGGATTATCTGTTCAAAACTATAGAAGCGCAGATTTGCGATCTCCTTGGCCCGTTCCGTATCTCGCGCTTCGACTGTGCATTCGATATAAACCTCATTCAATTCTTCAGGCTTCAAGGCCATCGCGAGAAGTGGCTTCCGAGCCTCATCTCCAACCAATTGATTGCCGAATCCGATAACAAACTTCCCGAAGGCGATCGAGGGAGAGCCTGGTGCGAGCGTTACGCCGAAAATCCGCCGAACGACCCGAAATTGGTAAAGAGGCAGATTCGTGATCTCGTCTTCGAATCTCTTGGCCTCCTCGGGGGTGAACTCGCCACCGGCCAACACCTTTTCCCGAATGAGCGGATTCAGTCTCTCGAGCAGTTCCTTGAGGGACAGCGACTCTCTGAGTTGGGGGCGCGACTCGCGAAGGCTCTCGATAGCGTCCGTGAAGGAATCCACGTTCTCCCCGAGGACACTGATCGCGGACTCGGGGTCAATTCCAAATGTACGAGAATTGATCTTGGCTCCGGCAGGAACCCCGCCTCGCACGAACAGTTTCACAATACCATTGAGCTCAGATTGAATCGTGATCTTCGGCATAGCTCAAGTATATTTCTAGCGATTGCGATATCGCGCATTACTTCTTCGATCTCGAAGACTTCTGGACAGACTGAGCATCTCTCCAAAGCCAGGTGAGTACCCGGAGACTCTCGCCAGGGCGATAGGTCTCGAAATTCCAGCCGCAATGCCGACTTGTCATTACCAAGCCTGTGTCTCGTCTTTTTCGCGGCTGAAATTAGTGTAGGGAATTGTGGAAAATAATTTACATGGCGCGCTGGAAAAATAAGCGATGCGGGAGAGCAAACCGCTGGATTGGTCCGTCTACTCTTGTGAGATGATCACGCTTCTTGTTGGGCGCTAAAATCAGTCTGTGCGCAAGAACACCACACATAGGCAAAAGCACCCCAGAAATCTCGCACTGCGATTCCGCGCCTCACTCGACAGTCCGCGTGGAGGCCCTTGCGGTTTACACTGATTTACGGGAGGGAGATGTCATGACCTGTTCAACGATGCGACCGCACGATCAGGCACAAGCACTCATCATCAGCCTGGATCTTAGCCCGATCAAAACCAAGCTTTTGGACGCTGAGCACGCTACTGGCTGGAGCGCACAAAAGGTAGCGGATGTTGAGGACCAGTATCGTAAATTCTTATATCTGAACTATAGGTATCCGGAGCGACAGATCGTGCCGTCGAAAGAGGTCGATGACTTTTGGCACTGTCATATCCTCGACACCCGCAAATACGCTGAGGATTGTCAAAAGATTTTCGGCTATTTTCTGCATCACTTTCCGTATTTTGGCATGGGGGGCGACGAAGACGCGCGCCGGTTGCAAGATGCGTTTCGTGAAACGAATGAACTGCTCTGCCAGACCTTCGGCGAAGCTTTCAGAAGCAGCTCGAGCGATAATGAAAGTTCCTCCGTTTGTTCCAAGTGTTCGAGAATACCGCAGAGACTAGTCCAGTGAGAGCAGCTAATTGTATCTTAATAGTTTGCTTCGGAAGATACAGTCTTTCCCGACAATTGTGACCACCATTTCAGTTGCGCCTTTTCTCGTCTGCGCAATTTTTGCGTCCCACGAATATCGAGCTCCCCGCTTAACTCCGACTCGATTGCGTATTCTTTCGTCGTGCACGTAACGAATGAATTTCGGCTTCCAAATCCAGCCTATATTATCGTCGCTCTGCGGGTCGGGTGACGTTGCATCAAGAAGATCCGCGCCGGCGTACAATCTGTGGTGGTCTTTATCCTGGGCCTCATACAGAAAGACAGCAAAGCGCTGATTTCTTTCGGCGAGCTCCCCGACCAGTAACGTGCAAGTGTAATAATCCTCGCTCGTTTTGTCTGCGCTTCCAGGAGAATATTGCCCCTTCCACTCTCCGGCAAGAACCAACTGAGAGCCCGCGGCTGATGCATGGTGTTGTTCCTTAACTTTTTCAGAAGGATCTGGCGTGGTGAGGCCGAGGACAGCCTGTATGAAAGAGGTCAGCTCTTCTCGCTTCGCGGGATGGTGATTCACTTCAAAACCAAGGATCTCGTCCACACCTTGTTCCAATTGAACGACGCGGGACGAATGAGTGATCTTCAACAAGGATACTATCGGGCTTTTCTCGGGCAACGGATCGGTCACGTCCGATAGGATCTTCCTGTCCCAAGGAGTACGAGATCCCTTGATCAATTTTTCTCCCTGATACTCGGGAGGGATATAATTTGCGCTGATTGTTGTCTTCAGTGACCTAAACGCCTCGATTACCTTCTTATTTTGTGGATACGCCTCCTCTCTTAATGGCATACCGCACTCCTTAAGGTAGGCCATCAGCGCCACGATGCGGACAGCTCCGGTTAATTGGCCATCCCGCCTACTGTTCGGCACGTCGCGCTGCTCTGGTTTTGTGGCATTGGGAAAAGTAACCTGAACACCGTTCAAAACCCAGCCGTCCTCGCTTTCCTCGAGGTTCCAAACGAGGCGCTTATATCGGAGTTCCGACCGCATTCCGACATTCTACCGACAAATGGACTACGAGCGGCACCCATCGACCTACAGATTATGGGATTCCTCCGACCGAGGTTCGAACGTAGGCTACCCGTGTATGAGGAATACCGGCAGCCAACAGATCTCATCGAACGCAAGTCCGCCCGAGGACATGGCCGGGCCGCGCCCCGCAGCCGCCATGGCTTTCCGGACGTTTCGAGATGGCCGTTTCAGGACGGTCGGGGCCCTGGCGCAACTTGGGGCTGGCGATCCGGTTGACGATTGGAGCGGCGACAGGGCCAAGGCGTTGCTCCAATCTCTGCCCGAGATAAAAACAAGTACGCCCGTCGCCCAGGGCAAGCTGGCCCTGGTCAATCCGCATTCCGAGTTACCGGTGGCGGCGGTGTTTCAGCTTTCTCCCGCCGGATGCAACCGCGTTTTCTGTGGTAATGGGGCGGCGGGCGTCGCCGCGCATCTTGCTGCGGCCCGCAAGACGAAGAACCCGGCGTTCCTGCTTCGCGGCTCGGGGGCGCTGACAGTGACCGTACGGGCGGCCGTAAGTGGAATAACCGTGGCCCAGGTGTGGATCGTTCCGGCCGACGCCGAAATCAGCACGACCCCGGCTGCAATCGAGGTCAACCTCTTCAACCATTACACAGTCGTCGACGCAGCATCGGGGAATGTCGCGGAACTCTTAAATGATGCCGACCCGCGGCGGCGGATCGCAGCGGTCGAGATGCGCGGCGAAGAACCAAGGGTGACCTTCTATACCAGTGGCCGCGAGCATCCGAGCGCGCCTCTGACCGGGCTCTGCATCCTAGCTCTGCTGTCCAATCAGGTCGAATGGCTGAGGCCTTTGTTGGAATTGAGGTGTGTCATTGTCCATGGCCACGCGGAGCCACTGCCGGCTGTCGTCGTTGGAACGAACCATCTCGAATTCGAACTTCCGGAAACCGAAGTGACGCTGGAACCGATCTGCGCACCGGGGGAAGCGCGGGAGCGTGCGGCATGACGACGGCAAGGATGGCGGTGCAGCTCGGCCTCGTGAAGTTCTCTCCCTCCGGCCAGTCGTTCCCTGGCCGCTCCGGGGGCTCGCCGAAGTCCTATGTGCTCGATACCCGCGGCGCCGGATCACATTTACAGTTGCGCGAACTAATCCTGGAGGAATTGCGGAAGCAGGCCCGCACGCTCCCGCGGTTCGATGTGTTCGGCGGCATTTCGAAGTCCGGGACGATATGGGGAGCTTGGTGCGCGCTCCTGGAGAACATTCCGTTCGCGAACATTTTGCTAGACGGAGCACGCGAGTCGGGTCTTCAGCGCGACGTTGAAGGCGATGTCGTCGGCAGAAAGGTCCTTCTGGTTGATAACTGGATTCATTCCGGCGATTCCATCCTTAAGGCCACCGAGGTGATCCAACGCGCTGGCGCCGTTCCCGTCGCGGCCCTCAGCGTCGCGCGGCATTGCACGGTATCGCTGCCGATTCCCATCGCTTCGGCCTGGACAATCACTGAACTCCTCGACGCCGCCAGAATTGAAGGCCTGTGGAATCCGGCTGGCCTTCCAACCACAGCCGAAGCAGCAAACATGGAGATCACATAAATGAAACTCACTCTATACCACCAGTCAGCGTTAATCGTTCAGTCCGAAAGCGGCGCTGTCGTTGCCGTCGATTTCGGGCAAGAAGTTCCGGCTGATACGGTCGCCGCGTACACGCCCGCCGCGACGTTCCTGTCACACCAGCATCCCGATCACTTTCACATGCCCCATATTGTTTCGTTCGGAGCGCCGGTCTATGCGCCGAACGATGTCTTGGTGCGGTTCAAGGACTTTCCGCACCGGCTGAATACGATCAGCGCGGGTGGCAATGTCAATATCGGCGACTTGTCGGTGAGCGCGTTTGATGTCGACCACGGGCCGAACCTGTCGGCGAACATCGACAACCTGGGCTTCACATTTATCTCGGGTGGACGTCGGTTGTTGTTCCTTGGCGACATGGGAGCCGCATCGGACATCCCCCAGGGAACCTGGGATGTTGTCCTCGTGCCGGTAGGCGGCAGCAAGGTATTCGATCCCGCTGAAGCGGCGGATTACGTGGCCCGAATCGGTCACAATGGCGTCGTCGTGCCAATTCACTATCACGGGCGCGCGGATCGCGCGTCCGGCGAAAGGTTCCGCGCCGTCGCGGAGTCGATGTGCGATGTAAGGCTGCTCAACGTCGGGCAGGAGCTGGCGGTGTAGTATGGCGACCCTGACCTCAACGCTCGCCTTCGACGCCGACGGCGTTCTGGTCGATTCCCGCGCCGTCGCGTTCAAGGCCGCGGCCGATATTGTCGGTTTGTTCAATGATCCGGCCGCCATCACCACGCGAGACGATTACAACGCTGCATTTGGCGCGGCGGCGCAGAAGCGGCTGGCTGGCGAGGACGGCCCGGCATACCTGCGGGCCCTGCACCGCCTGCTCATGCGCGCCCGCGCCGGTCAGATTGGAGTCTTTGAGGAATGCTTGGCGGTGGTCCAAAAGATGAATCAGCGCCCGTTGTTGATTACTGCGGCTTACGCCGCCGGAATCAGGCAGGCGCTCGGTGATCGCGCAAATCTGTTCTTGGATATTCACGGCCGGGAATGTGGCAACAAGGAGACGCTCCTACAGCAGGCTGCTGATACCGGCGTCAAGTTGTACGTCACTGACACGGTACGCGACATCACGAGATGTCGCGCGTGCGGAATCTCGATAATCGCGGTTACGTGGGGCTACGATCCCGCTTGCGCAATCGCCGATGCAAAGCCCGATTTCATCGTGGAAGACGCAGCCGCGCTCACGAGGGTGTTGGGCCGTTTGTCGTTGTTGTAGAAAAAAGGAGGAGAGCATGGAGAGTCGCAGTTTGAGCGCAAAAGCTTTCGAACTCGGGCTGAAATTCGTTGGTCATCCGTTTCCGAGGCTGTCGCGGGTAAACGCTGCCGCCTGCGGCAACCCCTTCGAAGGATCCGCGCGGTTTGACATGCCAGGGATCGGGGGTTTCGGATACTTTCTCCTCGACGTCACTCGTACCGAGGGTGGCCAGTTCCACCTGATCGAGGCGAATGGCTCGAACGCGGCGCTTTCCAGTAGCGTCACGGGCCGTGATGATCGCCGCGCGCGTCATATGTACTTGACGTATAAAAGCAAGAGAAAACCACGCGGCCAAATTACCTGCCTCCTAAGTCACCAGAAAGAGCTGATTCACGTCGCGGAATTCTACGAACGCGCCGGCGTCTTCGCGCAGTGCATCGCCAACGATCAGATTGTTGACTTGCGCGCAGTGGACGAGGACCTCGGGGAGGAGGAGGTGACCGTGATCGTGGGCGCCATCACTGATATCGCGCCGTTCGTCCAAAAGTCGGGCGGAACCCTGCTCTACCGCGGGCGGCCCGTGGCTTTCGGCTCGAACCCCAACTTGCTCGCGGAGCTGGTGAGGCTGGGTGTGATAGGGTGCGAGAACGGCATTTACGACATTGATGACTCAATCTTCCACGAAGGGCGTTGCACGCCGGTGGTCCACAATAAAGGGCTGCAACAGACGCTCGCGCGGGGAACCAGGATCGCCCCTCTGCGCTGGGCGGAAGCGAACGATTTGGAAGAATGCATCCGGGTGATCGAATGCTTCCGCGCAGACGGCATCGTGGCGGTCGGAAAGATGAACGCAGGTAGCGGCGGAGCCGGCATTCAGTTCTTCACTCCGGATATGTCAAGCGAGCAATGCGGCCATACGTTGAGGCAAATCATCGATAGCGCGCAAGCGAAGCATGGTGAGGCGGCAACCCGAACGCTGTTCCCAATTCGATTTTTTGAATTCGCCCAGTCGACGCCTTACAACATTTATGGCGAGCCGCATCTTTGGGACATGCGTATACAGTGCCTGGTTCAACCTGGAGTGGTCGATGTGACACCTTGCGTGATCCGGCTCTGCCCGGAGCCGTTCGATGGAAGTTACAGCTGGAACACTGTGGTCTCCAACTTGACCGGCCGCGACCCGGCCGGCGCGAGCCGGTTCATGCGCTCGCCGTTCGCGGAAAGGAGAAGTCAGCCAGGAACGGTCCTGGCGGCGCTGGGCATGTCCCGCGAATCTCTGCGCGACGTCTTGGAAGGCTGCGCTCAGTGGTGCGTCGCCGCTTGGGAGTGGGGCGAAGGAAGTCGACACGAGCGCGTACCTACCGCAGTGCACGAGGGTCGGGCCCACTGACGCCAGAAGGCGGTGCGGGAGCCCGGCTAACCTGCTCGGTCTAGAGACCGCGCTCTTGTCCTGGTCGGCTTCTCCGGTGCCTTTCGCCGGTCGGAACTCGTGGCGATTGAGGTATCCAATCTGACTTTCTCCGAAGACACTGGGCTCATCGTCCACCTCCGCCACTTGAAAACCGATCAGGAAGGCGAAGGAGGTGCGATGTAGGCCTTCCTTTTGGCGAGCACGAGGAAACCTGTCCCGTGGTAACCCTGCGCGCCTATCTGAGAGCGGCGGCGATCAAGGATGGCAAGGTTCTCCGCGGCATCAATCGCCACGGCAAACCAGGGTCGAGTCTCCACGCCAACTCGGTCGGAACCATCTTGAAGCGTGCCGCGGTGCGAGCGAGCATCGATCCTCGCGACGGCGCGGCTGCGCGCACCCGTCCCTACTTGCTGCAAGAAAGGATTCCCGATGTCCGTCTATCTCGACCTGCGCAATGGGTATCCCGCCTGCGATCTTTCCTGCGCCACTTCCGCCTTCAACGGCCCTGTACTCGGACCGTTCCTCGGCGTGCACCTGACCCAAGACGAGGTGCGTGTGGCCACGACCACCAAGGAAGTCCCTTTACAGCGCGCCGGCGCCTGGATCTTCTACGGCGGGGGCGCCTACGCCGATGCCGAGATTGTCGCCGAGGACCAGATCGGTTCCCGCCGCAAGCGCCGCCTCACTGTCTTCGATCCGCTCCTCAGTCACCTCGCGATCGAGGAACTCGGCTGAGGAACTCCCCCGAAATCGGAAGGCTGCCACTCGATTCTCCCGCCCCGCTGGAGGTGAGGAACCGAGTTGCTCTTCCTAAATCGCGCGTCGGAAGCGGCGCCCAGCAGAACGCTGGGCACCGGCCAACGAAAGTTCATCGAGCGAGGACGCGGATGACTAGGTCGAGGTCTTTGTCGACCCATGGATGCTCCTCCTCACCTTCCAGCCATGCACAGTTCGAGGCCAATTGTCTCGAGACCAAATGTCCGACAGACCCCAATCAGCCTACGCAGCGGAGATTTCTTGGGGAGGACCTCATTTTGTGCGCGCGTAGCATTGCGATTCGCTCTTTATTTGCCTAAGCTTGAAGTGTAGAAGTCATGTGGATGGGTGAACGCATGAAAGCTAAATTGTTTGGTTTGTTCCTCGAAGGGAAAGAGCGAGACCGATTCGCCCTTGGGACGTGCATTGTCGGCCTGATTCTCTCAACAGCCATCCTCTGCGTACACGGCAGCGGGCACCTCCTCTTGTCGTACTCTGTCCTCCCGCCGCAGCCGCAGGTTTCGGGCGTCGTGGACGCCATTCTGAAGGTGTCGGCTCACCGCCGGGGTCTATTGCTGGAGCTAAAAGCCGCGCTCCTCTCCCACCAGGACAACGAGGCGTTGCGGCTGGCGCGGAAATACTGCGGAATAGAGGACCACGATGTCCAATAAAGTCGTGGGTCTGATTCGTGTCAGCACGCTTCTGCAAGCGGGCGATGATCACGCTTCCCGTGAGACCCAACGCAGAGCAATACTCAGGATATGTGAGCAGCATAACCTCGAAATACTGGATGTCGTTGACTATTCAGATGTTTCAGGCGCCTCGGTCCTTCTGGCTCCTGAGATTCAGTGTGTTATCCAGCTCATGATGTCTGGCCAGATTCAGGGCGTGGTGGCGCGGGAGTTTAGCCGCCTGATGCGCCCGGAGAGCTTTTCTGACTACGCGCTCTTGCAGGTTTTTGCCGACAACCACGCGATCTTGTATCTGCCAGAAGGGCCCATCGATTTTAGCGATAAGGTGGGGTGCTTCCTGGGCACTATCCGAGCGGCAGTGGCTGGTCTGGAGCGAAGAGAGATCCTCGAGCGAGTTTGGGCTGCAAAGGAGGTCAAACGAAGGAACGGCGAGTTGGCCCAAGGCCAGGTTGTACTTGGTTTCGGGGTCGGCTATGACAAGGAAAAAGGTGGCTTCTATTACACGGACGACGCTCAGAAGGTTCGTGACGCAGCCCTCGACTTTCTTGCCGGGAATCAGAACTATAAACAGCTAGCGGAGAGGCTGAGTGTTACCCCACGGGGGATGCACCTGATTCTCAGGAATCCAATCTGGATGGGCTACAGGGTGATCGATAAGAGGAGAGATCCTTCTCCATCTGGCAAGTACGTTCGGGACGACGGGAGGCAGGCCGGTAGACGGAAGATAGCACGAGCGGATAACGAGATTATTCGAGTCGAAGTCATTAAAAACCCGCTACTTACGGAAGAGCAATTCAATGCCCTTCAGCAAGCCATGGATCTCAAGCAGCGTAAGCATTGGCGTTCGGATCCCAACTATGCGCACCGCTTCGCCTACAACGGCTTCGTTATTTGCGCCGCATGTGATGAGTCCGTCCAGACAGCCTTTGCACGAGGTGACTATTACGTATGCAAAGGGCGTCGATCGAAGCACACCTGTCAGGCGGCCTATATGGCCAGAGAACGGCTCGAAGCGGTATTGGACCAGATGTTCGCTGATGAGCTGCCGAATCGCTCCTTCTTGACGGTTTGCGTGGAAGAACTTCAGCGCAGGGCTGAGCGTCCGGAGGCGGTTTCCGATATCCAGAGACTGAAGCAAGATATGGGCAGATTGCAGGGTAAGCGCGGACGCGTGGTGGACCTGCATGTCGACGGGAAGATTACCAAGGAGGATGCCGACGAGCGTCTGACCAAGCTCGACGCCGAAATCGGCGCAACAGAGGCAGCACTTCAAAGGTGCGCACCCGTGACCCGGATCGTAGAGGTCGATCAGCTCGTCGAAGCTTTTGCCGCTTTGACGGAGTGGGAGACTTGGAGTCGGGAGCAGAAGCGCCAGCTTCTTGCCGTGCTTGCGCCAGAGATTCGGGTCGCCAACTACAAAGTTGAGTCATTAGGCCTGAATCCGGCTCTTTTCAGCAACAAAGATACCCACACGGGCAGGGGTTCATGGCAGCAGCGAGCATGAAGCGAGCGGGAAAGGTGA
>Ga0181526_10001677_pt1 | contig 20742 bp, 17 predicted proteins | sample PEATcosm2014_Bin_35_FD_119750 | JGI IMG/M metagenome (GOLD analysis project Ga0181526, IMG submission 119750) | Peatland microbial communities from MTU Mesocosm Facility, Houghton, MI, USA - PEATcosm2014_Bin06_30_metaG | ecosystem: Environmental > Terrestrial > Soil > Wetlands > Peat | place...
ACAAAACAAGTGCGCCAATGTTAACTGGTTCACCGGCCGGGAAGATTAAGGCGTAATCTTGAACACCACCCCAAGATCATAGGCACCGCCGTAGAAGGTAGTGCCGTAGAGGTTGCCGGCTGAATCCAGTGTCACCCCTGCGTAGGGATTTCGTCCGTCGGAGCCGGAGAAGCGGTGCAGCACGGTCAAATTTCCAGCCGGGTCGAGCTTGTACACGATTCCGCATCCGAGGTTAGTGCAGGCTCGGGAGACGATTCCGCCGAGATTGGTAGTGCCGTAGAGATTGCCCGCCGCGTCTCGGGTCACGCCTCCTAAGGGGTCCGTCCCATCGTGGGGAGGTCCGGCGAAGCTATGCAGCAGTGTGACGTTTCCGGACGGATCGAGCTTGAACACCACTCCCTGATTGGAAGCGCCGCCGACCTGGGTGGTGCCATAGAGATTGCCCGCCGCATCCCCGATCACGCCCGGCCAGGGGGACTCCCCGTCACTGGGGTAGCCGGCGGAGTTGTGTAGAATGGTTTCCTGCCCAGCCGGGTCCAGCTTGAACACGATGCCACATTGGTATGGGCAGTAGAGGTTTTTCAGCGCGCCGCCCACGCTGGTTGTGCCGTAAAGGTTGCCCGCCGCGTCGCGGATTGGGGCGGCATTAGGATCCCGGCCGTCGGCGGGTGGGCCGGCGAAACTGTGCAGCACCGTCAGGGTCCCAGCCGGGTCCAGTTCGAATATCCCGCCGTTGTCCGGGTCGCTGCCGACGCCGCCTGTGGCGCCGTAAAGATTGCCCGATGAGTCCCGGACCACCCCATTTGGAAATGCCCCGTCGGTGCCGCCGGTGAAATTGTAGAGCACGGTCTCGTTGCCGGCCGGGTCCAGCTTGAAGACCACGCCGCAAGCCGAAGTGTCGATGCAGTCGGAATTGTAGATCCCGCCGTAGGCGGTGGTGCCATAGAGGTTGCCGGCGGAGTCTCGGATCACGCCTGCCGTGGGACCACCGCCATCGCCGGGGGGGCCGGCAAAATTATGCAAAACCGTCAGGCTCCCAGCGGGGCTCAGACGGAACACGACTCCGTAACCATGCGCGCCCGCTTCATTAGCGGTGCCGTACAAGTTGCCCGCCGAGTCGCGGATCACGCCCCCTTGAGGGTATGCTCCGTCGGCGGTATCCGTGAAACTGTGCAGCACAGAATAAGTCTGTGCCGGCACGGGTGCGGTCCCCATCGCCGCCAACGCGAAAGTTACCGCCAGTGCCGGCCGGCGGATTGTGGAGATGTTGCGCTGTCGCACTTCGCGATTGAAAAAACGCGCCTGCTGGATCGGCTTCGGGGCGAACTGAATGCGCGGCAAGAGAAAGCACTGCTGCGCATGTTGCGGGATGGGCCGGAGGGCTTCAAAGGAGGCTTGAGCGCCGGCAACTACGCCGCCATCACCGGCGCGTCGCCAGCGACGGCGACCCGCGATCTTGCGGATCTGGTGGACAAAAGCGCGCTGCTCCGCGTGACGAGCTCCGCCATGCGCGCTATCGCATCGTAATTCCTGGGCGGGAGGTTTCGGCAGCCGTGCTTGATGAGCAGGGGAATCTGCGCTAACCAGACTAGAGCTGCTGACGGCTAAGGCGGGCTAAAACACATCGGGCCATCCTTCGCTCGGATGACCCGTAAGTACGTTGTAATCTATGGTCCGGAGAGGGGGACTTGAACTCCACGAGATTGCTCCCGCTAGCACTTCAAGCCAAAATCGCCGGTATCCTGGGGTATCGTCAGGGCTTAAATTGCTGATTCTTTGGTGCCGGTGTAGCCAGGTATCCCCGGTTTTCGTGGCGGCGCTCCATGCTGTCCGTTTTGTGCCGCGAGATTTTCATGCGCACGACCTGAGGAACCCCCGCCCGGCGCATGTTCAGCACATCTGTTCTCCGCAGATCATGGAATTTCAGCGCTTCGATCTTTGCTCTCTTGCAGGCTTCCTCCCATGCCCCACGGAAATCCCTTATCGGTTCGCCGCCACGGTTGAACACCCAGGGCGAACCCGGCCATTTCGTATCCCGCTCCTTTTTGTCGGCAATCAACTCGCGCATGTCGCTTTCGAGGATCGGAACTGACCGGGCATCGTCATTCTTCGTCTCGCCCTTTTCCAGCGGTAAGACCGGCATCGAAATCGACCTGTGGCCATTGGATAGCCAGCAGTTCCCCCTTCCGCATTCCCGTCTCGTACCCACAAACGAACAGCGGCCTGATTTCCGCGGGCAGTTCCTGCAGTTTGCGGCGGCAGGGAATAGGCCCGCGTTTCTGTGGGATGAGCCGTTTGTTATTTTTCCGAAGAGTGAGTTGGGTCAGTCTCGCAGGATGCGGCGCGGGTAAGGAGGAGACCGCGTTCGCGGATGTTGCGGGTAAGGGCGGCGGCGCGTTCGAACTCGGTGCGGGCTTCGGGGTGGCGGCCTAGTTTGTAGAGGAGGTCGGCGCGGACGCTGGGGAGAAGATGGTAGCGCGCCAGAGAGGGTTCGGAAGCGAGGGCGTCTACGAGTGTGAGACCGGCCTGGGGGCCGTGGGCCATGGAGACGGCTACGGCGCGGTTGAGCTCGATGACAGGGGAGGGGATGACCTGGGCGAGCTCGGTGTAGAGGATGACGATGCGTTGCCAATCGGTTTCGGATGGCGTGCGGGCGCGGGCGTGGCAGGCGGCGATCTCGGCTTGGAGGAGATAGGGGCCGCGGGTGGTGTCGATTTTATGAGCGCGTTCGATGGCATTTAGGCCGCGATGGATTAGGAGTTGATCCCATTGGGTGCGGTTTTGATCGAAGAGTAAGACTAGTTCGCCGGTGGAGGTGATGCGGGCGCGGATGCGGGAGGCCTGGATTTCCATGAGGGCGACTAGGCCGTGGACCTCGGGCTCCGCGGGTGTGAGTTCGGCTAGGATGCGGCCGAGGCGGAGCGCGTCTTCGCAGAGGGTGGGGCGCATGAGGTCGTCGCCGGTGGTGGCGGAGTAGCCCTCGTTGAAGATGAGGTAGATGACCTCGAGGACGGAGGAGAGGCGGGCGGCGAACTCGAGGCCGCGGGGGACCTCGAAGGGGATGTGTTTGTCGGCGAGGGTGCGTTTGGCGCGGACGATGCGCTGGGCGATGGCGGGTTCGGTGGTGAGGAAGGCGCGGGCGATCTCATCGGTGGTGAGGCCGCCGAGGAGACGGAGGGTGAGGGCGGCGCGGGACTCGGTGGGGAGGATGGGATCGCAGGCGATGAAGACGAGGCGGAGGAGGTCGTCGCCGATGGTGTTGTCGAGAGTGGAGTCGAGGTCGGGCGAGGTTTGTTCGAGGGCTTCGAGTTCGCGGCCGAGCTCTTCGTGTTTGCGCTGGGCGACGGCGTTGCGGCGGAAGAGATCGATGGCGCGGCGTTTGGCGGTGGCGGTGAGCCATGCCGCGGGATTATCGGGAACGCCAGACTGCGGCCACTGCTCGAGTGCGGCGAGAAGCGCCTCTTGTGCGAGGTCTTCGGCGAGGCCGACGTCACGGGTGAGGCGGGTGAGTCCGGCGATGACGCGCGCGGACTCGATGCGCCAGACGGCTTCGATGGTGCGATGCAGGGCTTGATGTTCGGCCTGATGTGGATCGGTAGCGGACACTGCTACCGATCACACCAGCTTCGATCCATGGATGCAAGTGCGGCTATTTGTTGGCGGTCTGATTTGGCAACTGAGCTCGGCGCTCTACTTTGTGCTGGATCTGCTCTTCGGACAGGATGGGTGCGAAGTCTTCCATCTCAAAGACCTGGCGGATTTCGACTTCGTAGTCGCCGGCGCCGCAGTTGGGGCCACGCTTGACCCACTCGATGGCCTCTTCGAGGGACTTGACCTGCAAGATCGAGAAACCGGCGATGAGCTCCTTGGCCTCGGTGAAGGGGCCGTCGACGACGGTACGAGACTTGCCGGAGAATTTGACGCGTGCGCCTTTGGAGCTTGGATGGAGGCCATCGAGGGCGAGCAGGACGCCAGCCTTGCTGAGCTCTTCGTTGTACTTGCCCATCTCGGCCATGAGCTGTGGATCGGGGAGGGCGCCTTCTTTTTCCGACTCTGCGGTTGCTTTGACGATGACCATGAATCGCATTGCGAAATCTCCTTTGGGTTGAGCGATGGTTGTGTGGCTTGTTTTCGGGTTCAGCTATTCGTTGGCTAACCAGTGAACTCAGATTGAGAGCCAGTTGGATCGCTGTTGCTCGCTTTCGTACTGGCTCTCTGCTGATACGTCGAACGGGGTGTAGCCGAATCGACATGAGAACGGAATTTATATGCCAGCCGCCTGTATGCGGTACACGCGCCATCGCGGAAGCGTTCCGGATTCGGGAACTGCCGGAACAAGCCCGGCACAGTATTAGAGGAAGCCCGCAGGAAGCTGGCAAAATAAAGCCTTGCACATCGCGAGCAGCGTAAGCCGTGAATCTTCTACCACTTGTTACAATTCCTGTTACAGTGGCGCCAAACCAGCAACGCCGCCCATCTCTGAACAGCGCTATTAACTACTTTAAAATGAATCTGGTGCGGAGAGGGGGACTTGAACCCCCACGAGATTGCTCCCGCTAGCACCTCAAGCTAGTGCGTCTGCCAATTCCGCCACCTCCGCAGGGGCGCTACTTCTTCGCTGGGGCCGGCGCCGGCCGGCCTTGCGGCGGCCGGGCGGGGATGTTCAACGGTACGGACTTGCCGTTCGGCAGTTGCAGGGCCGGGCCCTTCGCCGGAGCGGGCGCCTTAGCCGGCGCGGTCTGCGTGCCCGCGGGCGCTGAATCCAGAACCGTCTTGGCGCCGCCGGACGACCCGCGCGTAGCCAGGATCGAAAGCGATAGCGACGTGATCATGAAAACGATGGCCGACGCCGTGGTCACTCTCGAAAGCAGGGTCGCCGAGCCGCGCGGACCGAAAGCCGTCTGCGAGCCCATGCCGCCAAACGCACCCGCCAGATCGGCCGCCTTCCCGCTTTGCAGCAGCACCACAATGATCAGGAAGACGCAAACTATTACGTGGATAATCGTTAGAAGAATCAACATCGCGTTCCTATAGTATAGGAAATCGGATAGCCGCGGGTCAAACGTGGCCTCCGCCGGCTGAAGCCTGTGCTACCGCCTGTGCCGCCTTATATGGCGCGGGCTTTACGGACGGGGCGGCCCACTTCGGAACGCGCCGGCTTCTTCAAGCCTTGCGCGAGCCGCCGCACCTGATCGCTGACGCACACCAGAAACATGGGCTGGCGCGCGTTCTTCAGCAGATCGATGATGCGGTCCGGCGCTTCTTCCAAATAGATGGATTTGCCGTCGGTCAGCAAATGCGTTTCCGATTCGCTCTGGAGAGCGTCGCTCAAGCGCTTGCCCATGTCCTTCTGCAGGAAACGCAGCACCCGCCGGATTTTCTGGAGCGAAAACCCCTTCCGCCGCAGCTCGGCGATCACGGAAACCTCCAGAACTTCCTGCGCCAGGTAAACGCGTTTATGGCCGTCCTGGCGCGGGGAGACAACGCTCCGCTCGTCCCACCATTGCAACTGGCGCAGGCTCACGCCGCAGATCCGGGCCACATCGGTGCTGGTGTATTGGTCGCTGCCGGGCAATGCAGCAGTCCGCAGTTTTTTTGTTTTGAACATTTCGCCCCGCTTTCGGTTTGGAAAAATAGCCGCCATTCTGGATTGTACTTTAGTGGCGGGCGGTGTCAATAGGCAATTGCAGATCTTTTGGGGGGAGCTTCGGGGATACTGGCCGGGAGGCCCGTCCCACTGTGCTAAGATAGGGCTTTCCAACCTGAGGTTTTCGTGGCCAGAATCACCCGTAAAGAGTTGAAGTCCGACAAGTTTGCGCTCGAAGTCGGGCACACAGTCGATTTTTTTGAAGAACACCGGACCGAGATCGTCCGCTATGGCGCGGTGGCGCTGGCGGTAGCCGCTCTCGTGGTTCTCATCTTCGTTTACCGGAACCATCAGCATGTCGTGCGCCAGGATGCGCTGGCGAAAGCCATGGCCGTCGAGGAAGCCGCCGTCGGCCAGGCGTCTCCGGGCGCAACCCTCACGTTCCCGACGCAAGAGGCCAAAGACAAGGAAGCCGTCAAGGCATTCAGCGAACTGGCCGCCAAATATTCAGGCACGGACGAAGGCTACATCGCGGAATATTATCTGGGTTGCACCGCCGCCGACGAAGGCAAGCTGGGCGAAGCCGACAAGCGCTTCGGCGCGGTGGCCGATTCCGCCGGCAAGAAGTATGCCTCGCTCGCCAAGCTTTCGCTCGGCCAAGTTCAGTTCGCCGAGGGCAGGCTCGATTTGGGCGAGAAAACGCTGCGATCCCTGATGGCCGATCCTACCGTTTTCGTGTCCAAGGACCAGGCGGCAGTGGTGCTGGCAAAATTGCTGGCGCACACCAAGCCCGCCGAAGCGCGGAAACTGCTGGATCCCCTGCGCGCCAAGCCCGGTCCGATAAGCCAGATGGCTATTCAGGCTTATGCCGAACTGCCGCCCCAGTAGCCGGGTCAGCCATGCTGGGCCATCTCCGGTTTCCGGTGGAGCGCAGCTTGGGGCGGCGCTACCCGGAAGCCGCGCATCCTTACCGTAACGCGTTTCAGCGCGACCGCGACCGCGTGGTACATGCGCGCGCCTTCCGCCGGTTGGAAGCCAAGACGCAAGTGTTCACGCCCGGCCTGTGCGACCATTTCCGGAACCGGCTGACACACACCATCGAAGTGGCGCAGATCGCGCGCACGGTGGCCGCCGTTCTGGGTCTCGATGAGGATCTGACCGAAGCTCTGGCGCTGGCCCACGACATCGGCCATCCGCCTTTCTCTCACGCCGGCGAGGACGCCCTGGATGAGCAGATGAAACGCTTCGGTGCGCGCTTCGACCACAACCTGCACGCGGTGCGCATCGTGGAGAGTTTCGAACAACGTTACGCGCGATTTCCGGGACTGAACCTGTCTTTCGAAGTGCGCGAAGGCATTGCCAAGCATTCGCGCGATTTCGGCCCTGGCGAGAGTCCCGAGTTGGAGGAGTATCTGCCGGGCTTGCGGCCGCCGCTGGAAGCGCAGCTCATCGATCTGGCCGATGAGATCGCCTATAATACCGCCGACCTGGACGATGCCGTGTCCGCCGGCCTGCTGTGCTCCGAGGAGGTGGCCGCGGAGGCGCCCTACTACGCGGAACTCTACGAGGCGGCCGAGCAGCAGTTCCCCGGCGCGCCGGAGAACGCCCGCTTTCACGAGACGCTGCGCTCCCTGATCGACGCCCTGGTATCCGGCCTGATCAATGGCACGGTGCGCCGGGCCTCCGAAGCCGGAGTCGGGACCGTGGAGGACGTGCGGCGGCATTCCGAGCGTTTGGCTGCGTTCACACCGGAAACGGGGACGGCCAATCGCGATTTGAAGCGATTCCTGCACCGGCACGTATATACCGCGCCGGCATTGTGCGAGGAGCGCGACCGCGCGGCCGGCATGATCGCGCAACTCTTCGATTTTTTCTTGGAATACCCGGAGCGGCTGCCGGCTTCATACGGCGAACTGATTCCAGGGGAGCCTGCCTACCGCGTGGTCTGCGATTACATCGCCGGGATGACCGACGGATTCTTCCAGCGCACGTATCAGCAGATGCTGGGGGCGTGAGCCGCCGTGGGGCAGGCGTCTACGCCTGCGGCGGGTCTCCAGACCGGCCCCCTTTTCGCGGCGCGCCCAGGCCGACGTGGACGTCGGCCGCAGGACTGGAGTCCTGCCCCACGATTCGATATAGTGCCACGGTAGCCTGCGCGCCGGCAACGACTTTGTCCCGCAGTTCGGGCGGCTCAATCACTTCGATGCGACCGCCGAAACTCAGCGCAAACTGGATGGCTTCGTCTTCCGCGTCGAAGCGCAGCCGTATACGCACCAATTCCCCTTCCACACTTTCTTCTTCCAATCGCCAGCCGCGGTAGCGCACCCATTGCATCACGCCGGAGCCGGCCCGGAAAGTGGCGTAATACCGCGGCAGCTTGTCGCGGAACTCCGTGGCCGAGCGCTCCCAATAGGCGGCCAGATCGAATCCGGGCGGGCGGGCGGCGGGTTGCTCGAGAATGGCCGCTTCGCGAATGCGCGACACACGATAGGTGCGCAGGTCGTCCGCGGGGCGCTCCACGCGCGCCACCAGATACCAGGTACTCCCCTTGGCCACCAGACCCAGCGGATGGGCGGTGCGTTCGCCCGCTTCGCCCAGCACGCGGCTGTAGACGAAGCGCACCTGGCGCTCGCGCCAGAGCGCATCCAACAGCACCGGCAGGCAGGCCACCGATTCCGCGGGATCGCGCCAGCCGCGGGTATCCACCAGAATCCGCTGCCGCGCAAAATCGGCGTACTGGCGGGAACCGGCCGGCAGCGAGGCCTGCAGCTTGATCATGGCCGCGTCGGCCTCCTGCGCCAGCCCCAGATCGGCCATCAGCCGAGGGGGGCGCGCCAGAAACAGCGACTGGATTTCGGCCGCGCTCAACCCGGTGAGCTTGGTCTGATAGCCTTCGACCAGGCTCCAGCCGCCGCCGGCGCCGCGCTCGGCCAGCACCGGAACGCCCGCTCCGCTGAGCGCATCCATGTCGCGGAGCACGGTGCGTTCAGACACCTCCAGACGTTTGGCAAGGTCGCGGGCGGTGACTCTGCGGTGTACTTGCAGCAGAAGAAGGATTGAAAGCAGCCGGTCGGCGCGCATAGAAAAACTCTAGCAGGCAAATATGACAAAAGGTGTCAGGAATGCCCGGTTACATTACCGACATGAAACCATTACAAGGGAAGATCGCCGTGGTCGGGGGCGCCAGCCGCGGCGCGGGCAGAGGCATCGCGCTGGCGCTCGGCGATGCCGGCGCCACCGTGTATGTCGCGGCGCGCAGCTCGCGCCTGGGACCCAAGCCCGCGGACGGCGCGCCGGGCACCGTGGAAGATACCGCCGAGGAAGTCCGCGCGCGCGGCGGCCAGGGCATCCCGGTGCGCGCCGATTTGGGTAACGAAGAGGAGACGGCTGCGTTGTTCCGGCGCGTGAAAGAGGAGCAGGGGCGGCTCGACCTGATGGTCGATTCCGCCTGGGGCGCGAATTTCATGCCGGAATGGTCGAAGCCGTTTTGGGATCTGAGCGCCGGTATCTGGCGCGACACTGCCTCGACGATCAACGCCGCGTGGCTCACCAGCGTACATGCCGCGCGGATCATGGTGAAGCAGCGCAGCGGACTGATCGTTCACGTGACCGACAATCTGCATCCCGATCCGTCGGCGTATCGTGGACAGGTTCTGTGGGATCTGGGCCACGAGTTTCTGAACCGGCTGGTCGCGGATATGGGCCGGGACTTGGAAAAATCGCAGGTAGCGGTGGTGGGACTCAATCCGGGCTTCATGCGTACCGAGAGGGTGCTCATGCACATGACCACCGAGGCGATTAAGAAGCAATTCCGCTTCGATTTGAGCGAGTCTGTGGAATATATCGGTCGCGCGGCGGCCGCTTTGGCGGCCGACCCGGAGGTGGTTGGCAAGACGGGCCAGTTGCTCTGGGCGGCGGAACTGGCGAAGGAGTATGGCTTCACCGATATCGACGGGCGCGCGATTCCTTTGTTCGACCCTAACGCGCCGGTGCGAGCATAGCTCGCCTTGCGGGCATAGCCCGCCGTGGCTGGTGGTTAGTGGCTGGTGGTTAGTGGCTGGTGGTTAGTGGCTGGTGGCTGGTGGTTAGTGGCTGGTGGCTGGTGGAATGGGCGGGCTGACTTCGTAGACTTCAATCCACTGGCCGCGACGCTGCCAGCGGGCCACCGGCGTGAGCGGCCGGCTCCGCATTTCGGGACTCGTGAGTTCCGGCTCATAGCCATAGAAGTGGCGCCAGATCTTGCGCACCAGCTCGATGTGGGTCCAGCTCCAGGGCGGCTCCCACATGCGCGAGAAGAACACCAGGATGCGCGCGTCGCGTTGCCAACCGGTGCGGTCCACGCCGATTGCGGTGAAATCCGGCAGGCTGTGGACCGGAATGGCGCGACGGACGTAACCGAATTCGGGGCGGCTGAGCGCGGAGGTGAGGGGCCACACGGTGGCGATCCGCTCGCCTGGATAGTTTCGTGAGACCAATTCCGCGGCAGTCTGCTGCAACCCCACGAAGTCGGTGAAGGCCAGGTTGTTTTCGAAAGGAAACGGATAGGGCGGGTTCCAAAAATTGCCGGCGATCAACCCGGCCAGGAGCGCAACCTGGCAGGCAATTTTCAAGGGGCCTTTGTAGATCGACATAGCCGCCACCATCGCCGTGTAGACCACCGGCAGCACCGGGAGCAGGTAGCGCTCCAGCATGGCTCCGCCGACGGCGCTGAGGAATAGCACGTGGATGCCGATCAGGAGCCAAGCGACGCGCCAGGCGCGGGCGCCGAAGATGCCGCGGCGCCAGGCCAGCAGGATGGCGATGGTCCCGATCCAGTGGAAATCCTGAAAGAACAGGTAATAGAGGCGCCGGCCGAGCGCGAAGGCGAAGCGCACCGGGTGGAACGGATAGTACAGGTTGTAACGGGTGAATTCGGTGTTGCCGAACAGGTGTCCGGTGCCGCGTGCCAGGACCAGCAGCCAGCAACCCAATGCGGCGGCGGGCAGCAGAAACCAGGCGGCGTCGCGGCGCCGCTTTTCGTATAAGAGGTATACGCCGAACAGGAGCGGCGCCAGCAGTCCGGTTTCCTTAACGAGAACCAATGCCACGCACGCCATGGCGGCCAGACGCGTTTTATCCTGCAGGAACAGCAGCAGCGCCAGGCAAGTGAAGAGCATGGCCGGCATATCCAGTTGCGCCAGCATGGCCTGGGCGAAGAACAGCGGCGAGCAGCACAGCAGGAACACGGCCATGAAGGCTGGCGCGCCGCGCACGTTGCGGCACAACTCGATAGCCAGCAGGAACGCTACCAGGACGGCCACGGACGCCACCAGCAGCATGGCGATGCGCGTCGACACTACCGAATATCCGGCCACGGTCCAAAAGGCGGCGAGGTACGCCATCACACCCGGCGGATGCGCGTTGGGGACGGTGGAATGCGGAATCCAGGCGGCGGCGCCACCACCCCCGTGAAATAGATCCAGCGCGGCTGGTATGAACTGTCCCAGTTCATCCCAATAGTAGGGCAGGCGCAGCAGCGGCGCGTGCGAGAGCAAAACGACGAAGGCAAACAGCGCCAGGAAGAAAAGGTAGGTTTCAGGACGGATGCGCCGGCGGCGGGCGGGCTCCGCGGTCACTGGACGGTCCCGGCCGGCGGGTGCGGCTCGAGCTTGATCTCGCCGAACGCGGTTTCGTACTGGTTGACGTTCTGCGTGAGGACGTTGAGCAATGCCTTGGCCTGTTGCGGGCTGAGGTAAACTCCCTGAAAATTCTGGATATTGACGTTATCGGGCGCCGTTTGGTTGACCAAGCCGAAGAGCAGGAAAAAGTCCCAGAGGTTTACGCGGATCTGCACGCTGTTGGCGTAGCCCTCCCGGTATTCCGGCAGGTTGCTCATCTGGATCTTGGGCGGTAGGGGTTGGTTCATATGGACATGGTGACACAAACCCGGTGGCTGGTGGCCGGTGGACAGTGGCTGGTGGATGGATTTGAAAAAGTTTGTAAATTGGTACAACCTGGGCCCTGGTTTTCGCGTCCGATGTGGTGAGAGGGAAGAAGACCATGAAACTAGTCGTGGCGAAAGGCGTGAGCGGATTGGCACATTGTCCGATTTGCACCCACACGGTACCAGCGGCCATCGATATGATAGGGAAACGGGCGCGGGTATCGCCCGGACAGCGCTGCCCCCGGTGTGCGTCGTCGCTGGACGTAGCCATCGTAGTACAGGCGCTAGAAGCCGCCTGACCGGTGCAGTACTTTTTTGGATTGGCACGCGGGGCGAATGCGCGCTATAGTGTAGTCAGATTGGGTCCGAGATGAAAAGGAAGATGCCACTCAAATCCGAACCGGTGATCGCCCCCGAGATTCTGGAGCAAGCCAAGAGGTCGCTGGTGAGCGACAATCTGAGAAAACCGGCGAAATGCTCGGTTTGCGGGGCGGAGACTTCGCTCGGACTGGGCGAGCCGTTGTGCTGGGTATGCCGGCGTCTGAAGATCAGCGCGTGGCGCGACAGCGAACAGCAGATGCCCGCTCAAGAGTGAGGGACCGTACTCCCAATTCCCGCCGCCAGCGCCCGTTCGTAGACAAAAGCGGCGGCAATCACATCTTCCACCGCCAATCCGACCGACTTAAATAACGTGACTTGACCCGGCGCGGTGCGCGCCTCCACTCGGCCCGCTACCACGTCCTTCAATTCCACGATCCGTGGACTGGCCCAATCCTGTTCGTCGAGGGCCATCAACAGGTCGCCGGACTCCATGCGCGCCTGCTCTATGGAATCCACTGCGATCAGGCCGGCGCGCCTTATCAGGTCGGCTGGAATCTCACGGCGCGTCGCCTGGTTGGATCCCATGGCGTTGATGTGCGCGCCCGGCTCGACCCATTCGCCGGATAACACTGGTTCCTTGGCGTAGGTGGCGGTGACTATAATTTGTGCGCCGCGGACGGCTTGTTCGGCGGTTTCGACGGCGCGGGCCTCGATTGAAGCAGGGGCTTCCGCGGCGAAAGCGGCCCGCTTAGCGGGATCGCGGCTCCACACACGCACTTCCCATATCTTCCGCGCTGCAAGCATCGCTTCCAACTGTGTACGCGCTTGAAAACCGCTGCCGATGATGGCGAGGGTCGAGGCGTCGGCCCGGGCCATGAACTTTGTCGCCAATCCGCTGGCCGCTCCGGTACGGATTTGCCCCAGGTGATTGGCCTCGACGATCGCCAGCGGTTGCGCATCCGCGGCTTGGTAGAGCAGGAACAGGAAATTCGCGCCGTAGCGGGGATTGGTCGCGTAGATCTTCGCGCCGTAGTATTGGCCGTCGCTGGCGGCCATGTAGTGCAGCAGCGAGCCGGTAGGCAGGATCAAGCGGCGGCGCGGTTGATTGATCGCCTCGCCCGAGGCCAAGCGCTGAAAGGCCGTCTCCATCAGATCGATGCAATCCGCCATCGGCAGCAGGCCGCGCACCTCGCGCTCGGTCAGGTAGAGCATATTCCGATCATCGCAAATCTCCAGGTTCAAAAATAAAGTTTCCGGCGCGCGCTAAATTTCCGTGCGCATCGCGCAGGTTGGGCAGGAGAAGCTGCACACAGAATCTACCTCGGCCGGGGAAGCCGCGGTGGCAGAGGAAAACATTTTATGAAAAACGATACAGGAAAACGGAATGGAGGCCACCTGCGCTCACTCTATGCGAGCGGCTTGCTGGCCATGGGTCTGCTGGGATCGCTCACGATCGCCAGCGCGCAACAAACGGGGGGCGCCGCCGGTGCGACGGCCGTTCCCAGGCTGGTGCATTTTGCCGGGTCGTTCCATCCTCCGGCAGATCAGCCCACTGGACCGGTAGGCGCTACTTTCGCGATATACGGAGAACAAGACGGCGGTGCGGCGCTGTGGAGCGAGGACCAGAACGTCGCGCTGGATGCCAATGGCAATTACGCGGTGCTACTCGGATCGACCAAGAACGGAGGCGTGCCGATGGAACTATTCGCGGCTGGCGAGGCCCGCTGGCTGCAAGTGAAATTTCATTTGCCGGATGAAGTTACCGCGCCGCGGGTATTGCTGGTGAGCGTGCCCTACGCGCTGAAAGCGGCGGACGCGGAAACCATCGGCGGCCTGCCGCCTTCGGCCTTCGTATTGGCGGCGACCACGGCGAACGGCGAGACGGGTGCGATGAGCGGCCGCGATGTGGCGGCGTCCGCATCCGCTTCCGCGACGCCAGCGGTCACAGGTACCGGCACCACCGACTTCGTCCCCCTCTGGACGGATAGCACCGGGACGCTGGGGAACTCGGTATTGTTCCAGTCCGGCAGCGGGGCCACGGCCACGGTCGGAATCAATACCACCACGCCGGCAACTACCTTGGACGTAAACGGAACCGCGACGTTGCGCGGAGACACGGTGATGGCTGCGATCGGCGTAGCCACCACGAAAGGGGGAAAGAAATCCCAGCCGCTGGATTTCGCGGGTTCGGCGTTCAATAGCGGCACCAGCAGCGCAGTGGCGCAGACCTTCCGGCTGCAGACTGAGGCCGCCGGCAACGACACCACCAGCCCCAGCGCGACGCTGAATCTGCTTTACGGATCGGGCGCCGCGACGCCTGCGGAAACGGGACTGAAGCTGGCGAGCAACGGGCAGATCGAGTTCGCCACCGGGCAGACATTTCCCGGCGCGGGCACCATCACCGGGGTCACCGCCGGATCCGGTCTGATGGGAGGCGGCGTCACCGGCGACGTGACGGTGGGCCTGACTAACACTTGCGCCAGCGGACAGGTGTTGCAGTGGAATGGAAGTGCGTGGGCCTGCGCCGCGGGAGGTTCGGGCGGGGGCGGCATTACCGGGGTGACCGCAGGCACGGACCTGACCGGCGGCGGCACCAGCGGCAGCGTGACCTTAAACCTGGACACCACCAAAGTACCCCAGTTGAACACCGCCAACACCTTCACCGGCAACGAAACGGTGAACGGAAACCTAAGTGCCACGGGAGTGGTCTCGGGCAGCAGCTATCAGATCGGCAACACCCTGTTCGCCTTCGGTAACTATACGAATCAGAACGCGTTCCTCGGTTTTGGGGGTAACTCCACGATGACCGGCACCAACAACACCGGGGTCGGCCTAAACGCGCTGCGTGCGAACTATACGGGCAGCTACAACACTGCAGTCGGGTCGGGTACGCTCAGCCAAAACGGGGGCGATGGCAATACCGCCATCGGCTACGGAGCGCTCGCCGCCAACGAAAACGGCACATACAACACCGCCAATGGCTCTTCGGCGATGTTCACCAACAATACCGGCTACTACAACGTTGCCATGGGCAACGGGACGTTATATGGCAACACCAGTGGATACGGCAACACCGCCCTTGGCACAGGGGCGCTCGGGGCAAACACCACCGGGGCCTACAACACGGCCGTGGGCTATGTCGCAGGTTCAGGCACGTCGATCAACTATGAGGTCACGGGAGAGTACAACACGTACCTTGGGTATGCGGCCGGTCCCGGCAGCCAAACCCAATTCTTCAACGTCACGGCCATCGGCGCCGGCGCGGTCGTCAACCAAAATTATGCCATGGCCCTGGGCGGCACAGCGGAATGGGCGGTGAATATAGGGATCGGCACGGCCACTCCGTATTTCGACTATGCGCTGGATGTCGAGGATTCCCCCACCGAGGGAATCACCGGCGGCGTGGTGGTAAATGGCGGCGGTGGGAATCTCTATCTGGGCATGACCAGCGGCACGCATGAGTTCCGCGTGGATTACACCGGCAAGGGCTTCTTCAACGGGGGAACCCAGACGGGCGGTGCGGACTTCGCCGAGTCGGTGGCGGTGGGCGGGCAGCGTTCACTCTACGAGCCGGGGGATGTGCTGGAGATCGATCAAAGTGCCAACCGGCACCTGACGCTGTCGCACCACGCCTATGCCACGCTGGTCGCCGGTATCTACTCCACCAAACCGGGAGTGCTGGCCACCGAACACAACATGGACGACCCTGCCATCGCGTCGAGCGAAGTGCCGCTGGCCGTGGTCGGGATCGTGCCCTGCAAAGTCAGCACCGAAAACGGAACCATCGCGCGGGGCGATCTGCTGGTGACCTCGTCGCGGCCCGGCTACGCCATGAAGGGGACCAACCGGCGGCGGATGCTGGGCGCGGTGGTGGGCAAGGCGCTCGAACCGTTGGAGAAGGGGAGCGGGGTGATCCAGGTGCTGGTCACATTGCAGTGATGGCGTGATACCCGGCCGCGAAGCCAAGATGGAGAGCTTGCTGTATAGCCCGACAGCAAGCTCTGCTTTAGCTTTAGCAGCCTCATTCTACGCCGGTTTTCGGGGCGGTAACCGCACCCGCCGGTGGGCGAGCTTCGCTCGCCTAAGCCGGCTTGAAAGCCGGCTGCGGGCAATATTGCCCGCCCTCCAAACACAGGCTGAAGCCTGTGCCTTGAGTTTCTACATTCTGTCCGCCGTAGTGGGGCAGGCTCGCAGCCTGCGCGGGCCTCGCAGGCCCGCTCTTGGTGGGACAGGCTTTAGCCTGTCGCACACAGGCTGAAGCCTGTGCTACCTCCTGGGCTTGGCCTCGGCCAGTTGGCGCAGAACAAACGAATTGTCTGGCAGGCGCAGGTTCCACGCCTGCCATAACGCGAGGCGATCCGCTGCGTAGCGATCGGCCGCGGACGGATCGCCAGCCCGGCGGCAAAGCCGGGCCAGGCGAGCCTGAGCCACGGAAAGCGCCAGCGCGTCGGTAAGGCTCTCCCGCGGACGGTAGCCGCGGGATTCATACTTGCGCAAAAGCATGCGATAGGTGGCGATCGCCGCTTGCGGATTTCCGCCGGCCGCATCCAGTTCCGCCTGGGCGCACACCAGGGTCTCTTCCGGCGAAGATGCCGTGAGGGGCATGCTTTCGATCGCCGCATCCTTATAAAACATAGCCCGGACTTGCGCCAGACGCCGGCGCGCCTCGGCAGTCCGTCCGAGATCCCGCAGCGCGTAGGTGGACGCGGCGGCCGCGCGGGTCATATACTCGACCCTTAGGAAAGACCCCTCGGGCTCGGCCCGCATCACTTCCCAGACTTCGTCGAACAGCGGCAGGGCGGCCGCCGGGTGGCTCAGGCGTAAGAGGCTGGCGATCCAGAGTTGGCTCTGCGCGAAATCGACGCGCGCGCCATGATCCTTGGGATCCGTGGACATGAGCTGGCGGCTGATGGCGGCGCTTTGCTCGAGGGCGGGAAGGGCGGCGGCGAGGCGGCCCAGTCCCAAGGAATCGGATTCGCCATTCACCAAACCGATGTAGTAGAACACCGCGCTCAACTCGATCTGGCGGCGTTTTCCCTCGGGCAGCTTTTCGAGCGTACGCCGCGCATCGTCGAGCTGGGCAAGGGATTTCTCCAACTGGCCGTCATAGCGCAGGAAAGAAGCATAGCTCCGCGACATGGACGCGTAATTCAGGAAGGCCTCCGGTGTGCGCGCGGTTTCCGCATAGCGCCGGGCAAATTGGATACTCAACTCGGCGTACCGGCGCGCCTCCTCGTTCCGATCCAGGTTGGTTAACGCGCGGCGCAGGCTGGCATAAGCGCTGGCCGCCAGTTTGAGATCGGCGGTCTCGGGATTCCCAGCCGCGAATTGGTCTACCAGCGGGGCCAACTCGCCGGCCAATTCGGCGGTCCGCGGCTTTTGGCTCTTGTCCGTCCGGAGCATCAGCGTATCCAGCCGGTTCTCGATCCTGGCGCGCAGTGCGGCGCGGTCGCGGGGCTGCGCGGCCAACGCTTTGGCGAGCAGCCGGTCGCCGCGATCCAATGCGGCGAAAGCGTCGGCGTCCCGGCCCAGACTGGAATCGCCGCGGCGGCTGAGCACATCGGCGGTGCGCTGATAGGCTTCGGCCAGTTCCAGTTGCAGATCGCGCTCGCTCGCTTCGGCGCTGAGGTCGTTGAGGTAGTGGAGAGCTTTATCGGCGATATACTGGCGCGCGGCGGTGGAACCCGGAAGATTGCGCACGCGGTCTTCGACGCCGAATAGATCGCCGGCCAATTCGCGCGCGATCTTGAAGCGCCGCTCGGCGAGCTGCCGCGCACGCAGGGCGACCACCAACCCCACAGCCAGCGCAGCGACCACCAACAGCGCCGCGGTCAACGGAATCCAGGCGCGCCGAACGAACTTTCCGGCGCGGTACAGAAGCTCTCCCTGGCGGGCACGGATCGGCATCCAGCACAGGTAGCTGCGCAGGTCGCTCGAAAGCTGGTCGACGGTGGCGTAGCGCTGCCGCGGCTCCTTGCGCAGCGCCTTGGAAAGGATGGCGTCGAGATCGCCCTTCAGTTCCGGATTCCATCGGCTGGCGCGCGCGACGTCGTGCGTGCGCACAGCCGCCAACAGCGCTTGCGGCGAGGCGCCGTCGATCTCAAGCGGCGCATGCCCGGTGAGCAATTTGTAAAGCACCGCTCCCAACGAGTATGTATCCGACGCGGTAGTGATCTGGCCACCGGTGGCCTGCTCGGGGCTGCCATAGGCCGGCGTCATCACGCGCTGCCAGGTGAGCGTAACGCCGGCGTCGAAGCCCAGCATTTTGGCAATACCGAAATCGAGCAATTTGGGCACGCCGCCGGCGGTCACCAGGATGTTGCCCGGCTTGATATCCCGGTGCACCACGAATCTGGTGTGCGCGAACGACACCGCGTCACAGACTTGCAGAAACAACTCGATTTTGCGGCGCGCGGTCAGTCCCTCGCAGAATTCGTCGATAGGCAGCCCTTCCACCAGCTCCATGACGAAGTAGGGCTGGCCGTCCGCGGCGTGGCCGGCGTCCAGAAGGCCGGCGATGTTGGGATGCGACAGGCCCGCCAAGATCTGGCGCTCCTGCAGGAACCGCTGCCGCTGGAGCGGGTCGCCGGCGCCGCCTTGCATCACCTTGACCGCTACCTGCTGGCGGACTTCTCCATCCACGCGCTCCGCCCGGAAGACGGCGCCCATGCCGCCGCGGCCGATCAACTGCACCAATTCATACGGGCCGCAGCGGCGCGGTTGGGCGGGCGTGGCGGAGTCGGGCAGCGCGGCCGCCGCCAGTTTCGCGATGGGCGACTGCAGGGTGTCAGTCGACACTGTATCGTGCGCGAGCAAGGACTCGACTTCCCTTCGGACGGACGGGTCAATCGAGTGCGCGGCGAAATAAGATTCCCGCGCGGCGGCGTCCCTATCGGCAAGCTGCTCGAAGAGATTTTCCACTTCCGGGCTCATACGCGCTCCTCCGCCAGCTCGCGCCGCAGCCAGGCGAGGCCCAGGCGCAGTTGGTGGCGCACGTTATGCACCGGGATGGCGAGCGCCGCCGCGGACTCTTCGGCCGTGAGGCCGGCGAAGAAGCGCAATTCGATCAGTTGGCCTTTCAACGGATGGTCCCGGGCCAAGCGGTCCAGGGCGTCGTTCAAGACCAGAAACGCATCGCCCGCCGGCGCGCCCAGATCCTCGAAGCCGCTGAGCGTGACCTGCAGATCCTCTCCGCGTTTGCCGGCGCGGCGGGCGCGCGCCAGATCGACCAGCACCTGGCGCATGACGCGCGCCGCGATGCCGTAGAAATGGGACCGGTTCTCGAACTCGGGCAGCGGCGAGCCCGCCAACCGCAGAAAGGCCTCGTGGACCAACGCGGTGGCTTCGATCGCCGCGGGCGCCCGCTCATACCGGAGATGACCCATGGCAAGCTGCTTGAGCTCCTGATAGACCAGCGGGGCGACGGCGTTCATAGCCTCGGCGTCGCCATCGTGGACACGCCGCAAAAGATCCGTGATCTGCATCGCTATCGTGACTCTGCCGCTGCCGCCGCCGGCTACAGGGGCCGCTGAGCGCAGATTTTAACGGATTCCTTATGTTAAGTGCAACATGAGGGCCGGAAGTTACTTGTTCGTTTCGATCGTCTGGGCCACGTCTTCCCACTCCGCCATCAGGTTGAGCAGGTCGGTGCGGCGGGCAGTCAGGAGATCGTGGACGCGCACGGTTTCGTCGGCGCTGGTGAAGTGCACGAGCGCGCTTTCGTAGTCGGCGATTTCGACTTCCAGGCGGGTGACTTCGTCTTCGATTTCGCGGCGGCGCTGTTTGAGGGCGCGGAGCTTGATGGGATTGAGGCGGCCCGCGCGGGCTGGTGGCTGGTGGGTAGTGGCTGGTGGCTGGTGGTTTTGTTTAGCCGGTGGCGGGGGAAGCTCAGCGGGTTTGGCGGATTCTACCTGCTTGCCTTCTTTGCGCCAGATGTAGTCTTCGTAGTTGCCGGGGAAGACTTGCATGCCTCCGTCGGCGACTTCGAAGACGCGGGTGGCCAGCTTGTCGATGAAGTAGCGGTCGTGGGAGACGAAGAGGACCGTGCCGGTGAATTCCTGGAGGGCGTTGAGGAGGACGTCTTTGGCGCGCAGGTCCAGGTGGTTCGTCGGCTCGTCGAGCAGCAGGAAGTTGGACGGCATCATCAGCATGCGCGCCAGCGCGTAACGGTTGCGCTCGCCGCCGGAGAGCACGCCGATGGTCTTGAAGACATCGTCCTCGGAAAACAGGAAGCTGCCCAGGATGGAGCGCAGCTCGGTCGAGGTGGCGCGCGGGGCGACTTCTCCTAGATCGTCTAGGAGGCGCGCGTTGACGTTCAGCTCCTTGTACTGGTCCTGCGCGAAGTAGTCGGGCTGGGCGTTGTGGCCGAGGATGTATTCGCCGGAGGTGAGGGGTTCGGCGCCTGCGAGGATCTTGATCAGGGTGGACTTGCCCGCGCCATTCACGCCGACCAGCGCCACGCGGTCGCCGCGCTCGATGGCGAAGTTCACGCCCGCGAAGACCGGCGTATCGCCATAGCTTTTGGCGACGTTCTTGAACTCGGCCACGATGCGGCCGCTGGGCTTGGGCTGCGGAAAACGGAAGTGGATGGTCTTTTCGGCGGGCGGGATTTCAATGCGCTCGATGCGCTCGAGCTCCTTGATGCGGCTCTGCACCTGCTTGGCCTTGGTGGCTTGCGCGCGGAAGCGGTTGATGAAAGCCTCAAGCTGCGTGATGCGGTCGCGCTGGTTGGCGTAGGCGGCTTCAAGCTGCGCGAGGCGGTCGGCCTTCTGCTGCTCGTAGCGGGAGTAGCCGCCGGTGTAGAAGTGCACGCGCTTGTTCCAGAGCTCGAGCAGCTTGCGCACGGTGACGTCGAGGAAATAGCGGTCGTGGGAGACCAGCACGAAGGCGTGCGGGTAGGCGGCCAGATAGC
>Ga0181526_10001684_pt1 | contig 20627 bp, 18 predicted proteins | sample PEATcosm2014_Bin_35_FD_119750 | JGI IMG/M metagenome (GOLD analysis project Ga0181526, IMG submission 119750) | Peatland microbial communities from MTU Mesocosm Facility, Houghton, MI, USA - PEATcosm2014_Bin06_30_metaG | ecosystem: Environmental > Terrestrial > Soil > Wetlands > Peat | place...
AATCCTTTATTTATTGGAGCCGTTCGGAAAATATAGAGAAAAGGTGCCCCAAAAGTTGCCCCATTTCAACGGGCATTGGCCACCCGACACTTAGGAATCGGATAAATCAAGGAAAGATCACTGATTGCAGCAGTTCTAAATGGCAGGAGAAATCCAAGTAGCTGCTTTCTTGGGCGTGCAACTGTGCTTTGTTAAGGCAATGACCAGCGCCTCGCCCTCGAGTTGATCGAACCAGATATTTGTCGTATTGGCTACGCGAGGAATGGACCTGTCGCCATCCAATGCTCCATTGACGCCCGTTCCGGAAAGCCGAAGAATTCCCTTTTCCAGACGGTCGCGCAGCGCGGCCACGCAATCAATCGTTCCATCTTCCAGCGAGAGCATCGCCAGTTCCGCGGCCTTGGCCAGCCCCACGATGCCCGGCACGTTTTCGGTTCCAGCGCGGCGGCGGCGCTCGTGGCTGCCTCCTACGATCAACGAATCAATCGGCGTTCCGCGCCTTACAAACATCGCTCCAACGCCTTTCGGCCCGTGCATCTTGTGCGCGCTGACCGAGCAAAGATGGCATCCGAAGCGACGTACGTCGAGTGCGACCTTACCCGCGCCCTGCACGGCGTCGATATGGAAGAACACACCAGCTTCGCGTGCAATTCTGCCAATCTCTTCCACCGGTTGCAGAACGCCGGTCTCATTGTTGGCCAGCATCACGCTGATCAGCCGCGTCTCAGGCCGCAGAGCGCGCTGAATCGCCGCTGGATCAATCAGTCCGCTGGACTGCGGGGCAACAAAAGTCGTCTCCACTCCATGCGAGGTCATGCGCTCCGCTGCGGCCAGAATCGCTGAGTGTTCAATCGCAGTGGTAATAAAGTGGTCGCCAGGATGCAGCAACCCGAAGATGGCAGTATTGTCCCCCTCGGTGCCGCCGGAGTTGAAGACTACCTCGGCGTCGTGGCAGTTGAAAAACTCGGCCATCGTCGCGCGGGCCCGATCCACGGCAGAGTGCGCCTGCTGCCCGTCAAGATGAATCGAAGATGCGTTGCCGAAGCGTTCCATCCAATACGGGCGCATGGCCTCAAAGACCTCTGGCAACAGAGGCGTGGTGGCATTGGCGTCCATATAGACACGCTTCACCGGCAAATCTTCTCCTGATTTGATTGTACGGGAATCGAGATTTCGCAGTCTGCTCGGCCCTAACCCAGAGCCTCGATGACCGTGTCGAGCGCGGCCTCCCACGATGCGAGCTTGACGCCGAACCGTGCCTCAAGCTTTGCGTTCGATAAGACAGAGTTCTGCGGGCGCTTTGCAGCTGTGGGATACTCTGCGGAAGTGATCGGAGTGACCACAGGTACTTTGCCGTCGAGTAACTCCCCAGCGCGGGCGAAGATAGCTTGCGCAAATCCGCACCAGGAGACCGAGCCGGAACAAGTCATGTGGTAGAGCCCTGCCCACTCTTCCGTCTCGCCGTACTGTCCCGCCATCACTGCGCTTACGATTGCGTGCGTGGCGCGGGCCAACTCAATCGAGGTCGTTGGAGAGCCGACCTGATCGCTGACGATGGAGAGGGAATCACGCTGGCGAGCGAGGCGCAGCATGGTGAGCAGAAAATTCGATCCGTGGGGACCGTAGACCCAACTCGTGCGAAAGATAAGGACCTTGCCGCCAGTTTGGAGAATGGCTTCTTCGCCGTCCAGCTTGGTTGCTCCATAAACACTGAGCGGGGCTGGAGTGTCCTGCTCAGTCCAAGGGCCCTGCTTCGCACCATCGAAGACATAATCCGTCGAGTAATGCACGAGCAGCGCATGAGTCCGCAGCGCCTCTTCGGCCAGGATGCGAGGAGCCTCAGCATTTATGGCATGGGCCAGTTCCAGTTCCGATTCCGCGCGGTCAACTGCGGTATATGCAGCGGCATTCAGAATGATCGCAGGCTCGATGCGGCGTACCAGTGCGCGAACCTGTTTCGCATCGGCAAGGTCTACGCTTTCGCGATCGACGCCAATGATTTCGCCGAAGCCTGCGAAGCTGCGTTGCAGTTCGACGCCAACCTGCCCAGCGTTGCCGACAATGAGAACTCGCGGCTGGCTAGTCATGCGAAGACCTCCGCATTCCGCAGCAGGACGCCTTGGCGATCCTTGTCGGAGACGATTGCGTTGTCGACATTGATCGGCCAGGGGATCGCCAAATCAGGATCGTTCCAGAGAATGGTTCTTTCTCCGGCGGGAGAGTAATAATCTGTCACTTTATAGGAAAATCCAACAACATCGGTGAGGGCAACAAACGCATGGCCGAAACCTACCGGAATCCACAGTGTCTCGCACTTTTCGCTGTCAAGATGAACGGCGACATGGCGGCCGAAGTTAGCAGAAGAGCGGCGTAGATCGACAGCTACGTCGAGCACCGCGCCTTGTGTAACTCGCACCAATTTACCTTGCGGCTGGATCACTTGATAGTGAATGCCGCGCAACACGTCTTTCTTTGAGATAGAAAAGTTATCTTGCGGCCACTCGGTCGGCAAACCTGCCTCAGCCATTTGGCGTTGATTAAAGGTTTCATGGAATGCGCCGCGGCTATCTCGATAGATCGTGGGAGTTATAAGCAAAACTCCGGGCAGCGATGTTTCAGTGATTTTCATGGCTTCATAACTCCCGGGGCAAACTTCTGTTCATGAAGCAGGTCAAGTAGATATTGCCCGTAGCGGCTCTTGCTCACTTTTTCCGCAAGTGACTGCACCTCCGACGCGGAGATGAAACCTTGACGGTAAGCAATCTCTTCGGGGCAAGCGATACTGAGACCTTGGCGCCGTTGGATGGTCTGAACAAAAATCGCTGCCTCAATCAATGAGTCCTGAGTTCCTGTGTCGAGCCAGGCCATGCCACGGCTCATGATCTCGACGTTCAAGAGGCCTCGTTCGAGATAACACCGGTTCAGATCAGTGATTTCAAGCTCTCCGCGGGGCGATGGCTTGAGCGAGGAAGCGATGTCGACAACGCTATTATCATAGAAGTAAAGCCCAGTAACCGCATAACGCGACTTAGGCGCCTTCGGCTTTTCTTCAAGACTGATAGCGCGGCCTTCGCTATTGAATTCAACGACGCCATAGCGCTCCGGATCTTCAACCTGGTAGGCAAAGACGGTGGCGCCTTCTTTCAATTTGGCCGCCTGCTGCAACTGCTGAGAGAAGCCCTGGCCGTAAAAGATGTTATCGCCAAGAATCAGCGAACACGCGTCGCCTGCGATAAATTCGCGGCCGATCAAGAAGGCCTGAGCCAACCCATCGGGGCTTGGCTGGATGGCATGACTGAGATGAATCCCCCACTGGCTTCCGTCGCCCAATAACTCTTGAAAGCGCCCGCTCTCCTGGGGCGTTGTGATGATAAGTATCTCGCGCAAGCCGGCCAGCATCAGCGTACTGAGCGGATAATAGATCATGGGCTTATCATAGACGGGCAGTAACTGCTTGGATACGACATTTGTGACCGGATATAAGCGCGTTCCCGATCCACCGGCAAGAATAATTCCTTTCATCGCGCGACACGCTCCGTATAGTTTTGCCTGATCCACTCAAGATACGCGCCGGTGCGCACACTCTCGACCCATTCAGGATGGTCGAGATACCAGCGAACCGTTTTACGAAGACCTGTTTCAAAGCGCTCAGCGGGGCTCCATCCGAGCTCGCGGGTGAGCTTCGAGGCGTCGATGGCGTAGCGGCGATCGTGTCCGGGACGGTCTTTGACATATGTGATGAGATTTCTGCGCGGAGCAAGGGCGGTGTTGGGGCTCATCTCATCAACCAGATCGCAAATGGTATTCACTACATCGAGATTTTTACGCTCGCTGTTTCCGCCGATGTTATAAGTCTCTCCCAGGCGGCCTTTTTCGAGTACCGTACGAATCGCCGTGCAGTGATCTTCCACAAAGAGCCAGTCGCGCACGTTGGCGCCATCGCCATAGACGGGAAGCGGCCTGCCATCGAGCGCATTGAGTATCATCAGTGGAATCAGTTTCTCGGGAAACTGAAAAGCCCCATAGTTATTGGAGCAGTTCGTTGTGAGAACGGGAAAACCCCAGGTGTGAAAATAGGCCCGCGCCAAATGGTCGGAACCGGCTTTGGAGGCCGCATACGGACTGTTCGGGGCGTAGGCCGTGGTTTCGCTGAAGGGCGGATCGTCCGGCGCAAGTGAGCCATAGACTTCGTCGGTGGAAACGTGGAGAAACCGGAAGGCAGAGCGATCAGTTTCGCCGAGCCCCGACCAATAATGCCTTGCTTGGTCAAGCAGAACTTGTGTTCCAAGAACATTAGTGCGAATAAAAGACTCGGGCGAAGTAATGGAACGATCCACATGGCTCTCGGCCGCGAAGTGAACGATGGCCTTGGGTTGATGCTCACGCAGCAGAGAGGCAACGCGCTCAGCATCGCAGATGTCGCCCACTGCCAAGGAGTAACGCGTATTTCCTTCGACCGAGGCTAAGTTGGCCGGGTTTCCTGCATAGGTCAGAAGGTCGAGATTAATCACCGAGGAGTTTGTAGCTTTTGTCCACTGAAGGATGAAGTTCGAACCGATAAACCCGGCTCCTCCGGTGACCAAGATGGTATCGCGCATGTCTTCCTCTATCTCGTGATTTTAACCCACGCCCCCCGAAGCCGCCAATTTGTGTCGCACTACAACAGCAGTTCTAAATGGCAGGAGAAATCCAAGTAGCTACTTTCTTGGGCGTGCAACTGTGCCTTGTTGAGGTATGGAGATATTCGAGTCGCTTTTGGAGAGATTGCGCACTGTTTGCGATGGTTTTACTGATACACGTCGCGGCCCAGATCCGGCAGTGGACTATTCGATGGCGGATATTGGCCTATTGGCGTTTTCGCTGTCTTTCATGCAAAGTGAGTCGTTTTGGGCCCGCCAACGACGGCTGGAGCAAGGGCACGGCACATCGAATTGCCATACTTTATTCGGAATGAGGGAGATTCCGACAGACAACTATACCCGTCTGATGCTCGATCCTGTCTCCCCAGAAGCCTTACAGCCCTGCTTCGATCAGGTGATCTAGCAACTGCGTGAGCGCGACGGTCTGAAAGCCTTTCAACGCTGGCGGGGCGGACGTTGGTGGCGATGGACGGTACCGAGTATTTCTGTTCACAAAAACTGAGTTGCCCGCAGTGCCTGACGCGCAAGCGATCGAGTGGCAAGACGGAGCATTATCACGCCATGCTGGCGGCAATGATCGTCGCTCCTGGCCATAACATGGTGCTGCCGCTGATGCCCGAGTTCATCACCCCGCAGGATGGAGCCGAGAAGCAGGATTGCGAGCGTAACGCCGCCAAACGCTGGCTACTCGCGCAAGGCGAGCGGGTTACGAACTTGCGCCCGGTCTATCTGGGCGATGCGCTGTTCAGTTGTCAGCCGTTGGCCGAGGCGGTGCTCGCGACCGGCGCGGATTTTATGTTTGTATGCAAGAAGGACGGCCACAAAACGTTATACGAGTTTATCGAGGGTGCGCCGTTGGGCCAGCATACGGTGATCGAGCGCCGGCCCGGCAAGCGCAGCCTCACCTATGGTTACCGTTGGATTGAAACGGTTCCGTTGCGCAACAGCAAGAACGCATTGAACGTGAACTGGCTGGGGGTCAGCATCACCGATGAAACGAAAAAACTACCTATGACGGGGCTTTCATGACCAGTTTGCCGGTGACGGCGGACAACGTTGTGGAGGTCGCGGCGTGCGCCCGGGCCCGCTGGAAGATCGAAAACGAAAGTTTCAACGTGCTGAAAAACAGTGGCTATAATCTGGCCCACAACTTCGGGCACGGAAAGAAATACCTGACCCGAACCTTCCCCGCCATGAACTTGCTGGCCTTCGCCTTCCACACAGCCTGCGACTGTCTAGAAACCCCTTGGCAACAAGCCCGCGAGGCCATGGGGAAGCGTGCCCGCTTCTTTCAGGATCTACACACCATCACCGCATAGGTCCTCTTCCCCTCGTGGCATAGCCTCATCAACACAGCCGCGTCGGGCAAAGCTCCGCCCATTTAGAACTGCTGCTCTGATTGCCATCCTGAGACGGGTGTCATGCTTTCTCGAAGTCCTTACGACGCTCGGGACGCTCCAACTTCGTCGCCCGGGGCGCTTTCCGATGCGTTATGAAAGTGCGCCCGTACTTCAGCAGGAGGCCAGATGATCCCATCATTAGTCTTCAAGCAGTGTTTGATTATGGCGTTTACGATGTGCACGTAAAGGGGTAGACCGCCGACGCTGGCCTTTTCAGGGCCTCCTACCGACAGGAAACAAGTGGTCCGGAATGAGAGGAAACGATTGAATACAAGGTATTTATCTCGAAGGTGTTTTAGGACGGATTCGGACGATTTTGGCTGTTTTCGGCCCTTCGGCGTACGTTATATGTACGTCGCGATGGAATCTGCGAGACCAGCCTTGCCGTGTTTTGCCTCGGAGAGACCCGGCCATTCAGCTTTTTGATGCAGAAACATGAGATCTGAATGCAAACGCCGATGTTTCGCATGGAGAGTCGCCATTGAATTGAAAACAAACAATATAAAGTCTTCCGCATCTCGATCTGGCGAATGTGAATGCCGACCTTTCAGTTTTTCCTTTGTACGCGGATGGTACGTTGCACAAATGGAAGACACCAATCCTCGAATGAATTCGTGAGCCTACATTTGCCGTCACTTCATGATCAGGAGATGCTCCCTGTAAAATGCAGAGAGGGTTGCACGCCAGTACCCGCCCCTTTAGGAACCGATGACGACCGAAACTTCGCTTTCCGAGTTGCATGAACAGTCCGATTTCCCCTCCGCCCCCGAAGGCGATAGGCGCGCCACAAGCGAGGAGAACGAAATCTCCCTGCTCGATCTTTTGATCGTGCTTGCCGAGCGGAAGCGCATCATCTTCTGGTTAACTGCCGCCTTCGCTGTCCTCTCCATCGTTGTCTCGCTGCTGCTTCCAATGCGCTATACGGCAACGGTCACGCTATTGTCTCCGCAACAGAACACTTCTACGGGTGCGGCGCTAGCCTCCCAACTGGGCAGTATGGGCGGCATGGCCGCGCTCGCTGGAGGCAGCCTCGGCCTCAAGAACCCGAACGACATGTTCGTCGCTATGTTCAGGAGCCGCACAGTCGAAGATGCGATGATCCAGCATTTCGGCCTGATGGAGGAGTACCACAAAAAATATCTCTCCGATGCACGAAAAGCTTTTGAGAAACATGCCAGCGTAGATGGCAGCGGGAAGGATGGCATGATCCGTATTTCAGTCGAGGACCGCGATCCCCGACACGCAGCTGACCTTGCCAACGGGTATATCGATCAGTTTCGCATCCAATCTCAGCATCTCGCTATCACAGAAGCCTCTCAGCGTAGACTCTTCTTCGAGCAGCAGCTAGAACAAGCAAAGGACAATCTGGCCGATGCCGAAGAGGCTCTGAAGCAGACCGAGCAGAAAACCGGAGTGATTCAGCTTGACAGCCAGGCGCGCGCCCTGATCGAGTCGGCTGCATCTCTGCGCGCACAGGTCGCAGCAAAAGAAGTGCAGATTCAGGGAATGCGGACCTATGCAACCGGCGAGAATTCCCAGGTAGTGCAAGCTCAGCAGGAATTGGACAGTATGCGTGCCCAGTTGGCCAAACTCGGAGGTTCCGAGGACAGCGCCAGCGGAGGACTAATTGTTCCCAAAGGGCGGGTTCCTGAAGCCGGCCTCGAGTACATCCGCAAGCTGCGCGACGTGAAATACAACGAGACGATTTTCGATATCCTGGCGCGACAATTTGAGGTCGCCAAGCTGGACGAGGCCAAGCAGGGAGCGCTCATTCAGGTTGTTGATCCGGCGATTCCCCCCGACAGAAGATCCTTTCCCAAGCGTGGCCTGATCGTCATTAGCGCTACCGTAGTTGGTTTCTTTATCGGACTCTGCGTTGCACTATTCCAAGCCGGCTTTCGGCGACTGAGGGACGATCCGGAGGCGAGCAGCAAACTGGCCTTCTTAGAGAAGGCGTTGTTCTTCAAACGATTGGCATAAACGATCGTTTCTTTCGCCAGAAGTCGTTCTGAAGGCAACAAAGCCAGTTTCAACGGACTTGCCATGGGACGGAGTCAATATGTTAGTGCTGTCTCTTTGGCATTGAAAATGGGCGTCTTTGACGAGGAAGAAACGTCCGCACTCGGTGGTAATCGTTCGAGTCAAGATGCCACGCAGTTAGTATGTGAACCGTTGGTGAGAGGAACATATGAAGGCCATAATCCTTGCAGGTGGACTTGGAAGTCGTTTGAGCGAGGAGACATCCGTCAAACCGAAGCCGATGGTCGAGATAGGCGGCAAGCCCATTCTCTGGCATATCATGAAGAGCTATTCCGCATATGGCATCAACGAATTTATCATCTGCCTTGGATACAAGGGACATATCATCAAGGAGTATTTCGCAAATTACTTTCTACACTCCTCTGATGTGACGATTGACCTTGAAAAAAACAACCTGGATTTTCACAATAATCACTGCGAGCCATGGCGCGTAACGATGGTCGATACCGGCGCAAGCACCATGACCGGAGGTCGCCTGAAAAGAGTGTTGCCCTACGTTGCTGAGGAAGAAGAATTCTGTTTCACCTATGGCGATGGAGTGGCGGATGTGAATATCGCGAAATTGATTGAGTTTCACCGCCATCAAGGGACGCAGGTTACGCTCACCGCAACACAGCCGAAGGGGAAATTCGGCGCGTTAGAAATTGATCCTAGTTCGCATGTGAGTTCCTTCACGGAAAAACCCCGTGGGGACGGCCATTGGGTAAATGGAGGCTTCTTTGTCCTGTCCCCGAAGGTGGGCAAGTGTATTGAGGGTGATGCTACCAGTTGGGAGCGCGAGCCCCTTGAACAGCTTGCGCGCGAAGGCCAAGTTTCCGCTTTTCAGCATGAGGGATTTTGGCAGCCGATGGATACAGTCCATGACAAACAAGTGCTCGAGGATCTCTGGGCTGCCGGTAAGGCTCCGTGGAAGGTGTGGCAATGAGCTTCTGGCATGGACGGCGAGTCTTTCTCACAGGACATACGGGATTCAAGGGCAGTTGGCTCTCGCTCTGGCTTGAACAACTCGGCGCAGAGGTGTGTGGCCTTGCCTTGGATCCTCCGACCGATCCCAGCCTGTTCAAAGGGGCACGCGTTGCAGAGGGTATGCGCTCTGAGATCGCAGACATTCGTGATCTGGAACGCGTCAAAGCAATACTTCAGGAACATCGGCCGGAAATTGTCTTCCACATGGCAGCGCAGCCATTGGTCCGAAAGTCCTATGAGGATCCTGTCGGCACGTATGCAACGAACGTGATGGGCACGGTGAACGTGCTTGAGTCTGTCCAGGGATGCAATTCGGTACGCGCAGTGGTGGTTATCACTACAGATAAGTGCTACGAGAACAAAGAGTGGATTTGGCCCTATCGTGAGACGGACCGACTCGGCGGATACGACCCGTACAGCAACAGCAAAGCTTGCGCGGAACTCGTTTTGTCTGCCTACCGAGATTCGTTTTTCAACCCCGTAGACTACAGCCGGCATGGAGTTGCGATTGCGTCGGTTCGCGCAGGCAACGTGATTGGTGGAGGAGACTGGGCGGAAGACCGACTTGTCCCGGACATCATGCGATCCTTTATGGAGGAGCGTGCGGTGCGGATTCGCAACCCTCATGCCATTCGCCCCTGGCAGCATGTGCTTGAGCCGCTACGGGGCTATCTTGCCATAGCAGAGTCGCTATGCGAACACGGAGCCGCTTACGGCGAAGCATGGAACTTTGGTCCGGATCAATCCGACGCGCAGCCGGTCGAATGGATCGTGCGCGTACTGGCAGAGACATGGGGCGCGGGCGCGAGGTGGGAACTTGAGGAAGGTGTGCACCCACATGAGGCGCAAAACTTGAAGCTGGACTGCTCCAAGGCCGCTGAGCGTCTGGGATGGCGACCGCGGCTCCAACTTAAGCAAGCACTTGAATTGACTTCTTCCTGGTATCAAGCCCGACTGCAAGGACACGATATGCAAGCTTTTACGAACAGTCAAATCAGACGCTATGATGAATGCCTGCAATTGAATAGCTCAATCCAAACAGAGAATAGTGGAGTACACGCGTGAGCATTAGTCGAAAAGATGAAATCCGAGCGGAGATTAAGCAGCTTACATCCGAGTTTTACAAGGAAGCTTATTCTGCAAAATCATTTACGCCTGGAGAATCGCCTGTGCCTGTCTCGGGGAGGGTGTTTGACGATAACGATATGTTCGCGGTTGTTGATTCAGGGCTTGATTTCTGGTTGACGGCCGGTAGATTTGCAGAAATGTTTGAATTCAGGTTCGCGAAATTTGTGGGAGTACGCGACGCACGGCTGGTAAACTCCGGTTCTTCTGCAAACTTGGTGGCGGTTTCCGCGCTGACGTCTCCGACCCTCGGGGAAAGGCAACTCAAACCGGGTGATGAAGTCATTACGGTTGCAGCGGGATTTCCAACAACAGTGAATCCTATTGTACAAAACCGACTGGTGCCCGTCTTCTTGGATGTCGAGTTGGGGACCTACAATGTAGATATTTCCCAATTAGAGAACGCGCTGAGTCCACGGACCAAGGCCATGATCTTCGCGCACACATTGGGAAATCCTTTCAATGTCGCCGCGGTTTCCGAGTTTGCGCGCAAGCACAATCTCTGGCTAATCGAAGATTGCTGCGATGCCCTGGGTTCCACATTCAATGGAAGGCGCGTTGGCACCTTTGGCGATATGGCCACTTTCAGCTTCTATCCAGCGCACCATATAACGATGGGTGAGGGTGGATGCGTTGCGACCAGTAAGCCGCAGCTTACCAAGCTGATTGAATCGTTCCGCGATTGGGGCCGCGACTGCTGGTGTGCGCCGGGAAGAGATAATACCTGCGGTAAGCGTTTTGACTGGCAACTGGGAACTCTACCCTACGGATACGACCACAAGTACACCTACTCCCACATTGGCTATAACCTCAAAGTGAGCGACATGCAGGCCGCAGTTGGTGTGGCGCAGCTAGATAAGATCGAAGGCTTTATCGCGTCTCGCAGAAGCAATTTCGACTATCTTTCCGAGCAGTTGCAGCCACTGTCGAAAGCCTTTATGCTGCCCCAGGCAACAACCGGATCTGTTCCGAGTTGGTTCGGATTTCCGATTGCAGTGCGCCCGGAGTCCGGCCTGAAAAGAGACGACGTTATCCGGTTTCTGAACTCGCGGAAGATTGGGACCAGGCTGTTGTTCGGGGGCAATCTGCTGCGGCAACCGGCTTACAATGACGTCGAGAAACGGGTCATTGGAGACCTTGCAATCTCTGATTTCATTACGCAGAACGTGTTCTGGATCGGAGTGTATCCTGGATTGACGAATCCAATGCTTGACTACATGGTCGAAAGTCTCAACGAGGTGTCAAAACAATGCGCTGCCTCGTAACCGGAGCATCTGGATTCCTTGGTTCATGGCTGGTTCGTCAGTTACTGAAGGATGGACACAGCGTAATGGCAGTAGTGCGGCGCGGGGGCCAACATCCGCGCCTGACGGCGATAGCGTCGCAGTTGGAATTCGCGTATGCCGATTTGTCAACAATCCCCAATATCGCCGCGGGGGCCAGACATTTTTTGCCCGATGTGACCTTTCATCTCGCGTGGCAGGGCGGGAATAGTGGCAGATTCGTGAATGATCCAGAACAGGTCTACACGAATGTTCCTGGTACGCTCGAATTAGTCCGAATCGCTCACGAAGCAGGTTGTAAGGGGTTTTTTTTCTTCGGATCATCAGTCGAATACGGAACATACCGGATTCCTGTGCGTGAGACAGATACTGCGTCGCCGCGGAACCTGTATGGTCAGACAAAGTATGCAATGATGCAATTAACCCAAGCACTTTCGAGAAAATGGGGAATGCGTTTTTGTGGTATTAGGCCATTCTGGACATACGGCCCAATGGATGATGAACTGCGCATGATTCCGTATGTCATTCATCAATTCCTTGGCGGAAATAGGCCGAAGGTCACGGCAGGTGAGCAGCTTTGGGATTATCTCTATGTTGAAGATGCAGTCAAGGCATTGGTTGGGCTGGCAACTAGTAGAGACGCTACTGGGATCTTTAATTTGGGCTCGGGTTCGCCGCGTCCCTTAAAGAGTGTAGTATCCACGATCCGCGATTTGATCGATCCGCAACTGGAGATAGGGTTCGGAGAGATTCCCTATGCTCCAGATCAGGTCATGCATCTTGAGGCAGATATCAGCAGGTTACGGTCCGCGACGAACTGGAAGCCTGAGACCTCGTTGGAAGAGGGGCTTCGTCGGACGGTGGAGTGGTATCGGAACAGTCCGATGAATGAAACCTGCCTTGGGACTTCACATGCGCAAACTCTTCCTCCTCCTGCAAGAGATTAACAAGCGCGACCCTGTAATTAAGGCATAAGTGATGGGAGTCGCAAGTACCGTCCTAGCGGACCGAAGTACCAAAGTATGGAGCGAGTTCAAATGCTTAAGGCGTCCGATTACATTGCGCGCTACCTTTACAACCGTGGCGTCAGAACTGTCTTTGAACTGTCGGGCGGCATGATAACGCATATCCTGAATTCGTTTTACGAATTCGGTAAGGTTCGCGTTGTTAGTGTTCATCATGAACAAGCCGCGGCCTTCTCGGCTGACGCTGTGGGGCGCTTAACAGGGGTGCCTGGAGTGGCCATGGCTACAAGTGGCCCTGGTGCAACTAACCTACTCACCGGTATCGGAAGCTGTTATTTTGACTCATCGCCGGCAGTTTTTATTACGGGTCAAGTGAACCGGCACGAGCTTCGAGGTGACAGAGCTATTCGTCAACTTGGATTCCAAGAAACAGACATCGTTTCCATGTCCAAGCCAATTACCAAGGCATCCTCGCAAGTGCGTACTCCAGAAGAATTGCCAGAGGTTCTGGAACAGGCTTTTGATCTTGCGTTGGAAGGAAGACCGGGACCGGTCCTAGTGGATATCCCGATGGATATTCAGAATTCCATGCTCGACATTCCAGACGCGGGGACATTTCAGAGTACTCGGGCTCCTATCTGTTCATTGGACGCCGCAGTGTGGTCGCAGTTGCGAGCTGCATTGAGAGTCTGCAAGCGGCCACTCGTCTTGGCAGGTGCTGGTGTTCGAGCGGGCAAAGCGATCGATGCTTTCCACAAGTTTGTCGAGTCAATTGGGTTTCCTGTTGTCAATTCACTCCTTGCTGTTGACGTGATGGCATACGATCATCCGCTTCGGGTAGGGATGATTGGTAGCTATGCCAACAGGTGGGCGAATCATGCGCTTGCAACCAGCGACCTATTGGTCGTGCTGGGAAGTCGGTTGGATATCCGTCAGACCGGAAACGATACGACGTTTTTTAAAGGAAGCCGCGTTATTGTGCATGTGGATTGCCAACCTGAAGAGGTCAATAACCGAGTATCGGGCTGCATTCCAATAATCTGTGAATTGAGACCATTTCTCGAAGCTGCATTGAAAGAGCTAGGGGGCTGCGATCATGCGGATTGGACCTCTTGGTATGGAGAGATCGCAATGCTACGGCGGCAATTCGATGACCGGCTGGAGTTAGGTGCAACGACGGGTATCAATCCAAATGTTTTCATGCATCAACTTTCAGCTGCTTCAAAGCAGGCAGCCGCATACCTTGTAGACGTGGGGCAGCATCAAATGTGGGCCGCACAGTCAGTAGAGGTGCAGGCACACCAGCGGTGGTTGACATCAGGTGGCATGGGATCAATGGGTTTCGCGCTGCCAGCAGCGATCGGAGCTGCAATTTCACTTGCGCCTCGCCCTGTGGTCGTAATTGTGGGGGATGGAGCGTTTCAGTGTAACCTACAAGAGCTACAGACGATCATTCGCAATCGACTTCCGGTAAAGATTGTTGTGATAAACAATCACTGCCATGGCATGGTGCGCCAGTTCCAGCAAAGCTATTTCAAAGAACGCTATCAGTCCACTTTGTGGGGATACGATGCTCCTGACTTTGCGCGAATCGCTCAGGCGTACGGAATAGGGAGTTTTAAAGTTGGTAATCACGACCAGATAGAGGTGGGGCTGCGTGTGTTATGGGAAGATCCAGAGGCGCCATTTCTCATAGATGTCACGATTGACACGCTTACTAACGTCTATCCAAAAATTGCATTTGGGAGACCACTCACAGAGATGGAGCCTGACGCAAAACCAACGGCGATGGAAAGTACTTAGCTGTAAATGAGCGGCGTAACCTTGCGTCACCCTAATATCTGTCCGATGACCGAAAGACCAGTGAACTCTATGTGGATGTCTCTACATAACCGCGATGATAAGGCTAGAAGGCACGCATGGAAAGAATAGAAGATGCGGCGGGGGTGTTAGGTTGGGTGAAACATTTGATCGGGCTAGATCGCGCCATTGCCTTCACAATCCTTGCGCGCGGCTGGAGTGCCTTGGCAGGTGTAGTCACAGTCCTGCTCATCGCCCGTTTTCTCACTCCCTTCGAGCAGGGTTATTACTATACTTTCTCCAGCTTGGTAGCGCTACAGGTCGTCTTTGAACTAGGTTTCTCCTTCGTGATTTTGCAATTGGCGGCCCATGAACGCGCGAGTCTACACATTAATGACGACGGTTCGGTCACCGGCGACCATGCCGCCCACTCCCGCCTGGCTTCCGTACTTCAAAAGGCTGTTCGATGGTATACGACGGGTGCCGGGCTGATGGCAGCCGTATTAATACCCGTAGGCTTTCGTTTTTTTCTAGCTCACCGCCAGCCTGGAGTTTTAGTTTCCTGGCAACTACCTTGGATTGCGGCAGTTCTAGCTACGACCTTGACCTTCCAAATGGACCCAATCTTTGCCTTTCTTGAAGGCTGCGGTCGCATTCATCAGGTAGCGCGCATGCGATTCACCCAAGCGTTTGCTGGAAGCCTAATGGCTTGGGCCGCTCTTTTCATGCACCGTGGTCTCTTTGCTCCGGCCATGATTATCGGGGGACAGGCAATTGCCGGTGTCTGCTTTCTCTTCTCTCAGCGAACGTTGTTGCTTCCGCTCTTTCATCACAATTCAACTGGCCATATCGTCAGTTGGCGCCGCGAAATCTGGCCCTTTCAGTGGCGAATAGCCATAAGTTGGCTCTGTGGCTACTTTATCTTTCAGCTCTTCAATCCGGTCTTGTTTGCCTATCGTGGCGCGATCGAGGCAGGACAGATGGGTATGTCGCTTACCATCGCTTCAGCGCTGAGCACTGTCGCCATAGCGTGGTTGAGTACGAAGGCTTCACCATTCGGGACTCTGATTGCGCGTCGCGAATTCCGCATATTGGACCGTCTCTTCTTCCGCACACTCTGGCAATCCACCCTCTTGCTAGTTTCTGGAATAGGCTTTCTTCTCGTATCCCTCAATTGCGCTTCGCAGCGTTTCCCTAATCTCGCGGCGCGTGTTTTGCCCATGCCCCAATTTGCACTACTTCTGGCTACAATTCTCTGTAATCACTTCGTCTTCAGCGAGGCAATCTATCTTCGAGCACACAAGCGCGAACCGTTTCTCCCTCAATCGATCGCGGTCGGAGTTCTCACTGCCTGTAGTACCATATTCTTGGGAAAGTTATGGGGCGCTCAGGGCGTGACCCTCGGCTATTTCTGCACTAGTGGTATCTTCGGCCTCTCTTTCGGGACGTACATATTCATTACCAAACGCAGACAATGGCACAGTTTATGTGCAAATTAGGAGACTCTTGCGCCATGAGCCCACAAATACAGAGCAGCCAGCAGAAGATCTTCGAACAGACGCTACTCACGATAGCAATCCCCACGTTCAACCGAAATGAATCCTTGAATCGGACGCTGGAAAGATTACTTCCACAGTTGACTCCAGAAATCCGACTTGTGGTAATCGACAACGCCTCAGACGTGCCAATCGCAGAAACCTCCCGGGAAATACTCAATAGCGCCTCACCTGATCGCGTCACGCTGCTTCGCAATCGCGCTAATTTGGGCGGAAATGCCAACATCCTGAGATGCGTGGAGGCTTCACTGTCGGAGTTCGTTTGGATCCTGGGCGACGATGACTACATCCTTCCCAATGCAGTACAAACAATTCTGAACTCACTAAAGCTTTATCAAGACGCATGGTTTCTTGAGTTTTCTACGTCTAAGACATTGAGAACTGTTACAGTGGAATCAACTGGAGTGGATGAATTCGTTAAAAATATCCAAGACTTCGGTTGCACTCTTTTCATTTCAACTACAGTATATCGCGTCGATGTATTTCTAAAGAAGCTAAATGTCGGTTACCACTATGCATATGCAATGGCACCTCATATTGCCGTGCTCATGTCGGCGCTACAGATGGATGGGAAGGCATATTTCCTACCTGAGAGAATTGTGGAGATCAATGTCCCCCAAGGGGAACAGCAGTGGCCAACATTGCGGTGGGGCTTGGGTGTTATGACTCTGTTAGAGCTGGACATGCTTCCGAATACAAGGAGAACGCTCGCTAAGAAGATTCTCCAAGGGAGCGCTCCGATGGAATGGCTGGTTTGGCAACTTCTTTTGAATTCCGCAGATGGGCGAAAAAACGATTGGTCAATCTTTGTCTTCCGGCAGCTAGTGAGCCGTGTGTGGTGCTATAACAAAAAGCCATGGCATATTGCGCGGGTTTACCTGTACAGCCTTATGCTGCATTTCCCTGGCGCTAGCCTGTGGCTTATATCCTTCGTTCGTCGGCTGCTTGGCAAAGGACGGCAGGGCAAGGAAGTTCAGGATATGTATGCGCGACTTTGACAGCAGATTCCAGCAACCGGACAGCGTCAAAGTTGTCGTGTATGCGATTAGGAGCCGTAGAGGCCTGCTCTTTGCAGTGGCCTTTATCCTCTGGATGATCGTGTACAGCGGTTGTTATTACTTCTTGTTCAGGGGGCATCCTCCTGCGGTATTTGTGGCCATCAAAGACGCCATCCTCATGGGATACATCTTTCTTGCAACTTCAATGTTTTGCATCAGAGGGTTTCGACTTAGCACCGCTGTCAGAATGTTCGTGGAGAACTGGCTCCTACCTTTAGTTCTGATCGCGCTAGTGTACTTCGCAATTGATATTCAGAGGGCCGGCTCGCTGATCGAGAGTGTGCATTCCCTCCGCGACCTATTTATGCCTTTCGTTATTCTGGGGATTGGTATCGCTCTCGGATCGAGAAGCAACTTCCCTGTTGTAATCTTTTTGCGGTGGTTCGCCCTTCTGTCGATTCCGGTTCTTCTGCTCGGTATCTATGAGCACTTCTTTTTCACGTATATGGATGCGGCAAAATTCGGCTTAATTGACGAGTCAAGGACGTTCTCCAATTTTGTTCGGGCCAACGCGAGCGGGGATCAGATTCTCGGTGTGCGCTCTTTTGGAGTTTTCGATTCCTCCATTGGAATGGGGCTATTTTGCTCCGCCGCATTTTTCAACTCGACCTGTGGCCGCAGATTGTCCAAGCCGCCGGAACGCTGGCTGCATAACATGGTACTGGTGATTTCCGTGACGGCATTGGTTTTCACATTTGAGCGCGCCACTTTAGGAGGCGCTCTGTTCGGGTGGCTATTTACTCTTCGTATTCCGCAGGCTAAGAAGTTGTTTGTATCGCTAGTTCTCGTCTCCGGTTTTTGCGCTTTGATGGCATGGTTTACAATTGCAGGCGGCAGTCTGGACCTTTCCACTCTAGGGCACCTCGCAGCCTTCGGAACCACGTTCATGTACCTTGCTGACAAACCGTGGGGGTATGGAATTTCGTTCTCTGGGACGCGTCCGAGTCAGGTTCCCCTTGACGGTGACTATCTGAACGTCCTGCTAAACGTCGGCCCCCTCGGACTTTTCATGTTTCTGCGCATATACTGGAAACTTCTGAAAATAGTGAAGCTTTCGTCGAGCAGTTCGAAGGTTCAAGCTTGCGGATCAGCGGTGCAAGCTGGGGCAATCTGTCTGCTCGTGACCATGACCGTTCTGATGGTATATCCTAACAGCGGTTCATGGATATTTCATCTCTGGCTGGGCGTTCTGGCTGGCGTAAGCATAACACCCGACTCGACGCTTAACAGGGCGTATGGATCATGAAGGACAGCGATCATTTTGCTACCGAACATATGGACAGCTTATCCCCCGACGTTTCCATAATTCTCGTAAACTGGAATACTCGTGCACTTACTTTGGAGTGCATCGAGTCCGTACGAAAAAACACAACAGGAATATCTTATGAAATTATCGTTGTCGACAACGCCTCTAGTGACGATTCAGTCGCGGCGCTCAAGGCTATTCAAGGCGTGCAACTGATCTTGAATTCCACGAACGAGGGCTTCGCGCAAGCGAATAATCGAGCTATGAGGATCGCCAAGGGAAGGGCATGGCTGCTCCTAAATACGGATACTATTGTGCTCCCCGATGTGATCCATACCTGCTACGGTTTGCTTTTGAGCGACCCCTTGATTGGAATGGTTAGTTGCCAACTACTCAACGCAGACAGATCTCTACAGCGATCGTGTGCGAAATTCCCGAGGGTGCTGACGCCTCTCCTTGGGAGGAATGCGATTCACAGCCTTTTGCCAAGATGGAAGAAAAAGAGCCCACGATTCGCATCTGCGTACTCAAACGCTGAACATGGGAACCTAATGTTCCCAAATTACGTTATGGGCGCCTTTATGCTCGTGAGACCCGAAGCTGTTGCGGATTGTGGGCCGCTCGACGAACGCTTCTTCATGTACTACGAAGATATGGAATGGTGTTACAGGTTCTGGAATCGTGGTTGGCGTATTGCATATACTCCTGAAGTGGCAATCATTCATCTGGGCGGGTCTAGCAGTCGAAAAGTGCCGGAACTCACCGTGAAGCGGCAGGTCGCCAGTATACTTCTCTTTTGGGAGATCCACATGCCTGAAACGAGAAATCTCTACTTGCTTTCGGAGTTCATAGGATGCATTATTGAAGCAGCAATCTTGCGCCTTTTTTTCTTCCAGCGTTTCTTAGGGAGCGGTGAACGCAATTATTCTCCGCTCCTGAAGATTAAAATACTTTGGGCCGAAATCCTTCGTCTAAGACAAAAGGACACCGTGAACCGCTTTGTTATTCCGAAATGACGACTCGAAGGACTGCCATTGTGACTTGGAAAGATGCCCAATGTTCGACATCGGCGTGAGCAAATGAAGCCGTTACCGCAACAAACCTGATGAGAAATGAGGAGAGAACTATGATACCGCTCGCGAGACGGGTTGCCGGCAGAATCGCAAGAGAAATGGAGAACTCAAGACTATTGAAACAGAGGGGGAGAGAGTTCCTAGAGGATCCAAACTATCGACTGGATCTGGTCGAGCGAGGGTTCTTGAATCGAACTCAAGACCAAATTGATGACACTGCTATATTAGAGCGCATCGTGCGCTCATATAACAGAGCGAAGATTGCTCAGAAAAATGCGGGGACGCCCTTCCAGGTTAGCAACGAGTGGCTTCCAATTTACAATCGTAAGCTCAAAGAGGTAATGAGCAACCTCACAGCAGGGAATTTGGATAATCTCGGGATCATCTATGGTAATTTCTTTCGCGATCCATGCAGCACGGGCTTGGTGGGACTTGCGGGGAAAATGAAGAAGCGGTACTTCAGCGGCAAGATCAAAAGAAGAGATCAACTCTTATACATATACGATGTTCTCTGTCGGTATAAGCTATGGCGCAGTCTTACGAACAATAGATATGACGTTCAGAGTCTTGTTTCGCCTTCCATAGGTAACCCTTTCGGGTTTGAGATTGATGGGGTGTTCGTTGCGCATGGAGCGGATTACAAGCATTACTATGCAACAGAGATCAGCCGTTTAGTGGGGAATAATGGTCATGGGTTAGTTGTGGAGTTAGGCGGCGGATACGGAGGGATGGCTTATTATCTCGTCAGAGATAACCCCAAGATTACCTACATTGACTTCGACCTTCCCGAGAACTTGGCCCTCACAGCCTACTATCTGATGAAGGCCTTCCCGGAGTTGAGTATTGTCCTATATGGCGAAGCAGAATTGGACAAAGGGATCCTACGGGATAACCGCATCTTTCTCATGCCAAGTTTCGAGATCGCGAAAATGCCGAGCAATAGTGCAGAAGTTGTTTTTAACTCATACAGTCTGGCAGAGATGTCCGCTGAAGCCATCAATGAGTATGTGATCCATATGACTAGGATAAGTCGAGAATACTTCATGCACATTAATCACATAAAAAACAGTCAAGTAAAGGCTGACGACTTCGGAATTGAGCGGTATGGATACGAATTGCTTCACCGAAAGCAAGCATTGTGGAACCGAGGTCGTGTGCTTGAACCGGATGAATACGAATTTCTCTATTGCAAAGCTGAATCAAGGAAAAGTGTTGGAGTGATTCCTGGCGATCACCGTTGAGAATGAGATTTGAAGCAGCAGAAGTCTAATTCACATGGAATACGACGAGGGCGCATTGACATGGACAAGAAGGCAGGACTTGTGGATGTCCAGAGAAGGATGCCTTTGAGGGTGTTGTTTCTTTCCAGGAGGACTCTATTTTCTGGGCCTGGAGGGGATACCATCCAGGTCTTAAAAACCGCTGAGGCTCTGAGGGAGAGAGGCTGCTCCGTGGACATCTCGACTGATGCCGAG
>Ga0181526_10001686_pt1 | contig 20621 bp, 15 predicted proteins | sample PEATcosm2014_Bin_35_FD_119750 | JGI IMG/M metagenome (GOLD analysis project Ga0181526, IMG submission 119750) | Peatland microbial communities from MTU Mesocosm Facility, Houghton, MI, USA - PEATcosm2014_Bin06_30_metaG | ecosystem: Environmental > Terrestrial > Soil > Wetlands > Peat | place...
CGCGCATGGTGTCGCGGAAGTGGACCTGCCAGTTGTCCTCGGACCAGACGTGGCCCATGGCGGCCGCCATGCCGCCCTCGGCCATGACGGTGTGCGCCTTGCCGAGCAGCGACTTGCAGACGAGGGCGGTGCGCAGGCCGCGCTCCTTGGCCTCGATCGCGGCGCGCAGCCCGGAGCCACCGGCCCCGATGATGATGACGTCGTAGTCGTGCGTCTCGTAGGCGTGTGTCTGGTCGGCCATGCGGTCCTCGTCCAGTCCTAGAAGTGAAAGCCGGGGTCGTGGATCGTCCCGCTCGCCACGAGTCGCACGTAGAGGTCGCAGAGGGCGACGCCGAAGAGGCTGATCCAGGCGAAGCGCATGTGGTGCGCGTTGAGCGGGGTGACGAACTTCCAGAGCTTGTAGCGCGTCGGGTGCTTGGCGAACGACTTGACCTGGCCCCCGCAGAAGTGGCGGCAGGCGTGGCACGACAGTGAGTAGAGCCACAGGAAGGCGGCGTTGGCGCACAGGACGACGGTGCCGACGCTGATGCCGATCCCGTAACCGGGCTGGCGGAAGGCGAGGATGGCGTCGTAGGTGAGGACGCAGTTGAAGAGGAGCAGTATCCAGAAGAAGTAGCGGTGGATGTTCTGGAGGATGAGGGGGAACCGGGTCTCGCCGCTGTAGCTGCGATGGGCGTCGGACACCGCGCAGGCGGGGGGAGACAGCCAGAAGGAGCGGTAGTAGGCCTTGCGGTAGTAGTAGCAGGTGAGGCGGAAGCCGAGCGGGAAGATGAGGATCAGCAGGGCCGGTGAGTAGTTCCAGAAGGGGAGCGTCCCGAAGGAGTGGCTGCCCGCCACGCAGCTGTTGGCGATGCAGGGGGAGTAGAAGGGCGAGATCAGGTCCCGGTGCAGGTCCGCCCCGGCGTAGTAATTCTTCCCGACGAAGGCCGCCCACGTCGAGTAGGCCACGAAGGAGACCAGCACCACGAAGGTGACCAGGGGCTCCACCCACCAGTTGTCCTTGCGCAGGGTCGGCTGGTCGGGACCGCCCCGTGGTGCGCCGATGGAGACCGGGGTCGGGGATGGGTTCTCGACCGTCGTCGTCACTCGCGCCTCCTCGGTGCCCGGCTCGGCGGCCGGGCCGGCAAATCATTCCAGACCACTCCCGCGACGGTGCAAGTCGCCGCGCTCCAGGCAGTGACCATACGGTGCGCCCGGGTGCACGTCAAAGACATAAAATGCATGAAGATCAGAGCTATAAGCTCTGATCCATGCAGCTGCACCAGCTGGCCTACGCCCTGGCCGTGGCCGAGGAGCAGAGCTTCACCCGGGCGGCCGCCCGGCTCCACCTGGCGCAGCCCTCGCTCTCCCGGCAGGTCCGCCTGCTCGAGCACGAGCTCGGCGTGGTGCTCTTCAACCGGGGCCCGGGCCAGGGAAGGGTCACCCTCACCCCCGACGGCGGTGCCCTCCTCCCCTTCATGCAACGCGTGCTGGCCGACGTGGAGGCCACCGGGGCCGAGGCGCGGGCGCTGTCGGGCATGGCCCGCGGCCACCTCGCCGTGGGGGCCACCCCGAGCCTCATCACCAGCGTGCTGGCCCCGGCCCTCGTCGAGTTCCACGCCAGCCACCGCGGCATCGACCTCTCGGTGGTCGAGGCGGGGTCGCACCAGCTCGTGCCCCAGGTCGCCGCGGGCGAGGTCGACCTCGCCCTCATCGTGCTGCCGGTGGCCGATCCCCTCGTGATCACGACCGCGCTCTTCGACGACCCGCTGGTGCTGGCCACGGCGCCCGATCACCCCTTCGCCCGCCGCCGGCGCATCGGGGTCCGTGACCTCGACGGCCTCGACTTGGTCATGTTCCGGGAGGGCTACGACCTCCGGGCGGTCACCCTGGCCGCCTGCCTGGAGGCCGAGGTCGAGCCGCACCTCGTCAGCGAGGGGGGCGAGATGGCCGGGGTACTCGCCTTCGTGGCCTCCGGCCTGGGCGCGGCCGTCGTGCCGGCCATCGCGCTGCCCGGTGACGGCTCGCTGGTCGGCATCCCCTTCTCGGGGTCCACGATGCGCCGCACCGTCGCGCTGGCCCAGCGCGGTGACCGCACGCTCGCCCGCCCGGCCCGCGCCCTGGCCGACCAGCTCGTGACGCGCCATGTCGCCACGGGCGACAGGTCCGGTCCCGACCGCCTCCGGGCGGCGGGTGGTGACGCGGAAGGCTGACACCCCCATTGGCCGCCGCGGCGTCGGGGATCCGACCGCGGCCGGCGCGCCCGGTCACGAGAGAGAGGTTTAGGCTTCACCCATGGACGGCCCTTCGCACTTCGACCCCTCCGCGACCCCGGCGCCGGCCGGGCTCAAGGCACCCGACGACCTCCCCCGCGCCCTGGCCGACCTCCGCGCCTCGGGCTGGGAGTCGGTGTCGGTGGCCGACGAGATGCGCCGCAACACCGCCAAGGCCATCGCCGCCGGGCACTCGCTGATCCCCGGTGTCCTCGGCTTCGAGGAGACGGTGGTCCCCCAGCTCGAGAACGCCATCCTGGCGGGCCACGACCTCATCCTGCTGGGCGAGCGCGGCCAGGCGAAGACCCGGGTCATCCGCTCCCTCGTCGGTCTGCTCGACGACTGGATGCCCATCGTCGCCGGTTCCGAGATCAACGACGACCCCTACAACCCGGTCTCGCGCTTCGCCCTCGACCTCGTCGACGAGCTCGGCGAGGCGACACCCATCGTCTGGGTGCACCGCTCGCAGCGCTACGGCGAGAAGCTGGCCACGCCCGACACCTCCATCGCCGACCTCATCGGCGAGGTGGACCCGATCAAGATCGCCGAGGGCCGCTACCTGAGCGACGAGCTGGCGCTGCACTACGGCCTCATCCCCCGGGTCAACCGCGGGATCTTCGCCATCAACGAGCTCCCGGACCTCTCGGAGCGGATTCAGGTCGGGCTGCTCAACATCCTCGAGGAGCGCGACGTGCAGATCCGGGGCCACCGGATCCGGCTGCCGCTCGACATCATGCTGGTGGCCACGGCGAACCCGGAGGACTACACCAACCGCGGCCGGATCATCACGCCGCTCAAGGACCGCTTCGGCGCGCAGATCCGCACGCACTACCCGTTCGAGACGAACACCGAAGTGAAGATCATGGAGGGCGAGGCCGATCTGCCGACGGCCGGCGTGCCGGTCTCGGTGCCACCGTTCATGAAGGAGGTGGTGGCCGAGGTCAGCCAGCTCGCCCGGCGCAGCACGCACCTCAACCAGCGCAGCGGCGTCTCGGTGCGCCTGTCCATCGCCAACTACGAGACTCTCGTGGCCTCGGCCGTCCGGCGTGCCCTGCGCACCGGCGAGCCGGTGGCGGTGCCCCGCATCAGCGACCTGTCCGCGCTCGTGCCGTCGACCCAGGGGAAGATCGAGGTCGAGGCGATGGAGGAGGGGCACGAGGACGAGGTCGTGGCCCAGCTGGTGGCGGCGGCCACCCTCTCGGTGTTCCGCCGCCGCGTCACCCTCGACGACCCGCAGTCGATCGTCGCCGCCTTCCACGACCAGGTCGTGGTGCACGTCGGCGACGACCTACCCTCGGCGACGTACCTGGCCGTGCTCGCCGACATCCCCGAGCTCGAGCCCCCGACGCGCAAGCTGGCCGGGCCCGAGGCCGCCGACTCGGAGTCGCCGGCCCTCATGGCCAGCGCCTTGGAGTTCCTCCTCGAGGGCCTGCACCTCACCAAGCGGCTGAACAAGGACGCCTCGGGCGCCCGGGCCCTCTACCGCGGGCGCAAGTGACGGCCAGGTGAGCGCCCGCTACGACTACTCGGAGTGGGACGGCACCCAGCAGTTCGCCGACCTCGATCCCGACGACCTCCTCGCCGGCCTCACCGACGACCTCCTCGCCGGCGGTGACCTCGACGACGCGCTGCGCCGGATGCTGCGCAGCGGCTTTCGTACCGCCGACGGCGACCAGGTGCCGGGGCTGCGCGACCTGCTCGACCAGCTCCGCCGGCGCCGCTCCGAGATGCTGGCCGAGGGCGACCCCGACGGCCGCATGGCCGAGCTCACCGCGCAGCTCGACGAGATAGAGCAGGACGAGCGCGCCGCGATCGACGAGCTCGTCGAGGAGGCGCACGGCTCGGGCGACCAGCGCCGAAGCGAGGTCACCGACGACGTCGCCACCGAGCGCCGCATGGCGCTCGACCTCCAGCCCGACGACCCCGCGGGCCGCATCAGCTCGCTGCAGCACTACGACTTCGTGTCCTCCGAGGCGCGCGAGCGCTTCGAGGAGCTCGTCGAGGAGCTCCGCCGGGAGATGGCCGACACCTTCTTCGAGGGCGCGTCCGACGCGCTCTCGAGCATGAGCCCCGAGCAGATGGCGCGCATGCGCGACGCGTACGACGCCCTGAACAAGATGCTCGAGCAGCGCGAGGCGGGCGAGGACCTCGACCCGAGCTTCGAGGAGTTCATGTCCCAGTACGGCGACATGTTCCCGGGCGACCCCAAGACGCTCGACGAGCTCCTGGAGCAGCTGGCCGAGCGCATGGCTGCCGCGCAGGCGGTCTGGAACTCGCTCAGCCCCGAGCAGCAGGCCCAGCTGAGCCGCCTGATGGAGTCGGTGCTGGAAGACATGGACCTGCGCTGGCAGGTGGAGCGCCTGGCCCAGAACCTCCAGCGCGCCGTGCCCGACGCGGGCTGGCAGCAGTCCTACGACTTCAACGGCGAGGGCCCGATGAGCCTGAACCGGGCCACCGACCTGGCCTCCCAGCTGGGTCAGCTCGACCGCATGGAGGAGATGCTCCAGTCGGCCTCCACCCCGGCCGCGCTGGGCGAGATCGACCTGGACCAGGTGCGCCAGCACATGGGCGAGGACGCGGCCCGGGCGCTGGACCGCCTGGCCAACCTCACGAAGTCGCTGTCCGACGCCGGGCTGATCGAGCAGCAGGGCGGGCGCATCGAGCTGACGCCGCGCGGCGTGCGCCGCCTGGGTCAGAAGGCGCTGGCCGACCTCTTCGGGCAGATCAACAAGGACCGCATCGGCGACCACGCCGCGCAGCGCACCGGCACCGGCCACGACCGCGAGGAGACGACCAAGGCCTACGAGTACGGCGACCCGCTGAACCTGCACCTGTCCACGACGGTGCACAACGCGGTGCGCCGCGGCGGCTCGGGCGTGCCGGTCCGCCTCACGCCCGAGGACTTCGAGGTGGTCGAGGTCGAGGCGCTGTCGCGCTCGGCCACCGTCTTGGCCGTCGACCTGTCCATGTCGATGCCCATGCGCGACAACTTCGTGCCGGCCAAGCGCATGGCGATGGCGCTCCAGACGCTCATCTCGAGCAAGTTCCCCCGCGACTACCTCGGCATCGTGGGCTTCTCCGAGGTGGCCCGCGAGATACGCCCCGACGAGATCCCCACGGCCATGTGGGACTACGTCTACGGCACCAACCTGCAGCACGCGCTGGCGCTGTCGCGGCGCATGCTGGCGCACCAGCACGGCACCAAGCAGATCATCGTGGTGACCGACGGCGAGCCGACGGCGCACATCGACGACTACGGCGAGGTCCACTTCAACTACCCGCCGATCCCCGAGACCCTGCGCCGCACCATGGCCGAGGTGATCCGCTGCACGCGCGCCGGCATCGTGATCAACACCTTCGCCCTCGACCTCCAGCGCACGCACTACCCCTTCGTGGAGCAGATCGCCCGCGTCAACGGCGGCCGCACCTTCTACACGACCCCCGACGCCCTCGGCGGCTACGTGCTGGTCGACTTCCTTCAGCACCGCCGCGTGCTGCGCCCGACGGGATAGGGCCCGACAGCACATCGCAGGGGCAATTCCCCCTCCTGGGACCTCGCCGCGACATCGGTTGCCCATATGTGCCCCCAACTGGGGTTTTCCCTGCACGGGGGTAGCCAATCCGGCCCCGGCACGCACATTTCGTGCCTGGAACCGCCAATCCCCTCTTGCGCTCGGAGGGAGGGTAGTGAAAGATGACTACACCGTTGTAACTACACCGATGCCACCTGAGGCGAAGAAGGGGGGCGAACCAAGTGCCAGTTGACATAGTCACCACGCTCTACGGTCGCCAAGAACGAAGCTGGCAGCTGCAGGCGAATTGCATGGGCGTCGACCCTGACCTGTTCTTCCCCGAGCGCGGCGCGTCGACCCGTGAGGCCAAGGAGGTCTGCCGCGGCTGCGTCGTGCGGGAGGACTGCCTGGAGTACGCGCTGGCCAATGGCGAGAAGTTCGGCATCTGGGGCGGCATGAGCGAGCGTGAGCGTCGTCGTCTGCGCCGGGCCCGCGCCCTGGCGCGCCGGGACGTGGCGAGCGCGTCCTAGGGCGGACGGACGTCAGCGGGACTGCGCCCCGGAGTCAGGTCCCTGTCGGGTCGAACTGATATGCGTAGCCGCCGGCATCGACGGCCATGCACCACGTGGTGGTGGGGCACGAGATGCTCGTCGGGGCCGCCGTGGAGTCGTAGGGGATCGGAGCCGACCACGTCTGGCTCGAGGCGGTGTACACCAGTGCGTTGCCGTCGAAGTCGATGGCGACGCAGATCAGGCCGGTGGGGTCGCACGACACCGACTGCAGCGAGTCGAACGTGGTGCTCGCGTCGATGTTCCCGAACTGGGTCCAGGGCACGCCGTTGAACCCCATGCCGGCGTAGCCGTTGCTGTCCACCACCATGCACTGGGTGTTCGACGTCAGGCACGACACGCCGTAGAAGTTGTTGACCGGGCTGGGATCGATCCCCGATGCCGTGAGCGCGGTCCAGGCAGTGCCGTTGTACGTGACGTACCTCCCGTCGTTGTCGACCATCATGCAGGCCTTGGAGCCGAGGATGCACGAGACCGTCGGCATGCCCTGGCCGCCGCCGCCCGCGGGGTTGGCGACTTTGCTCCAGGCGCCGGAGTTGTAGACGACCTCGTCACCGCTGAGGAAGTCCGACACGGCGCAGAACGTGCTGATGGAGCACGAGACGCCAGTGAAGCTGGTGTTCACCAGGCCCCCGAAGGTCGTGCCGCTCATGGCGGTCCAGGTCGAGCCGTTGTAGGTGCTGAACCCGTTGTCGTAGCTGACCGCCATGCAGAACGTGGTGGTGGCGCACGAGACCCCGTCGAATTCGATGGCTCCCGACACATGGGTCGCGGCGGACCAGCTCCCGTTCGAGTAGGTGAAGGCGTTTCCGTTCTGGTCGACCGCGGTGCACCACGTCGTGGTCGGGCACGACACCTGTACCAGGTTGTTCGAGGTCACGCTCGTGGCGGAGGAGGGCGCGGCGGCCATGGCCACGATGGGCTTGTTCAGCGGCGACCCGCCGTGGGAGCCGAAGAACCCGGCGGTGCCGAAGGCGAAGATCCCGCCGTCGGAGGCCACGAGCCAGTAGCCGTGCCCCTCGGGGGTGGCGGCCATGCCGACGATGGGCTTGTTGAGCGTGATCCCGCCGGTGGAGCCGTGGAACATGGCGGTGCCGAAGGCGAAGATCCCGCCGTCGGAGGCCACGAGCCAGTAGCCGTGTCCGTCGGGGGTGGCGGCCATGCCGACGACGGGCTTGTTGAGCGTGATCCCGCCGGTGGAGCCGTGGAACATGGCGGAGCCGAAGGCGAAGATCCCGCCGTCGGAGGCCACGAGCCAGTAGCCGTGCCCGTCGGGTGCGGCGGCCATGCCGACGATCGGTTTGTTCAGCGTGATCCCGCCCGTGGAGCCGAAGAACCCGGCGCCGGGTCCGTAGTTGAAGACGCCGCCATCGGAGGCCACCAGCCAATAGCCTTGGCCGTCGGGCGCGGCAGCCATGCCCACGATCGGCTTGTTGAGCGGCGACCCGCCGTGGGAGCCGAAGAACCCGGCGCCGGGGCCGTAGTTGAAGATGCCGCCGTCCGAGGCCACCAGCCAGTAGCCCTGCCCGTCGGGCGCGGCAGCCATGCCGACGATGGGCGCGTTGAGCGGCGACCCGCCGTGGGAGCCGAAGAACTTGGCGCCGGGCCCGTAGCCGAAGATCCCTCCGTCGGAGGCGCCGAGCCAGTAGCCGGAAGCCGGACCGGACGTGATGGGCACGAGGTGCGGTCGGGCCAACGCCTGCTGCGAGGCTGACGCGGCGGGGGCGGACCCGGCCAGCGGAAGGGCGACCAGTGCGGCTGCGGTCGCTGCCAGGGTGGCACTCCTCAGGAGGGCGCTTCTGAGACCACCAGATCGACGGGTCCTAGCGAGCATCGCGTGCTCCTTTGTTCGGTTCCCCCGGCTGGCGCGACGGTACACCTGGCGCTCGTTCGCTGCTCGGGCCCGACGGCGAGGGTTGCTTCAGGCGCCGGGGCGAGCCAGCCGGTACTCCACCGTCGACCCCTCCGACAGGCCGAGCTCGGCCCAGCGGGCCCGCGGGATCGTGCCGAGAACGAACCCGGGCACGAGGCCCACCAGCTCCGCCCCCTCCACGGTGCCGCCCGCATCGAGCGCCAGGCCGGCGACGGCGTCGTAGAGCCGGGCCGGACCGAACGAGGAGGGGTCAACGAGGTTGCACGAGACCTGGGCCCGGCTTCCGACGGCCAGGCCCAGCGCCCGCACGTGCGGACCGCGCACCTGCGGCGCCACCTGCCGGGCGACCTCGGCCGAGGAGACCCAGATGTTGTAGGCCACCAACACCCGCCGGGCGCCGACTGCCACCGCCCCGGTCCGGGGATCCGCCCGCGCCGGGCCGAAGTCGGGGGTCAGTCCTTTGCTGTCGTCCCCGCCCCCGTCGAAGGCGCGGCGGCGGATGTCGGGCAGAGTCCGGGTCCGCCCGCCGGGAAGGGGCCCGTAGAGGAAGCTCGGAACACCCAACTCGGTGCCCAGCCAGCGGGCGAAGTCGTCGCGCAGCCCCACCACCTCCGAGAGGTCGTGCGGCACGGGACCGCCAGGCTCATAGGGGACGAAGGGCACGACGTCGAGCACGCCGAGACGGGGATGGGCCCCCTGGTGGGCCGAGAGATCGAGACGGGCCACGACGCTCGAGGCGAGGGCCCGGGCGGCATCGACCACGGCGGCAGAGGGGCCGGCGAGAGTGAAGACAGAGCGATTGTGGTCAGGGTCGCGGTGCAGGTCCAGCAGAGCGGATCCGGCGGCGGTGGCCAGCTCCTTCAGGAGGTGGTCGTCGCGGCCCTCACTGACGTTGGCGACGCACTCGACGATCACCGGACCAGCGTGACACGGCCGAGCGACGCGGCCACCGCAATGAGGCCGGCACCAGGTGCCGCGGCCGGCGCCGTCTCGGGCGCGGGCTCAGGGAAGCGGTCTGGGCGGTCTGGTGCTACTTGGCGGCGACGGCGTGTGAGAGGCGACGGCGGCGCAGAATGCGGCGGCGCTCCCGCTCGGAGGCACCACCCCAGACCCCGTGGTCGATGTGGTGCTCCAGCGCGTACTCCAGGCAAGCCTCGGAGACGGGGCACTCGGCGCAGATCCTCTGGGCCACCAGCACGCCCATCCCGTCGTTCGGGAAGAAGAGGTCGGGAGCAACTTCCTTGCACTTCCCCCGGGCCATCCATTCGGTATTCATTGTGTCACTCCCTTTTCACGCACCATTCTACGGGAGCTACCCTCCGGTAACTAGGGTCTTGGGTTAGGAAGTTCGTAAGAATGCCCGGGCCGATTCCCGCTCTACCAGGGAGGATGCTCGCGGGCCCCCCGGGGCTACGCTGGCGCCCGGTCGCCGATGCCAGGAGGTGCGATGTCCCCGGACACCGAGGAGGAAGTAGTCGAAGAGGGTGAGCCGGTCGAGCCCGTCGGGCACGTGCGCGTCGTGTACCTCGGGCCGGTGGCCCCCCACTGGGACGTCCAGTCGGACTACGGGCCGCCCGAGGTGATCGAGCAGTTCCGCGAGCGGGTGCTGGCCCGCCTCGTGCTGCTCCCCCCGCACGATCCCCAGTTCCGGCGCAACAGCGAGCGGGTGGTGCGTGACGCCGAGCGGGAGCAGCTGGCCCTCGAATGGGTCCTCGACTACGGGGAGCCTGCCGGGGCCTGAGCGGCCCACCCCCGGGGCACCGCCGCGTTGGGCGGGCGTTGTCCCGCACCCATCCTGCATCCCGCGAGCCACTCGGCCGACACCGCCGTGGTGAAAGCTCTGCGCTCGGAGCGGTCCGTCGGGCTGCTTTCGAGTGACTGAGCGGCGGGCCCCGGTGGTCCGCCGAGGGGGAGGAGCATCATGGGGGAAAAGACCGACACACTCGACGACGAACCCGTTGTCGGGGAGATCCGGGGGCACGTCGGTGAGCTCACCGAGGACGAGACGGCACTGGTGCGCACGCTGACGCCGGCGGACCTGGCGGACACCGCCAAGGTCGAGCACGTGTTCGATCTCGTGGACCTCCTGACCACCATCCGCTCCGACGAGGGCCTGGCGGACTACGTCTACGCCATCGCACCGGAGTGGGACGGCAGCATCGAGATGCTGCTCCTCGGTGGCCGCGTCACGACCGCGTTCGCCCGCTACGAGCTCGAGCACCGCGTGCCCGAGCGGGTGGGCTGAACCCCGCTCAATCCAAGAGGCCGATGCGGGCGAGCCAGAGCCCGGGCGCGTCGACCTCGGCCGGCGTCGGCAGACAGAGCTCGTCGCTCCACAGCCGGGCCAGCGCGTCCTCGCCGACCCGTTCCACCACGCCCGTGACGAAGGCACGCCCACGGTCCACCTCGTCCTGGCCCACGTTGAGCCCGAACAGGCCGGCGAAGGCCTGCTCGCCCTTGCCCTCCTCGATCCGGTAGCGGTACCAGGCCTCGCGCAGCGCGGCGGGCGAGGAGGTCAGCGTCTCGGCGATGCCCGCCGTGATGTGGTCCACGTAGGCGCCGATGGCGGTCGTCTGGGCGGTGAGGGCGCTCGAGATGTTCCGCTGCTCGGGGCTGATGAGGTCCGACAGCAGCGCCTCGGGGTCCCCGAGGGCGTCCTCGAGGGCCGCCGGGTCGCCCAGGCCGTCACCCAGGCGTTCGACGATGGACCGCTGCGCCGCCGCGGCGTGGGCCGAGGCGTCGCCCAGCAGCGTCATGAGAGAGGACCGGACACCGGGACGCGTCAGCACGGCGTGCATGGTCAGCTCCCGCAGACAGACCCAGAGCTGGACCTCCTGGAGTGGCAGGCTCCAGTCCTCGGCGAAGCGGGCCACGTTGCCCGGCACGAGCAGCAGGGTCGGCGCTTCGGGCCAGGGCAGCGGGAGCGCGTACTGCCCGAAGGCCCGGCGGGCGAGGTGCCCCGCGGCCGAGCCGAACTGCATGCCGAGGAACACCGGACCGAGCGTGAGCGCGAACTGCCCGAGCAGGCCACCGAGGCCGCCGGCGTCGTCGGGATCGAGCTCGCTCAGGTCCATGGACGCCGGCACGGCTGCCGCGCCCTGCTGCTGCGCGTCGATCATCGACTTGAGCACCGGCCGGTAGGCCTCGAGCACCCGGAAGGACCACTGCCCGGGTCCGACGGCCTCGAAGGAGACGCTTCCGTTCCCCGGCGACGAGATCCCCGTGGCGTCGGCCACATGGAGCTCGGCCACCCGGGCCAGCTCCTCGAACGCGATGCGCACCAGCGGATCGGGGTTCTCGTCCTGGCCACCGTCGGTGGCGACCCCGAAGGCCAGCGTGCGGGCGGCATCGAACCAGCTGTCGCCCGCGCCCGGTCCGGACCCGATGACCTTCAGGAGGTCCCCGAGGAGGCCCCCCATCGGATTGTCGGGGTCGTTGGAACCGAACATGCTCACGTCTGCATGCTATGAGGACCCGCTGAGGGTCACGTCCACGAGCTTCGTGCCGGAGCTCTGCTGGACCGAGAGAGCGATGGCGGCACCCGGGGCCAGGACGTAGAGCCGGGCGCGCAGTTCGGCCATGGTCCGCACGGGCAGGGCGTTGACGGCCACGATCACCTGGCCCGCCTGGAGGCGCCCGGCGGCCGGCCCGTTGGCCTGCACGGACGCCACCTCGGCCCCGCCGCCGTCGGGGGCATCGGTGCCCGAGACCCCGAGCCACCCGTGCACCACCCGGTTCCTCGAGCGGAGGTCGTCGGCGACCCCGACCACGAGGTCGGCGGGAAGGAAGGCGACCGGAGAGGACGTCCCGGGGTCGGGGTCGTAGAGGATCCCGACGACCCCTCCGCTCGAGTTCAACAGCGGGTCCCCGGCGGCGACGGGCGCCGTCGCGGGGGAGGAGGTGATGGCCGGCATGCCGTCGGCGGGACCGCCGGCGATCGCCGTCCCGACCCCGGTCACCGCGCCGGGCGTGCAGTGCAGCGCGAGCGATGCGGCTCCCGCGGGCACGAAGCTCAGCAACAGGTCGGGCGATCCCCCGCCGAGGCCGGTGTCGTTGGCGAACGGTGCCACCGGCACGTCCACGGGCACGTTCACCAACGCGATGTCCGACGTCGTGTCCTCCGCCACGAGGGAGGCGGGCACGACCTTGCCGCCGGCCCCGACCATCACGATGCGCCGCGCGCCCCCGAGGAGGTCGGCGGTCGTGACGACCATGCCCCCCTCGGCCACGGCGACCCCGATGAGCTTCACCGTCCCGTGCGCCGTGGTCGCCCGTAGCTCGACCATGGAGCGCCCGGCCGCCTGGGCCACCGCGGGCACCGCGTTCTGTGGTCCGGCCAGGGTCGTCACCGACGTGCTGGCGAGGGTGTCACCGGTGGCGCTCGAGAGCGGCTTCTGCGAGGCCGGCGAGAGCAGCACCACGACCCAGATGACGGCCGCCGCCACCGCGGCGACGCCGATCAGGACCATGGCCGCACTCCGCCAGGCACGGCGCGGCGGGGCGTTGAGCAGCACGGGCGTCTCGGCGCCCGGGCCCGCGCCGGCGCCCACCCCTGGGGCCGAGCCGGCGCCCTGTGCGCTGACCTCGCTCGGGTGGCGCCACAGCCGGTCGTCGGGGTCGATCCAGCCGCGCAGCGGTGATTCCGGCTCGTCCGGGCCTGCACCGCCGCCCTCCTCGGGGCCCGGTTCGCCGTCGTCGGGCTGCTCGGGCGTGTCACTCACCTGGTCGACGATACCGAGAAAGGCCCGCAGAATGCCGTCGCGCGACGGGGCGGCCGTACCATGAGGCCCCTATGTCACGCGACCTGGCCATCGACCTCGGCACGGCGAACACGCTCGTCTATGCCAAGGGCAAGGGCCTCGTCCTGAACGAGCCGACCGTGGTGGCGCTCGATTCGCGCAGCCGCGAGGTGCTGGCGATCGGGACCGACGCCTGGCAGATGATCGGCCGGACGCCGGGCTACATCGTGGCCGAGCGCCCGCTGCGGGGTGGCGCCATCACCGATTTCGAGGTCACCGAGCGCATGCTGAGCGTGCTGCTGCGCCGGGTGGGTGTCGGACGGCTGAACCGGCCCAAGGTCCTGATCTGCGTCCCCTCGGCCATCACCGCGGTCGAGCGCCGCGCTGTGAAGGAGGCGGCGCGGCGGGCCGGCGCCTCGGCCAGCTTCCTGATCGAGCAACCCATGGCGGCCGCCATCGGGGCGGGGCTCCCGATCCACGAGCCCGTGGGCAACATGGTGGTCGACGTCGGGGGTGGCACGGCGGAGATGGCGGTGATCTCGCTCGGGGGCGTCGTTGCCGTCCAGGCGATGCGCTGCGGCGGCTTCGACTTCGACGCGTCGATTCAGGCCTACGTGCGGCACGAGTACGGCGTGGCCATCGGCGAGCGCACGGCAGAGGCGGTCAAGCTTGCCATCGGCTCGGCGTCGCCCTACGGGGCGGAGCAGCAGGCGGAGATCCGTGGCCGCGAGGTGGCGACCGGGATGCCCAAGACGGTGCTGCTCTCCCCGCTCGAAGTCCGGGGCGCGCTCGAGGACAACGTCAGATCGATCGTCCAGACGGCGGCCGACTGCCTCTCGGAGGCCCCACCGGAGCTGGCCCAGGACATCATGTTCCAGGGCGTCCACTTGACCGGCGGGGGCGCGCTGCTGCGCGGGATGACCCAGCGGCTCGCCGACGCCACGGCCGTCCCGGTGCACCTGGTGGACACGCCACTCGAGTGCGTGGTCCAGGGTGCCGGCGTCTGCCTCGAGTCCTTCGACCGGCTGAAGCGGCTGTTCACCGAGGAGGACTGACTCTCCGAGGAGGACTGGCTCTCCGAGGACCAGCTGCCCGTCCTCGACCGTCGGGGTCGTCGATCCGGCCGCCCGGGCTCAGACCCCGAGCAGCTCCTCGGCGGCCTGGCGCACCTGCCAGTCGCGGTCTCCGGCGGCCGCCCGCAGGGCGGGTTCCACCCTCGGGTCGTCGAAGCCGGCGAGCGCCACCGTCGCCCGACGCCGGACCGTCGCCTTGTCACCCAGCGCCGCGAGCACGGCGGGCAGCCCGTCGAGGTCACCGATGGCGCCGAGCGCGGCGACGGCCGCCTCGCGGCAGCGGGTGTCCGCGTGCTCCGTCGCGGTCGCCGCCAGAGCGGTCACGGCGGGCCGGTGGCGCCGTTCGCCCAGGAACCAGGCTGCGTCGACGACGACCAGGGGATCGGGATCGCCGAGCGCGCCGGTCACGGCGGCGGGGAGCACCGAGCGCGAGCCCCGGCCGCGCACGCCCGGGGCCGCCTCGACGGCGCGACGTCGCAGCGGCGCGGCACCGGCGGTCAACGCCGCCACCACGTCGTCGGCCGTGAGCTGACCCAGGCGGTCGAGCGCGCCCAGGGCGGCGGCCTGCACGCCCGGATCGGGATCGCCGAGCCCGCGTCGGGCCAGGGCCGGATCTCCGCGGTGGCCGGCCAGGACGAGGCGCCGCCTACGCAGCTCGGCGCGGCGGTCGCGGCCGGCATTCGTGGCAACATCGTCGCTCACCTCCCGAGTATGTCCGACCCTGACGCGACCGCCGACGGGGGCGCTGCGGCGACCCCCTCCCCCAACGACGCCGGCCCGACCCTGGCCGGTGCGTGGGCGCCCCCGCCCCCGCCCGCCGGCCGCGGGCGCCGCCGCATCTGGCCCGCGATCTTCGGGGTCGCAGTCGCCGCCGCCCTGGTCGCCGCCCTGGTCGCCGCCCATGTCTCGATCAACTACTACGTGCTCACGCCGGGGGATGCCACTCCCGTCGCACAGTTCATTGAGGTGCCGGCGGCGGACAATCACCCCCTGACGGGCAAGATCCTGCTGACCGACGTCTACCTGACACAGCTGAACGCACTCAATTACCTCCAGTACCGGTTCTTCGACTCCGACAGCGAGGTGGTCTCAGGGCAGCAGCTGCTCGGCCCGACGCCCGACGAGAGCCAGTACCTCGCCCAGGGATACCTCGAGATGGCCCAGGCGCAGTCGTTCGCCACCGCAGCGGCGTTGAGGCGCCTCGGCTATACGGTGACCTCCACCAATGCGGGCGCGCTCATCTTCGGGATAGAACCCGGCTCCCCGGCCGCCAAGACGCTCAAGGTGGCCCAGGTGATCACCTCGGTGAACGGAACCGCCACACCGACCGACTGCGCCCTGGTCGACGCCCTGCACGGGTTGCAGCCCGGGACGACCATCCCGCTCGCCGTCGAGGAGTCCTCCATCAACGACGTCGGCGACTTCGTGCCGGGGCCCACGGTGACCAAGTCGATCACCCTCGCGCCACCACCCAAGGGACTGGTGGACACCGGCTGCGGGCGGCCGACGAAGCCCACGGCGCTCCTCGGCATCGACCCCCAGACGCAGCAGGATTGGGACTTCCCCGTCAAGGTGACCGTCCATACCCAGGACATCGGCGGTCCGTCCGCCGGCCTGGCCATGACGCTCGGGATCATCGACAAGTTGAGCAGCGGGCGTCTGACGGGCAACCGGATCGTGGCCGCCACCGGCACGATCGACCAGTACGGCAACGTCGGTGACGTGGGCGGCGTGGCCGAGAAGACGATCGCGGTCGAGCGGGCCGGGGCGACCGTCTTCTTCGTGCCCTCGGTGGAGCTCAAGACCGCGGAGTCCAAGGCGACCCCACAGCTGCACGTCTACGCCGTGAGCAGCCTGAACCAGGTGCTGCGCATCCTCGAGCGCCTCGGGGGCCACGTGCCCACGAAGCCTGTGCCGGCCCAGGCGGCGCCGTAGGCTCTGGCCATGCCTGAAGGCCGCGCCCCCATCTCATCGTCCCGCATCGCGACCGGGGACATCGCCCGCCACTCGTTCGCCATCGTGCGGCGCGGCTTCGACACGGACGAGGTGCGGTCCTACCTGCAGTCGGTGTCGCGGAGCATCGAGGCCCTCGAGGAGCGCGAGCAGGAGCTGCGCGCCGCCGTGGCCGAGGCCGAAGAGCGCGCCGCCCATCCCGTCGTCGACGAGGCCACCCTCACGGCGTCGCTGGGGCAGCACAGCGCGCAGATCCTGCGCCACGCCCACGAGGAGGCGGCCCGGATCGTCGCCCAGGCACAGGAGGGTGCGGCCACCTTGCTGCGCGAGACCCAGAGCCAGGTCGACGAGTTGCAGGCGCGCACCGAGGCCTCGTCCGCCGAGCGCGTGGTCGAGGTCGAGCTGTTGGTGGCGAACGCCGAGCAGGAGGCCCGCGTGGAGAGCGAGCGCCTCCTCGCCGAGGCGGTGGCCGACGGGGAGGCGGTCATCGCCCGCGCCAAGGACGAGGGGCGGGCCCTCCTCGAGCAGGTGCAAGAGGCCCGGCGCCGCGTGCTGGCCGACCTGGCGTCGCGGCGTCGTGCGCTGGGGATCCAGATTGAGCAGCTGCGTGCGGCCCGCGACGAAATGGCCGCGTCCGTGGTCGGCGTGCGCGACAAGGTGGACGGGATCCTGACGCACCTGGAGCGCACCGACGACGAGGCGCGGGCCGCCGCGATGGCCGTCGGCGACCAGTTCCGGCTGCACGGCTCCGACGAGGGCCCCCACGACCAGGACTCGGTGGACGAGGCGAGGGGGGAGACGCCGGCGCCGGCGCTGGGCGACGTGGGAACCGCCGGGGGGCCGGGAGAGGACGACGCGGGCGCGTCGGCGGCCACCCCCTCGGTCGACGAGCTGTTCGCCCGCATCCGCGCCGGGACTGATGCGGCCGGAGGGCCCGCCGAGCCTGCGGCACCCCCGACGGCCCCGCCCGAGGCCACGGCGGGCGAGGCCGGCGCACGCCCCGGTGCGTCAGAGGCCGAGGCCGCGGAGGCTCAGGCCGAGGCTGCACCGGGCCCCGACGACGAGCTCGTCGCGCGACGCGACGAGGCCCTGGCGCCCGTCACGGCGCGGCTGGGCCGCACCGTCAAGCGGGCCCTGGGCGACGACCAGAACCGTTTGCTGGACCGCCTGCGCAGCGCGCCGTCGCTGACGGCCGACGAGCTCCTGGGCCCCGAGGACGAGCACATGGCCGCGTTCGCCGCCGCGGCGCGCGGCCACCTGGCCGAGGCGTTCACCGCCGGGGCGGCGTTCGGCGGGGCCGGGGCGGCGACCGTCGCCGATGACGACGCGGTCGAGCAGTCGGTGGAGGGGCTGGCGCACGTGATCGTCGCCATGTTGCGCCGCCAGATGGCCGATGGGGACGACGAGCTCAGCGACCGGGTGGGTGCCGCGTTCCGAGAGTGGCGCGGCGAACGGGTGGAGCGGCTGACGGGTGACTACGCGACGCAGGCGTTCTCCGCCGGCGTGACCGCCGCCGCAGGGGACGACAAGGTGCGCTGGGTGGTGACGTCGGCGAGTGGCTGTTCGGACTGCGAGGACAATGCGCTCGCCGGTGCGACGAGCGCGCGCGAGACGTTCCCGACCGGCCACGCATACCCACCCGCGCACTCGGGCTGCCGGTGTCTCGTGGCACCCGCGGACGACTGACCTGGGGCGCTGGCTGTTCCGAGACGTGTCGGGCCTGGCCATTGGGGCCATGGTGGTGGACGTTAGGCTCCCCTCGTGCGCATCCCCAGCGACCTGACTGCTGACTCCTCGCCGCGCCGGCGCCACCGGGCCCGTTGGTGGCTCATCGGCCTCGCGATCGTCCTCGTCGTTCTCCTGGTCTCCCTGAGGTCTCTGGCGGGCATCTACACCGACAGCCTCTGGTTCTCCTCGGTCGGCTATCACAACGTCTTCTCGACGCTGCTGGCGATCAAACTCGGGCTCTTCGGCGTGTTCGGCGCCATCTTCTTCGCGGTGCTCTGGGTCAACCTCGTCGTGTGCGACCGCATCGCCGGGCACGACATCGTGCTCGCCCAGGAGGACGAGCTCGTGCGCCGCTACCAGCAGTTCGTGCGGCCCTACGCCGGCCGGATCTACGTGGTCCTGGCCTTCGTCATCGCGCTGATCGGCGCCTCGGGGACCATCGGGCAGTGGAACAACTGGATCCTCTTCCGCCACGGCGGCAGCTTCGGGATCACCGACCCGCAGTTCGGCAAGGACATCGGCTTCTACGTCTTCAAGCTGCCGTTCCTGACTTTCATCGTCGACTGGACCCTGGCCATCCTGATCGTGACGCTGGCCGTCACACTCGTGTTCCACTACTTCAACGGAGGGATCCAGCCCCAACGAGGCCTGCCGCGCGTGCGGCCGCCCGTCAAGGCGCACATCTCGGTGCTGTTGGCACTGATCGCGCTCGACAAGGCGGCGGGTTACATCTTCCAGCGCTGGTCGCTCGTCAACGCGCAGGACGGGTACGTCAACGGCGCCGGGTACACCGACGTGCACGCCCGCCTGCCGGCCGAGCTGCTGCTCGCCGTCGTGTCGGTGTTCGCCGCACTCATCCTGCTCTACAACATCCGCCAACAAGGCTGGACGCTCCCGGTCCTGGCGATCGGGATCTGGGCCTTCGTGGCGCTCGTCGTCGGCATCATCTACCCGGCACTGCTGCAGACGCTCAAGGTGACGCCGGCGCAGAGCTCGCTCGAGGCGCCCTACATCCAGCGCAACATCACAGCCACGCGGGACGCGTACGGGTTGACCAACGTGAAGGTGCACAGCTTCCCCGCCTCCACGAGCATCACCGCCGCCCAGACGGTGGCCGCCAGCCCCACCATCGCCAACATCCGGCAGTGGGACCCCGATCCCACCATTTCGCTGCAGACGTTCCAGCGCCAGCAGGCCATCAAGTCCTACTACCAGTTCCCTGCGCTCGGGGTGGACCGTTACACGGTTGGCGGGGCGCGCACGCCGGTGCTCATCGGCGTGCGCGAGATCTCGGCGGCGAACGTTCCGTCCCCGTCCTGGGTGAACATCCACCTGCAGTACACCCATGGCAACGGCGCCGCGGTGGCCCTGGCCAATCAGACCAACTCCAGCAACCCCGTCTACACGGTGCAGGGTGTCCCGCCGACCTCCTCGCAGGGACTGCCCGCCATCACTCAGCCGTCGGTCTACTTCGCGTTGGGCGAGTCGGGCTACGTGGTCGCCAACACCAAGCAAGAAGAGGTGGACTACCAGCTGAACGGGACCAGCGTCGAGAGCCATTACTCGGGGACCGGTGGCGTCCAGCTGTCCTCGATCTTCACGCGGGCGGCCTTCGCCCTACGGCTGGGGGACTTCAACCTGCTCATCTCGAGCCAGATCACCAACAAGTCGCGCATCATGTTCGTCCGCGACCCGGTGGCGATGGCCCAGAAGGCGGCGCCGTTCCTCAGCTTCGACCACGACCCCTATGCGGTGATCAACGGCGGGCACATCGACTGGGTGGTCGACGGCTACACCACGACGGCCAACTATGCGTACTCGCAGAACGCGAACACCCAGCAGGTGGCGATCGGCAGCACCCTCCCGGGCAGCTACAACTACGTGCGCAACTCGGTCAAGGTCGTCATCGACGCCTACTCGGGGAAGATGACCTTCTACGACGCCGACCCGAAGGACCCGATCATCCAGGCGTACTCGGCGGCCTTCCCGCACATGTTCCAGCCGCTGTCGAAGATGAGCCCGCAGCTGCAGGCCCACCTGCGCTACCCCGAAGACATCTTCTCCATTCAGTCGGCCATCTACGGTCGGTACCACCTCGTCAATCCACAGAACTTCTACGCTGCCAGCAACGCCTGGCAGCTCTCGCCGACAGCGGGAGCCGGCCCGCAATCCCAGGCGCTTCTGGCCGAGAACACCTACAACAACCAGGGCCAGCTGGTGTCCACCACGCCGGCCCGCATGGCCCCCCAGTACCAGGTGTACTCGCTGCCCAACACGGCCCAGCAGGTCTTCACCGTGTCCGACGGCTTCGTCCCGGCGTCGCAGTCGACCCTCTCGGGGTCCAACCAGAACTTCAACCTGACCGCCTGGATGGTCGGGCTCTCCGACCCGGGGCAATACGGCCAGCTGGACCTCTACGAGACGCCCCAGGGGACGGCGGGCCCGGCCAACGCGGACGCCGAGATCTCGGCCAATTCGACGGTGTCGAAGGACATCTCGCTGCTGGACACCAAGGGCTCCGAGGTGCTCCTGGGGGAGACCCTCATGGTCCCCATCTCGGATTCCATGGTGTACCTGCGCCCGCTGTACGTGGCGGCGACGACGAACCCGCAGCCGCAGCTCGAATACGTGGTTGCCGTCCTGGGCAAGAACGTGGAGATCGACACGTCGTTGTCGGCCGTCTTGAGCGACCTGCTCCAGACGACGGTCTCACTGCCGGGGACCGGTGTCTCCTCGAGCGGCACGGTGCCGACCGCGGTGTCGGGCTTCCTGTCCGCCGCCCAGACGGACTACTCCAACGCGCTCGCCGCCTTGAAGGCGGGGAACCTGGCCGGATTCCAGACCGACGTCCAGGCCATGCAGCAGGCGATCACCCAGGCCCAGCAGGTGATCGGGACACCGAAGACGACCCCGACGACGACC
>Ga0181526_10001694_pt1 | contig 20551 bp, 13 predicted proteins | sample PEATcosm2014_Bin_35_FD_119750 | JGI IMG/M metagenome (GOLD analysis project Ga0181526, IMG submission 119750) | Peatland microbial communities from MTU Mesocosm Facility, Houghton, MI, USA - PEATcosm2014_Bin06_30_metaG | ecosystem: Environmental > Terrestrial > Soil > Wetlands > Peat | place...
GCCGACCCGCGCTATCCGTCCATCATCACCGGCATCCCCGGCCACGACGTGGAAGATATCAAACTTAGCGACATCCGCATCTTGAGTCGCGGCGGCCTGACATTGGATCAGGTGGCCAAGCAGCCGGCGGACATGGTGAGCACGTTCTTCTTCCGCGCCCCGGGAGGCGTGCCGCCGCGCGAGCCGTTCGACACCCCGGAACGCGAGAAGGAGTATCCCGAACCCTCCATGTTCGGCCTCCTGCCCGCCTATGGGTTCTTCATCCGCCACGCCAAGGGGGTCGAGCTGAACGACGTCGAGGTTGGATTCATGAAGGAGGACCGACGGCCGGCCTTCGTCCTCGACGACGTGAGGGGCGCCGATTTCCAGCATGTGATGGCGCAGAAGGCCGCCGGTGTGCCGACCATCGTGCTGAAGAAGGTCGAGGACTTCACGGCCCGCGGTTGCACGCCGTTGCCGGATACCTCGGTCCCCAAGGTCGACCGGACTGAGATGTGAGTTGGCCGCCCTGTCCTCGGTTCATCCTGCCGGCTCAGGGTCAAATGCCCCGAGCTCGGCCCGCCGCCCGGCCGTTATGAGGCTCAGCCCGATCGTGACGCCAAAATTGACGCCGAGGGCCAGGAATCCGGCGGCCACTCCAAGGAACGGGTCCCGGTGGGTCAGTTCGAGGAAGGCCAACACGGCCAACCCGCATAATATGCCCGCGAGCACGGTCTTCGAGCGGGCGCGCCTCCAGACGAGGCCCATCACTATCCCCGGGAAGAACTGGCCCACCATGCCGTAGCCGAGCTGGAGCAGCCCGAGGATGGTCGCGGAGCTGTGGAGGGCGAACCACAGGCTGAGCCCCGTCAGCGCGACGACAAGGGACCGGGCGAGCCGGGCCACCCCGGCATCGCCGAGCGAGGGCGCCAGAATGGGCCGCACAAGGTTCTTGGCGAATAGGGTGGACGCCGTGAGGAGCATGACGGACGCCGGGACCATCGCGGCCAGCGCCCCCGCCCCGCCGACCAGCCCTATGAGCCACGGCGGAAAGATCGACTGGACGACCGCCATGAACGCGAGATTGCTGTCCGCGAGCCCCGGCATCACCAGGAGCGCCGCGTACCCGACGAAGAACGCGAAGGGGAGCGTGAGGTTGTACAGGGGCAGGATTATGGCGTTGCGGCGGATCGTCTCCCCGCTCCGGGCGGAGAAGATCGAGCCGAACGCGTGGGGCCAGATCAGCTGACCAAGGGAGCTCAGGAGGACCGTCGTGACGAACCAGCCGTGCCCGAATGCCGGGACAGGACCGGGCATGGTCAGGTGGCCCGGATGGGCAGCCGCCAGCCGGGCAAACATCGGCCCCACGCCGCCGAAGAGGATCCTCGGGACGGCGGCCCCGACGAAGACGACGATCCCGATCATGAGCAGGTCCTTAAGGATGCTCATGCCGGCAACCGCGCGAATCCCGCTCACGAGCACGAACCCGCCGATGAGGGCGGCGGCAAGGGTCATCGCGAGCGCCTGGCTGACGCCGCCAAAGCTCGCGACCGAAACGATGATCCCCAGGCCCGTGAGCTGCAGCTGCAGGTAGGGGATGATCGCGCCGATTCCCACGACAGCCACCAGCGCGGCAAGCGGCTTGCTGGCATAGACGACCTGGAAGAAATCCGCCTGAGTCTGGAGCCCGTGGGCCCGCCCGAGCCTCCAGATCTCCGGGCTCAGGAAGAACGCGACGACATTGCCGAGCGCGAGGTACGCGATTATGTAGAGCGAGGAGCCCCCTCTCGAATAGACCCAGCCGCTCGTCCCGAGGAAAGCCGCGATCGTGTAGATCTCGCCCGCCATCATGAGCCAGACGACGGCGAGGCCGAAGCTCCTGCCCCCCACGGTCCACTGCTCGAGATCCATCCGGTGATGGCCCCTGGCGCAGAAGCCGATCAGGGATCCCAGCCCGACGATCGTCGCGATGACAAGGAGGGCTGTCGCGCCGGGGCTCATGGAGGCCCGCGGCGCCTGGCGTCGCGCGCCGATTCGATCCGATGGGCCAGCGCCAGGCAACCGCTTGTCAGGGGAATCCACGCCATCAGCCAGACCAGGTTGAAGGGCATCCCGAGGACCAGCGGATGCACCCTGTCCCAGAGCGGCACGGAGAGGCAGGCGCCGACGAACGGCACCGACGCGATGGCGAGCGAGCGCCACGAGGGGATCCGCATTTCCGCGCAACTCCGCGTGCGCCGCCCCAGCCCGTCAAGGCAAATGCCCCCGGCGCCCCCTTTCGCGGGCTTTCAAAACTTGAATGCCGCGGGCCCCCGTCCGAGGATCCGCCCATGGCACCCCAAATCAGGACCCGGCTTTCCGTGCTGCTGCTCGCATCGAGCGCCGCCATCCCCCTGCCCGCCCAGGATGGCGATGGCCTGGGGTACAAGAGCACGCCGCAGATACCAGGAACGCCGTGGCTCGTCCACGACGGCGATCGTCCCCAGCCCAGGGTGGTGACCCCGGGGGCCACGTTCAGCCTCCTTGCGCCGCCGCCGTCGGACGCCGTCGTCCTCTTTGACGGCCGGGACCTCTCCAAGTGGGAGTCAATCCGCGGCGGCGATCCCAAGTGGACGATCGCCAACGGGATCCTCGAGGTCGTGCCGGCGACGGGCAACATCCGCACCAGGCAGCGCTTCGCCGACTTTCAGCTGCACCTTGAGTACGCGGAGCCCGCGGTCGTCTCGGGTAAGGGTCAGAAGCGAGGTAACAGCGGGGTCCTGATCAACGGCATGTACGAGGTGCAGATCCTCGACTCCTACGACAATCCGACCTACCCGGACGGCCAGGCGGGCGCCCTCTACGGGCAGACCCCTCCCCTCGTCAATGCGTGCAAGCCCCCGGGCGAGTGGCAGAGCTACGACATCATATGGGAATCGCCGCGCTGGGACGCCGCGGGAGTCCTCGTCAAGAGGGCCGCCGTCACGGTCATCCAGAACGGCGTGGTCCTGCACCACCGGAAAGAATTCTTCGGCGAAACCGACGGCATCAACGGCTTCCCCCACAAGGCGCTGGGCGCCTATATCAAGCCGCATCCGCCCGAGGTGGTCGTCGAGCTCCAGGAGCACAGGGACCCCGTGCGATTCCGCAACATCTGGATCCGGACGCTGGGCGACTACGACCGCCCGTGAAGGCGGCCCGGGGCGCTCAACCGGCCCGGACCGCTCCGTGCGGCGAGGGAACCGAGGCGGGGAGAAGGTCGTAGTGGCAGGCCACCAGGTGGGCCGGGGCCCCAGTCCCGGAGGCCGTCCTCAGCTCGGGGGTCTCGCGCTTGCACAGCTCGGTAGCGTGCGGGCACCTGGGGTGGAACGGGCAGCCGGGCGGCGGGTTGATCGGCGAAGGCGGGTCTCCCGCGGCCTGGAACGTTGGTCTCACGAGCTCGGGGTCCGGCTCGGGGATCGCCGCGATTAGGGCGCGCGTGTAGGGGTGCCGCGGCCGCGCATAAAGGCCCTCGGCGTCGGCGAGCTCGACGATGCGGCCCAGGTACATGACCGCGATCCGGTCCGACATGTGCTTCACGACCGCGAGGTTGTGCGTGATGAACAGGTACGAGAGGTTGAACTCGCGCTGGAGGTCCAGCAGCAGGTTGAGCACCTGGCTCTGGATGGAGACGTCCAGGGCCGAGACCGGCTCGTCGCACACGATCAGCCGGGGCTGCAGGGCCAGGGCGCGCGCGATGCCGATCCGCTGGCGCTGGCCGCCCGAGAATTCAAACGGGTAGCGGTGCGCCGCCTCGCGGGGGAGGCCCACCCTCTCGAGCAGGCGGTCGACGGACGCGCGGCGCTCCTGCGCGGACCCGATCCCGTGGATGATGAAGGGCTCCTCCAGGATCTGTCCCACCGTGTGCCGCGCGTTGAGGGACTCGGCCGGATCCTGGAAGATCATCTGAAGGTGCCGGCGGACGGGCTTCATCCGCGCGCGGCCCAGCGCCGCCAGGTCCGTGCCCTCGAACCTGATGTTGCCCGCCGTGGGGGAGAGCAGGCGGACGATCGACTTTCCCAGGGTCGACTTGCCGCAGCCGGACTCGCCGACCAGGCCGAGGGTCTCACCCTGGGCGAGCCGCAGGCTGACCCCGTCCACCGCCTTGCATGTCGCCACCGAGCGCAGGAGCACGCCGCCGCGCACGGGAAAATGGGTCTTCAGGCCCTCGACCTCGAGGAGCGGTGGGACGGGGCTCATGCGGGCGCCCTCTGCGCGGGGACGAATGGGGGAAGCTCGCGCCACCGGATGCAGCTGACGGCGTGGCCGGGAGCCACCTCCTCGATGGGCGGGCGCGCCTCGCCGCACTGCGCCACGGCGTGGGGGCAGCGGTTCTGGAAGCGGCAGCCCGGGGGCATCGCATCGAGCCCGGGCACCGAGCCCTCGATCGTCGGCAGGCGGCTTTTGCCCGGGGTCGAGAGCCGCGGGATGGAGGCGAGGAGCCCCCGCGTGTACGGGTGGGCCGGCCGGCGAAAGAGCTCCTTCACGGGGGCGCGCTCGGCGACCTGCCCGGCATACATGACGACGACCTCGTCGCAGACCTGCGCGATCACCCCGAGGTCGTGCGTGATCAGGACGATCGCCATACCCAGCTCCCTCTGCAGGGAGGCCATGAGCTCCAGGATCTGGGCCTGGATCGTGACGTCGAGCGCGGTCGTCGGCTCGTCGGCGATCAGGAGCGAGGGATTGCATGCGAGCGCCATGGCGATCACGACGCGCTGGCGCATTCCCCCCGAGAGCTGGTGGGGGTACTCCCTCACCCGGACCTCGGGCGACGGGATCCCGACCTTGCCCAGCAGCGACACCGATTGGGCCAGCGCCTCGGCCTTTGTAAGCGCCTTGTGGAGCAGGAGCGCCTCGGAGATCTGGCGGCCGATCGTCTGGACGGGGTTGAGGGCGCTCAGCGGCTCCTGGAAGATCATGCCGATGCGGCCGCCGCGGACCCGGCGCATCTCGGCGTCGCTCGCCATCGCCAGGTCGATTCCCTCGAACACGATTTTCCCGCCCAGGATCCTGCCGTGCGGCTGCGGCAATAGCCGCATGATCGAGAACGCCGTGACGCTCTTGCCGCAGCCGGACTCGCCGACGATCCCGAGCGTCCGCCCGCGGCGCACCTCAAAGCTCACCCCGTCGACCGCGCGCGCCACGGCGCCGCCGGACTCGAATCCCACCACCAGGTCGCTGACACGGAGCAGCGTCTCGCTCACGGCTCCTTGAAGCGGTCGTAGGTTAGGACCTGCGCCGGGAGGCTGCGTCCCTCCGATTTCGCGGCCAGCGCCTCCTTCTGGATGTCCGGGTCTATCCACATCAGCCAGAACTGGTACTCATCCAGGCTCTGCATCACGTTGAAGTCCGCCGGCCACCTTATCCACGGCCGGTATCCGACGCGGTAATAGGGGGCCTTCCATCCGTTCACCCAGGCCGCGTTGTCGTGGAGGATCTGCTCGATCTGGGCGGCCTGCTCCTTCACCTCGTCCATCGTCTCGGCCTTGTCGTACCGGTGGATCAGCTGGTCCAGGTGGTAGTCCGCGGTCTCGGTCAGGTTGTTGGTGCTTTGCTTGACCTTCCTCGCCGGGTTGGGCGATCCGTCCGGCAGGTAGGGGACGTCGTAGGCATTCTCGCCCGCGACCGTCTCCCAGTACCGGGGGAACATGTCGACCTGCCGGTTGAACGCCGCGAGCGTGATCTCGTGCTTCTTCTCCTGGGTCTTCTGCCAGCCGGTCGTCTCGTCCAGGACCTCTATGTTGAACTCGAGGCCCGCCTTGATCGCCTCCTGCTTCAGGATGACAAGGACGTCCTGGTACTGGCGGTAGGTCGTCGTGATCGTGAAGGAAAGCCGCTGGCCCTTGGCATTGACGAGGACCCCGTCGGGCCCCTGCTGGGTGAAGCCGGCCCTGGCAAAGCACTCGCGGGCCTTGGCCGGGTCGAAGGGATAGGGCCTGACCGCCGGGTTCACGTCCCAGCCGTACCCGTCCGAGGAGGTCTTCTGGACCACGGCGTCGCCCCTGAAATACTGCCGGCAGACCAGGTCCATGTTGCTCGAGTACTGGATGCCGAGCCGGATGTCCCGGTTGTCGAGCGGCGCCATCGCCTGGTTGATCCACAGGCCGAAATCCGGGGGCGGAACGCGGTTGTAGAACTGAGCCTTTACCGTGAACCCCGAGGCGACGGACGGGCTGTCGTTGGGAAGCCTTTCGTACCAGAGGCGGGTAGTCAGGTGGAAGATGTCCAGGTCGCCGTGGACGAAGGCCTCAAACGCCTTGTCCGGGTCGCGGATCACCTGGAGGCGGATCCGGTCCGGATTGAACCTGCCCACGTTGAAACGCTTTCCCTCGCCCCACCAGTCCTTCACATGGCTAAGCGTGACGGACGTCGTCCGCTTCACGTCCTCCTCGCGGAACGTGTAGGCGCCCACGGTCGGGCATATGCGCCAGTTGTACTTCTGGACCCAGTCGGGGCCGAAGTCCTTGAAGAAGTGCTTGGGGAACGGAGGCTCGGCCTGGTCCGAGGCCCCGGCTCGCACCACGATGTCCGGCCTCAGCTCCGCGAGCGTCATTGAGAACGTGTGCGCGTCGTATACGGTCAGCCCGCTGTAGGTCTTCGTGAAGTAGTCGTTGAGCCACGGGTCGTTGAGGAGGGGGCTGCGGAACATGTAGAAGCTGAAGACGACGTCGTCGGTCGTGAAGGGGACGCCGTCCGACCAGCGCGCGTCCGGGTCCAGCCGGAAATACACCGTCTTCTTCCCGGGGTCCACCGCCCATGAGCTGGCAAGCTCCGGGTAGATTCGCCCGGGCTGGTTGGGATAGAACCTCACATACCCCATCGAGACATAGTCCAGGAGGAACTCGCGGAAGCTGGCGTTGGAGTCGGGCCCGATCGAGCGGAAGGTCCCCGGGAAGTCGGGAACCCATACCGTGAGGGTGCCCCCCTTCTTGGCGGCCGGGTCGCCGAACGGCGGCAGGTCCGAGCCGTCCTCCCATTTCAGGCCCTGGGTGTCCCTCTCCAGGTCTGCTGCCGTCTTGAATTTGTAGAACGACGCCTGCTCCTTGAGCGTGCGCTGGAGGTCGGCCTCCATGCCCGGGAAGGCGTTGGCAGGCTGCGCCGCGGCCTGCGCGGCAGGCTGCTCCGCCGGCCGGCTGCAGCCCGACAGGGCCAGGGCGGCGAGCGCGATTGGAAGCAGGGTCGGTGTCCGTGTTGAATGCATGGTTTTCTAAAACGGGAGATACGCGCCTTAACGGTAGATCGTGAACTTCTTCGGGTCGAACGCCTCGCGGATTGCCTCTCCGACGAAGGTGATCAGTATCAGCACCAGGCTGAGCGCGGTGAAGGCGGACGCCACGATCCAGGGGGCGTCGAGGTTGCCGGTCCCCTGGCGGAGCAGCTCGCCCCAGCTCGGCATGGGAGGCGGCAGCCCGAAGCCAAGGTAGTCCAGGGCCGTCAGGCTGGCGATCGCGGCCGCAAACTGGAAGGGAAGGAAGGTGACCAGGATCGAGAGGATGTTGGGAAGGACGTGGTGAAAGAGGACGCGGCCCGGGCCCGCCCCCAGGACCTGGGCCGCCGCCACGTAGTCGCGGGATTTCTCGCGGTAGGTGGCGCTGCGCATGTAGTAGGTCATTCCCGTCCAGGCGAACAGGACCACCACGACGAGCAGGTGGCCCAGCCCGAACTGGGTGCCGGGCGGGTGCGCGGCGCGGACTATGATGACGACCAGGAGGAACGGCAGGAGGGACCATATCTCGATGAAGCGCTGCATTCCCAGGTCGAGCCACCCGCCGAAGTATCCCATGGAGCACCCGATCACGACCCCGATGAGGTAGACCAGGGCCACAAACCCGATGGAAAACACGAGCGAGTTCCTCAGGCCGTACAGCAGCCTCGCCAGGATGTCCCGGTTGATCTGGTCGGTGCCGAAGAAGTGCCGATTCGCGGCGTCCGGCGGCCGCGGCAGGAACGACTGGCCCGGATAGCAGTCCTCATTCGGGCCGTACGGCACAACTGGCATCAGAACCCAGTTCCCCGCATTCTCGCGGGCGAACTTGTCCCGCAGCGCGCGGTAATCCGTCTCATAGGCGTAGCCGAGCCCGAAGTCGCGCCCCGGGTGGATGGCTCCGTACGTCGGCCAGTAGAGGTGCCCATCGTAACGGACGAGCAGCGCCCTGCTTCCAACGAAGAGCTCCGCGAACAGCGCCAGCCCCGAAAGGAAGACCAGAACCAGGAACGAGCCGTAGCCGCGCCTGAGCGAGCGGAACCTCCGCAGCTGCATCCGGGCCTGTGGCGACAGTCTCATCTACTTGAAGCGGATCCTCGGATCCACAAACGCGATCGCCGCGTCGGTGAGGAAGTTGCATCCCAACAGCAGCAGGGCGTCGATCATCAGCACGCCCATCACCACCATGGGGTCCCGGTCCACGACGGCGTTGTAGAAGAGGAGTCCCATCCCGTTGAGGTCAAAGATGGTCTCGATCAGGATCGAGCCGATGACGATGGCCGCGACCTGCTGGCCGAAATCGGTGACGAGCGGGATCAGGGAGTTGCGGAAGGCGTGGCCGAAGACGGCCTGCCGGAACGAGGCGCCCTTGGCCACCGCCGTGCGCACGTAGTCGGCGGCAAGGTTGTCGAGCAGCTGGTTCTTCGTCAGCAGCGACACGAAGGCGAAGCCGCCCAGCGAATAGCACGTGAGGGGCAGGACCGCGTGCCTGGCAAAATCCAGGGCCTTCTGGCCCAAAGCCAGGTCGGACCAGTTTTCGCTGACGAAGCCCCCCATGGGGAACCAGCCGAGATGGAAGGAGAGGTAGACGACGAGAAGGGCGCCCATGGCATAGCCCGGGATCGCGTATCCTATGAAGATCACGACCGAGCTCACCGAGTCTATCAGCGTCCGGTGCTTCATCCCCTTGAGGATCCCCAGGGGAACGCTGATGCTGTAGGTGATGATGAGGCTTAGAATCCCATAGGTGAGCGTGACGGGCATCGTGTCGGCAATGACGCGGGTCACGGGCTCGCCGTACCGGAACGAATCGCCGAGGTCCCCGTGCGAGAGCCTCAGGAGCCAGCGGCCGTAGGCAACGAGCGGCGGCTGGTCATAGCCGAAATAGGCCTTCAGCTGGGCAAGCTGCTCGTCCGAGAGGGCACCCCCGCCCTGCCCGCCGCGCGCCGACCCTCCGCCCACCCCGTTCTCCGCCGTCTGAGCGCGCATGATCGCCTGCTCCACCGGCCCCCCCGGGGCGAACCGGGTGATCAGGAACACGAGGAGCGTGACGCCGAGAAGCGTGGGGACGATCAGAATTAGCCGCCTGAGAAAGTACGCTCGCATCAATTGGAACCGGCGTCAGCCTAGGGGACGGGCGCCCGATCACGAGACGAAAGGATGGCGGCCCCGCCCGGGAACAGGGCCGCTCCAGGCTGATTCCGCGCCCCTCTACCCTTTTTGCGACGGCACGAATTCCGACTCGACCGCCCTTTCCAGGAGGTCGGGCGGGAGCAGGCCCTAGCTGATGACGAAATTATTGAAGGCGAATCGGTCGAACCTGGGGCCGAGCGCGACCTCGGCCGCGGCGCGGATCTCCATGAGCCTCGAATACCCGTAGAAGTAGGCGGTCGCCTGGCCCGGGTTCCGGAACGTGAACCGGTCGAGCTCCTCGCCCGCGAACGCCTCCGAGATGACGACGTCGTTGACGAGGATGTCGTGCGCGCGCTCGCGCGATATGAGCCCCAGGTTGAGCATCGGGTCGAGGATCGCGCGGGCCGCGCGCAGCAGCCGCAGCTGGAGCGCGATCAGCTGGCCGTCGAGCGGCTCATACGGCTTGAACTCCGCCTCCGAGTAGAGGGCCCACCCCTCCACGTTCACGCTGTTGAACGCGAAGATGCTCCGCGCCTGGGAGACGCCCCTCTCGACCATGGCCGAGAACTGCAGGTCGTGCCCGGGGCGTCCCTCGTGGGCGGACAGTGTCCAGGCCGCGGCCTTGAACGTGAAGTCGTCGTACTTGTCGCCCCCGCCCCCACCCGTTCCGGGGTTGACGAGGGGCAGCACGAACTGGCCGTGCTCGCCCGTGTTGTTTATCATGGGGGGAGCCAGGTAGTGGGGCGCCGGCTCCGCCGCCGTCTCCGCCTCGGAGGCCAGGCGCATCTCAAGCGGGCGATCCGGGAGGGCGATGATCCGCTCGCGCCGTATCGCGTCCTCGATCCTGCCGATGACCCCGCGGAAGTAAGGCTCAACCTCGGAAGGGGCCAGCTGCTCCTTCTTCAGCAGGCGGATGACCGACCGGTAGTCGGTCTCCTTGTATCCGTGCTCCCGGGCGACGAGGGGCGCAAGGGCACTCAACTCGTTACTGGTCTCGGCGTATTCCAGCTCGGCCTTCCGGATGAGGTCCGCGGGCGAGATCGAGAGGCCGACCTGGAGCAGGTCGTGCGCGTAGATCTCGGGGGGCTGCCTGAAATCCTCCCGGCAGCGGGGGACGACGGTCTTCCGGACCCAGGCTCCGTAGTCCTTAACCTGGGCCTCTAGGGCGTCCAGTGCCGGGCCGGCGGCCGCGATCGAGTACTTGGCGAAGAGCTTGCGGACCCCGTCGACATATTGCTGCGCATTCGAGAGGTCGCGCTCCACCTCGCCCCTGAACGGCCCGGCGCGGCCTGGGTCGCCCAGCGACTCCATGAACCGGTCCTGGGCGAGCTGCGTCAGGGGTGTCGTGCCGGGCTCGATGCCCGCGTACTTTCTCAGCCGGGCGAGCGCCAGCTGGCGCCGCTCAGGGGCCACCTGGTCCTGCAGGAGCACGAACTCGCCCCGGAAGACGAGCCCCGCGACGTCGGTGTAGGCAAGGAGGAGGCGGTCGTTGAGTGAGATCTGCCCGATGTTCAGGTCGCAGGCATGGACCAGGATATCCAGGTCCTCGCGGACCAGGGGATCGGTCTCCCTGGCAAGGGAGGCGTTCAGGACGTCGCGGGCCCCGTTAAGGCCGGCCAGCGACCGCCCGACGGCCCCGCCTCGAAGGTCGGAGACCTCGGAGTCGTAGCCCTTCATGCCGAGGCCCGACATCGTCTCCGGATTGAACCTGCCGATCGCCTCCAGGAGAACGGACGCGTTTGCGTTGCTTCGCGCGACCCAGTCGGGGGCGGCGGCCCTGGCGGGCGCCGTGAGGGGAAGCGCCGCGACGAGGACCAAACGGGCGGCAATTCGGGATATCTGCAGTTTCATCGGGGACGGGTCCTCCGCTGGCTCTATCGGCGGAATCCCGCCTGGCGGCAAGAAGTTTGCATGCCACGCGCCGGCGACCCAATGATTGCTTGATCCCCTCCGCGGCGATCGGATTCCGCGGCACCCGGCAATCAACGACCCCAACCAAGGATTCACCATGATCCGCAGGAATTCCCTCCCTACCTCCCTCCTGGCGGCCGGACTCTCGCTGCTCGCGGGGTGCTCCCTTGTCACCCCCGCCGGGAAGCCCGCCTCCGCGCCTGCCGCGCCCCTGATGTCCGTGCTCGACCGATTCGCGGCCCCCGGCGTGCCCGCCATGGGGCCCGGCGAGGCCGAGGCCCCGGTCGGCAAATGGCGGTCGTCCGCCGCCCCCCGGACCGACCTGCCGGGAAGCGGCCTGGCGGAGCACCCGATGCTCTACATCGGCGAGGGCTACAACAAGATGTTCGTCATCAGGGACGGGAAGGTCATCTGGACGTACTCCACGGGCGGCGGCTACGAATACGACGACGCCTGGATGCTCTCGAACGGGAACATCCTGTTCACGAGGATGCAGTACGTCGCCGAGATCACCCCGGAGAAGCAGGTGGTCTGGCGCTACGACTGCCCCAAGGGGACGGAGGTCCACACCTGCCAGCCCATCGGCCTGGACAGGGTCTTCTTCGTCCGAAACGGGCTGCCGCCAAAGGCGATGATCGTGAACATCCGCACGAACACGGTCGAGGTGGAGCACGACCTGCCGGCCCGGAGCCAGACCGACCCGAAGACCGTCCACCCGCAGTACCGCCGGGCGCGCTACACGGCGCAGGGGACCTACCTGCTCCCGATGCTGGGGCTGCTCGACCAGGGCAAGGTCATCGAGCTCGACAAGGATTTCAGGGAGATATGGAGCTACCCTATCAAGTCCCCATGGGCCGCCATCCGCCTTAAGAACGGCAACACGCTCATAACCGACGAGCACGATATCCTGACCCGGGAGGTGAACCCGAAGGGCGAGACCGTCTGGGAGATCCGGCCGGGCGACCTGCCCGAGCAATACCGCTACGCGAACACGCAGAGCTGCACCCGCCTTGCCAACGGCAACACGATCATCTGCTCGCGGGGCGGGGACAGGAACGGCCCCCAGCTGGTGGAGGTCACGCCGGACAAGAAGGTCGTCTGGGTGCTGCAGGACTGGTCGGAACTCGGTCCGGCGACGGCGGTGCAGGTCCTGGACGATCCCGGCGTCCCGGAGAACCCGGGCGAGTCGGAGCACTGACACCGGGGCCGGGGGCCCGGCAAAAGCGATTCTTGCAACGGGAGGAGTGTTTGCAAAAACTGGAAGGCGCGGGAAGGCTGTCGCAGGTTTTCCGGCGAACCACCTAACCCCGTAATGACCCCACAGATTCTCGGTGCGCTGCTACTCGGCAGCGCCACGGCCCTCGCAGCGGCGTCCGCCCCGCCAGAACCCGTGCTTCCGGACTGGGCAAGCCATGTCGGCGCGCAGAGCGCACCCCCCGCGTCGCGTGTCTTCGACGCCGGGGCCTACGGCGCGGTCGGCGACGGGACGACGCCGGCCACGGCTGCCATCCAAGGCGCGATCGACGCCTGCGCGGCGGCCGGCGGCGGCGTGGTGACTCTCCGCCCCGGCACTTACCTGAGCGGGGCCCTCTTCCTGAAGAGCCGCGTGAACCTGCGGATAGACAAGGGCGTCACCCTCCTCGCGACCCTCGACGAATCCGCCTATCCGATCATGCCCACGCGGGTCGCCGGGATCGAGATGGCGTGGCCGGCCGGCCTCATCAATGTCGACAACCAGGAGGACGTCGAGGTCTCCGGGGGCGGCTCGATCGACGGCCGGGGTGACTTCTGGTGGAAGAAATACTGGACGCTCCGCAGGAGCTACGAGCCCCGCGGGATCCGGTGGGCGGCCGACTACGACTGCCAGAGGGTGCGCCTGGTTGTCGTCTTCAATTCAAAGGACGTGACGGTGGACGGCCTGAGCCTCCACCGGTCGGGTTTCTGGACCGTACAGGTCACCTACAGCGACCGGGTAACGGTCCGGGGCGTCGCAATCACGGACAACTTCGCCGTGGGCGGGGTCAGGGGCGCGAGCACCGACGGGGTCGACATCGACTCGTCAAGGAGGGTCCTCGTGCAGGCCTGCGACATCGACAACAATGACGACGACATCTGCCTGAAGGCCGGGCGCGACTACGACGGGCTGCGCGTCAACCGACCCACCGAGTACGTGGTCATCCGGGACTGCGTCTGCCGGCGCGGCGGCGGGGTCGTCTCCATAGGAAGCGAGACATCGGGGGGAATCCGCCACATTGTCGCCTACCACGACTCGGGAATCGGCACGAACGAGGGGGTCCGCTTCAAGTCCGCCAGGACCCGCGGCGGCACGATCGAGGACATTCTCATCCTCGACCTTTCCCTGACCGGCGTCCATATGCCGTTCACCTTCGACCTCGACTGGGACCCCTCGTTTAGCTACGGCAAGATCCCCCCCGGAATGAAGGACTACCCCTCCTACTGGAGCGTGCTCACTCGGCCGGTCGAGCCGCCCGAGAGGGGGTACGTCAAGTTCCGGGACATCACGATCGCCTCCGTGACCGCGACCGGCTGCCGCCAGATCATCACGGCCTCGGGGATGGCAGGAAACCCGGTCGGCCCCGTCCGCTGGCAGGACATCTCGGCCCAGGGGCGGAAGGCCGGCGAGATCCGCTACGCCCGGGACTGGTCGATGAAGAATGTCCGCTTCCAGACGGACGACGGCGCCCCCGTGACGCTCGCCGACTGCGACAATGTCGCGCAGCCCGCGGTCGTGCGCGGCAACTGACGGCCCCCCCTCCCACCCCGCCATGAAGCTCACCCTGCCCGTCTTCGCCCTCGCCGCGGCCGCAGCCCAGGCGACGGCCGCCACCTTTTCCCCCGCCGATTACGGGGCCGCCTTCAGCCTGGCCGTGAACGACGCCCCGGCGCTGCAAAGGGCGATTGACGCCGCGGCCGCGGCCGGCGGCGGGACCGTGGTGGTCCCCGCGGGGCGCACAATGATGTCCGGCTCGATCGAGCTGAAGTCCAACGTCATCCTGAACCTCGAGGCCGGCTCCCGCCTGGTCGGCAGCACCGTCAAGGCCGACTACCCCGACTCGATCTTCATCAAGGCGCGCCACGCGGTGAATGTCTCAATCACGGGCTCCGGCACGATCGACGGCCGCGGCCTCGAGTTTCTCGGGAAGGAGGGCCCGTTCATCTACGAGAAGAAGGACTGGCGGCCCCGGCTGATCCTCCTTGAGGACTGCCGCCACGTGATCGTGAGGGACGTGAACCTCAAGGACGCCGCGTTCTGGTCGCTCCACCTCGCCGGCTGCGAGGACGTCTCGATCCACGGGATCTCGATCCGCAACAGCCTCAAGGCGCCGAACTGCGACGGGATCGACCCGGACCACTCGCGCAACGTGCGCATCACCGACTGCTCGATCGAGTGCGGCGACGACGCGATCGTCGTCAAGACGAGCCGCGAGTTCGCCCAGTACGGCCCCTGCGAGAACATCGTGGTGTCCGGCTGCGTCCTGACGACCCACGACTGCGCGCTGAAGATCGGGTCCGAGACGGTCGGCGCCGTCCGGAACGTGGTTTTCGCCGACTGCATCGTGAACCAGTGCTGCCGCGGGATAGGGATCATGATGCGCGACGAGGGCAGCGTGGAGAACATCGTCGCCCACGACATCGTCATCCGCTCGCAGCTCTACTTCCCGGTGCCGAACGGCTGGTGGGGCGCCTCCGAGGCGATCTACGTGAACGCCCATCCGCGGGTCCCGGGCGGCAGGCTCGGCCGCCTGCGGACGCTGCGCTTCTCGCACATCGTCGCGAGCGGCGAGGCCGGGGTCTTCATCCAGGGCTCGGCCGAGTGCGTCCCCGAGGACATCGTCCTCGACGGCGTCACGCTCGACATCGCCAAGGTGACCGACTGGCCCAGCCGGTTCGACCTGCGCCCGCCCGAGGAGCTCGGCGTCGAGGAAAAGGGCGTCGTGATAGCGGGCTTCCACGTCCAGGACGCAAGGCAGGTCACGCTGCGCGACTGCCTGGTGCGCTGGGGGCCGAACCCGCCCGCCAGCTACGGGCCGGCCCTGATGACGGAGCGGGTCGAAGGCCTCCATCTCGAGAACTTCCAGGGATCCGACGCCCACCCGCCCCAATGACGGGGCGGCGTAAATCTGCCGACGGATGACCCACCTGAACTCCTAGGTCCCCCCGGCCCGCGCGGCCTGCCCCGGGGGCGCGCCTCCCAGCCCCACCCCGAACCAAACACCGCCATGCGCCCATCCCTCCTCGCAAGCCTAGCATCGGCAGCCGTCCTTCTCGCATCGCCGGCCGCCGCACAGGAGGCCGGCGCCTTCGCCGGCCAGGTGGAGACCATAGGATGGCCCGCACCCACCAGGACCAACCGGCCGTGGACCCGCTGGTGGTGGCTCGGGAGCGCGGTCGACGCGCCGAACCTCGAGAGGCTCCTCGCCGAATACCGCGACGCCGGACTCGGGGGCGTCGAGATCTGCCCGATCTACGGCGCCAAGGGGTACGAGGGCCGGTTCATCGACTACCTCTCCCCGAAGTGGATGGAGATGCTCACGGTGACGACGCACGCCGCGGGAGAACTCGACATGGGGGTGGACATGACGACCGGCACCGGCTGGCCCATGGGCGGCCCGTGGATTCCGGCCGACATGGCGTCGGAGTCGGTCGTCCTTCGGCGCTACCCGATCGGCCCGGACGGAAGGCTGTCGCCCTCCGGGACCATCACCCTCGCGGACCTCGAGGCCCGGTCCGCCGTCAAGGCGGGCATAGCCGGAGGCGGCAACGCGATGGACGGGCTCATGAAGGCCTCGGGGGGGCAATTCAGGCTTGTCTGCCTCATGGCCGTCGGGCCCGGCGGCTCGCAGGCGGACCTCACCGGCAGCGTCCAAAACGGCCGCCTCTCCTGGTCGGCGCCAGGCGCCGGATGGAGCCTCTACTCGCTCTCGGCGATCCAGCCCGTCCAGAAGGTGAAGCGGGCCGCGCCGGGCGGGGCGGGCAACGTCGTGGATCCCTTCTCAACGGCGGCCATCGACACCTACCTCGCCCGATTCACGGAGGCCTTCCGCGGGTACGCCGGGGCCATGCCGCGAGCGCAGTTTCACGACTCGTACGAGTACTTCGGGGCCAACTGGACTCCCGACTTCCTCGGCGAGTTCTCGCGCAGGCGCGGATACGACCTGCGCTCGCGCCTGCCCGAGCTGGCCGGCGACGGGGACCCGGACACCGCGGCGCGGGTCAGGGAGGACTATCGCCGGACGATCGGGGAGCTCCACCAGGCCTACATCGCCCGATGGACCTCCTGGAGCCACTCGCAGGGAAGCCTCACCCGGGAGCAGGCGCACGGGGCGCCGGCAAACATAGAGGACGTCTACGCGACCGCCGACATCCCCGAGACCGAGGGGGCCTTCGGGGGCGTCGAGGTGGACCAGCTGCCGATGATGAAGTTCGCCTCGTCCGCGGCGCATGTCACGGGCCGCACGCTCGCCTCCTCCGAGACGTTCACATGGCTCGGCGAGCATTTCCAGGTCCCCCTCTCCCAGCTCAAGGCCAACGTGGACCTCTTCTTCCTCTCGGGGACCAACCACATCCTCTTCCACGGCATCCCCTACTCCCCGGCCGACGCACCGTGGCCCGGCTGGCTCTTCTACGCTGCGGTGAACTTCGGCCCCAACGGGGGCCTCTGGCACGACCTGCCCGCCTTCAACGCCTACGCGACGCGCTGCCAGTCGATCCTTCAGTCGGGCAGGCCGGACAACGACGTCCTGCTCTATTTCCCGGTGGCGGACTTCTGGCAGAAGGCCGGGGGTTCCCAGCCGGGGGCACCCGCGGGCCCGCGCGGCGGCCCGCGGATCGACCCCCTGGTTGAGCAATTCACGACGCCCGGCAAATGGATGGAGGGAAGCCCCTTCCACGCGGCGGCCATGGAGCTCTGGCGCAAGGGCTTCGCCTATGACGAGGTGACCGACGCACTCCTTGCGGGCGCAAGCGTCGGGCGCGCCGCCACCGGAGACGGCGGCGGGCACGAAATCCTCCTGGGCGGAAACCGGTACCGGGCGATCGTTGTCCCGCCCTGCGGCCTCATGCCCGTCGAGACTCTCCGCCGCCTGGTCGACCTGGCGCGCGCCGGCGCCACCGTCGTCTTCTCCGGCGGGATTCCTGCCGACGTCCCCGGGCTCGCGGACCTCGAGGCCCGCCGGGCCGAGCTCGGCCGCATCGCCGCCGAGATCCCGCCCGCGGGCGCGGCCGGAGCAAGGCTGGGCGCGGGCTTGGTCCTGACGGGGTCCGGCCCCGGCACACTGGCGGCCCTCCTCGGCTCCGCCGGCGTCCCCCGCGAGGCGATGGCTGACGACGGGTTGTTCTGCGTCCGCCGCTCAAGGCAGGGGGGCCATGACTACTTCGTCGTCAACACGGGCGCCGGTCCCGTCGAGAAGTGGGTCACCCTCTCGCATTCGGCGGGGTCCGCCGTCCTCCTGGATCCCCTCCTGGCGGACCGGATGGGCGTCGCCGCCACGCGCCCCGACGGGGACCATGTCTCGGTGTTTCTCCAGATGAGGCCCGGGCAATCGCTCGTCATCCGCACGTACGACGGCGCGCCGCCGGTGGGGCCGGCATGGAGCTACCTGCGCGCCAATCCGGAGCAGGCCCGGGCGATCGGCGGCGACTGGAACATCCACTTTGCCGAGGGCGGCCCCGTCCTCCCCAAGGACTACCGCTCGTTCCACCTCGTATCGTGGACAACCGGGGACGACCTGGCGGCCAAGAGATTCGCGGGGACGGCCGTCTACAGCCTGAAGTTTGTCCCGCAGCCGGATCCCACGGGCGCCCAGGAGCACTGGCTCGACCTCGGGCGCGTCGCGGACAGCGCGCGCGTGCGCCTCAACGGCCACGACATCGCGACGCTCTGGTGCGCGCCCTTCGGCGTCGAGCTCGGGAAGTTCCTGCAGCCCGGCGAGAACCTCCTCGAGATCGAGGTGACCAATGTCGCGGCCAACCGCATCCGCGACCTGGATATCCGGCATGTCAACTGGAAGAGCTTCTACGAGATAAATTTCGTGGGGAAGAACTACCGGCCCCTCGACGCCTCCACCTGGCCCATTCGCGAGTCCGGCCTCCTTGGACCCGTGGTCCTTACCCCGGTTGACGTGATCCCGCAGGACAAGCTGCCCGCAGCCCCGTCCGGCAAGTAACCCAAACTCCGCCAATGAACATGAGCACCATTATGTCAGGCCTTTCCCGGGCCGTCTCCACGGCACGGGCGTTCTCATTTATCTCACTCGCCATGCTTGCCGGCCAGGCCCCCGCCCAGACGGCGGGGCCGGTGACACTCAACTGGCTCGACGGCAGGCCCCCGGCGGTGCCGCAGAGCGTGAGCTGGGGCGTGCCGTGGCCGAAGGGCGCGGTCAAGAAGGGCGACTCCCTGGTGCTTAGGACCGCCGCCGGCCAGGAAGTCCCCGCCCAGGTCTGGCCGATGGCCTATTGGCCGGACGGATCCCTCATGTGGAGCGGCCAATCAATCGTGGCGACGCCGGACATGGCCGGCCCCCTCCAGCTGAGCGTCGGCCCGGCGGCGGCCCCGTCCGCGGCCGTCATGTGCTCCCAGGACGACCAGGCGGTCACGGTCGACACCGGGGCCGTTCGGGTGGTCCTTCCGAAGCAGGGGTCGAGCCTCATCGGTTCCATCTGGATCGGCGACCGCAAGGTCGCCCAGGACGGAAGGCTCATCTGCCTCCTTCAGGACGGCCCGGGCCCCGAGGGCGCGGGCACCGTCCACGAGGAGGAGTTCATCAGCCGGGTCAAGTCGGTCACCCTCGAGCAGGCGGGCCCCGTCCGTGCCGTCGTGAAGATCGAGGGCGACCACAAGTCGGCCTCGTCCGACCGGGCGTGGCTTCCCTTCGTCGTGCGGCTCTACTTCAACGCGGGCCTGCCCTCGGTCCGTATCGTCCACTCCTTCGTCTTCGACAGCGACGGCCAGAAGGACTTCATTAGGGGACTCGCGCTCGCGCTTTCAGTGCCGCTGCGCGAGGAGGTCATCAACCGCCATGTCCGGTTCGGCGGCGACGAGGGCATGTGGGCCGAGCCGGTCGAGCCCCTTGTCGGCCGCCGGGAGATGCCGCAGGGCGGCAAGCGCTCGGTCTTCCCGGACCAGGTTGCCGGCCTGCGCATCCCCAACACGGACCAGTATACGCCGCTCCAGCAGCAGTACATCCGGGAGATCGCGGACTGGGACGACTACAAGCTGACGCAGGCGAACGCGAACGGCTTCCTGATCGAGAAGCGCACCCAGTCGCAAAGCTCGTGGCTTCGCGTCACCGAGGGAAGGCGCGCGATGGGAATCGCCTTCCTGGGAGACGTGGGCGGGGGAATCGCGGTGGACGTGAGGAAGTTCTGGCAGAAGAACCCCTCGGCTTTCGAGATCCACGGGGCGACCACCCCCATGGGCGAGCTTCGCGTCTGGCTCTGGTCGCCGGACGTCCCGGCGATGGACATGCGCCACTACGACATAAGGGGCCACGGCCTGGAAATGGCCTACGAGGACTGGAAGGAGGGCTGGGACTCCCCCCTGGGGGTTGCGAACACGAGCGAGATGACTCTCTGGGCATGCGCAAGCGTGCCCGCCAACACGGACCTGGTGCGGATGGCCCGGGCCGGCGCGGATCCGGCGATGCTCGTTTGCACGCCGCAGTACTACCACGACCAGCGGGCCTTCGGCTTCTGGAGCCTGCCGGACCGCTCGGGCGCCACCCGCCGGTCGCTCGAGGACCAGCTTGAGAACGCGGTCGACTATTACCGCGACCAGGTGGACCAGCGCTCATGGTACGGCCTCTGGGACTACGGCGACATCGGGCGGATGTATGACGAGGTCCGCCACGAATGGCGCTACGACATCGGCGGCCAGGCCTGGAACAACACGGAGCTGCTGCCGGACTACTGGCTCTGGTACAGCTTCCTGCGGACCGGACGGGCGGACCTGTTCCGGCTCGCCGAGGCCATGACGCGCTCGACGAGCGAGGTGGACGTGCACCACCTGGGGCGGTTCGCGCCGCTCGGCTCCCGCCACAACGTCAACCACTGGGGCGACGGCGCCAAGCAGCCCCGAATCAGCCAGTCGGGCCTCAAGAGGTTCTACTACTTCCTGTCGACCGACGAGCGCGTCGGCGACCTCATGCGGGAGCAGCTCACCGCGGACCGGACCTATGCCGAGGTGAAGCGCACCGACCCGATCCACCCCGACAACCGCGGCGAGTTCACGACCGCCTCATTCGGCACGGACTGGGCGGGCTATTGCGCCAACTGGCTCACGGA
>Ga0181526_10001695_pt1 | contig 20534 bp, 16 predicted proteins | sample PEATcosm2014_Bin_35_FD_119750 | JGI IMG/M metagenome (GOLD analysis project Ga0181526, IMG submission 119750) | Peatland microbial communities from MTU Mesocosm Facility, Houghton, MI, USA - PEATcosm2014_Bin06_30_metaG | ecosystem: Environmental > Terrestrial > Soil > Wetlands > Peat | place...
ACCCACGCTCAACAATAGGCAGGTGACAATCGGAAAATAAACAGTGCTGTGTTCGCCTTTGTGGACAATATCTCCCGGCAAACGCCCCAATCGGAACGGCAGTTTCCCGCCAAAATAGAAGAATGCCCCGGCGAGGACAAGCAGGCCTCCGAGCATCCACAGGGTACGCCCCAGTTCGCGAAAGGAATCCATACTTGCGCAGTCTAATTCATGGCGCTCTAGAATCAACCCACGAGCGCGTAATTCAATCTTTCGATTTCATCACGCGGCGGCGGAAATCCGCTTCATCAGGTCGGTCTGCTCGTTGATGGATTCGGCCCCAATCGTAAACGCGTCGAGCACCCCCAGGCCGAGGGCATAGCGGATCGCTTCGTCCTGTTTGTTCCGCATATCTCCTTGACCCAGGATTTTCATCCCCACAATTCCCTTCCCGCCCGCGCGCATCTCTCGAATCACGCTCACCACGCTCTCTGGGTCGGCATCCATGTGTGAACCGATTGGGTTAATGCGGACCAGGTCCACTTCGACCCACGGCGATTTCGCCGCTGCACGTAATGCCTCGATGGAATGACAGGAACAGCCATGCGCTCGAATGATGCCTTCCTGCTTCGCCTCTGACAAAACGTCCATCGCGGACTGATAGCGCGTAGTCCAGTCCACTTCCGTCACGCAATGCACCAGGACGATATCCAGGTAATCTGTATTTAGTTCACGCCGAAATCGTTCCAGGTCCGCGCGCATCTCCGGTGCAGTACGCGCCCACGATTTCGTCATGATGGTCACTTTGCTGCGATCCACGTGCTTCAGCGCGTCCGCGACATGAGGGTGGCTGCCGTAGGAATCGGCCGTATCGAAGAAGCGCAGTCCGTTGTCATACCCATTCTGGAGCAAGCGCGACAGTCCCTCGATGCCCAGCGCCGTTTGATTTGAGTGGTGGCCCGAGCCCACCGTCCCCGTTCCCATGGCCAGCAGCGACGTTTGGATGCCCGTTCGCCCAATCGTCACCTTTTCCGCGGCAGAAAATTTCCGGTCGAGTCTTGGCAACAACGCTAATCGTTCTGCAAGTGATTTGGGAGTGAGCCAAGCGGCGGCAGCGACTGAAGCGACTCGTTGAAGAAACTCGCGTCGACGAATACCAGGCATAATCACCTCCTGGATTGGAGCATAACAGCACTTATCTTCCTCCTCCAAGCGCGCCCTGATTGTCAAAAGATAAGGGCACCGAGATCCCGTGCCTCTTGCTGAAATTTCGGAATGGTGAACCCTTAGATCAACTCGAGCCCAGAGAAAAAGTACCCGATTTCGAACGCCGCCGTTTCTGGCGCGTCCGATCCGTGCGTGCAATTGTTGCCAATGCTGGTTCCCAGATCGTGCCGGATCGTGCCTGGGGCGGCTTTCCTCGGGTCTGTCGCCCCCATGGCGTCACGCCACTTCGAAATGGCGCCTTCCGCTTCCAGCACCATCGCAAAAATCTTTCCGGAGCTCATAAAGTCCGTCAGCTCTCCGAAAAATGGCCGTTGCCGGTGAACCGCATAAAATCCCCCGGCTTCCTCTTTCGTCAACCGCATCGATTTGATGGCCACGATCTTGAAGCCCGCCTTATGAATGCGCGCCAGAATTTCTCCCTGTTGCCCCCGGCTCACCGCATCCGGCTTGATAATTGCAAATGTCCGTTCAAGTGCCACTTTTTGCGCTCCTCGTTTGTCTTTACTTCATGAAGCAAGGAACTAGGGATGCAAGGAAAATCTGATCCTACGCCTCACTTCAGCGCTGACGCAACCGTACTCCCCAAATCCGCTGGCGTTTCCACTGTGTGAATTCCTGCCGCCTTCATCGCTGCGTATTTGTCTTTCGCGGTTCCCTGGCCGCCACTAATGATGGCTCCTGCGTGGCCCATGCGACGTCCTGGAGGCGCGGTTTGCCCCGCGATGAACCCAACCACTGGCTTCTTCACATTCGCCTTGATCCACTCCGAGGCCCGCTCTTCCGCATTCCCGCCGATTTCCCCAATCAGCACAATCGCATGCGTATCCGGGTCCGCGTGGAACATCTTGATCGCATCGAGGAACGTCGTCCCGATGATCGGATCACCTCCGATCCCAATGCACGTCGACTGCCCAATCCCGAGCTGCGTCAGTTGGTGCACCGCCTCATACGTTAGGGTGCCGCTGCGGCTTACCACGCCAACATTTCCTTCCTTGTGAATGCGCCCCGGCATAATCCCGATTTTGCATTTCCCCGGCGAAATAATTCCCGGGCAATTTGGACCGATCAGCCGCGTCTTCGATTCGCGCAACACTTCCGCTACGCGCACCATATCCAGCGCCGGAATTCCCTCCGTAATGCACACCACCAGCGGCAATTTCGCATCCGCGGCTTCGAGAATGGCATCCGCCGAATACGGAGGCGGCACAAAAATCACCGAAGCGTCCGCGCCCGTAGCTTTCACGCCATCGGCCACGGTATTGAATACCGGCCGTTCCAGATGCTTGCTTCCGCCTTTGCCCGGCGTCACCCCACCCACCACATTGGTGCCATATTCAATCATCTGTTGCGCGTGGAACGTCCCCTCGCGCCCGGTGAAGCCCTGAATCAGTACTCGCGTTTTTTCGTTTACCAGGACGCTCATCGCGCACCTCCCGCCAGACTTACCACTTTCTGCGCTCCGTCCTTCATTCCATCCGCGATCGTAAAGTTCAATCCGCTTTCCCGCAGGATCTGCTGTCCTTGCTCCACGTTTGTGCCTTCCATTCGCACTACAATCGGTACTTTCACTTTTAGATCCTTGGCCGCCGCCACCACGCCTGTCGCAAGCACATCGCAGCGCAGGATGCCTCCGAATATGTTGATGAACACCGCTTTTACCGCCGGGTCGCTCAGCAGGATACCGAACGCGTTCTTCACCTGGTCCGCCGACGCTCCTCCGCCCACATCCAGAAAGTTGGCGGGCGATCCACCGGCGTATTTGATGATGTCCATGGTGGCCATTGCCAGTCCCGCTCCGTTCACCATGCACGCGACCGTGCCGTCCAGCTTGATGTAATTCAGCCCGTATTTCGAAGCTTCCACTTCCAGCGGATCTTCCTCATCCAAATCGCGCAATTCCCGCAGATCCTTGTGCCGGAACAGCCCGTTGTCGTCGAAGGTCATCTTAGCGTCCAACGCTACCAGTTTCCCGTCCCCGGTGAGCACGCATGGGTTAATCTCCAGCAGTGATGCATCCGTATCGATGAACGCGCGGTACAACGCCTGCAAGAACGGCGTCGCCGCAGTTACTTGCTCTCCCGAAAGTCCCAGACCAAATGCAAGCTTGCGCGCTTGATAAGGTTGCAGGCCCACGGCAGGATGAATCGGCTCCCGCAGGATCGCACTGGGATTTTCCTTGGCCACTTGTTCAATTTCCATGCCGCCTGCAGAACTGGCCATGAACACCGGCCGGCCAGACTCGCGGTCGATCAGCAGTCCCAGGTACAGCTCCCGCTTGATATCCAACCCTTCTTCGATCAACAGCCGCTTCACGACGCGGCCTTGCGGACCCGTCTGCGCCGTCACCAGGTTCATTCCGAGAATGTGCGAAGCGATCTCCGCTGCTTCATCCGCCGAGCGCGCCAACTTCACTCCGCCTCCCTTGCCGCGCCCTCCCGCATGAATTTGCGCCTTGACCACCACAATAGGCGATTTCAGCCGCTGCGCCGCCTCGCGCGCTTCTTCCTTGGTATAGGCCACTTCGCCCCGCGGGGTAGTTACGCCGTAGCGCGAGAGGATAGCTTTAGCTTGATATTCGTGGATCTTCATTTGAGGTTCTGCCTTCTGAACGGCCCCGATGCTGCCGCGGGCCGAAATCCTGTGCGACGATGGGACAGTGCACAGATGTTAGAATTTGAGGCTCGTCAAACAGTCAAGTTTACTTTAGACGCCCATCTCGGGCAAGGTTAAGCAACCATGCGGCCTGTGACAGCATGAATTCTTCTCTCCAACTGATTAAGAAAACCGAGCGGCTCGAAGGGCTTACCCGGCTGGAAGCCGAGGCCCTCATGGAGGAACTTCTTTCCGGCCGTATCGCCACTCCGGACATCGTGCGCCTGCTAATGGCTTTGAACCGGCGCCAAGTTACTCCTGCCGAACTCGGCGCGTTTGCCCGGGTCATGCGCCGTCACGCGGCCCAGGTTTTTGCCACGGAGGCCGATCGGCCACCGCGCTTGCTCGACACTTGCGGCACGGGCGGCGACGGTTCCGGCACGTTCAACATTTCAACCGCTGCGGCTTTCGTTGCCGCCGCCGCTGGCGCTCACGTCGCCAAGCACGGCAATCGCTCCGTCAGCTCTCGCAGCGGCTCCGCCGATGTTCTGGAAGCGCTGGGCATTCGCATCGACCTGCCCTTGGAGCAATCGGGGCGCGCCATCCGCGAGCTTGGCATCGGATTCCTCTTTGCTCCCGCTGCCCATGCCGCCACGCGCCATGCCGTCGCCGCTCGTAAGCAGATCGGTGCGCGCACCGTTTTCAACCTCCTGGGGCCGCTGACGAATCCCGCTGGGGCACACTCACAGATCCTCGGCGTCTTTTCTCCGGATCTGATCGACTTGGTTGCCGCTACCCTTGCCGAACTTGGTGCTCATCGTGCCTATGTCGTGCATGGCTTCGGCGGCCTCGACGAAATTTCTCTCGAGGGCGAAACGCTGGTCGCGGAAGTACGCGATCAAGCCGTAAGGCGCTTTGTCCTTTCACCTGAAGATTTCGCGCTGCCGCCGGCCCGTTTGGATACGCTTCAAGGCGGAACCCCTCAGGAAAATGCCGGGATGATTCGCAGGCTGTTCGAGGGTGAAACCGGACCGCGCCGCAACGTTGTCGTCATGAATGCCGCTGCCGCCCTCGTCGTTACCGGCATCACGGCGACTTTTCGCGAAGCAGCCGCTATGGCTGCACACGCTCTTTCTTCGGGAGCCGCGCTCGAGAAGTTCGAGAGACTAAAAGCCTTTGCCAACGCGGGTCACTAATCCCGACGGATCGGTTTTGACCCTCGGTACCTCCATTCCTATGGCTTCGCGGGACTGATCTTTGGATTCGCTGACCGTAACGCATCGTGTATTCCCCAGACATCTATAATGATTTTCTTTATTTATTACCTATTCCTAGCAAGAAGATCGGCAACCTAGGAGACTCGCGACACCTCACCCCTGCACCAGTTGTCATGCTGAGGAGCGCACCTTCGCGCGACGATGGACCTCAACGCATAAATCCAGCACAAGCTGTATTCAGGGTTCGCCAAGAAAGTTAGGCTTACAGCGCCAGGAAGTTCTTCAAAATCTTTTTCCCGGACTCGGTCAGCACCGACTCCGGATGGAACTGTACTCCCTCGATCTTATATTTCCGATGCCGCACGGCCATGATGATTTCGTCTTGTGTTTCCGCACTCACCTGAAGCTCTCGCGGCAACGACTTCCGCTCCACAATCAGTGAATGGTATCTTGTTGCCGTCAACGGGTTCGGCACCGACCGGAAAATCCCTTTTCCGTCGTGCTCGATTTCGCTCGTCTTTCCGTGAAACAGTTTCGGCGCTCGCACGATTTTCCCGCCAAACGCAGCCCCAATCGCTTGATGTCCCAGGCACACCCCTAAAATGGGGAATTTTCCGGCCAGCTTCTGGATGAGTTCAACTGAAATTCCCGCTTCCTGCGGCGTGCATGGCCCTGGCGAGATCACAATTCGCTCCGGTTTCCGCCTTACAATTTCTTCCACTGAAATCCTGTCGTTGCGGTGCACTTCCAGGGTACAACCCAGTTCCCCCAGGTACTGCGCCAGGTTGTATGTGAACGAATCGTAGTTGTCCAGCAGCAGAATCACCGCTCCCGCCTCACTTTCTTCCCCTTCTCCGCCGTATGTGCCGTCTCCAGCGCTCGCAGCAGCGCCTTCGACTTGTTCACCGATTCGTCGAATTCCCCTTTCGGCGTTGAGTCTGCCACCACTCCTCCACCTGCCTGCACGTGTGCCACTCCATTCTTGATGACCATGGTGCGCAATGCGATGCACGAATCCAGATTCCCAGCAAAATCCAGATATAGAATCCCTCCCGCGTAAATCCCGCGCCTCGTCTTCTCCAATTCCTCGATGATCTCCATCGCGCGCACTTTCGGCGCTCCGGACACCGTGCCGGCCGGAAAGCAAGACATCAGCGCATCAAAACAGTCCACATCCTCGCGCAATTGGCCGCGTAGGCTGGATACCAGATGCATCACATGCGAATACCGCTCCACGGTCATCAACTTTTCTACTTTCACGCTACCGTATTCGCATACACGCCCCAGATCGTTCCTTCCCAAATCCACAAGCATGATGTGCTCGGCGCGCTCTTTCTCGCTCGCCAATAGGTCCCGTTCCAGGCAAACATCCTCCACCTCGTCCTTGCCCCGCCAGCGTGTTCCAGCAATCGGCCGGTAGAACGCCTCTTTCCCCTGCACCTTCACCAGCATTTCCGGCGAACTGCCCACCACGTACACGTCGTTCAATTGCAAGTAAAACAGGTACGGCGAAGGATTCAGCGCGCGAAGTTCCCGGTAGACATCAAACGGCGCCGCATCCGTCTTCGCTGAAAACCGCTGCCCAATCACCACCTGGAAGATATCCCCCGCCCGAATATATTGCTGAGCTTTGCGTACCGCTTGCAGGTACTCGCCCCGGGTAACATTCGATTTCACCTTTGGCCCCCGTGTGCGGCCCTTCGACTCTTTTCGCGGCTTCTCCCCGTCCACGGGTGCTTCCAGAAGTTCCCGCGTCTGAAGAATCTCTTTCACTGCGGCTTTGTACTTCGCGCGCAATGTTCCCGGCCCCTCGGTGTACACATTGCGCACGATCCACAGCCGGTGTTGCACGTGATCGAAAGCAATCAGTCCGCGATAGAACATCAGCATGGCATCGTACAGCCCAATATCGTCGCGCAGCCGCTTCGGCAGCCGCTCGATCAGCCTCACCATGTCATAGCTGAAATAGCCGATCGCGCCGGCAACCAAGGGAGGCAATCCCGGCACCCGCACTGGCTGGAACTTCGCGATATGTTCCCGCAAAAACGAAATTGGATCGCGCTCCTCCCAGATCATCCGGTTCCGATTCTCCAGAACGCATGCCCCGCCGGCATACCGGAACACCTCTTCGGGATTGGCTCCCGCAAACGTATACCGCGCGATCTTCTCTCCGCCTTCCACGCTCTCCAGCAGGAACGAGTACCGCGCCCCTTGTGCCAGCCGCAGATACGCGCTCACCGGCGTCAGCAAATCCGCCGAGAAAACGTCATACACGGGAACCAAATTCCCCTGTTTTGCCAGCTTCTGAAATTCCCCAAACGAAGGTTGGATCATCAGTTCACTTTCAAGTGAGCTCCCAAGACTTCAAAGTATATCGCGAGTAACCCAAGGAAGTTGTTCTGCGAGGTACTTCCCCGTGGGTGCTTTGCTGGTTCCTGGATTTTCCGGCAACGGGATGTACGCCTCCAAAATGCGGTTGACATTCGGCAAATCCTAGAATATATGTCGAACCTCTAGGTATGAGCATGCGCGATGAGCAAATCGAACTCCTCAAAGGCACTCTCGATATGTTGGTCCTCAAGATTGTCGCGCTCGGTCCTAGCCACGGTTATGCGATCGCGCAGCGTCTTCAGCAGATATCCAGAGATTTTTTCCAGGTCCATCAAGGCTCCCTCTATCCCGCCTTGCATCGCCTGGAAGATCGTGGCTGGCTGCAAGCCGAGTGGAAAGAATCGGAAACCGGCCGCGAAGCCAAGTTTTATTCTCTTACCAAAAAGGGCCGCAAGCAGATGGAGGCCGAAATCCTCAATTGGGAGCGCCTGTGCGACGCGGTTGGCCTCGTCCTGCGGGTATCCGAGAAGGAGTCTTAAGCGATGCACTGGCTACGCCGCCTTTTTCGAAAATCTCGCGCTGAACGCGAACTCGACCAGGAGCTCCGCTTCCATCTCGATCAACTCATCGCCGACAATCTCGCCGGCCTAAGTCCCGAGGAAGCCCGCCGCGACGCCCTCATCAAACTCGGCGGCCTCGAGCGCGTCAAAGAAGAAGTGCGCGACGCGCGCTGGGAAACTCATCTGGAGAACTTCTTTCGGGATGTTCAGTTCGCGCTTCGACATCTTCGCAAGGACCGACGTTTCGCTCTTGTAGCCATTGTCGTTTTAGCTCTCGGCATTGGTGCGTCCACGGCAATCTTCTCTGTCGTCAACGCTGCTCTTCTTCGCCCACTTCCCTATCACGATCCTTCGCGCCTAGTCTGGGCCGATGAGTTTATGCCGAGTTTTAACGATTGGTCTGTTCCCAACCCGGAATTCACCAACTGGAACACAAACAATCACACCTTCGGAGCCATGCTCGCCTACGGCGGGGGAGCTCAATCCAATCTTACTGGCGTTGGCGAGCCCGAACGCATCGAGGCCTCGCGTGTGACTGCGAATTTCCTCACTGTTCTGGGCATCCAACCGGCACTCGGCCGCACATTTCTTCCAGAGGAAGACAAACCCGGCGGTCCCTTGGTCGTCCTTCTCTCCGACTCGCTTTGGCGCCGCAAATTCAGCACTGATCCGAGCATCGTCGGGAAATCCATCGAGCTCGACGGCGATGCCTACACGGTCATCGGCGTATTGCCCGCAAGCTTCCGATTCCCCGACAAGACTTTTGTTCCCGAGTGCCTATACCCTTTCCAGCTTCCTCCCAGGGTCGACTGGACCTCGAAAAGGCTCAGTCTTGCTCGTGTAATCGGTCGCCTGGCATCGGGAGTCTCCCTCAGTCAGGCGCGCGCGGACCTCGCCACCATCACCGCGCAATCCAACTCGGAGATTCCCCCCGCATTTGTTCACATGCGCGAAGGCTTACAAGTGCAAGTGATGCCCCTGCAACAGAAGATCGTCGGAGATGTACGCCCAGCGCTTCTCATTGTTCTCCTTGCGGTTCTCTTTGTTCTGCTCATCGCCTGCGTCAATGTCGCCAATCTCCAGTTAGCCCGCACGGCTGGCCGTCAGAGAGAGCTCGCCGTTCGTGCCGCCATCGGTGCGGGCCGAGCCCGTCTCATTCAGCTGCTGCTCACCGAGGGCGTCTCCCTGGCCGTCATTGGCGGCGCCGCAGGGCTCCTCCTTGCCGTTTTCGGCATTTGGCTTCTCCGCCTTTCCTTGCCCGCCAATATCGCTCAGATCGGCGTAATCTCCATCGACCGGCGAGTTCTACTGTTCACGTTCGTCGCCACTTTCCTCACGGCCATCTTATTTGGCCTCGCACCTGCCTTACGCGCCTCCCAGCCAGACGTGAATGACGCCTTAAAGGAAGGTTCTCGCTCGACCCGCCTCTCCCTCCATCGCGGGTATCGTGGTGCGCTCGTCGTCGTGGAGTTCACTCTCGCATTTTTGCTGCTGACCGGTTCTGGTCTCCTGATTCGCAGTTTCATGCGTTTGTCCAGTGTGGCTCCGGGCTTCGACCCAAAGAACGTGCTCACGATTAACACGGATCTTCCGTCGACCAAATATTCCGCTGACCAACAGCGCCAGGCATTCTTCATCCAAATTGCGGACCTGCTTCGTGCGCTTCCGAGTGTGCGCTCCGTGAGTTTTGCCACTCAGCTTCCCTTTGCGGGCAACTGGGGGTCATCTTCTTTCCTCATCGAAGGCCAGCCCGAGCCTCCACGCGGCACTGCGCCCGCGGTGCTCATGAGCGAAGTCAACCCTGATTATTTCCAAACGATGTATATCCCTCTGATCACCGGGCGAACTTTCACCTTATCCGACCTCGGAATTGAATCTCACGTGGTGATCGTAAGTACGATGTTTGCCCGACGGTATCTTCCTGCAGGCTCCCCGCTTTCAAAGCGCATTCGACTCGGCGGACCTGAATCCCCATGGAGCACAGTGGTCGGCATCGTTGGCGATGTCCACAATGTGGGCCTCGACCATGCTTCGGATCCGCTGGTCTACCTTCCTTACTCCGGCAAGGACTACGCCAGCCAGGCCTCAATTGTCATACGAAGCGACCAGGACCCGCGCCGCCTCATCACCGCGATTCGCGCTCAGTTCTCCGCCGTCGACCCTTCGCAACCAGTGTTCGACATTGCCACCCTGCAACAACGCATCGACGATTCTATCCAGACCCCGCGCTTCTACATGACACTCCTCAGTCTCTTCGCCGCGCTGGCCCTGATTCTCGCCACCGTCGGAATCTACGGTGTCATTTCTTACTTTGTCTCGCAGCGTACCCATGAAATCGGCATTCGCATGGCCCTCGGCGCAGAATATTCCGACGTTCTTGGTCTGGTGCTTGGTCAGGGCCTCGCCATGGTTCTCATCGGTCTGACCCTGGGGCTCTTTGGTGCCCTGCTCCTCACGCGCTATATCGCGAATCTGCTCTTCGACATCAGCCCAACCGACCCGTTGACGATCATTTGCGGTGCCGCTCTGCTTGTCTTGGTTGCTCTCGCGGCCTGTTACCTCCCAGCCCGCCGCGCTGCCATGGTCGATCCACTCGTCGCCTTGCGATACGAGTAATTGGTGGAGGTTACTCATGCCCTGGCTACGCCGCCTCCTTCGAAAATCCCGCGCGGAACGCGAACTCGACCAGGAGCTCCGCTTCCATCTCGATCAGCTGATCGGCGGCAACCTCGCCGCCGGTCTAAGTCCCGAGCAAGCTCGCCGCGACGCCCTCATCAAACTCGGCGGTCTCGAACGCGTCAAAGAAGAAGTCCGCGACGCGCACTGGGAAACGCACCTCGGCAACCTGCTGCGCGATTTCCTTTACGCCCTTCGCAATCTCTGCAAGGATCGCCGCTTAGCGCTGACCGCGATATTCACGCTGGCCTTGGGAATCGGCTCGGCAACGATGATCTTCAGCGTGATCGATTGCGTTCTGCTCCACCCGTTCCCTTACAAAAACGTAGATCGGCTTGCCAGCATTTCTACTTTTGCTGGAGAGCAACATAGGGCTTGGCGTCTTCCCGTGCCGGCCTTCGCCGACTTCAAAGAGCAAAACCACACCTTCGAAGACATGTTCGGGCTTGTCTTCAGTACTGTCCGCTACGCAGGCGCCGATGGCCCGGAGTATTTCTTTGGTGGGTGGGTGACGCCAGACGCGTTTACGTTTCTGGGAATCCAACCGCTCCTGGGCCGAGGCCTAACGGAGGAGGACGCAAACCCAGGTGCTGCTCCGGTATTCGTGATGAGCTACCGGCTGTGGACCACCCAATTCTATCGTGATCCGAAAATACTGGGCACCACCGTGATTCTGAACCGCACTCCCATGACTTTGGTGGGCATCATGCCGCCACGATTCCAATTCGGTGAAGGCCTATGTGAAGTCTGGATTCCCCTTCGATTGGCACGAGATACAATCCCACCAGGGTCTGGAATAGAACAAAACGAGGTTTGGACTGTAGGTCACCTCCGGCCCGGTGTCAGCCCGGAGACTGCTGCCGCAGACTTGGAGATAATTGGGAGACGCCTTGAAAAGACTTACCCCTTATACTTTCCACCAAATTTCAGGCTGAAGGTCACCGGCTTTAATGGCGATTCCGTAGAGTATTCCTTCCGAGGAATGCTTTTCATACTAATGGCGGCTGTAGCGCTGCTGCTACTGATTGCCTGCAGCAACGTAGCCAACCTGTTGCTAGCTCGGGCCACCACACGCGAAAAGGAAATCGTGATTCGCGCTGCCCTGGGAGCGACAAGGAGCCGCTTAATCCGTCAGCTTCTGGTGGAGAGCACTGTGCTAGCTATCGCGGGTTGCGCGCTGGGATGTGCGCTGGCTCATGTCGGACTGAAGGGTGTGGTCGCAGTGATGCCGCAAAGAACAGTGCCTTCAGAAGCGGCGATTTCTCTCAACGCGACGGCGCTGCTCTTTGCGGTGGCCATCACTTTCGTAACCACTGTGATTTGTGGCCTGACTCCTGCGCTTTTCGCCGTGCGTCGCGACCTGCAAGCCTCGCTTACGACCAGTGGAAAAAATGCGAGCGCGGATTTCCGGCACGGGAGGTTGCGCTCCGGTCTCGTTATTGCCGAGGTGACTTTCTCGACCGTGTTGCTGATCGGCTCCGGTTTAATGATGCGCACTCTTTTTGCGCTTGAGCATGTTGATGTTGGGTTCAGTGCCGCGAATGTTCTGTATGCGCGATTATCCTTGCTCGACGGCCAATACAACAACGCGGAGCAAAAACGACTTCTTTACCAGAACGTTCTTGCCCGTATTTCACAAATTCCTGGAGTGGTTGCAGCCGCAAACGCTTCGGCATCCCCGCCTTACACCTGGGGTTGGACGACGGTGGTCGTACACGGAAAGCCGCAACCCGAGAATAGAAACACGGCGTTTGTGACCTGTAGTGAAGCCTATTTCCAAACCTTAGAGCGGCATTTATTGCGGGGCAGGCTGCTATCGCAAAGTGATGTTAGTGAAGCCCGACGCGTCGCAGTGGTCAACCAGGCATTTGTACAAGACCATTTCCGCAACGAGGATGCCATCGGCCAAAGCATCCGATTCAGCGACATGGAAACATTGTCCGATTGGCCGCGGGATCCAGACTTTGAAATTATCGGAGTCATCGGAGATGCGAAAAATAGAGGGTTGCAGGAACCCCCGGGACCGGAAGTGTATGTTCCGTATACGCTAACGGCAGACAGCCAGAATTCCATCTTGGTGCGGACTGCGGTAAACCCGGATTCGATTCTGCCAAGCATTCGCAGGGAGATCGCGGCGGTTGATCCGTTCATCACCTTTGGGGACGCTGTGACCATTGCGCGCGATCTGGAACGATCCTATTACGCCACTCCCAAATTTACGTTTGTTACCCTCTGCACATTCGCAGTTGTCGCCCTGATGCTGGTGGCTGTGGGTGTATTTAGTGTGATCTCCTACACGGTTGCCCGGCAAACCCACGAAATCGGAATTCGCATGGCACTTGGTGCGGAGCAAGCCGAAATCATGGGCATGGTACTGAAGAAAGGAATGGTCGTGATTATTGCGGGTGTGATCATTGGCCTCTTCGCGAGTTACTGCCTTACTCGTTTCCTTGCCAGCCAGATCTGGGGCATCTCGCGGACCGATCCATGGACATTCGGCGCCGTAGGATTGCTCGCCATTTTCATCGGCCTCATCGCCTGCGTACTCCCGGCCCGCCGCGCGGCGCGAGTCGATCCACTCGTCGCCCTGCGATACGAGTAATTGGTGAGAGGTTCATTCATGCACCGCCTACGCCGCCTCTTTCGAAAATCCCGCGCGGAACGCGAACTCGACCAGGAGCTCCGCTTCCATCTGGAGCAACTCATCTCGGATAACCTTGCTGCCGGGATGTCAGCCAAGGAAGCACGTCGTGACGCCCTCATCAAACTCGGCGGTCTCGAACGCGTCAAAGAAGAAGTTCGCAACACTCGCTGGGAAACGCACCTGGACAACTTCCTCGGCGATGTGCGTTATGCCCTCCGCGCTCTCCGCAAGGATCGTCGCTTCGTTCTCATTTCCATCTTCACACTGGCTCTTGGAATCGGAGCAACCACGGCCGTGTTCAGCGCGGTAGACCGCATTTTGTTCCGCAGTCTTCCCTACCCGCACGATGAGCGTCTTGTTGTCTTTGGCCTGCTTGCACCTATAGAACCACGCGAGTTCATGCTCGCAACGGACTACGTGGACTGGCGCTCGCAACAATCCCCGTTTGAGGCCACCACAACGCTGACTCCCAGCAATGGCGAATGCGACCTAACGGAGCAAAACCCCGTCCGTCTTACCTGCGCTCACGTTGAAGATACTTTTCTATCCACGCTCGGCGTCCAGCCAATTCTCGGGCGCAATTTCACGCGCGAAGAAGATCGCCCTCACGCGCCGCGCGTCGCCATTGTCTCCTTTGGCCTTTGGCGATCCCGCTTCGCTGGCGATTCCCAAGTGATCGGGCGAAGCATCTCTCTCGACGGCCAGCCCGCCACCATAGTCGGCGTGCTCCCCTCGGATTTTGAGATGCCTACCCTCAACCGGGCTGACATCCTCGTTCCCCAGGCGCTCGACGAAGCAGCTCTTCACCGCGATGGTCCGCAACCTGTTTTGCGTGCGTTTGCGCGCCTGAATCCTGGCGTGAGTGTTGCCCAGTCCGCCGCCTCGCTGCAGCCTTTGTATGAAAAGTCGCTTCAGTATGTTCCTCCGGTGTTTCGAAACGAAGTGCATCTGAGCGTGCGTTCCTTGCGCGACCGCCAGGTGCAGGATGCGCGCGTTGCGTCCTGGATTCTCCTGGCTGCCGTGCTCGGTGTCCTCCTGGTGGGCTGCACAAATGTCACGAATCTGCTGCTTGCCCGAGGGGCCAGTCGCCGGCACGAATTGGCGGTACGCGTTGCGCTGGGTGCGACTCGCGCGCGCTTGGCGAGTCAAGCCCTTACAGTGAGCGTGCTGCTGAGTGTCCTTGGCGGTGCTGCGGGTTGTTGGGTGGCCTACGCACTTCTGCGTCTCTTTGTTTCCATCGCGCCGGAAGGAATTCCCCATCTCCAACAGGCTGGCCTCGATCATCGCGTGCTTCTTTTTGCCCTCGGCATTTCCGTTGTCTCAGGGCTGTTGTTTGGCCTGCTTCCCGCACTCCATATTCCTCCGCCGGGTTCGGTAAACGGAAAGGAAACCCGTGCCACGAGGCGAACTGTCCTCCGCCAGACGCTGGTGGCGGCGCAAATCGCTATTTCCGTAATTCTGCTGGCAGGCGCTGGCCTATTGTTGCGCAGCCTCCACAACTTGCAAAGCGTCTCCCTGGGCATGGACACGGAGAATGTGCTGGTTGCGAAGGTCACTCTCGGCGAGAGTCGTTATCCCGATACGGCTCGCCAAATGGCCTTCTTCAGCGAACTCGAGCCCCGCCTCCAGCAAATTCCCGCCGTAACTTCCATGGCGATCAGCGATACCTTGCCGCCGTCAGGAGGAATGCGCTCAACGATCTATTCCAGCATCGAAATTCCGGACCGCGGTCGTCTCGCCGAAGGGGTCGGCGGCATGGTGGGATGGCGCTCCGTCACTCCTGGATATTTTTCGGCTCTGCGAATTCCCATCGTTGGTGGCCGCGCGTTTCGAGAAGAGGACCGCGTATCGGGCGAAAATCCGATCATCTTGAACGAATCCCTGGCTCACCGCCTCTTTCCCAGCGAAGATCCGCTTGGCAAGAGCATGCGCCCACGCCCAGAGGCTCCATGGCGCACTGTGATCGGCATTGCTGCTGACGTAAAAAACAGCGGGGTTGCCGAACCCGCGGACTCGGAATACTACGTTCCCTGGAAGGCGGACAACGAAGGCTACTTTCGCACGGGCTACGTGATTATCCGCACGCCCATGAACCCGCAAACCATCGCCACCTGGGTCCGCACGGAAACCGCCACCCTGGATGCCACGATTCCGGTGGAGATCAATACTCTGAGTCAGCGCGTGAACAAGCTGGCCGACCGAGCGCGCTTCAACGCCCTGTTGATCTCCTTGTTCGCTGCCATCGGCGTCTTGCTCGCGGCTATCGGTATTTATGGCGTTGTCGGGTTTATTGTGGCCCAGCAGACACGGGAAATCGGAATACGCATGGCGTTGGGCGCCACCCCCCGTACTATTCAGAAGATGGTGCTATCCCAAGTGGCGCGTTGGACGATTGCCGGCGCCGGGCTTGGACTGCTCGGTGCTTGGTTCTGCGCGAAGCTGCTTGCGTCTCTCTTGTTCGAAGTCCGGGCACATGACCCGCTGCTGCTCGGCGTGACCCTTCTGCTTCTGCTCACCGTCGCATTTTTCGCCGCGTGGCTTCCCGCTCGCCGAGCCGCGCGCGTCGACCCTCTCATCGCTCTACGTTACGAATAACGCGCTAGACCTTTGCCTTCTCGTCGGCGCGCAACGCTTTGAGGATCGCGCCACGCATTGCCGTCTCTGGCGCGCGGCTACCCATCCACAGCTCCCATTGCGCGATTCCCTGCGCCAGAAACATCTCCACGCCGGATACCGTCCGGATTCCCCGTGCCGCTGCCATCCGCAGCAGCTTTGTTTGCATCGGCCGGTAAATCAGGTCCATTACCAGCCCGCAATTCAACTCGGCCACTTCCAATGGCGAACTTTCAGGGTGAGGATACATCCCCACCGGCGTCGTATTGAACAGCGCGTCAAATTTTTCTTTCCGCAGCGCCGCGCGTTTCAGCACTCCGCCATTCACCGCGCGCGCCAATTGCTTTGCTGCCTTCTCCCGTCGCGCGCATACCAACACCTCCGCTCCAGCTTTAGCCACCGCGAACGCTGCCGCCCGCGCCGCCCCGCCCGCTCCATAAATCACAATCCGGCTGTCCTTCAACGTCAGCTTTCCTTCCAACGCCCGCAACACGCCCACATAATCCGTATTGCTTCCTGCCAATTTCCCGTCGCGGCGCACTGTCACCGTATTCACCGCGCCGATTTCTTCCGCCAGCGATTCGCACTCATCCAGATAATTGAAAATCCTCTGCTTGTGCGGAATGGTCACGCTGAACCCCGTGACACCAAATTCGCGCATCACTCTGACAAAATCTCCAAGTTGCTCCACCAGAAATGGCAGAAACACCGCATCCTTTTTCGCTGCCACATATCCTGTGTTATGCAACAACGGAGACAACGACTGGCACACGGGATTGCCAATCACCCCGTACACTCGCGTTTTCTGCGTCAGCTCGTGCGCACGGTACAGGTCCCTCATTTCCCGCAGCCCCACTTGCCCCGGCGCTGTTGCCGCCGCCACCGGCGCATACAGCAGCGCGCTGCCCTCTCGCAGCGCCAAAATTCTCCCCGGCAAACCAATTTCCCCCATCGGCACCGTAACCACTTTTCCTGTTCCCCGCGCCAATCCCAGCAGCCTTGTGCTGTCTGACAACTTCCGCGACATCGCTGCCACTTTCACCGCTGCGACTCCGCCCCGCGCCGCAATTTTCACTTTTTTCAGCAAGTTCGGCGTTCGGCCAAAGTCGTGTATCGACAGCAACACTTTCGGCGGCAATTCACAACCTTCCACCGTTTTCCCCGGCATCTCACGCAGCGTCTCAATTTCCAGGTCGCACCACGTGCATCCTGCTTCCCTCGCTTTCCTTAACCAGAACAATTCTTCCGCCGCGCTTCCCGCAAATTCTCCTCCTCCCACGCGCCTCCGACAGGTAGCCAGCAAAACCGCCTCCCTCGGTGCGGCTCGCCTCAACCAATCCAAAGCCTCGTGGCGTTCTCGATCGCTCGCCAGCCAGTCCAGCCGTAATTCCAGCGTCGGCGTCTGGCGCAAAGCCGCCCGCACCAGCCCCCGAAATTTCCGTGCGCTGGGCGTCGCCACCACCGCACAGATTCGGCCCACTCCTGTTCCGAAGACACTCATGCCCCTGGACAGCCTCCAATCCATTGAAAATACGGCTTGTAGCACGTCTTAGCTAAAGTGTAAAGTCGCCCCACCCTATTTGTTGACGCGCCCCTAGCCCCTTGTTAGTTTCAAGTATGCAAGTCCCCGCACGGCCCTTTTTGGCGTGACTCGAAGGAGTGCTCTAATGCGCGCAATAGCAGCAGGTATGGGTCTTGGCATGTTACTGGCAGGTGCGAGCGCCTGGACGCAAGGAACCCAACAGCCTCAGACAGTTTCTTCTACTCAGCCCGTCGCCAACGCTACCTCTCCGGATTACTCGGCGGTCTATTGCTCGAACTTTGTCACCTCCGACCGTGTCGAGGATTCGCGCCTCATCTCCGGCGAGGAGTCCAACTCGAAAATTGTTTTTACACTTCGCGACTACGTTTATATCAGTAAAGGCTCCAGCCAGGGCGTCCATGTCGGCGACCGCTATTCCGTCTTTCGCCCGGATAAAGACCCCACGGACGTCCAATGGTTCAAATGGCAGAACAAGCTCATGAAAGCTATGGGCACCTTCTATGAAGATGTTGGCCAACTGAAGGTCGTCAACGTTCAGCCTAATGTTTCGACCGCGGAGATTACTTTTGCCTGCGATTACCTCCAGCGTGGCGATTTCATTCGCCCCTGGCAGGAGCGCCCCTCGCCTCCTTACAAGCCCGCCGAAAAGTTTGACCGCTTCGCCCCCGTCAGCGGTAAATCCGTCGGCATGGTCGTGGTTGGCAAGGAATTCGGCCAGGTCTACGGAAAGTTCCAAACCGTTTATGTCAATCTCGGCACCAATCAGGGCGTGAATGTCGGCGACTATATGCGTGTCTTCCGTTATCAGGGTGGCACCGCCGAGACCGTTCCCAATTTCGAGGACTACCAGTACAAGATGTACGGTTTCGGAAGCAACCCGATAGCCTACAAGTGGAACGATCTGCCCAGGGAAGTTGTCGGAGAAGGCGTGGTTCTCAACGTCAGTCCCAATTCTTCCACCGTCTTCATCACCTACAGCCGCCTCGATTTGTATGCCGGGGATTACGCTGAAATCGAGTAGCCGCGCACTCTGCTTTTTCGATTTGCCGCCCGCGTCTTCTTTCCAGGCGCGGGCTTTTTCTTTGTCCCTTTCGCCCCCTCGGACTCAAGCCTTCCGCAACTTGCCATCTGAGGAGCGTCGCAAATGACTACTTTCCTTGCTCCACGATCTCGCAAGTGAACCCATAGATGCGCGTGTCCGGCTCCTTCCATGCGTCCAGCGCCAGTCCCGCCTTATGGCAGGTCTCTTTCAGAAACTGTTCTGATCCCAGCTTGTGCTCCACTGCCACTTGCGGCAACAGCAGGCCGCGCCGGATCCCTTGTTCCACCAGCAGTCCGTGCTTCCCAATTTTTATTTCTTCCGGCTGAATTCTTTGCAATGGCGAGAGTATCGATACTTCGATTTCCATCTCCGGGAGTTCTTCCGGCTGCATCGGGCTGAATCGAGGGTCTTCCATCGCCGCGCTCGCTGCGCATCTTGCAATGCTCTCCCCGAGCCGCTCACGCCCTTCAATCACTCCTATACAGCCACGCAATCTTCCCTCCACGTGCAGCGTCACAAACACCCCGCACCGCGGTTCGAACAATTCTGTCTTTGGAATTTCTTCGAGCGGCCGTTTTCGGCAAACGGCTTCCACCACGGCCTGGCGCGCTAACTCCAGGATGCTTTTCCGGTCGGTCTCAGAGAGGCAGTGCATCCTGCGGTTTCTTTTGTACTTCCAACACACTCAGCTTACGGCGTTGCTTGACCCGATCGTCCAACTGATCCCAGAATCTGTAAAAATATTGTGCCGCGGAAACCAGCGCGCTGACCACGACAAGCCACAGCAACGCCAATCCCAACGGCTTCAGCGAAGGATAGCGGTTCCCGTAAATCAGCACCGCCGCCGCACACACTTGCAGCACCATTTTGGTTTTGCCCAGCGTCGACGCCGCAATCGTGAATCCTTCCGCCGACGCAATGTTCCGTAATCCCAGGATCACCAATTCCCGCCCGATGATGATCACCACCATCCACGCGCTCGCCAGGTGCATGTCTACCAGCGAGATGAATGCCGCACAGATCAAAAGTTTATCGGCGATCGGATCCAGCAGGATTCCCAGCGTCGTCACTTGCGAATTCCGTCTCGCAAAATATCCGTCCGCCCAGTCTGTGGCCGCCGCAACCAGCAGGATCAGCACGCCCCAGAACTCAAAGTGCATGGGAAATCCACCCAGCTCCACATTCGGGCTGCGCGTGAGCAGCACCACAATCAGCACTGGCACGATGAATATCCGTAACAACGTCAATGTGTTCGGCAAGTTCATAAGGGCGCGCACTTCGAGGCTGTTTTTGCTCCTTCTTTGGCCTCTCGGCTCACTATAGTCTCCATACTTCCAAGCGTCAACGTGGCCTATCTTGCCCCTTGTGCGGTACTCCTGGGTAACTAAATGAAACACCTGAGCCCACTTCGGTCCGGTACTCTTTCGTAACACCCCTGCTGCAAACCTGTGCAAATCCAGAAATCCAGCAACGCGCGAAAAGTATCGACAAATCGCACAGCCCGAGCCCTTCAATGCCCGTAACATTTTTATTTTCTATTAGTTATGGTAGGCAAGAACCGAATGCAGGACGTAACCGCGATACAACTTCGACCCTCTCTCAGTCCACCGCCTTGCACTTTCCACAGTGTTTTCCACAAGTATACTCAACCACGCAGGCACCCGTCCCAGCCCCTTTTTCTGTCACATTTCGTTCATATTTGCCGTCTTTGGCCGAATTACTCGGAAGTTACGGGACCGCGTTTTCCTCAGCCTTCCGATGGCGGCTCAGATCGCGTGAGGACCACGCAAAATGCGCACCGGCAGAAACAAAATTGCTCGCAATAATTCAAACACGCCATGAACCGCGATCCCCATAATCCGGAACGGCAACAACAACAACCACACGATCGGGTAGAGCACCAACGCCAGCAACGCGATCGGCCAACTCACCACCAACAGGATGCACCACAAGAAAAAGGCGGCCATTTTTTGCCTCCTGCTTATCCATACGAAGGCGAGGTCCGTACTGTTTCCTTCGCCTCGAAATCCTTCAGTTTCAATTTCCGCGCCACGGTCTCCGGAATTTCCGCCTCCAGGTCCATGTGCGAATCATTCACCCGCGAGTACGT
>Ga0181526_10001697_pt1 | contig 20514 bp, 14 predicted proteins | sample PEATcosm2014_Bin_35_FD_119750 | JGI IMG/M metagenome (GOLD analysis project Ga0181526, IMG submission 119750) | Peatland microbial communities from MTU Mesocosm Facility, Houghton, MI, USA - PEATcosm2014_Bin06_30_metaG | ecosystem: Environmental > Terrestrial > Soil > Wetlands > Peat | place...
GAGTGGTGTATGAGATCCAGTCCCGACTGCGGCAGGACCAGAACGACCTGCAAGTTGCGCCGGAACAAGACGCTCCGAAGTCCACGCCGGAGGAGCAGCCCGGCCAGAAGGACGACCATACGCGCACGCAACCAAAGCAGCAGAATCGCGCCAACGGGCTTGCCCGGCAAGTGGAACTTTTGGCGGCAGAAGGTCCCATGGTGCTGGAGAGGAGCTTACGATGAAGTGTGCGGTGCATCCTGATGTGGAGGCATCGGGTTATTGCCGGAACTGCGGGAAACCCCTGTGTCCGGCATGCGTGCGGCCAGTCCGAGACGTGCTGTACTGCGAAGAGTGCCTGGCTAAGGTCGTAGGATTGGCGCCAGCGCCTGCCGCTCCGGTCGAGGCCACACCCGAAGGAAGCGGCGCGCCAGGTCTGTCAATGGGAGTGCCGCCGCCCGTGCCCGCATCTTCGGCTGGAACGCCCGTTCTCGCATTTATTCTTGGACTCGTACCGGGGCTCGGAGCGGTTTACAACGGGGAATACAACAAAGCACTGCTGCACATTGTGATATTCGCGGGCATCATCCTTGGCCTGAATCTGGATCTGGGCGACGGCGCGCAGGCCGTGCTTATCTGCGGGTTGGTGGTGTTCCCCTTCTACATGGCCATCGACGCGGTGCGGACACTGAAAGCGCGCCAGAGCGGTGTGAATTATCAGGACCCGCTGGAGAACTGGACCAAGCAGAGGTCCATCGGGCCCATCCTGTTAATCGGACTGGGTGGCTTGTTTCTGCTGAGGAATTTTGGAGTGTTTGATTTCTTCCGGATACGCGAGCTGATTTTCCCTCTCATCCTGATCGGAATTGGAGTGCTGCTGCTGAAAAATCGAATGGAAGGAAAATCATGAGCGCGCAAACACGTTGCCGCTGCCAGAGCTGTACGATTCGCGGGATGATGGGGCCGGCGATCCTGATTACGCTTGGCATTCTCTTCCTGCTGCACCAAGTGCGCGGCGGGCATTTTGATTTCGGCAACACATGGCCGGTACTGTTGGTGGTGATCGGCCTTTTGCTGTTGGCGTCCTCCCTGGCGCCGCGAGAGGGACACGTAGAACCCGTGCCTCCGATTGCAACCCAGCCACCACCGCCGGCAATGCCACCGAACGTGCCGCCGCAGACGCCGTACAGCGGGCAGGGGCGATAGGAAATTTATGGCGTGCACCCGGTCGCGCAGCAGCGGTCTTTTTTCGGGTCTGGTCCTCATCTCGGTAGGAATTCTTCTGCTTTTGCACAACTACGGACATTTGGAACTGAGTAGGTTTTTCTCGCGTTGGTGGCCGCTGCTGATTATTTTTTGGGGAGCAATCAAGCTGTATGAGCGGACCGTTGGGCGGCGTTTTGGCGGAGGCGGAGGCGGAGGCGGAATCACAGGGGGTGAAGTAGTGCTGGTGCTGGGTATGCTGGCGCTTATGGGAATTGTGGTGGCCGTGGATGTTGGCAAGGAAAAATTCGGTGGCGCAATCGACGGCATCGGCGGCGACAACTACGAATATGACGTGGATGTACCGCCGAAGACGATTCCGGCAAACGCGCAAGTTCTCGTCAGAAACGTCCGGGGGGACATTACCGTGAGGGCTTCCGACGATGCGCGGATCCAGGTGTCTGCGAAGAAAAATGTGCGGACCTGGAATGAAAACGAAGCCGAGCGGATCGCCAAGCCAGTCGGCGTAGAGATTAGCCAGAATGGGGATAGCTATGAAGTGCATCCGAGCGGGTACGACACCTCCGATGCGCGCATCAGCGTGGACCTAGACGTAGCGGTTCCGAAGAAATCGGCGGTAATCGTTAAAACGGACAAAGGGGATGTGATGATCTCCGATTTCCTGGCCGATGTCAGCGTAACGGATCAAATCGGAGATGTGGAAGTGCGGGGAACGAACGGTGAAGTGTCCGTGGAGACAAAAAAAGGCGATGTGAAAATTTCCGATACCAAGGGCGACGTGAAAATTTCCGGGAAAGGCGGCGAGATCGAAGTGAACGAAACCACCGGCAGCCTGACCGTCGAAGGAGATTTTTACGGGCCTGTGCGCGCGGACAAGGTGGTGAAAGGCGTGCGAATCGTCTCGCCAAGGACAGATCTGACGGCTTCCGCGCTGGCTGGGCATCTGGAAGCGGGAAGCGGGAACCTGGACCTGATTGACGCGCCGGGAAACGTGAGCCTGCGGACGCGGGATACCGAAGTGAACGTGGAGAACCCGGGCGGAAAGGTGGAAATCGATAACCGCAACGCACAAACGACAGTGCGGTTCACAATGCCGCCGAAAGACAACGTGACGATCACAAATGCGTCGTCGGGAATTTCGCTGACGGTGCCGGGGACGTCGAGCTTCGAAATTCAAGCGGATTGCCGGAATTGCGATATCGAGTCAGAGTTCGCAGGCCTGGATCCGATCAAGTCGCCCTCGGGTGATGCGAGCTTGGCGGGCAAATATGGCGCAGGCAAAGGTCCTAAAATCACGCTAAAAACGAGTTACGGAAATATCCAGCTGATGCGCACTTCCATGACCGTCCCTGCACCACCAAAAGTACCTGCGCCGCCGAAGATGCCCGGACCACCGGCGCCGATTCCGGCACCCACGGAGCAGTAGAGTCAAGGCTGGATAATGGATCTCTGACAGGCGTTGAAAAACGTCGGGCAGAGACGCAGGTTACGACTCAGCCAGTCGCCGCAATTCCTGGAAAAATGTGGGGTAGGAGACGGCGGCGCAATCGGCGCCGTGGATGTGGGTTTCGCCGGAAGCGGCCAGACCGGCGACGGCAAAAGCCATAGCGATGCGATGGTCGCCCCGAGGATCGATCTCGGCGCCATGGGTTTTCCCCGCGGCGCGGCCTTCGACGCGCAGTCCATCGGGACGCTCCTCCACGTTGGCCCCCATGCGCTTCAGATTTTCCGCGAGAGCAGCAATGCGATCACTTTCTTTGACGCGCAGTTCGGCGGCATCGCGAATTTCAATTCCTTGCTCCGTGTACGGACCAAGGGCGGCGAGCATGGGCAATTCGTCAATCAGAAGAGGGACGAGGTGGCCGGAAATGAGGCCACCTTTTAGTGGCGCTCCCTTAATCGAGAGATCACCGATGAGTTCACCCTGTTTGGTCTGCAAGTTGACCACGGTGACGGCCGCGCCCATCTGATTGAATAGATCGAGAATGGCGGAACGCGTTGGATTCAGGCCCACATTGGCGATAAAAAGACTGGAATCGGGCAGTAGCGAAGCCGCGGCGATAAAGAAAACGGCGGAGGAGAGGTCACCGGGAACATCCGCAGAAATCGGACGAAGCGCAGGATTGTCACTGCGCGTGGCCAAACCCTGGATGGAGATGGTGCGACCGTTTTTGCGGACGGGAGCATCAAACTCAAGCAGGGCAAGTTCCGTGTGATCGCGTGTTGCTGCAGGCTCGAGGACAGAGGTCTCGCCTTCGGCGTACAGGCCGGCCAGCAGAATCGCGGATTTCACCTGGGCGCTGGCCATGGGCATTTGATAGCTGATGGAATGGAGTTTTCGGCCACGGATTTCGAGCGGAGGGAAATTCTTGTCGCGGGCGCGAATGTCCGCGCCCATCTCGCCAAGGGGAATCATCACGCGCTTCATGGGGCGCTTTTGCAGGGAAGAATCACCCGTAATCTTGGTGGTGAAGGATTGACCGCTAAGAATTCCGGAGAGAAGCCGGATGGTGGTGCCGGAATTTTCCGCATCGAGCGTGCGCCAGGGACTTTTCAAACCGAGCAGGCCGTGACCGGTAATCTGCACCTTCGTGCCTTCGACTTTGACACCGGCACCGAGGGCATTGATGCAGCCGAGTGTGCTGTGACAGTCGCGTGCCGCGGCGAAATTGCGCAGTTCGCTGGTGCCGTTGGCGAGAGCAGCGAGCATGGCGTAACGATGCGAGATGGATTTATCGCCGGGGAGCTCGAGGGCGCCGGAGAGTGCCTTGACGGGCTGAATAGATTCGGATTTCACGATGATTGCCAGTTTAGCATGACGAATTCGTCAAGGCCGCGGTCGACGAATCAGGATCACAGAACTGCATGCAAGAAAATTCCCTGTACTGCGGGACAGTTTGCCTTTCGAACCGACTAGCGAATCCCAGGTAAGTTAACCAGGTGCGCTTGCGTATCATGAAATGGAAGGCAAAACTGCGAGGCATTGCGCGAAAACAGCAGGGTTCAAAGGCTCGCCCTGCGCAGCGAGAATCAAGAGAGGATACATGTTCGCCCGTAGGACCTTACGACAACTTATGACCAATGCCGCGATCGGCGTTGGCGCGCTATTCCTTGTGGGAGTGTTGCTGGCGGCGATACCAGGCCACCATACGCCCACGGTGGCGATGACTGCTCCGGAGAGGGCCCAAGACCCGCAAAGCGGGGAGCACGCAAACATGCCGGGAATGAGCATGGATGCGGACGATGCGTCCGTGGGGGAACACAACGCGATGGTGGATATGCAGCATATGCATAGCGGCGATACTCCACACATGCACATGACCAAACCGCGTCCAGCCACCGCCGAAGATCAGAAGCGCGCGAATGAAATCGTGGAGCAGTTACGGGCAGGAATTGAGAAGTACAAGGATTACCATGTGGCGCTGAACGACGGTTACAAGATTTTTATGCCGAATGTGCCGCAGCAGGAATACCACTTCACGAATTACGAGAATGGCTTCCTCGAAGCGTTCACATTCAATCCGGCAAGGCCCACTTCCCTGCTGTACAAAAAAACCGGGAGTGGATATGAGCTGGTAGGCGCGATGTACACGATGCCGAAGCGCGCAACCGAGGAACAGTTGAATGAGCGCGTGCCGTTAAGCGTGGCGATGTGGCATCAGCACACAAATCTATGCATGCCGCCAAAGGGCGACCGGCGGCACGCCAACTGGATGAAGTTCGGGCTGCGAGGCTCAATCACAACAGAAGCAGTGTGCGATGCCGCGGGCGGCACGTTCTATCCGGTGATTTTTGGCTGGATGGTACACGTGTACCCGTACGAAGACAGCACGGCGAAAATTTTCGCTATGCACCACCGTGATTGAGGAAGTCCAGAGTCACCGGTTGGAAACTAGTCGCCACCGCCGCATTTATTCTCTGCAAAGTTCCTTCGCGTTTCCCATCAACCGTTTTGATCTTTGAGTTTGAGACGGGACTTGTTCTCTTCGAGGAACTCGCGGAGATCTTTGGAGACGTCGAGGAGACGGATCCACTGTTCATAATAGAGCGTGACCGGGAAGCGGCCCAGGCCATAGACGCTGACGCCGCCTTTTTCACCTACGCGGAATTCCAGAGTGCCTTTCCTGCGGCCTTCGGCCTTTTTCTCGAGTTCTGCGATTTTCGCCAACAGTTCTTCTTTGGTTGGTTCAGACATGAGGGTCTCCTGTGGCAACATCCTCGCATAGACGGGGAGCTACGCGCTACTGCGGGAGGCCATCCCGACGAACGCCCCAGAGCAAGCAGCCTATTTCTGCGCGAAAGGACCGGCTCACAACCAAGTGAAGGACTAGGACTTCTAAGACGGAAGGACTAGAGCGGTCTAGCTGGAGGTTCAATTGCCATGCTGGTCGCCGCCCGGTATCATGCTGGCTTCCTTCGGGGGTTACGTCTATCTGTCCATGGGACCACACTTTCAACGACTAAAACTCATATGCCTCGCTTCCCTTCTGCTGGGGGCGTTCTCCTCCGTGGCAGCGGCTCAACAATCGAGTGAGATCATTCCCCTCGAGCAAATAAAAGCCGGAATGCAGGGATACGCCTACACGATCTTTTCCGGGGACCAGGTGGAGAAGTTCGACCTGGAAGTGTTGGGCGTCATGCCGAACTTCCTGGGGCCAAAGCAGTCAATCATCCTCGTGGAGCTGAAGGGTCCAAAGGTGGAACACACCGGAGTAGTGGCGGGGATGAGCGGTAGCCCGGTGTACCTGGATGGCAAGCTGGCTGGAGCTCTTTCGCTGAAACTTGGAATTTTCACGAAGGAAGCGATCGCGGGGGTAACCCCGATTGAAGACGTATTACGCCCACCGGTGCCCAATGCTGCTGCGCAGGCGGCGCCCCGACAGTTTGAACTCCCGGAGGAATCAGTTGCGCAAAATACGCTCCCGAGCGGCTCGGCGCTTGAGCCCATTGAAACGCCACTGGTGTTTTCAGGATTTCAATCGGCGACTTTACAACAATTCGCAGGGCAATTGCAGGGTTATGGGCTCGTAGCCACACAAGGCGGCACAGCCGCTGACCAGAAAGACGACGTGCACGCGCATTTGGCCCCGGGAGAGATGGCGGGAATGGTGCTGGTGCGTGGCGACGCGTCGATCAACTCGGCGTGCACGGTGACGGCGGTGCAAGGCGATCGCGTTTTCTTGTGCGGTCATCCGTTCCTGAACCTGGGCGACATACAGATGCCAATGGCGCGAAGCGAAGTGGTGACGACACTGTCTTCATCGCTGGCATCGACGAAAATCGTAAATATGGGCGGAACGATTGGCACGATCACCAGCGACCATCTAACGGCTGTGACCGGGAAACTGGGAACGCCGCCAGCAATGATTCCCATGGATTTAACTTTCGTCACGGGTTCGAGTGAAAAAAAATTGCATTTTGAGATGGTGAATCATCCCAAACTAACGCCGCTGCTGGTGGCCATGACCACGTTCAATGGCGTGACGCAGAATTCTCTTTATGGCGAGGGAACGACACTGCACCTGACCGGCGAAATCCAGTTGAAGGGTCATGTACCGGTAAAACTGGAAAACACCTTTGCGCCCTCGGATTCGCTCATGCCCGACGGCATGCCGATTGCGATCGTGGTGCAAAACGTGTTTGGCCGGCTGTTCACGAACAACTACGAAGTGCCAGACGTGGACCATGTCTCGCTGCGAGTAGAGAGTTTGCCGGGAAGAAATTCCTACACCATCGAGAGCGCGTGGCTGGAAACCGGGGAGGCATCGCCAGGGGAAAATCTGAAGGTGCGCGTGCAACTCCGACCCTACCGCGGTGCGCCCCGCATCGAGGAAACGACGGTGCATGTGCCGGACCAGATCGTGCGGGGAGCCGCTTTGCGGGTGCTGGTAAGCGACGCGGACTGGATGAACCGCGCCTCGCGCGGTTTCAATTTTGGAGTGATGCCCGGAGGGGCCTCGGGACCCGAGGGATTGGACCAATTAATTGCGCTGATCAACCGCGAGCGGCACAACGACAGGTTGTATGTGGGCATGTTCGTGCCCGCACCCACCATGGTTTGGGACGATAAAGAACTTCCCAACGTGCCGCTGTCGGAGATCAACATGGTCGACGGACGCCCAACGCCAGGAAGTGTACAGGTCCTGCGCGAATCGCTGGCGAGTGAATCGTCGATCGTACTCGGCGGACCTGTAGCAGGAATTATTTCGCTCAATTTACAAATCCGGTGATCTCGTCTATGTCGAAACAATTGAAACAGCTCTTGCTCATAGCGTTGCTGGTTTGCGGCATGGCCGGCTTCAGCAACGCAGACCACACGCGTCGATGGAGACAATCGACGTATGAAGAATTCTTAAAGGGCACGGCGAAAGGCGTAGCGGTGCGGAGCGACGGGCATTTGGAGTTGGCGCCGAAGTTTACCCTGGTGGCGGATGCGGATGCGTCGTACCTGTGGTCTCTGAAGACGGACGCGGCAGGAACTTTGTATGCAGGCGGGGGATCGCCCGCAAAGGTTTTTCGTTTCGACGCAAGCGGAAAACCGAAAACGGCGTTCGAGTCCACAGAATTGCTGGCGCAATGCATCGCGTTCGACGCGAAGGGCTCACTGTACGTCGGGACTTCGCCGGATGGAAAGGTGTACAAGGTCTCGGCAAGCGGGGAGAAGACGGTATTCTTTGAGCCAAAGACGAAATACATTTGGGATTTGGCGTTCAGTGCCGATGGCACGTTGTACGTGGCTACGGGCGATAAAGGCCAGATATACGCGGTGTCGCCGGAGGGAAAAGGTGAAATTTATTACGCGAGCGATGAAGCGCACATCAAGGTTTTAGCCTTTGACGCAAAAGGCGATTTACTGGCTGGCACGGAACCAAATGGACGCGTGCTGCGAATCGGTCGAGCGGCGGAAAAGGGAGGAAAAAAGAAGTCCGAAAGCGGCGCGGCGGAAGGTTTTGTCATGTACGAGACTGCAAAACGGGAAGTGACTTCCTTAACGGTGGGTGCAGCCGGAACCATATACGTTGCGGCTATCGGAGACAAACCTCGCGCAGGCGTGCCGGGACAACCGACCATCGTCACCACTCCACAGGGCACAACCACGGTCGCGAATGTGGGGATGCAAGCCGGAGCGATTTCGGCTCCCTTCGTAGCGTTTCCGCAAGCGATCTCGACCAGCATATACCGAATCACGGCGGAAGGAGTGCCAGAGGAAATCTGGACATCACGAGATGACGTCGTGTACTCGCTGGGACTGAATTCCGACGGACGGTTGTTGGCGGGCACAGGCAACAATGGGTCCTTGCTGGTAATTGACGGACAGGGCGTGTATGCGCAGTTGGCAAAAGCCGGGTCTGCACAAATCACGGGGATTTCGCGCGCGTCGAACGGCAGAGTGTACCTGTGTACCGCAAACCCCGGAAAAGTATTTTCGCTCGGACCGGAGTACGAATCCGAAGGCACATTCGAATCGCAATCTTTTGATGCGAAACTCCACTCGCAATGGGGACGCATCGAGTGGTGGGGACCGCCCGCGACCACTGGATCCACCAAAAACGCGAAGGACAGCAGGGAGCCGCGGCTTGAATTTTACGTGAGAAGCGGAAATACCGAGGATCCGGGAAAAGAGTGGTCGGCGTGGTTCGGACCGTACACGTCGACCGATGCGCCGGTCGAAGCGCCCGCCGGACGATTCCTACAGTGGAAAGCGGTGATCCACGACGGCCGCCCGGGGGACGGAATCGATTGGGTGAGCGTAGCGTACCTACCTACAAACGTGGCGCCGGTGATCGACGGAATTGCCATGCAGGATCCGGGAGTGCGCGCACAGGCGCCAATGGGAGTGATAGGACAACCTGGAAACGTGACGCTAAAGCAGGCGCCGGCGCCCAATCCGATTCCCAGCATGATGGTGATTAACGCCAACCCAACACCGGCAGCGAAATTCGAAATGCAACCACAGGGGACGCTGCAGAAAGGGTATCAGTCCGTGTTGTGGTCGGCGCATGACGACAACGAGGATGACTTGAAGTACGCGGTGTACTTCCGGGGAGAGAACCAGCGGGACTGGCTGCTGCTGAAGGATAACCTGGAACAAAAATTTTACTCGTGGGATACGACGTCAATGCCGGATGGCGCCTATTATTTGAAGATTGTGGCCAGCGACGCGCCTTCAAATCCGCCCGAACTGGCGCAAAAGGCAGAACGAGAGAGTGAGCGGTTTGAGGTGGACAACACAACGCCAATGATCGGGAAGATCGACGCGAGCCCAACGGGAATGAATGCGGACCGGTCAAAAGGCGTTTCCTATGACTTCCAGTTCACAGCGAGCCATCCAACCAACAGCATTGAGAAAGCGCAGTACAGTGTAGACGGGGGTGAGTGGATTTTGGTGCGGCCGGTGAGCGGCATTAGCGACAACAAGACGGAAACGTATTCGTTTACCGTGCGCGGACTCAGCCCGGGTGAACACACAATCGCCGTGCGGGCTTACGACCGGTTTGAAAATGTAGGAGCGGCAAAGACCACGATCCAGATTGTCGGCGAATAGAATTAACCGGGAACCTTGGGCGAGCCGGGCGGGAGTTGTGATCCGCGAGATTCAGCGGATTTCTTAGGCTCGATATACATTTCGATTTCCGCGCCAAAACCCATTCTGCCATCACTGTAGGCGTCTGGCTTTGCATGGACCAGGCGGGCGCGGCAGTGTGTCTCATCGGACTTGCCGCCAGTCACTTCGCTGGGCATAACAAGAGTGGCCTCAATGGGCATGCCGACCTGAAGGGGGGCCGAAGTTACGAAAAAGAATCCGCCACGAGAAATATTGGTGGTTTCGGCGAAATGTTCGGCGGGACCGGAAGCCAATCCGACGGGGCGAAAACGCAGCGGGACACGGATGCGAAAGCGCTCAAGTTGTCGGCGTTCCGAAGGAGCCACAAAAGTCTCCGAACCGGGTGAATCGGGGACGGACCCGGACAGTCTGCTTGGCCCTTAGGGTAGCAGGTGTGGGGATAGGGTCAAGACGGGACAGGTAGTGCTAACGAGGAGGTAGTACCAGTATTGATCATATAGAAGCAATGTGGGGAACAGGCTTCCAGAAGCCCTGAACCGTTCCAAGCTACGTTTTAACCAATAGATCTGCGGGAGCATTGCGTGCGCTGGCGGTCGGAAGTACAGTAGCTCAGCAGGAATACGAGCTGGAGATGCCGGCAAAAAGGTTAGCAGTAGCACTCTTGTCGCCGCTCGTCGAGCGCTAACACCAGATGCAGATTTTCTGCGATTCTATGAAGGTTGGAGCCCGTCGCGGGAGCGAAAAAACAGTTCGCTAGCGCATTCGGGAATTGGAGGCCCAGCGCATGTTTCTCGATTACTACCAATTGCGAGAGCAACCATTCGGCCCGGTGTCCGACCCAGCGCATTTGTATCCGAGCCGCACACACTGCGAAGCGCTCGAACTATTCGGCGAATCCCTCCTAAGTGAGCGGGGAAATCTGGCGCTGATCGCGGAGCCAGGCATGGGGAAGACGACGCTGCTCTATCAAGTGCTCGTGGGACTGCGCGAGTCGGGGAGGACCGCATTCCTATTCCAGAAACAGTGCAATGCGCGTGAGGTCTTGCAATTCCTCTTGAACGAATTGGGAATAGATTCGGCAGGCATCGGGCTGGAGGCCATGCACGCCAAACTGAACGAAATCTGGTTTGCGGAGATGTTGGCGGGCAAACGGTTTGTCCTGCTCTTTGATGATGCCGAAGGGCTGAATGATGGTGTGCTGGAAGCGCTTCGGCAAATCTCAAGGTATGAGACCTCGAACTCGAAACTGGCGCAAATGGTACTGTGCGGGCAGCCGGGGCTTTTGGAGAAGCTGGAGCGAGAGGAGCTGGCGCAACTGCGGAAGCGCATAGTGGAAGTGAAACATTTGGAACCTCTTTCTGCGATGGAGACACCTGGTTACGTGCGGAAACGGATGACAGCGGCCGGGCATCGCGGCGAATCACTGTTTGAGCCGGAGGCCTTGGCACTGATCGCCGAGTGCAGCCAAGGCATTCCGAGAGATATCAACAAGATCTGTTCCCGCGCGATGCTGGAGGCCTATGCCAGGGGTCTGCACACAGTGACCGAGGATATTGTCGAAAAAGCGGAGCGGAACTTGGCTGCGATGGCAGCGGGCGGACCGACAGGCACAGAAGCGGAGGAGATCGAAGGTGTGTCCAGCGATTTGCAGTGGACAGACAAGGAAGCCAAGCAATTCAGCTTGCCCGGTTCTGGTGTTTGGGTGGTTGCAATCCTTGGCGTTCTGCTTTCGGGGGGTCTGGCCCTGCCTCACGGAATGCTAAGGGGAATGACGCGGATCATGCGCGGCCAACAGAAGGTGCTCGCGAGCTCGGAACAGCGCGAACAGGCGCCGCAACTGCCTGCGAATCCAGCTAAGCCGGCGATCAACGCTCTCGCACAACCCGCAATATTGACAAAACGCAGCCTGAACGCAGATACAGCCACGGGCGACGTGGCTGAGGCGGTGCCGCAAGCAAGGTACGACCAAGGTGGACAACTCTCACTAACGCGTGAATTAGGGCTGAAAATCAACCGCATCGTAATTGACCCTGGCCACGGCGGGCCCGACACAGGCGCTAAGGGGCCGCACGGCCTGTTGGAAAAAGAACTTTGCCTCGATGTGGCGCTTCGACTGGGCCAAATGATCGAGGAGAGCATCCCCGGAGCGGAAGTCGTGTACACGCGGAAGGACGACAGCTATGTTTCGCTGGAACAGCGCACGGAGATCGCCAACGGCGCCGATGCGGATCTGTTTATCTCGATTCATGCAAATTCGAGCGATAGCCGCGAAGTGCGAGGCGTGGAAACTTACTATCTGAGCCTGGCCACTTCCAGGGAGGCCAAGGAACTAGCCATCCGCGAAAACGCACTCACGCAATCGTCGCTCCACGATCTTCCCGATCTGGTCCAAAAAATCACGCGGAACGAGAAGATTGCCGAATCGAGACTTCTTGCCGTGGAGATACAGGACACACTGACGCAAAGGCTCCAGCTTGTGAGCCGTCGGGAAAAAAATCGCGGCGTGAAACAGGCTCCGTTCATCGTATTGGCAGGAGCCAACATGCCCGCGGTGCTATCAGAGATTTCGTTTGTGAGCAATGCGAACGATGAAAGCCTGCTACTGGAAGGCGGCCAGCGCCAGCGCATCGCCGAAGGACTCTATCGCGGAATTGCGGCCTATCTTGACGGTTTGCACAGGCCGCCCGAAAGCAAGCAAAAGCTGGTCACCGAAAATCGCGGGAACGCCTTATCCGGATTCGAACGATCATCGGCCGAAGCGACCCGCAATCCCCTCTGATGGGTTGCGGGTAATTGGCGGCATGTAGTTGAAAAGGGCTGGCTTCGCCCCTCCACCCTCGACTGTACTTCGGTACAGCGTCATTCCGGCCAACCTCAGGTAACGATATACACTCAAAATCTATTGGAACACGGGGCTAAGGTTGTAAACTAATGAGTGTGCTTGCCAAGAAAAACCGGTTGATCGGGATCATTTCCCGGCTCTGTGCCTGGCTGCCCCTGAGCAAAGGGAGCTTGGTGTTTGTGGGCATGGGAATCTTGCTAGGCGCGTATCCGGCGCTTGCGCAATCGCAACAATCGCCTCCGGTATCCGACCTAGGAGCTGTCTCAACTCCTGGGTGCGGTGTCGACCAACAGCCTGATCAGCAATTGCAAGGAAGCATCCGCGGAACGGTCGTTGACCCGAAAGGGACGGGCGTGGCCGGAGCTCACCTAGTGTTGACGCGCGAGGACCGATCCCCAAGCCAGGAAACGCTTGCCCAAGAGGATGGCCAATTTTCATTTTCGAATGTCTCCCCCGGACCTTTCCACCTCACAATCACTTCGACAGGTTTCGCCGCGCAAGACGCCTCTGGAAAGCTCGGTTCCGGGGAGAGTTGTGTCATGCCACAAATTACAATGGCGGTCGCCACCAATGTGACCGAGGTCCGCGTCGAGCTCTCAACGATCGAGATAGCGCAGGAGCAAATCGAAGACCAAGAGAAGCAGCGTTTGTTCGGGGTGATTCCAAATTTCTATGTCAGCTATGTCCCAAATGCAGCTCCGCTCACGCCCAAACAAAAGTTCCAGTTAGCCTGGAAATCGACCGTGGATCCTGTTTCGTTCGGAGTGACCGCGGTCGTTGCCGGAGTGCAGCAGGCAACAAATACATTTGGTGGCTATGGGCAGGGAGCGCAAGGTTACGGGAAGCGTTACGGCGCTGCATATGGTGACTTGGTTACCGGCACATACATCGGCGGGGCGATCTTGCCGTCGCTGCTGAAGCAGGATCCGCGTTATTTCTATAAAGGGACGGGTAGCGTGCGCTCGCGGGTTTTGTATGCAATCGCGAATTCCGTAATCTGCAAAGGCGACAATGGGCACTGGCAGCCAAACTACTCGGGGATCGCGGGGAGTGTCGCCTCTGGAGCCATCTCCAATTTGTATTACCCTGCCGCGGATCGAAGCGACGCGGCGTTGATGTTCGAAAATACGCTCATCGGAATAGGCGAGACTGCTGCCGTAAATCTTCTGCAAGAATTTGTCATGCGGAAATTCACGCCGAACCTCCCAAATTACGAGCAGACCACACCGTAAATGACTCTTTGGTTTCGTGCCGTCCTGGCGCGAAAGCTGCGCGATCGTCGCCGAAATCGCTGGCGTCAAAACTGACAACGGGCGCGGCATGGACTAAACTCAATGGGTGGCAACCGCAGACGCACCAGGGGGTTCAGGTAGTTCCACAATCGAGTGGAAGACGATTGTGGAGGCCCACGAACGAATCAAGCCACGGATTCACCGCACGCCAGTGCTGACGAGCAAATCACTCGACGAGTTGACAGGCGCGAAAATATTCTTCAAGTGCGAAAACCTGCAGAAGACAGGATCGTTCAAAATCCGCGGGGCAACCAACGCGATTTTCTCGCTCAGTGAGGAGGAAGCGCGACGCGGTGTCGTGACGCATTCAAGCGGAAACCACGCGGCGGCGGTGGCCTGCGCGGCGAGGTGGCGCGGAATTGCGGCCTCCATCGTCATGCCGAAAAACGCACCCGGAGTGAAATGCCGCGCCGTGGAGAGCTACGGCGGGGAAATCACGTTTTGCGAGCCAAATGTGAAGGCCCGGTCGGAAACCGCCGCGCGCATTCAGGCGGACAGCGGTGCGGTAATGGTGCACCCGTACGACGACGACCGCATTATCGCGGGACAAGCAACGGCAGCCAAGGAGTTATTGGAAGAGGTGCCGGAGTTGGACGCCGTTTTGGCGCCCGTCAGCGGCGGCGGCTTGTTGAGTGGCACGTGCCTCGGGGCCAAGGGCATACGGGCCCGGGTGCGTGTCTACGGCTGCGAACCGGAGCGCGCCGACGACGCCTACCGCTCCTGGACGAGCGGGAAATTGCAGGCGCTCGAAACGAGCGACACGATCGCAGATGGATTACGCGCCTCGCTGGCACCGCGAACATTTGCAATCCTGCAAAAACTCGCGGATGGAATCCTGCTGGCCAGCGAAGAAGAGATAGTGGCAGCGATGAAACTGGTGTGGGAACGAATGAAGATTGTGATCGAACCTTCGAGCGCGGTGGTGGTTGCGCCCCTGCTGCGGAACACGGGACTAGAGGAAATCGGGATGGCCGGGGGGCGCGGCGAAACCGGACCGCGAGTTGGCGTGATTGTTTCCGGGGGAAATGTGGAACTGAAATGGTAGCAAGCGGAAGGGGAACACAGCATAAGCAACATAGTTAACTGACACGCGAATCGAGGAATTGTAAGGAATCGAAGCGATGTGTAGACTAGAAATCGCAAAGGGCTCCTTTACAAAGGAATTACGGTTGGGCTGAAGCGATCCAACGACGCGCCATGAACTGACTTGTGCGCTGGTAGCACTTCAAGTTGGCGCAAAGGGGTGGAAAGAGTTGCCTTACCGAAAGACTATTCTGTCTGGAATTCTCCTCTTTTTTCAAATCACAATCAGTGCCAACGTACGGGCTCAAACCTCCGAGCTGCAGAGCGTTGCAGACGGCGGACAGGCGCTGGTACGGCTGGAAAACACAAGACACCCGCTGGCGATTGAAGGGAACGCCGTTGGGGCTGTCGAAGACGGCCACAAATTGCGGCGTATGCTGCTGGTCTTGTCCCCATCCGATGCCAAGGAAGCGGAGCTGAAGAAGCTTCTGGACGATCAACAGAACCGGAATTCGCCGAATTTTCACCATTGGCTGAACGCGAAAGAGTTCGGGGCGCGATTTGGGGCTGCAGACGCCGACGTGCAAAGCGTACTTGGATGGCTGCAAGGAGCGGGGTTTACGATCGATCGCGTTCCGGAAAGCAAGCGCTGGGTAGAATTCAGCGGCACGTCCTCGCAAGTGGAAAATGCATTCCACACGGTAATGCAGTATTACCGGGTGAATGGAAAAACATATGTGGCCAACTCCACGGATTTGGCCGTGCCCGCGGAGCTGAGCGGAATAACGCGGGGCGTAGTTTCCCTCAATAGTTTTGGCAGAAGGCCGCCGGTTCACGAACTGCGAGGTATCGCCGGACGAGATGCGCAGGGAAGAAAAACGAATCTGACGGCAAACTTGACGGCAATAGGCGCGACAAATACCTACTACGTGGCGCCAGGAGATTTTGCGGCAATCTATAACACCAATGGATTGCTGAACAGCGGGATTGACGGCACCGGAGTATCGATTGCCGTGACCGCACAGTCGCAAATCGAGCTAACCGATGTGCAGGAGTTCCGCCTCATCTTCGGGTTGAAAACAAACGACCCGAACTTTCTGCTGAGCGGATCAGACCCGGGCGTGGCCAACCAGATAGACTCCGAAGAAGCGTTACTGGACGTGGAATGGGCCGGCGCGGTGGCTCCGGGCGCGACGATTGACCTGGTGGTAGCGGGCAGTACGGATACGACCAGCGGAGTGGATTTGGCGGCCGCCTATGCCATCGACTATGAAGTGGCGTCGATCCTGACGTATACCTACGGAAGCTGTGAGCAAGCGCTCGGCGCAACCGGTAACGCGTTTTACAACGCGTTATGGCAACAGGCCGCTGCGGAAGGCATTACAGTGCTGGTGGCCTCCGGAGACAACGGCGCAGCCGGGTGCGACAACCCGCGCGCGGGAGCGCCAGCGACGAATGGGTTGGCGGTGAACGGCGTGGCGTCAACACCCTATAACGTCGCTGTGGGTGGTACAGAATTTAACGAAGGCCCGCAGGCGTCTACTTACTGGAGTGGGTCGAACGCTGCGAACTATGCGTCCGCATTGGGGTACATCCCGGAAACGGTTTGGAATGAGAGCTGCGACCCTTCGCAAGCCGCCAGCAGCACAAATTGCGTCCTGGGAACGGGAAACTTCAGCCTTCTGGCCAGCGCCGGCGGAGCGAGCAGCGTGTACGCCAAGCCATCCTGGCAAACGGGACCAGGCGTGCCAGCAGATGGCGCGAGAGATTTGCCTGACGTGGCGCTGGCGGCCGCTGCTGGTCACGACCCAGCGGTTTACTGCACCAGCCTTGCGGGAACGCCCTGCCAGATCAATGCGCAACAAGACCTGGTGGGACTCACGCTGGTGGGGGGGACTTCCCTCGCCACTCCGTCGATGGCTGGAATTCTCGCGCTCATTGAACAGAAAAATGGAACGCTGCAGGGGCAAGTGAATTACGTGCTCTACGGATTGGCGCAGACGCAGGGCAACAGTTGCGATTCTTCGAAGCAAACCAATCCGACCACGCAAAATTCCTGCGTATTTTATGACGTGACATCGGGGAACAACGAAGTGCCCTGTGCGGGCGGTTCGCCAAACTGTTCGTCCACGATGAGTGGTACCAATGGATTCACGACAGGACAGTTGGCCGGGCCGGGTTACGATTTGGCGACCGGACTGGGTTCAATTAATGCGATGAATTTGGCGGCGGCGTGGAAAGACATGACATTGATGGCGTCGCAGACTACTTTGCAGGCATTGAGTACGAGTTTTGTTCACGGAACAGCGGTCACCCTGAAGGGAAACGTCGCGCCCACTGCAGGGACAGGTTCCCCAACGGGAGTGGTATCGATCAAGACCGATCTGTACGGCGACTCCGCGCAAACCCTGGCGTTGAGCAACGTGGGAGCGTACACGGGAGCGATCACGGATCTGCCCGGCGGACAGTACAGCCTGCATGCGTACTACGCAGGCGATGCGACCTTCGCTTCGAGTGAGTCGAGCGGGGTCGCGCTCAACATTACTCCCGAAGACAGCACAACCACCATCACTTTAGACGGATTACAGAATGGATCTGCCGGCTACGGCGCACCCTTGCAGTTGAAAGTAGTCACCACTGGCGCATCAAGGCACGGCATCGCTACGGGAACCGTGACCCTCGAAGACGGTGCAAATGCGATCGGCACCTCGCGCCTTGCCGCGGACGGCTCTGCTTACCTCCTTACCGGAGGGGGGGCGGCGTACGCCTTTGCTCCCGGGTCGCATTCCGTGACCGCCACCTATTCCGGGGACAACAGCTTCGACGCAAGCACCTCCACAGCGGCATCGTTCACGATCGCGAAAGGAACGCCGTTCGTCGTGGTGGGAGTAAATACTCCAACTCTGACCGCAGGCGAGACATTGGGCGCGCACGCGGTAGTAGCCGGCCAGGGAACGGCACTGGCAACGGGTAGCCTTCAATTTACATTAGATGGGACGGCATTCGGGCCGGCGATGACACTGCAGGCCGGCGGATTTTTTGGAACCCAGGCACAAGCTTCCACGCTGATTCCAAACCTATCGCAAGGAGCCCATGTGATCGGGGCAAGCTATAACGGCGCGGCGGACCCGAATTATACAAGTGTGGCCAGCGGCGATCCCGTGAACGAATTAACACAGACAGTGACCGTTGGAACCGCAACGGGAAACAAAACTACGACAAGCCTGGTTTTGCAGACAGCCCCTGCGAATTTGGGAAGCACGGGCGTGTTCGCAGTTACCGTGAGCCCGGCGACGGCAACGGGTTCCGTGACGCTATGGGACGCTGTGGGACCGCGCTCGTCGGCCACCGTCATCGCCAACGGCACTGCTACCGTGCAGTTCGCGTGGACCCAGGCAGGAAGCACGTCGGTCTACGCGGTTTACTCCGGAGATTCCGCCAATGCGGGATCGGCGAGCGCGGCAGTCTCCTTCACTGTGCAGAAAGGATTGCCGCAGGTAAAGCTGGTTGCTCCGGCGAGTGCGTCGTCGGATGGCGAAGTGAGCTTGAACGCGAGCGTGACAGGAAACCCGGCAAACGCGCAGGTTCCCTACCCGGTCGGCGTGGTGGAGTTTTGGGATTCGGTGAATGGCGCTGCGGCCCAATTGCTGACCGCCCAAACTCTGACCGCGGGGCCCGGCGAAATCAGCGTCTCCGGAGCGCGACTGAAGTTTGCCCCAGGGATGCATAGCCTGTATGTACATTACCGAGGTGACACCAATTGGCAGGCGGCCAGCTCTGCGGCGATACCGCTGGCTGCCGCGACATTCGGCCTGTCGGAGACACCTAATCCACTGGCTTTCGCTGCAGGAACCATGGGGAGCGGCACAGTCACGGTTACCCCTAGCGGAGGATTTGCAGGAACGGTAGCGTTGACGTGCGCCAGTGGCGGAACCTTCCTTCCGGCGGGCTACACATGCTCGTTCGGGCAGGCCAACTTACCGGTGAACAACGCGACAGCCACGACAACAATAAGCATTACGCCGTCGTCGTCGGCAAGCAGTGCGGTGAAGAGCACCAGCGTTTTTGGCGGTATCAACGGGCTGTGGGGAGCGGGCTTTGGTGTGGGCTTGCTGCTAGTGGGAATTCTTGGCTTCGCGGGCATAGAACCCAGGAATGGGCGAAACTTTTTGTTGGCTTGTGGGTTACTGTTGTGTGCGGCCGGAATGGTGTGGGCTTGTGGCGGAGGAGGCGGGAGCGGAGGAGCAGTCAGTACGACAACGACGATTGTGTCTTCGAATCTTCATGCAGGATTCGATACGCCCGTGACGTTTACCGTGACCGTGAAGCCGAATGGTTCCGCGAGCCCTTCCGGTTCGGTTCAGCTCTACGACAACGGCCAGGTGTACGGGAGTGCAGTAAGAGTCAGCGCAGGAATCGCGACGTTTCTTGCGACATCCCTGCCGGTCGGGGTACACAACTTGACGGCCGACTACCAGGGAGACGCAAACACACAGCCATCCACCTCCGCACCAATCGCGCAGGTGATTACGGGAAGCGTCCCGCTGCAGATTTCCGGTGCAGCCGATGGGATAACTCAAATAGCAAACTTTATCGTAACGGTAATTTGAGTGCCAATGGGGTAGAGTTATAGTGGTAGGGTTTCGAGGGGGAGGTCGGGCAAACCACTTTCTTCTCGAGTGCATCTGAAAGAGCAAGCATGGACCGTCATCGCGTCATGGGGGCCGGAGACGCGGTTCCTGCCAGTTATGGGTTGTGATCGAGAAAATTCAAGTTGGAACAATGAGGACATCATGAAGAGAGCAATACAACTGTGGCGTGTCGTTGCCTGCATCGTGGCGGTGCTGGCATTGAGCGCGGGTTTGTGGGCCCAGAAAACCGCCGTGCCTTCGCGTGTGGTGGAAACGGTGGACGACGCCCACACGGTGACGCTAAAGGGAAACGTGCATCCATTGGCGCGAGCTGCGAATGATCAAGGGGCGCTGCCGGACTCGCAACCCATGACGAGGATGCTGCTGCTGCTGCAACGCAGTCCTGCCCAGGAACTGGAGCTGAAGCAGTTGATGGACGCGCAACAGACCAAGAGCTCAGGCGGCTATCACGCGTGGCTGACTTCGGAGCAATTTGGCAAGCAATTTGGCCCGTCAGACGCGGATGTTCAGGCGGTCACGGACTGGCTGACGCACGAGGGATTTCAGGTGGCAAGCGTTGGCAAGGGAAAGACGGTGATTGAGTTCAGCGGGAACGCCGGACAGGTGCGCAACGCATTCCACACGGAGATCCACAAGTTTGTCGCGAATGGCGAAGAGCATTTTGCCAATGTGAGCGACCCGGCAATCCCGGAAGCGCTTTCGCCCGTAGTGGCAGGTGTCGCAGCACTGCACAATTTCCCGAAGCATGCGTACATCGTGAAGAACGGAATTTACCGCCGATACAAAGGCTCCAACCAGTTGCAGCCGCTGTTCACATTTGGAAATCCGGCGCAGTACGCGCTCGGCCCGGAAGACTTTAACACGATTTACAACATTCCTTCGGGTGCAGATGGGACCGGGCAAGCAATTGCGGTGATCGCGCAGACGAATATCAAC